>Ga0074198_1000417_pt1 | contig 46582 bp, 70 predicted proteins | sample EPASupsiteSAE323_FD_64527 | JGI IMG/M metagenome (GOLD analysis project Ga0074198, IMG submission 64527) | Bioremediated contaminated groundwater from EPA Superfund site, New Mexico - Sample SAE3-23 | ecosystem: Environmental > Aquatic > Deep subsurface > Groundwater > Contaminated ... | reverse complement strand
CCGCCTGTCTGGCAGATCACAGAAGAGCGGAAAGTGGCCATCGATCTGCTCCTAGATATGATCGATGAGGATCCAAGCGACTGGAACGAGGGCAGCAACGGCCCGCTGTGCATGGATATACTTCGGGCCATGCTCGCTGAAGCGGAGGCCCAGCCATGAGCCCGCACCGAGGCGCGAAGGGGCCGGGCTACCGCGAGCCACCGAAGCAACATTTTTGGGCTGGCCAGAAAACGCCGTGGGCCGCTCGGAAGAAGCCGGGATCTCAGGGCAGGAGGGAGCTATGAGATCTCTTCTCGCCCCCTATCGTGGCCGCCGCATACGGGTAGCCGCCGAAGTGGCCGGAGTCTCCAGGAAGGGCTTCGTGATCCTCACGAACGTCCAGGTTCCGGGCGGCAGCCTGCCTTACTGTTGGGTTCCTCTGCAGGAGTTCCCGAAAGGCCGGGCTGTGCCTGGCTTGTGGGTGCCTTTTGAGGCCGAGGTCAGGAGCTACCACCGGGCCGCCGACAATAGCCGAGATTTTGGGCTTTTTGATTGCCAGGAGGTAGAGCCGTGAAGCTCACCGGCCCGTGTCCGAATTGCAATGGGGAGATCTCGTTCGAAGCGACTCCTATGAATCCAGAAGACGCCCACGGGCAGCTTGGATTCTATGAATATGACTACGACTGCCCGCATTGTGGCTACAATGTGGAAGGCGTCGTCAGGGAGAGGCAACCATGAGCGCCGCTATGCAAGCTCTCCAGACCGGCAACATTCCCGTCGCTGATCTGTACAAAGAACTTTTGGCAGATCGCGACCGGCTGCTGGAGGAGATCGCGAAGCGGGATGCCAAGATCGCCGAGTACGAGCGCGGGCTCGGCCTGGCAGCAGATATGATCATGTGCCTGACGGGAATTCGGGAGATGCCGAAATGAGCGCTCATGTCCAGTGCTGCTGCCCTGAATGCGTGCAGGCCAGGCGAGAGATGCTTTTCCGCACACATCCGGTGCATAAGAAAAATTGGAAAGTTGTCGAGGACGGGGTGAAAAAACAATGAGGATGAGAATCGAGCAGCCCGTCCGGATCTGGCTCGGCCCGCTCATCATTTTTCCGAAGCACTACGTGCCGAAGCGAGACGAGATTTGGCTTGCAGGAAAAAGACTATCGAGGAGGGCGCGGAAATGATGCCCTGCAAGCACGCTTCTACTGGCTGCACCTGCCTGGAGATGATCATCTGCACGGCAGCAATCGCAGGCGAGTCCATCGAGGAGCAAGATTGCTACGAGCCGCTGTGCCTGTGGGAAGCTTACCAGGCATCCGGCAGCTATGAGGATTGCTGCCATTGGCTGAAGCATCGGGCCTGGATGAAGCTGGAGGGATGCGAATGATCATAGACCTCAGCAGCCTCAATTTTGCCGATATCCATCAGGCCGCTTATTATCTTGCGTCACATATCGGAGTTTGGGGAGTATCAGATGTGACATGTGATGGAATTGTCACTTTTATAAATGGCACGATAGCACAGGCGGTAATATGAACACCAGGCAGCGCGAGAATCCTGAGCAGCGCATACGGGAGCTGGCCACCGAGAGGAACTACCACCCGAAAGCGCTGGAGAACATTGAGGCCGCTATCCAGAAGTTGCGGGAGTGGATGGGATGATCGAGATTCAGCAATACAATCCGTATCCTTCCTTCCAGCCAGGACAGGCTGAAGCAATCAATCAGATCCTGGAGCTTCGAGACGCCGGGCAGAAGGTCGTCGAGCTGAATGCTCCGACGGCTGCAGGGAAGAGCTTAGACCTATTCGTCCTGGGCCGGGTCCTGGCCGAAGAGTTGCAGGTGGGTCGGGTCGTCTATACGACGCCACTTGTGGCATTGGTCAACCAGCTCCAGGAGACTAAAGCGTTCGAAAAAATGCCGGTCCTAAAGGGCAAGCGGAACTATCCATGCCAGGTGCTTAGGGAAGCTACGGGCGGGTGGCAGAGCGCCGATGATTGTCCTTTCGAGACGTGGCGAGATGCAATCGGCAAGAATCCGGCATGTGGCATGTGTGAGTATCACAAGGCCTATGCGAAGTTCATGGCCCGAGATTTTGGGGCCACGACCCTGGCCCGATACCAAATGGGTGGAGCGGTCCATGACGAGACAACGGTGCTATTAGTCGATGAGAGTGCGGGCATCGAAAAGACCCTCATCGACCGGGCGACGTTGACGCTTGTCGAGCGGATTGACCTTGAGGACCTGGTTCCCAGCCTGACCCTGTACTATCATGATCTGGAGAAAGAAGCCGCAGAGCTGGACACCAAGATCGATGGGGCGGGCGATGATTGGGGCCGGATTGCTCAGCTCATGAAGGCTAAGAATTTCGCAGAGCGAGAGGCCAGGAAGACGGCAAAAGTCTTAGGTCATATCGAAAAGCAGCACCCCTATATTATCGACAAAGAGAGAAGGTTTAGGCTCCTCGACGGCAGGTCCGAGTTCCGAGATCTGGTCGAACATCTGGATCTCTGCGTGCTGGCATCCGGAACGCCGGCAACGAGCATCATCACTGACGACTACAAGCCCGTCATAATACAGCATCCCATTCCCGTCGAGAAGAGGCTCTGCTACTATCGGCCTGTGGGTTCGATGAATTTCAAGGAGCGGCAGCAGACCGCGCCGAAGATGGCCGCAGCTATCGCCGACCTACATCAGAAATTCGGGAAGAAGACGATGGTCCATTGCGGGGCCTACGTCATCGCCAGGATGCTCCATGACAACATGCCATCATCCGTCCGGAAATATTGCATCCTGCAAGATCAGAAGGAACGGGAAGGTTCGAAAAACAAGTTCCTGGCAGCAAGGCAGGCCATCTTCCTGAGCGTCAACTTCGAGGAAGGCCTGGATCTCAAGGGGCCTGACTATCCTCTGAATATTATCGCCAAGGTTCCCTTCGAAAATATTGGGGATGAGTTTGTCAAGGCCAGGAATGAGCGGGACAACTACAAGCGGTACAATATGCATGCCGCCGTGGCTGTCATGCAGGCAGCAGGCCGATGTACCCGCTCGGTGGATGACTTTTCAGAGACCTATATCCTCGACTCGTCGTGGCAAGGATTTTTCAACAGATCCAGGAAGCTCTTTCAGCCCTGGTTCGTGGCGGCCTTGCGAAAACCTACCGAGATGTCCCTGGAGGCTTGGGCGAAATGAGTATTTGCGGCGGCTGTGACTGGTTCAGGCGGTGCAGGAATCATTCATGCTTCGTCACCGAAAGCCAGGAGAAATGCCAGTTTCCGAGGGCAGACGGCACAAGCGCCTGGAAGGCCCGGAAGCTCCGGGGCTCGGAGAGGCGGAAGACATGCAAGAACTAGCCCTTCTTCCCGAATTAGCAGGCCATGATGAGCAGAAGATGCCGATCTGCCTGGCCGAGACATGGGAATATCCTTCTGCCAATGATGCTGATTCGGCCCGCTTGCTACTACAGGCTTATGCAGCGTTTTTCAGAGACGCCGGAGTCGGGAAGGCCGATGCGAAAAGGATCCTTTGGGATTGGTCAGCGCGGCTGGTCGTCCGGCCCGCGCAAGATGCCCTTTCACAGCTCATCGAGGCCACATATGCAGATGGTACAAGGTTGAACTGTGATGTGCTGAGGGTGGCTGCAGGAAAATACTGCGAAGAAGGACATTGTAATTATCCTAGAGGCGGCAGGCCGGCGCGGGCTTGGCAAGATGCCCCACATATCAGGGTAGAGGATGTCTGTGAGATAAGTGCCAAAAAGAACGGGGATCAGTCCGTAAAATTCAGCCCGGACAAGGCAGCGGCAGCACTGATCAAAGAATATCACATGGTTTCGACGCCTGACGAGCGGATATGGATATATCGAGATGGGATCTATAAGCCAGATGGGGAGGTATTTGTAGATCAGGTTTTGGATCGAATGGTGGGCGATCTGTATAATTCTCGCGCTGCTTCAGAGACTCACCGAAAAATAGTGCTGCGGACGATGAAAGATTATTCTGTTTTCGATGCCGATCCGTATCTATTTTGCGTTGAAAACGGCGTCGTAAATATGCTATCTGGAAAATTTTTAGAGCATGATCCGGCCCATTATCTGACATCCAAATCACCTGTGAAATTCGATAGCAGCGCGACTTGCCCTGAGACAGAAAGATTCATGGGATCTGCTCTAGGATCGATTGACAACGTTCTCAGTTTTCTAGACATTATTACGGCCAAGTGCACTGATCTGCTTTTCGAATATTTTGTCGCCCTAATCGGCGGGGGTAGCAATGGTAAAACAATAGCTGAAGAGCTAATAAGAGCGTTTTTTGGTGATGAAACTATATCAGAAGTTGATCTAGTTAACTTGACCCAAAACCGATTTGACCGGAGGGAGCTTTTCAAGAAGAAGTTTCTCATCAATTCGGAGGTTTCAGGTGACATTAAAGAGTCACGTTGGATCAAATACATATCAGGCGGTGGGAGGATTGATGCCGACCAGAAAGGCAAGGATCATATTCAATTCCGCCCAAAGTGTCTGATCATTTTCGATACCAACAATCCACCGAAGTTTGCAGACTCTTCCTATGCATTCCAGCGGCGGCTAGTGAAAATAGATTTCACCCGGAGATTCGTTGATAATCCCACGGAGCCGAATGATAGAGAGAGAGATCCTTTCATTATTCAAAAAATAACCAGTCAAAGTGAGTTGTCGGGACTGCTTAATTTGCTCCTCCTCCGGGCAAGAGATGTTCTGCCTGAGAAGAAGATCCATAGGAGAGCAGATGGAAAAACGATGGCGGCTGAATATAAGATGCAGTCGAATCCGGTCGAAGAATTCTTTGAGATGTTTGCGGAGTTCGACCCGGGGTCGTATGCCGGAAAGGCAATGTTGTATGAAAAATACCTGGTATTCTGCAAAGAAATTAACACAGTTCCGCAATCATCTATAATGTTCAATCGTTATGCCATCAAAGGCCTGAAGCTGGAAGAAAAAAGAAAAGAAGAGTTTGGATTGGGCTTCATTCGGGTCCTTTGGGGCATCGAGTTCAACGAGGATGCATTCACCGAGTTCATGGACCGGGATTCTGCCAGTGTTCAACCGGGAAAATCGATATCTATACCAGGTTTACCTACTTTACCTACTTTAAGGAGAATAGTAGAGAGAGTAGTATGTGAATATGGGGGGGATAAGGAGGGGTTAAAAAGTCGGGTTTTCCCGGTAGAACCCGGCGCTGATATCGAAAATGTTGGTAAAAACTTGGTTGGAAATTCCGGTAAGACGGCAAAAGAAGAGATAGACGAGATCCAAAGACAAGATGCCAACAAAGAGAAAAAATTCGCAACTCCTACCAGTGGCCACAATTTTGCCCCGGATGGCCGGAATTTGGACGAAGAGGGCGACTGGGAGGACTGTGAGATATGCGGACTGCCCCTCCCGCCGAGCTGGCAGAGGGTGCGGGGCGATTCTATTTATTGTCAAAATTGCTTAGAAAATATAGTCAATCGGAGGAAATAGACCATGACAGAGAAAGAGCGGCAGAGCCGATCCCGGCTCATAGAAGAATCGATGCCAGACATATATCCAGAGGAGGGTGATGAGGAATGAACGGAAAAGATAGAGCAATCGCGCTCCTGGGAACGGCCAGATCCCTGGAAAGCCCCAATGATATGGCCAATCTGATCGAGAGGGCCGTGGCCTACCTGCGAGATGAGCCCGAACTGATAGATGGAATGCGGATGGTCACAGACATGATCTATGAGGCCCTTGGCTCCCTGATCAAAAACATGCCAGGGCCGGAGGACACGCTGAAAGATCGAGCCGAAAAAATCCATATCTGTGAGGCATCACTTCTGCAGATAGTTGACTATGCGAAACAGGGGCTCAAAGTCCGACAGCTCGGCTCGATGGAGTTTGCCGAGGCCGCCAAGCAGGCACAAATCAATCATGGCTTGCATGAATTCGCAGACACAAAAGTTGAGATCTCCGTGAATGGTGGTGAGCCGGTGAAAACCACGTTCGGCCAATTCGAAAAAGCAGCTGCGACCGTGCAAGCCGATTCGGGTGAGCAGTGATGGCAGCCCGCGTCCTGAGAAAACAGGAAATCGCCGATGCTGTAAAGGCCTTCGTGTCACTGCATCCGGAATATGAGTGCAGCAGCAATGAGAAGGGCTTCATCATCATGCCAGGCAATGTCCAGGTGAGCTGCAGCCCGGAGGGAAAGCTGGACTGCAACAATCCGGAGATCCATGACAAGCTCATTGAGATCATCATGGACATGGAGCCTGTCAGAGCCCCAAATCCGGCCCCCAGAACTTCTGGACGGGCAAACGTACCGGCTCCAATGAGAAACGGCCAAGGCAAAGGGCTGGACGCGCTCACGCCGACAGACATCATCCAGTATATCAATCCCAATGCAACTGAGGCTGATGCATGGCTCTTCCTGCGCTTCTGTCAGGAGAAGCACCTGAACCCCATCACCAAAGAAGCGTACCTGGTCATATTTGAAGGCAAGGACGGACGACAGGTATCCATCATCACAGGCAAAGAGGCCTTCACAAAGAAAGCCGAGGCGCATGGCCAGTTTGACGGTTTCAAGGCGGGTGTGGTAGTCAGGAACGAGGCCGGACAGATCGAATTCGACCGGGAGGGTACGTTCCTGTTACCAAAGGAAGAGCTGTTGGGTGGCTGGGCTGAAGTCATGCGGAAGGATCGCAAGACGTCGTTCAAGTCCCAGGTGTCATTCAAGGAATTCAATACTGGCCGCAAGTTGTGGAATACTATGCCAGCGACTATGATCAGGAAAGTGGCTCTCGTGCAGGCGCTCAGGGAAGCTTTCCCAGCAGATCTGGGGGGTTGCTATGATCGGGCCGAGATGGATCAAGCTATAGAGGCCGAATACGAGGTGCGGGGATGAAGCGACTCCGAGCATTCCCGATCACCTTTTTGGCGAGCAAGTTCGCCTACATGCGGAAAATGAAGCCCTGCTCTGCGGTCGAGAATCGATCGAAAGTGTATCTGCGTCCTCAGAGGCGGATATGAAGCTCCTTCCCATCCACATCTCTCTCGACACCAACGAGGCCATGCGCCCACGGGCCGCAAAGATCGAGCAGGCTGTAGAGGCCGATGATCGCTTTTTCCTGGACACTCCAGGAGAGCTGCCGTTCGACCTGCGGTTTGTGGTTGCCGGACATTGCTCCGAAAATTGCAACAAAATGAAAGAATGTGACGCAAGAATGGATGTATGCAGGCCATTCTGTTGTCAATATATCGATGAAAAGCCATTTCATGTCGAGCTGAAGGACTTCTCGGATGATGCCAATAGCGACTATCTCAGCTCCATCATCTCGGGCCATCTCTACGAGCAGATCTTGGCCGCCAGGGAGCGTCAGGAGCCCGTAGCCGTGGTTATCCTCGGCGATGACAATGATGTGGGGGCAGCCATCCGAAAGGCCGCCAGCCGAGCCCAGGGAGGCCACAGAGTCGATCCTGAAAAGCTGATGGAGTACTTCAGGATGGTCGAGGGATTTGAGGCGAACTGCATCGCCCTGAGAGTCCCCGTTTGGCGGCTCAAGACAGATCCCTACAAGCGAATGCTCCTGAGGGTCCGCAAGATCCTGGAAGGCGGCAACCTGGCGGGCTTCGCTCCGGCTCCTGCCGAAGGAGAGAGACGGGCCGTAGGCCTCAGCATCCTGACAGGAAAGGGCATCGGCCCGGCCAAGGCGAGAGCGATTCTGGAGAAATTCCAACTGATCCTGGAGCCCTGTGCGGATGACTGCTATCTGAATGATTGTGCCGGAATCGGCGATGTACTGGCTCGACAGCTCTTCAATTCCCAAAATATCCGGATTGATTCGATGCATGTTCTCAGGCCTCCGAAGCCGAGAAAGAGTCGGGCGAAAGCGAAGGAGGCGACGGCATGACCTTAGTCTCATGTAGGTGGATGCGGCTCGATACTGCCTCCGCCGCGGTGCTCTGCACATACGATGATGAGCGAGGATGCGGAGAATGTGCGGCGAAGTGGAAGCAGAATGCCTGTCCCTGTGCGGATGAGGTGATCGATTGAAGGCCTCCACTATGAAGGCCTTCTTGGAGGTCATGGAGCCAGGAAAACTCATCACTGTTCGACAGTGCCGAGAACGCATGGATGCGGGTGCTGAGCTGACCCGAAAGCACCTGGATGAGCTGGTCGCAGCAGGGCTGGTAGATCGGGTAGTAATCGAATATCCCGGTGTGAAGCATCGCCCACAGAAGCGGGCGAAAGTGGGCTACGTCCTCCGATGGAGGAAGATATGAAGCTGGCCGCATATGTGAAGAAAAATGCAAATAGTTGGGGGGGCAAGGCTGCTTCTCGCCCACCTCGCCCTGTCTCATCGGGTGCTCGGATGATACTCGATTTCATACGTACTGAGCGGCCAGAATCATCTCTGGAGGTAGCCGAGGCGCTAGGGCTGAATCTCCGAACAGCCCAAAACATGATGAACAGAATGAAAAAAAAAGGAATGATACGGGTCGTAAAGAAGTGGGAAACGTGTGAGAGTGACTCTCAGGCAACTCCGAAAGCGAATAATAATATTGGGAGGTAATAATGTTAGTGTCAGAGCAAGCATCCGAAAAGGTTGAACTCGCTGACCATCTGCCAGGGGCATCTACTTTTCCAGGAACGCCCACAAGCGGCGGATGGATTCCAATACTTTCTCAGCCTAAAGAAGGCGGGCGTCCGTTTATTTCAGACTGGATTTGTCCGAAGTGCAAATGTCTGACGGGAAATTATAGGTTCTGTCCGAAATGCGGCCTGGAAGTGAAGTCCAAGCCGCGAATCAAGCCAATGGAGCCGTTTCCGAAAGGTAGACGAATTTATCAATATTATAATTGGGAAGATGCTGAATATGCCGGACCGAACGATAGACCTCGACCTATGGGCTCCGGGGGCCGCAAAGCAGCTCCCAAAAATCACAGTCACCGGCCAGGGGCTAAGGATCGAGGGCGAGCCGAAAGAGTTTGACCGCCTCTGCCTGATTTTAGGTGGCTGGCTAAAACCATAACCATTTTCGTGGTATCACGAAAATGCTTGGGGGCGAAGTTTTCCGTGGAAAACGCCGCACTGGCTGCGGAGAGGGGCGGTTCAACTCCGCCCGACCCCATTCGATAATCGATATCGGAGAACATTTTGTTGAAGCCAACGAATTGATCGAATAATAATGATAATCGGCGATGATAAGAGGCTCCTGTAGCTGAATTGAGCCAACTGGCCCGGAACTCTTAGTCTTTCTCCCTTCATCCAATCACTACCATCCGGGCCAATTCTAATGACAAAATACACAAAAGCTATGGATCGCCGCACCCGCTGAGCTTCGGGGCGGCGTTTGCGATGATACCCTATACACCGGCTGCCCGCATGAAGAGCGGATCTGGGACATCTGCCGCGAGATGGGCAGCCTGATAGTCACCCTCGTGACACGGCCTGGCCGGGTTCTTCTTCTTTGGCGGTCCCTCCCGCCTCTTCTGACTGGATCAATCCCGGCCAGGCCGTTCCTTCGTTTCCTTCGTTATCCTTCGACAACCTTCGGTGATATCGTTTATGCCAGCCGGTTACTCTACTAAATGTAAGACATGCAACTCTCCTCTCCGCACTAAGATAGAAGCTTGGCACACAAAAGACGGCATGGACTTCATAGCCATCTCTCTGAAGCTCAAGGGCATGGGCATTGAGATCTCCGACCGGGCCTTGAGCGCACACTTCAATAATCATTATAATGTCCAAACTGAAGCCAGGGAGCAATATCACAAGAGCCAAGAGCAGATTGCCGAGGACGCCAATGCTCGACTCACTGACCTCCAGATCCTCGATGAGCTGATCCAGGACGGGCACGTGATCCATTCCGGCCTGAGCAAACAGATCAAGGAATTGGAAGACAAGTTTTCCGTTCCCTTGCCTGCCGTCACTATGCTCAACGGAGCTGCGACGGAGATCTGCCGGGCAATCAAGACAAAGCAGGAACTTCTGGGCGAAGATGGTGGCACAAAGGCGACAGAAAGCTTCTTGGAGCTGATAGAGCTTGCTGAAAGAAGAGCAGGCCAAGACGATAGCTGACTGCTGCAAGAAAGATCCGGTCTGGTTCGTCGAGAACATCCTGGGAAGCAAACCCTGGCAGAAGCAGAGAGAGATCCTGGAAGCGGTCAGAGATCACAAAGAAGTCGCTGTAGCATCTTGCCACGCCGCTGGGAAGTCCTGGATATCAGCTAGGGCGGTTCTGTGGTTTTTATATTGCTATCAGTATTCACGGGTTGTAACAACTGCGCCCACCTTCCCGCAAGTCAAAGATATCATCTGGCAAGAGATCAAGCAGGCTCACGCCGGCGCTCTTAGGCCGCTGGGCGGCAAGCCCCTCGATGTTCGGCTGGAGCTCCGGCCTAACTGGTTTGCGACTGGCCGATCTACAAATGATGCCAACAGATTCCAAGGAGCTCACTCATCCGAGGGCCATGTCCTTGTAGTGGCCGATGAGGCGGCAGGAATAGATCCTGAGATATGGATTGGCATAGACGGCATAACCACCTCTGAGAACTCGCACAAGTTGAACATCGGAAATCCAACCGAAAGCTCAGGCGAATTCTACGAGATGTTCAAGCGGCCCGGCGCTGTCAAGATCCACATCAGCGCATTCGATACGCCCAACTTTACGGCCTTCGGGATAACTCTCGATGACATCCGATCAGGTGAATGGAAAGCAAAAATCACCAGCCCTCTTCCGGCCCCCTACCTCGTAGATCCCGGATGGGTAGCCGAACGATGGACGAAATGGGGCGAGGACTCACCTCTTTGGATCTCGAGGGTTCTAGGGCAATTCCCTGAAAACACAACAGATACACTTATCCCGCTCTCTTGGATCGAGAGGGCGCAGAAGAACCGGCTCCCCGAAGGCGAGCCGAACATCCTCGCTGCTGATATCGCCCGGTTCGGCTCAGATGATACGGTCATTGGTCAGAGACGAGGCCCGGTGGCCCGAATCCTGAAGGTGACCAGCCAAGAAGACACAATGGCCACTACAGGCAGGATCATACAAGTCCTTCATGGCACCAAAGCCACAGAGGCCCGCATAGATGCGGTGGGCATCGGGGCAGGCGTATTCGACAGGCTGAAGGAGCAAGGGCATCCGGCCATTGAAATGCAGGCCGGCCAAGCCGCTAAGAACTCTGAGCGCTTCCTGAATGCCAGGGCAGAGTGGTACTGGGGCCTTCGTGAAAGATTCGAATTTTCTGATATTGATTTGGATGATGACGAGGAACTAGCTTTTCAGCTCTCTAATATCAAGTACAAACCCAACAGCCGTGGCCAGATCGTCATAGAGTCAAAAGAGGACATGAAGAAGCGAGGGCTCAAGAGCCCGGATAAGGCCGATATGATCATGATGCTATTTGCTGATGTGCATCTATATAGGTATCAGTCATCCGGATGGCTTCCGCCCATCGATCAACCCGAAGGCATTTTCTGAGGAAGTGAATTAGATGAGATCGCATACATTGACCAATTATAGCGGAGAACAATTCCAGATAATCGATGATATAGATGAAATGGATCCTGCCCCAGAACTGGAAGCTTTAGAATTCATATCGAATTTGGAAAAAGACGCTTGGATCTCAATAGCTAGCTTGACAAGAAAACTCGATATTCTTAGCTATGCCGAAATGGAGTCTCTGCTTATCTCTATGCAGGAACGCGGCCTCTGCGACCTCATATCAATCGCGGGTATAATGCATGCCAGAGCAAAATAGACTATCTCAAACTTTGTGATCATATGAAATTACCCATCTCGAATTTAAGAAGGCGTTTGGCCCATGCCATCTATCACCAGGCGGATGCTTCCGCTTTGATCGACCCGGCGGGCTCAGAATATGCCTATCACAGTGGCTATGAAGATACCCGGCTCGATGCCGAGAAGCTGCTGGCTATATCAGAGATGGGGGATGTAGACCGCATTCTCTGGCAGCTCATCATGCTCATCCTGCATGGCCGAGAAATTAAGATCATCACGCCCGAAAGCCAGGATAAAGAGGCACTGGCCGAGAAGTCCAATGAGGTCCTGCAACAGCTCTGGAGAATAGATTCCAAGCTCAACCTCAGCACCATCATGGCTCAGACGTGGGTGGATCAGGTCACTGAGGGGTCGGGGCTCGTAGAACTCGGCGTCCCTGTCGATGCACAGGGCCTCCAGGCTGGATGGGGTAATGTCGACGGCTGGAAGGCTCCTGAATGGGCAATGTATCTGGATGCCCCTAGCTTCCAGGACACACCCGCCTCTGCAATGAATCCACAGCAATTTGTGCCTGGTAGGATTCTGGGTGGCATAGTCTGGGACATCAAGAACCGGGAAATGCAATACTGGCAAACTCAGAGAGTAGGCGAGCAGCCAAAGCGCATCCCATCGGGCCGGATTCTGCATATCAAAGATCGCCGGGCTCGATACCCGGACGGAAAATCATATTTGGCCGGCATAGCTCCCACAGTAGCCCAATTGGAAACCGTCAGGGCGTCACTTGTCAAGAGAATCATCCGAACAGGCGTCCCTCCAGTGATGTTCAAAGTCAATGAGCTGAGGGATGAGAAAGGCGATCTGCTGCCTGACCCATTCGGGAAGGCTCAAACCAGATTCAAGAGCGCCTATGATGCTATCGTGAAGGTGGCCAAGAATTGGGGTAATAACGTCGTCTCAATCCTCTGGCCTGAGCATGAGGCAATCCCGCTCACCATGCCCAACATAGAGGACATGACGAAGGTGGATGCTTATTTTCTGAGTCTCATTCTCAAGCACCTCATTCCCAGGGATTGGGTAGAACAGAATGGGCAGGCCATCTCCAAGTCATCTACGCCTCTTCTCGACCTTGCTATGATGGTAGTCCGGGGCTGGAGAGAGATTATCTCCGAGCCCTACGAAAAGCTCTACACGGCGATCCTGGAGGCCAACGGCTTCGCAGATTGGGCCGTAGAATTCACCTACAAGGATCTGGATGTGTCCGATAAGGGCAAAGAGAAGGATCGCAGCTTGCAGGCTTTCATCGCCAAGGCGATCACGTTGGATCGATTCTACGAGGAAACTGGCAGGAAAGCACCGTCAAAAGAAGAGCGGGCTGATCTTGAGGCTGCTAAGGTGGCAGCTCAACCAGCCGCGACACCGCCGCCGGACCAAGCGCCTGGCCCACAGCCAACACCGGCAGGAGCGATGGCATGACGATCGCTGAGGCAGATGTCATCCAGGCGGTAAAGGATCGCTCGATTTTCACGATACAGACGAAGGCTGAAGATACAGCGAGCACGAATACCACTGCAGACATTCTTTATGATTCGAGCAGCAGGACGCAGAGCAATTTTTCAGCCCTCTATCTGGAAGCGCAAGACACGCTAGAAGCGGACCTGGCCAGCGTGGGAAAGATAGCCACCGATGCTCAGAAGATCCGGCTATATGCACTCCTGATAGCTGATGCCCACACGAAAAAAATAGATCCCAATTGGGCTGCTCAGGCAGTCTCGTTCTACCAGGAATCAGTCACTCGCTCATATGCAAGCGGCGGCGACAAGGCAATTACAGGATACGGCGCTGCATACAAGGCGTTGCTTTCCAAGCTCACTTCGGTAGATAATTCACCAACAGAAGCCACAAGCGACATAATAGAGACGAGGGATAGCGAGGATTACCCAGACGAGTTCCGTCTCTCGGCGCTGAGGAATGATTTTATATGAGGCCGCTTCGCCCATTATTGGAAACTTGCACCTGGAAGCATGTGTCGGGCTCCAGTTTCTACGGGCCGACCTATACGACTTTAGTTATCAACTGCAGCATAAATTTCGTATCCAAGCAGGTGCAGACCATGAACGCAGACACCATAGTCTGTAGTGCCTTGGTGACATGTTTCGAAGCTGTTATGCCAGGCGATATTCTCACACTCACTGATCCCGGATCGGGGGATGCCAGAGACTTTCCAGTGAAAGGCCTGGTGAAAGTCGCCAATGCGATCAATCCAGAAGTGCCTTTCCGCATAGTGGCTCTCTGAGCCACCTACCAGAAGCAAAGTACAGAGACTTTTCATGCCCTTCCCTGACGACTTACTGGCAGCCGAAGACAAAGCGGCGGCGGAGCTGGAGAAAGAATTTCTTCGCTCGGTGAAAACCACCATCAAGCAGATCGATTGGGACAAGCTGGAAAAGGACCTTGAAGATCACCGTACCGGCGCTGATATTGTTGATGGTCTCCCTTGGGAAGAGTACGACCCTGAGAAAGTCCTGAAGAATCTTTTCGAAGTCGCTCTTGAAGCGCACGGGGAATACATCGGATCGGTGACAGGCGGCGCTATATTCGATTATGTAGACCCGCACGCGCTGGATTGGATTTCGCAATACGGCGCTCAAGAAATCAAGTACATTTCAGATTCACAAAAAGAAGCGATCAAGAAGATAGTCCTGGATGGCTATCAGAACGGCGTTACGGTTCGGGATCAAGCCAGACAGATCCGAGAGCATATTGGCCTAGATCCACAACGCTCCGAGACCCTGCAGAAGTATGCAGAGAACCTTTTTGCCAGAGGCAAGTCCGAGGCCGAGGTCTGGCGGCTCGCAGAGAAAAGAGGGAACGCACTCCTCATGAGCCGGGCCAATACGATAGCAGTCAATGAGACATCAGAGGCGGCAGGCCAGGCTACATATCAAAGCACCAAGAGCGCCGTAATGCGGGGCGTTCTGGATGCCAATCTGTATGAAGGTTTTCGGATAGTCACAGGTGATGAACGCACATGCGAGATATGTATGGCAGTGGAAGGCGAGGCCCGAACGCTGCCAGACGGGATATATCCCTCGTCTGGCTCTCTGATAGCAAAAAAACACGTCAAATGCCGATGCGTCGAGGGCCTTCGTGAAATTAAACTTCATGGTGATAGTCTAATGCACTTCGATAGTGTTCAGATCGGCGGGAAAGTCGTCTATAAGGACGATAAGATCACCGTCGTCTCTGGCCGCCTCATGGAAGAGGGTGTGCAGAATCGGGGGCTCAAGCGATGGGAGTCGTTCTACGATCCTGAAGGCCTTCAGGGTTGCATGTGGTTCGAAGGCGTCCCGATTATCAAGTATGCCCACCCGGAAGGGAAAGTCAATGGAACTATGGAGCTGGCCGGAAGGGTCCGGGCCATCAAACCAGACCCGAACACCAGGGCCGTGTTCGCTGAATTCGTCCTATTCAATTCACATTTCAGTAATGACGAAATGAAATTGATAGATTCCGGCGAGTTCATAGGCGGCTCGATAGGCTACGATTGTGGATACAAGCCGCTGGATGATTCTCAGATCTGGCAGCCTACCGGCGAGGAATACACTTTCGAATATATGCCTCCGTTCTATGGTGATCATTTCGCTATTTTCGTAAATCCCGCGTGCGCTGCATGCGGACTGAATGCAGACTCCAATCACGATTCTCAACACAAAGATAGCTGCAAGTGCAGCCGAAAAGAGGAACTGATGATGACAGAAAAACCGCCTGCACAGGCAGGCACCGAGGGAGCCCCTGCTCAGGCGGGGACTCTGGGCGATGAAGGGCAGGGTAAGCCCGTACCTGTCGCCGTCGTACAGCAGAAGACCCAGGGCGACCAGATGGATCCGGAAGCACTGAAGATCAAGGCTCAAACCGTCCTGGCCATTCAGGATGAGTATGTAAGGGCCAAGGAGGCGATGGCGTTGCTTCTGGAGTTCGTGACCGGGGAAGCTCCTTCTGCACCGTCCCCTGGCATGGGTGATTCACTTATGGACAAGCTCACAGCTCTGGAAAAGAAGATCGATACCCTGGCCGCTGACAACAAGCGCCTCACCGAGGCCGAGAATGCTCGCATTCAGGCAGACGCAGCCGCCAAAGATGCTGCTGACAGCGACGCTATGATGTCCTACTTCGATCCATCTTATAAGATGGACTGGAAGGCAAAGCATTGGCCCATTATCCAGAAGATCGGAATCAATGCCTTCCTGGCAGATTCCGAGAACGCCAAGCACTGGGTAGGGCCACAGGCTGCTCAGAAGATCGAGCCTACCGGTCAGAGGTTCGTATCCCATCCGAGTGCTGACTCGGAGGAAACGAAATTCGATGCAGGCATTGACGCCGAGCTGAAGAGGGTGAGATAGATGCCGGAAAAGTGCGATCCTATATGCTATATTCCCGGATTCGGGGATTTAGTAACTAAAATCATTGCTCTTGAAGCCAGACAAAAAAAGCTGGAAGATGAGCTGGCCGTAATTCGAATCAAACTTTACGGAATACCACCGAGGGAGGCGAAATAGATGTCTGAAGTCAGAGGAGATGGAATTTCCGAGCTGCCGTGCAAATCGGAGGCGATCAAAGAGGGCTATCTCTACAAAGTGGATAGCTCGGCTAGCTATCGGATGACAAAGGCCGCTGCCGTGAATGATGTGATCTCAGGCGTTGCAGTCGAATCCAGTCTGGATGCCGTTGGTGCGGCCAAGACGTTGACGGCTGGAGAGACTGCTATCTTTTACAATCCTGGGTGCGGAAAGGTCGTCAAGGTTGCCTCACTCACTGCGCTCACTTGGCACCGGGATGCTGCTGTCTATGCGGCCCCAACCGCAAGCGGTAGCTACATGGTATCCACCAGCTCGGCCAACTCGGCTCAGAAAATCGGACATTACAAGGGACAGGAAGGACTCGTTACCGCTGCTGATGGTGACCTGATCGATGTTCTTCTGGACGTTCCAATTGGAGGTACTTAAATGCCGACCGGCGCTATTACAATTGAGGCCCTGGGAAAGCTCACCAAACGGTGGGCTGGAAAGGGGGCCATAGTTCTCGATGACAAACTGAATCAGGCACCAGAGGGCTTCCTGGCATCATTCCCAGTGGATACCGGCCTGGAGTCTCAGTACTTCGAGATCTGGAATCAGAAGGGCAATCCTGGCACCATCAACGGCGTCTTGGACGGGCCAGGAGTCACTACAGCCCACAAGTATGTCCGGGCCTACAAGGACATGCACAATGCCTGGGACAAGTTCGACTACGAGATCCTGGACAGTGTAGCCACGGAAGTAGCCGCCAACCGGCTGGCCAAAGATGGCACTCAGCATGGCCTCAACTACTTCAGACAGTGTCGTGCTTGGAAAGCCCTGACAGAGCTGAAGGCCAAGAGGGCTACCGCAAACACCCACGCTGCCGTGAAAGGTGTTTGGGGGGTGTCCGGCCAGGGTGCGGGACAGGCCGACATTGTCAAGGCCATCATGGGCATTGTCAGCACCACGGGCATAGACCCCAACACCGTGGAGTTCGGCGTGGCCTATCCGTCGAAGGTCATGGATGAGTTCGCCAGCCTCAACCTCATCAACATGGTTGTGCAGCGTCTCGACCAGTACATGAAGGCCGCCTGGAAGCTGGACCCGTTCGCAATCACGCCCTACCAGGACGATGCTGGGAACAAGGTGATCGACATAGGCGGCGAGATAAGCTCTGATGTGCTGGGCACCTCCGCCCTCGTCTACGTGAAGGGCCCGGATACTCTTCGGCTCGGAGAGTACAGGCCGTCTGATGTCATGCTGAATGAGACTACCAGGATCGAGGGGACGAGCTGGAAGAATCTCTTCAAACAGTGTGTAGTGGCTCTGTCGCCGAGCATGGACGGATCGGAGAACGGTAAGAACAAATATATTTATGAGGTGACGGGAGTTACCACGTAGATATATATAGCACTGAGTCCAATACAGATCGAGGCTAGGGTAGCTCCCGAAAGCGCCTTTTCCGAGAGGCGTTGCCTCATAAAACTTTCTCGGAAACACTATCGGAGGTGTCGTTGTGGCATTTGCTAAAGGTAATATTCCTTGGAACAAAGGTAAGTCTCTTCCAAAGGACGTTCGTGATAAAATATCCCAGTCGAAACAAGGAAGCACCGGCCCCAATCTCGGAAGAAAGTTTTCTGAAGAAAGTTGCCAAAAAATGTCCATTGCCCAGAAAGGCAACAAGAATGCAAAAGGCCATCACGTGTCCGATGAAGTCAAACAAATTATATCGAACACGAACAAGGGAAATAAGACAAAATTGGGCAGAAGACATACCGACGAAGCGCGTCGAAAGATGTCGGAATCCCACAAAGGGAAACCTGCTCCGATGAAAGGCAGAAAACTTTCAGATGAACGAAGAAAGCAAATCTCTGAAACGCGAAAAGGAAGGGCTCCTTGGAATAAAGGCAAACAGGGCGTTTATTCAGAAGATACTTTGCATGTGATGTCTGAACTTAAAAGAGGGGATAGGGCACCTAATTGGCGAGGCGGGAAGTCTTTTGAACCTTATTGTCCCAAATTCAATTGTGCTCTGAAAGAAGAAATACGGGATAGATATGATCGCAGATGCCTTTTATGTGGTTTAACGGAAAATGGCGAGAAGTTACATGTCCATCATTGCGACTACAACAAAATGCAGGGTTGCGGTAAGCGGGCATGGAACTTAGTACCGTTGTGCCATTCATGCCACAATAAAACAAATCATAAACGTTGGTATTGGTTCTTATTGCTATATAATCACTGGGCACAAGACCCAGAAATAAATTTAGGAAGTGAAACTTATGCCTCAATATCCTGATCCAATGGAAATGCTCCGGGGCGTGCAGATCCTCCCAGACGGTGATGCTCCCTGGATACCAGACGACGCCAAGCTATACCTTGGCAACGACAAGGACGCATACATGCAGTGGGACGCGACCGCCGCCATGCTGCACATAAGTGGGGCACTCGGCCCGATCAAGCAGAAATCACTATCCAAGACCGCCAACTACACCGTTCTGGATACTGATCCTGATCTGATCTTTGTGGGCGCGCTATCGGCTCATGCTACTATCACTTTGCCAACTGCGGCAGATAATGCTGGCCGGACTATCTGTGTGGTAGTGGCCGGAGATCCTGGGGCCTACAATGTAATCGTTGACGGCGAAGGCAGCGAGACCATCAACGGAACCACCACAAAGACAAACAGTGACCAGTACTCGGTTCTGAAAGTCACTTGCAACGGCACCGCCTGGTTCATTACCGGCAGCGCGGGAACATGGACATAAGGATGCATGGTTTTGGCGGGTCCGATTCCCGCCCATCCATTAGAGAGGTTTTCCTGATGCCTAAAAACAATAAATTGACTAAGATGGCCATGCTCCGCGTTCTGATTCACCCTTTCTCGCAGGGCTACCTGAAAAGAGCATGTGACGACTGGAATAAGCGAATCGTGAAACAGCAAGGCTCTATCCTGCTCCCGGGGGGCACTGAAGCCCGGCCAGGAGCTACCTATGAAGTTCCTGTGTGCCCGGAAATCACATGCATGATCGCTGATGGCGTCCTGCTGGCTGGTTCTAAGGTGATCTGATGCCCGACAATGAAACTGCGATGCGGAATGACCTGGACGACATCAATGTTAAAATCCCTGCTCTCGTTGCCGGTGCCATACCGACTACTGGAGCCTCGGACGCTACTCTGCTGTCGAAAATAGACGACATGACCGCACTGCTGGAGATCATAGCAGAGGAATTGGACACGTAGAGGCAGCATGACCACAGGGTCTTTTCATTGCCCTATCTGCAACACCAGGTTCAATGCTACGATCCTGGTCGGGGTAGATGTGATCTGCCCCAATGGGCACACGCTCCCTTATGATGTTGATCCAGGAGAGGTCGTCTCGACCTGTGATTGTCCTGTCTGCCGAAAGCGATTCAATGTCGATCTTGTGGCCGGGTCGGTGGATCTGGATGAATCTGATGAGGCTGCATGGTCTGAATATTATAATGAAGAAGTGGATGGTGATTTTGTGACGTTTCTAAACAGACTACCGGCGAGGCTCGATGCCTATTATGCCCGGAATCGAATGTGGAGGAACAAAGGATCGGATACAGCAGCCAACAGGCGAACTCTTGTATCTCCTTCTCACCTGCTCGTGAACATTGGCGGGGCCGGAAACCACGCCTACGAGCTGGCAGCAGCCGTAGAGATGGATCTCGATACCGCCCCGCCAATTGGGACGATTCCCAGTACGCCACGGCAGCCAACCGGGCCGGAAAGGACTTCTATATCTATGCCTGCGTTCCGACCAGTGGCTACACTCCCGACATCCTCCTGAGCGCCGCTGTGACATATCCGGCTGGCTACACCGCCGACAATAGCCGCATGATCGGAGGCTTCCATTGCGAGTGTGTCAATGTGGGCACGATCGCGGGGCACGCGCTGACAGGATACTTGGCTGGAGATATAATTCCTCGCTCAGTGTGGGATCTGGCGCATAGGTCTTCTGGCCTTCAGGCCGGCATGGTCTGGGCAGGGAGGACTGACTTTGATTCCGTGAACCTCGCGCCTATCTGGGTCATGATCTATCTGGCCAGCGGCACCGGATCGAGTACCCTATCCGTGAATGGCGCCACAATCTCAGATACCCGCGACTGGATGAGTTTCGCTGATGACTTTGCTGCTATTGGCTGCAGGCCGATGGAAGATGATGAGTTCCAGGCTATTGCTGCCGGCAGCAACGAGGAGACGACCATCGCAGGATCTGCTGATCCGGTGACCACTGGCGGCCATCTCGATACCGCTTCCAGGAGAATGATCAGCAACATCGGTTGTGAAGATTGCTGCGGGGCCCTCTACCAGTGGCTTCGAACTCAGAGCTTCCAGTGCAATCCCGATGGTTCTGTGGTGGCTGCAGGAAAAACCGTCACTGTCTATCGTGCAGCATCTCCGGGCGGTAATCCGATCTATGCAAAGTTCCTCGCAAACGGAGAACCGTACCTCTGCTGCAACATGGCCAATGACGCCGCCGATAAGTGGATCACGCTCGGAACAGACTACAAAATCCTCGTCAAGCATGACGCCAATGCTGCGGTGGACTCTACCCAGATCTACTTCGATGACGACGGCGCGGCTCCTGGCAGGATTCTGGCCAATCTCGCGAGAGCTAAGACATGTTATCTGAGCACTAACAACCCGGCGTACGCGCTGCAGATCACACATTCCGCGACCGCTTCTTCAGTCGGCGTGGCGCTCTACTATGACGATGGGGCCGATGAGAGATTGGAAGCCACCCTTCCGGGAGCTGCGAATGCAACGATCGATCTAGCTCTGCTTAGCCAGGCATTCGGCTACTACGATCTGCCAGGCGCGAAGGGCAGTTTGTACACGCAGGGAACCTATGGAGATGTGAAGCTGCTCGCCGGCGGTTGTTGGGCGCGTGGTGCGAATTGCGGTTCTCGGTGTCGGAGTGCGTATAACTCTCGCTGGGGCGCGCTTTCGACTTTCGGCGGTCGCGGTTGCGCGGAGCCGGCATAGTCGGAGTGCGGAAGTCGGGATTTAGGGTAACAAAATTTGTTACGGGTTGGGCGAGTTTGAACTGCTCGCCGGCAGTTATTGGACGAATGGTGCGAATTGCAGTTCTCAGTATCAGAATGCGTATAACTATCGCTGGAACACGAATTCGAATATCAGCAGTCGCAGTTGCACAGATCCAGGAAAATGCGGAGAGCAACTCCTGGCTGAACTCGCCGACCTTGTCGAAAGGCAAAACACACAACGGAGGAGAACGGCAGCTAGTATCACCATTCTCAAAAATCATCATGAAGCGACATGGAAACTTATTCGAAAAGATAGTCGATGTAGACAACATCTATCTCGCCTACCAGAAAGCCAGGAAGGGCAAAAGTTGGCAGAATACCATCAGCCGCTTCGATGATGACTTGGACGAGAACATTTTCAATATCCGGGATTCGCTGATCGAGAAGACCTTTACCACGTCGCCTTATATCGAAAAGATGATCTATGAGCCTAAGCAGAGGATCATCTACAAGCTGCCTTTCAATCCTGATCGAGTAGTCCAGCACGCCCTGATGAATATTCACGAACCAATCTGGAATAGCCTCTTCATTTATGATTCGTATTCTTGCAGGAAGGGTAAGGGCATCCACGCAGGCAGCCGCCGAACCATGGACTTCATCAGAGCAGTGGGACCCAACGCATATTGCCTGAAGATGGACATCCAGAAGTTCTACCCATCCATTGATCATGACATTCTCTTCAAGATCGTCCAAAAGAAAATCAAGTGTACGGATACTCTTTGGCTCCTGGAGAATATCATCTACAGCATTCCAGGAGGCAAGAACGTGCCGATTGGGAACTACACAAGCCAATGGCTCGGCAATCTCTACATGAACGAGCTAGACCAGTTCCTGAAGCATGAAATGAAAATCTGGCACTATATCCGGTATTGCGACGATTTCATTCTGCTCCACCAAGATAAGAGGTTCCTGCACCGGATGGCCGAGACAATAGAGAATTTCCTTGCGGAAAGGCTTGCTCTGATCCTTAGCAAGAATGACATATTTCCAGTTCGCCAGGGCATAGATTTCTTGGGATACCGGCACTTTCCTGACCACATCCTGGTGCGGAAATCCACTGCTAAGAGGATCAAGCGCCGGATGAGATCACTTCCCGGTCAGCTTGCCAGAGGAGAAATCACCGCTGATCAGTATAGGTCATCAATGGCATCGACAGAAGGCTGGCTCATGTGGGCGAATAGCTTCAACTTCAAGCAATCTCTGAGGCTCGCCGATGCCTGAACGGTTCGGGGACTTCGCCGAAGAAGAAACGTTTGAAGGAGAGAAGCTTCGGCTCGATGAGGTCCTGAACAAAGAAATCCTGGTGACAGGATACAAAATCAAGGATAGCCACCAGAAGAAAGGCACGCAATATCTCACGATTCACTATGAGCTAGAAGGTAAGCAGCACATCACTTTCACGGGCTCGATGGTGTTGATGGATCAGCTCAAGAAATACGAGTCACACTTGCCATTTCTGGTAGTGATCAAGAAGATTAATCGTCATTACACGTTTTCGTGAGGAGATACTATGAGAAGATACCCAAGGTTGCCACTTTCGAAGCAGGACTACATCAACCTGCTTTCGATGTCAGAACATGCCGAACGAGCGCGAGCCGATCTGCAAGCTCTGGCTGCACTGGACGATGAATATGTGACTGTAGATCGGGGCACCGAGAACGCCCCGGACATCCAGCAGATACCGAATCCGCTGCCGGGATGGAAACGAGCAGGATTCGCTAGCCGAGAAGAGATGCTGGAGCTGGCCGGATCTGGCTGAGGGGGGACGAATGAATATCACTGATATTGATTGGCGGAATACTCTGAATACCTGGAGCCGAGCAGATATCCTCTATCTCCGCTCTATCTGTGATGAGAAATTAGTACAGATGGACGCGGAAACTGTCCGACGAAGGGCCATAGTACGGGGCGAAGGATGAATCCCGGTGATATTCTTTATCGCTGCCCCGAATGCGGGCATGAGATTTGGCAATCCAAGGGCGTGGATAGACCTACATGCTGTGAGTGGGTAATGATTGCAGTTGGCGGAATAGTCGATCCTGAAGATATATTTGGAGCCATAATATGATGAATGAAATACCCAAATTGGAAATTCACAAATTCAAAGATGGGCGAAAAAGAGTTATCCTGGGTGGCATAGATCTATCTTTTCTGATATCGGATATTATTATTTCTGAAAGTGTGGGCACGATTACATCAGCTCAATTGCGCTGCCCCGTAGTAGAGCTTGTCTATACGTATGAGGAGTAATGGCTGATATCAAGTGGGACCACTCCAAGTTCCTGAAGTCCACCAAAACAAGGGCTCTGGACGGTGTGGAAGAAGTGGCCAGAGTCCACATGATGACCCAAGCTGAGCAAGATTGTCCGGTCGGGCAGTATGATGATGGCCGAGTGGGCGGCACCTTGAAAGGCTCTATCGGGGTTGAGAGAGACGAGTCCAAGGATGTCTGCTATCTCGGCTGTGGTGGGGCCGCCAAGGACTATGCAGCCCGCCAAGAATTGGACCGCACATTACAGCACAGAGGCAATCAGAAGGCCGGATTCGTGAGAGACAGCGTCCAAATGCATAGCTCAAAACTTGGTCCTGCGATCGAAAAGCACCTGAAATCATAACACAACACTATTTTTCATCATAATGACAAAAATAGACCCCGTGAGCCGTTGGTGGCTCGATGCATGAGGTACGGATATGGATATTGATATAACTCAATTGACAGAAGTGGGTGGCGGGCTATTGGCATTAGTGGCCGCTGCTATCGGAGTGCAGAAAGGCAGCGCTAAATGGAATGCAGCCAAAGAGCTGACAAGTGACGTGGCCGACTTTGTTGCCCGCGCCTACCAGGTGCCGGAATTGAAATCTAAAGCTGCAGAAATTTGGACTGATATAGGGGACTTTTCGCCAACTTTCAAGGCTATCCTCTGCATGAAATCAAGCTTGGCGGAAGCTACAAAGTCAGACGAGAAGGTGAGCTAGATGTGGACGATTGTGGCCCTCATCTGCCTGGCAATCGCGTTCTCCTGGCTGGCTATGCGATTCCGGGAAGTCGGCCCGCTCACTGAAGAGCTGCAGAAAACCAGATCGGAGAACCTGAAACTCCAGGGGGAACTCCAGCAAACCAGAGAAGCCCTGAGATCCTGCCAGAACGCAATCGAAAACCAGTAGCTGCCGAACGGAGGCAGAATGAAATTATTTTCTCCTGAAGATATCAGGAAATACTTCTACGCTTCTTTCTTTCTCGCGATATTCTGCCTCATATTGGCCATTATCGCTATCGGAGAATCCGGGCAAGCCAACGTGATCGAAGAGAAGTTCGCCGGGGTGGGGCAGTTCGACCACTCAAGTTATTCGAAATCTGCTTCCGACCGGGCCATGAGTGATGGGGGGGCGATCGCGTACGAGATGAGCCGGAACTGGAAGAACGAAAGTGCTCAAACTTTTTCAACCAGTTTCATAGTGTCCGGTGCGGGCGGCGGCTACAAAGATCAGTATGTCGTGAAGGCGTCCGGGGTCGGATATATGCATTCTTATCAGGCCACCAAGATCAACGGCGACTTTTCCGGTAGCGGTGAGTCTACTGTGAGCATGGAAACCGGAGTTCAGAGCCTGGACTCCCTGGTGGTCATGGACGGCAATGCAACGTTCCGAGGCCGGATAATCAACGGTCAGACTGGCAGGCCGGTGACCGAGGCTGAGATGGACGCCGTGGGTGAGTACATCCTCAGAAGCTATCTGAATATTTCTGAGGAGATCAAGACGCCGGAAGACTGGCTTGGTTTCTGTGCATCGTTCTCCGATGCTCTACCCGCCAGCATCGGCCCGGTGAAACTCATCCCGGAGAACAGCACAGCATGAATTGGAAAGAAGGCCTCGCCGTCCTGGCTTCATTGGCGGCGGTGTTGGGGTTCGGCCTGACGATGCTGGACATGGTGGGGCCGGATGATGCTCCGCCGCCAGTTTCCGCTCCCCCTCAAAAGATCGTGATCCTGGCAAGGACGGCGTTCAACGATTCTGGAAACATGTATGCGGAGGGCTTCAATGGTGAGGTCATCAGGCTCAACGGCACAATGCAGGTGGTGTATCTGGTTTGACACTCGCCTCTGATATTGCCGCCGTTCTGACTGCATCGGGCTACCGTGATATTCGTGCATATCGATTTGATAGCTCGACCGTTCCTCAGATCTGCATTATTCCTGGTGGTGGATCTGCATACATCGTGAGCGGCGGTGACATCGAGAAGCCGAACGTCCAGATCCAGGTCAGGGATGCTGATCTGGCCACGGCAGAAGCGCGGGCTCTGGCAATCCGGACGCTTCTGCACAAGAACGAGTCGATATCAGGAACTGTGACCTGCATATGGGACGGCAGAGCGCCGGATTACTGGCAGGATGCCAACAACATTCACATTTTTTCAATAGAGTTCAAGATTATTAAGAGCACATAGGAGATGAGGCAAACATGGTTTTAACACCGGAAAGAGCAGAAATAACATTCCAGGTCGATAGCACTACCGCTATCGGCTGCAAGGATGCAAAGATTACTGAAAAAACCACAATGAAGGAAATCACCGCTGATGACAACGGCGCGGTTGCTCGATTTCCAACTATCGATGACGCCGATTTCTCGGCTACTTTTGTTGAAGATGATACAGACGCCGGCCAAGACAAGATCCGGGCAAGCAAGCCAGCTCACACTCTCCTGCAGTATGTCGTGACCAAGGGTAGTCGTACCTACACACTCAGCGCATACGTAGAGCAGATCTCCCGGCCCAATGGCCCCTCAGATGAGCAGACGATGGAAGTGACTTTCTCAGTCAGTGGGGGCTGCGTAACCACATAGGGGGGATAAGCTACGAGCTTGAGTCCTAAGCCAGGTGATTACGTCCGAGTCTACAGGGGCTCCGGCTCGGACTCTGACTATTCAGATGAAGCAATGGAAGAGGTCGATCTCTCGGCCTCGAAATGGGGCAGTCATGCCCGGTACACCGTCTACAGAATCGCGGATGCCGCCAAGCGAATCATGAACGATACCGAGGTGCCTGTATTCGAAAAGCAGGTACACGGTGCTGGTGATTGGGTAGCCATCACGCCCGCTGAGATCTGGTATGGAGCTGGGTATATCGTTCTGAGTGCCGCCTTGAACTCTGACGATTTGGTTCATTGCGCCTCTGGTCACCACCTGACGCCCACAGAATTCTTCGGCTGTGCTACTCGATCGTTCGCAGACAAAACCAAGATGCAGGAATGCACTTGCTATGGAGACACTGCGGTAGCCAGGGCTCCGACGATTGACGATTGGGACGGGAAGATCGAGGCTTTCCATGCCAACAAGTGCGCCGAGCTAACCACTACCGGGGGAGCATCGAATAGCCATATCAAGCTGATACATTCACCTGGTGGCGTGGATGGGGATCTCGTCAGCCTAGAGATTGCGTCGCCCTCAGGCAGTGATCCCATCGACGTATCGGTAACTGATGAGGCCATTGTCGTGACACCGCCGACAGGGGCAACTGCATCTCAATGTATTGCAGCTATGAATACGTCGTCAGATGTTGCAGACATCGGTATCCGGGCCATGCTCCCCGCAGGTGAAAACGGATCTGGTGCCATCGGGGCATTCACCCACACCCACCTAGCAGGTGGGGCAGACAAGGTGAATTTCACGGATCTGAAGGGCACCCGTCACGTCTTCCGGTTCTATGGCGACTATGCCAACGGCGACATGCATGTAGGCTTTGGCTTCGTCTCCGATGTAGACTGGACTGGTGGCCCGGAGGATCTTCTGAAGGCCGGGCTCTCGATTCAAGGTCACGGATACCCGCTAAGGCATGTGAGTGAGTAGAGGATAGAAAACAGCGCAGGCGGCCAATGACGGCTCACTTCCTCCAGCCTGAGGCCCCTGCAAATTTTTAGGAGGAAATTAAAATGTACACTACACCTATTGTAATTGCTGGAAAAGAATACAATCTAAGATACACGATCAAGCAGCAGAACGACATCAAAGAGAACGCTCCCAAGAAGCTCCTCGGGCACATCAAAGGGCTGCGATTCAATAGCCCGATGAATATTCTCATGCACCTGGACGATACCAGTGTGCAGTCATACTTACTAAAGAAAGGTCTGGAGTGGGAGGGGTCCGGATACTCTGGCAAGATTTCGGATGATGACGCCGCTCAACTGATCCAGGATTATCTCGAAGAAGGCGAGCCAGATGCAGGCGAAAAGCTGGAAGCCCTGCAGCAGCTCCTCGCCGGAGCACTCAGCAAGAATTGTGTGGGGGCCGACTCAAAAAAGCTCCAGGAGAAGGGCATGGCGGCAAAGATGGCAGACCAGAAGCGGAAAGCGGAGGAGCTGGCAACGACCTACGAAGCTCAGGCAATAGCGAAAGAGAGGCTGGCAGCTCGTGGGAAGAATGGATTGGAAACGCCAGTCGAACCGCTACCGGAATCCTAGATATGAGTGTGGGGGCCTTTTTGGCCTCGACGCCACCTGAGATCAATATCAAGATCGAAGCCTGGAACGATGCCAGAAGGCGCGATGCCGTCCGGGATTACAATTTTGCAGTTCTCCTCACCAATCCACAGAAGTTCCCGAGCTTCGAACGATTCTATCCTGAGAAAGACAGTTCCGGGAAGCCAAAAGTAGATCGTCATGTCGCCAAAGCAATGCAGATAGCAGAGCAGCTTGGCGATATTTGAATATTTTTATAAATAATAACTTGGGGTAAAAATGCCATCTGAACAGGTCGGAAGCGCCTATGCGACGGTCGGATTCAAGGTCGATGAAAGCGGCCTGAACTCCGCCAAGTCCAAGTTCTCCAGCGCTATTGGCGAGATCGAGGGAAAAGCCAGGAGCGCAGGCTCTGCGATAGGCGGTGCACTGAAGACCGGGCTTGAAGCGGGTGCCGTGGCTGCTGTCGGAATAGCTACTGCCGGCCTGGTGGCGTTCAAGGATCTGGAGAGCGCCGCCAGCTCCGCAGCATCGAAGGCAGTAGATGTGAGCGGCAAGAGCGCTGAAGAGATCAAATCACAATATGATACTATCCAAAAACATATTATGGATATTTCCCAGGAATTGGGATCTTCCACCATTTTCAATCCTACCCAGATAGCCGAGACATATGATGTCCTTGCTGCCAAGGGCGTCAATGTTGCCAATGTGGGAAAGACTGAGCTTCTACCTTTCCTTGATCTGGCGGCGGCCACCCAAAGCGATCTGGCCAGCGTAACTGATCTCGTCACAGGCTCAATTAATTCTTTTGGGCTGTCGATGGCAGACAGCCAGACAGTAGCTGATCAGATGGCGATGGCCATGAATGGCAGCTCTGCCAGCATGGAGACGCTCAACTATGCTCTCCGGCAAGGCGGTTCAACCGCATCTGCTTCTGGAATGCAGCTATCGGAGTTTTCTGCCATCGTAGGCGTCCTGGCTGACAAGAACTATACAGGTGAGCAGAGCGGCGCGGCTCTCAAGACCGCTTTGTTGGCATTGTACGAGCCCACTAAAAAGCAATATGAGACGATGGAGAAGCTGGGCATCTCGTATGATCAGATAGACCCGCGCACGCACAACTTCATGGACACCATTGAGCTGCTGCTATCAAAAGGTGCGGACATCGGTGACTTTGGAAATATATTTACGGACTCATCCGGCGCTATCATGTACGCCCTGGCGGGCAGCGGTGACGCCGTAGACGCCCTCAATCAGAAAATCATAGGCTCCAATGGGTTGGCACACACTCAAGCAAGCCTGATGATGGACTCTGAGAAGCTGACAGGGGCCTATAACCTGGCAAAATCGGCCACCGAGGGGCTAGCTACTGCCATAGGTGGCGCTCTGGAGCCCGCTGCCGTAAAGCTGCTGAATGCCTGGACCGGTCTCGCTCCTGCGGTGCAGGAGTTTGCTGTGGCATTGGCATCTGGGGACTGGGACGTGGCGGGCGATCTCCTAGCATCGGGCGTCAAGGCTGGCTATGAAAAAATCAAGAATATTGGAGAACAACTGTACGAAAAAATTAAAAGCGTTAACTGGTCGGGACTCGGATCGTATGTCACTGGTGGCATTTCTGCAGCATGGGATGTGCTGGAGAGCCTCGGTTCCGACCTTCTGGATGCCCTGGTAAATGTGGATTGGGGCGGCGTGGGTTCTGCAATATGGGGCGGCGTCGAAGCTCTGGGTGATTGGTGGGTCGATCTCTGGCAGGGGCTGCATGATGACGTTATGGACGTCGATTGGTCTGGCGTCTGGGACTCCCTGGTCTCGGCCTGGGACACAGCCATCGGCAAGTTTTCTGATGTTGGAAAAACTATCTTAGGATATTTCGACGGCGTAGATTGGGGAACTGTCGGGTTCAAGCTCGGCCAAGCTATCCGAGATGCTATCACAAAGCTGGCTGATATCGGTTCTATTGTCTGGAACTATCTCACCTCTGCAGATTGGTCCGGTGCAGGATCATCCATCACGGAAAAAATCAAGGGTGGTCTGGAGACTCTATCCGCTGTTTGGGATAGTTTCAAGGCCGGGCTCCTGGCTGTAGATTGGGGTGCAGCAGCCGCAGACGTAGCCGATAAGCTGAAGGCTGGATGGAAACAGGTCACAGATTGGGCCGGGTCGATCATCGACGGCGTAAAGAAGGACTTCAACGACTGGATCACAGGCGGCGGTCCGAAGACCCTCGGCGAAGATCTAGCGAAAGCCGTAGCCGAAGGCGCTAAGGCTCTAGGAGAATGGATCTACGACAAGATAGAGGCTTTCTGGAACGGCATAAAAGGCGACGGCGGAAGCCTCGGCACTACCATATATACGGCATTCAAAAATATTTTCACCACTCTGATAGATTGGGCGAAGATGGCCCTCACTGCCGCCTATGACTTCGCCGTAGGATTCGCTAGCACCATCATCACAGCCGGGAAGGGCACAATAGGCGCTGCCCTCCTGGAGATCATCGGAAACGCGATGAACACGGCCTGGGACGGTGCAGGCGACTCTCTGATAGAACGGGCTACTCAGTGGCGAAAAGATGCTGAAGATATATTCTCGGCTGAAGATTTCGAAATAGAAGCCAATATCACCCAGAAGGGTGACAAGCTCCCAGCCAACGGTGAAACTCGTGATGTGACTTACAATGTCACTGAGGTAAAATATACTTCGACATCAGGATCTAACCTCAGGCCCACAGAATCATCCGAGGGTGGAGCTGCCACCAGCACACGAAACGGCGAGCTGTACATTAGCATGGAAGGCACCGGCTGGATGAAGGCCACTGAATGGGCCGAGGAGATGGGAAAGGCCGGGAACACTACACAAGATTTCTTAGCCATCATCAACGGCATGAAAACGGCAGGTACTACTCTTCTGCCATCTACTATCGAAAAGCTCACCGTAGCATTCACCAAAGGGCAAGATGATTATAATGCCACTCAGGCGAAAGCCAATTCTACCGCAGTAGCTACCGAAAAAGAGGTAGCCGAAATTCGAAAGACCTCTGTCAGAGACATACTATCAGAAGCAAAATCGACATCCTCTGAGCATATCAAGTCACTGATGGATTATGTGACCGGAAAAGGCACAGCCACAGCAGACGCGATATCAGCAGCAGGAGCGGCAGCAGCCGAGAAGATCCTCACAGGATCGCAGACCGCGGCCAATGCCATCCAGGCAGGCATCCAAGTAGCTTCAGGCTTTCTCACATCAGGCGGCCAAGCCGTGAAGATCGGCCTAGATTCTGCTGGCAATGAGATCGCGGTGATAGGTTCAGTGGCTCAGCAGAAAGTCACAGCCGCAGGCGGGGATCTATATTCAAAAGTAATAGTCGCTGGATCTGATTTGCAGTCGAAAATATCCGGCGCGGGCAGCTCACTGCAAAGCGCGGCTGTCCTGGCCGGATCTTCCCTGCAATCTGGTGGCAGCCTAGTATATAGCTCATTGGCATCCGGCGCTAGTACCATATCGTCAGCAGCGGCGTCATTCGCAGCCAGCGTCCGGGCTAGTCTTCCGAGCACATATACACAATATTCATACAGTCCAATCTATACCGGCCATACATATTATGCCACTGGTACCAAGACAAGCGGTCCAGAGTTGGCGGTCATAGGCGAAGATGGACCGGAAAACCCTGAGTTCGTCATCCCAACAAAAACCAAGCGGTGGGATCTCCTCTATGCGGCCATGCGGGCCTACGGGCTGAGAGGCTTCGCCGAAGGAACCTCTACCGGATCAGCCGATAGCAGCGACGAAGGCAAGGCTGAGAACATGACGGCCACCTTCGGGATCACCGGCCTGGCTGAAATGGCAAGCTCCGTGAAGAAGATTCTGAACAATCTCAAAGACTTTTTCAGGATCACATGGGACATCATCAAAGGCGAGGGCGCTAAGTACTGGAAATCCATCACAAATATTGTGACTGATGAAGCCACGGCTATGAGAGACGGGGCTTGGTCGGCGTTGCTCGATGTCAGGAATACCGCTATCAGTAGCAATGCCGCTATTCTGGCTGACGCTAAAACCACATGGGGGAGCTACTTAGCGAACATCACACCTTCGCTAACAAGCCTGGAAGAGGGTATCGTTAGCTCGTTTTCGTCAGCAGCCTCTAGCTCGAAAACCGCTATCGACGCCATGATCACGAACAGCACCGCGTCAATGCAGGCTTTTCGCGTGAAGTGGAATGAGATCTGGACGGGGCTCGTCACAGATATGACCGCAGCTCAGGCGAAGATTAGTGCTGGAGTAGCGGCAATCACCACTGAACTCAAGAAGATATCTGTGAATGTTAATGTATCGTCCAGTTCCAGCACGGCAGGAGTATCGAGTTCTGCCGCTAGCTCTGTGGCAGTCGCCTCCAAAACGCTTACTGATTGTCTTTTTGAAGGCTTCACTGATGCCTGTACGGGGATTGCCGTAAATGCCCTAAAATATACGAGTCCGAGCGGGGTAGTTTCGTACATCAATCCGCTTACGGGTGTGGTTGTCTCAGGCGGCACGACAAGCGGAACAGGCTACACACTCCCGGCAGTATTCCGGGCGAAAGGAGCGCTAGTGGACAACGGCCCGGAGCTGGATATTGTCGGAGAATCCGGACCGGAGTTGATCCTACCAGCAAACCTTACAAAGATGTTTCTACAGTTGGCTGACATGGGTCTAGGAAATGGTGCAGCCGGGGCATCGCCTAAAATCGTAATCGAGGACTGCACCGAGCATCATTGGTATTTGGACGGAAAGGAGGTCACAAACTTGGTGATGGAGAGGGTGAAAAAACAACTGCAGCTACGCGGAGCAATATCATCGAGGTGAGATAATGTCAACCACCACAACCAGGCTGAGCCTGAAAAAGTCACAATCAACGGATTTGATGCTGACGATACGCACAGATCTGAATGCCAATATGGAAGTGCTAGACGATGCACTGCTGACGAATGCAGCAGCGACATTCAACGTCGGATACGGAAATAACGGCAATTCCACAAATCACTGCGTCGGACAAAATGCTCTGGATTCGATCACGACCGGCTATGGAAACACGGCTATCGGCTACGAGGCCATGTTGGACTCCACTGAGGCCATCGCAAACGTGGCAGTTGGATACCGAGCCCTCACCAACTTAATCGACGGCGATTTCAATGTCGGGATCGGCAGATATGCTCTCTATACCTGCACCACTGGAAATAGAAATATTGCAATTGGGGCGAGTGCACTATACGCCCTTACCACCACATTAGGTAATATTGGAATAGGATTTTCTGCCGGAATAGCAGCCACTACAGCTACAGAATTAGTTCTGATCGGCTATTCCGCAGGGTCAGCAATCACTACGGGAGCCAAAAACACAATTGTGGGGTATAATGCAGGCTCCTCGATCACCACAGGTTCTAATCTGACAGTGGTCGGCTATGCAGCCGCTGCCAGCTCTGCCACGGCCACAAATGAGGTTACTCTCGGAGATGCCAATGTCACGACTCTCAGGTGCGCCACTACCACAATCACGGCGATCTCTGATGTCCGGGACAAGGCCAATATCACGGACTTGGAGCTAGGTCTGGAGTTCCTGAAGGACCTCAGGCCTCGGAGGTTCACATGGAAGCGCAGGGCCACCTCAGAAGATGGGTCACTCGGAGAGGGTGAGCTAGGGGCCGATGAGGCCGGGTTCATCGCACAAGAGCTGGATGCCATCCAGGATAAGCATTCTGCCGCCTGGATGGGGCTCGTGGGGAAAGCCAATCCCGACAGGTGGGAGACAACCCCTGGAAAGCTTCTGCCGGTGGTGGTCCGAGCTATCCAGGAGCTGGCAGCCGAGAATGAAAGCCTCAGAGCCAGAATAGAAGCCCTGGAAGCATGACTCTAACTCGGAAAGTCGTCTTCGAGGGAAACTCGATTACCGCAGGCGTTGGTGGGACAACACCATATCCCACCCTGACTCAAGCACTCCTCGGCTTAGACACGATAGCGAACGTCGCATTAGGCGGCGACACTATTCAGAACATGGTGGGAGAAGCAGCAACTCAAGTAGATCCGCTGTATGACCCTGGCTATGATCGAAATATCGTGGTCCTCATGGCCGGACGAAATGATATTTCGCTGGGCCGCACGGCAGAACAGATATGGGGAGACATATCGACCTGGTGCCTGGCAAGAAAGGCCCTCGGCTGGAAGGTCATACTGCATACGATTCTTCCGCGGGTAGTCGAGGATCATGAAACCGCATGGGCTGGGGCCAATGCCCTGATTCGTGCTAATTGGGCAAGCGTGGCTGATGCTCTATGCGATGTGGCCTCGGACGGCATCATGAGCCAGGCGACATATGAGAATTATCCTGGGGGGGTGCATCCAGACGATGTTGGATATGCTATCATAGCCGACTGGGTGGCTACCGTAATCTGCGGCCTAGAACTGGAGGCGGAAGTATGCCCAGATCCGATCCTGATCCAGGTCGGCACAACTCGGCTATATGATGCCGCTCTGGCATCAGAATATGATGCCACTCCTGCATATGAACTGGGAATGCGAATGGCAGGATGCGTGGACGGGGTGGAGAATCACAAGTGGCTAGCGAATGAGCCACTATCCATCGATCACTATGTTGATGGTCGGGCCACGGCAGGCTTTGTTGTCCTTGATCTGACTGGGGCGATGGCATTCTACGAGAGGGGACTGGTTCTTGTCACTGACCTAGACGAGAATCGATCCTTTGCCGGACTGGTCCAGAGCTGTGAAAGTGTCAGAATTCCTGGCACCTCGATAGTATTTCACACGATCGAAGCCACAGATTTTACGGCGATTCTGGATTGGCGGCTGGTCGATTATGCTGCAGAAAATACATTGGCGGGCGAAGCTGTCCGGGACCTCATCGAGGAATACCTGGCGGAAGAAGGGATCACGGAAGGTTACATAGCGAACGGCGAGCTGCTGACCCAAATCACGTTCGCCAATTGCTCAGCCACCACGGCACTAAAAAAATTGGCCGAGGCTTGCGGATTTGTCATTTATGTGGACTACAAACTGCAGCTCTACTTCCATGCCAGGACGCTCTACGCGGCAGACTGGAATATAGCAGATGGCACAGATATCCTGAGTGAGAGCCTTTCCATCACCAGGACGAATCCAGACTACCGCAATATCGAGGTCGTTGTTGGCGGATATGAGGAAACCTCCGAACAGACTGAAACTTTTGTGACAGACGGCACAACCAAAACATTTGCGTTGGGCTATCCTGTCAGTAGAGTTTCCACAGTGACCGTGAACGGTGCGACCAAAACGGTAGGCATCAAGGGCACTGACTCGGGATCGTATGACTGTTATTATGCGGTCGAATCCGAGACCCTGACGTTTGAGACTGCTCCTGCGGCTGGTTCCGGATCGATAACGTACTACGGACTCTGGAAGGCTAAATCAAAAGCAGAAGACCTCACGCTCATAGCGGCCAATGCGGCTCGGCAGGGGATAGGCTCTGGAAAAGTGGAACACGTCACAGTAGATGATACCCTGACCAGCATTACCGCCGCGGGCGAGTATGCGACTGCCAAAATAACAGAGTACGGCGTTGATGGACTCACCATCAGCTACAAGACGAGACGGTCGGGGTTGGCAGCCGGGACTCTTCAGCACATCACCATCCGGGACGTAGATGAGGATTTTCTCATCACGCATGTCAGCGAAGAGCTGAAAGAAGGAGACACCGAATATTCGGTGACGGCCTGTTATGGGCCGGTGTCTGAGGAATGGGACCTCTTCTTTCGTGACACGTTCGAGGCAGTCCAAGACACAGTTAGTGAAGGCGTAGAATCAGGTACAGTTGGCGTCGCGAAGCTATACAATTTTTCGCATATCTATGAGCTGGCAGACAGACCCAATCCCTTCACGAATGCCGCTATCAGTACTGGATTGGCAGTGTCTGATGACACATGGCCATGTTTTGAGCATGCTGATCGGGCACGGTACATCGAATTCTGGAGAAGCGGTGTATGCATATTCCGAAAGGCCCACACCAGCACCCCGGACATAAATGATGATGATGAATATCATAGCTATTCGTTCATCGCGGCAGCGGAAGCGATCGGTGACATTGATGAAGTCGTTTTCTGGGGCGGCGATTCGGCCACAGCGGCATATGGATCAGGAGTCGAGCTGTACAGGGCGACATTCGACCGGACAAAAACCGGCCTAGAGAGCTATCAAGTGAACATGGAATACCAGAACGGGGCGGTCGTATGAGCTACACGAAAAATGTCTGGAGGGAGCATTCTCACAGCACCGCCCAGAAGCTCACCGCTCTCGATTCTCTGGAGGGAATGTACGATGAGGCGGTGACGTACATCAATGCCATAACCCATAGCAGCCGCTACTATACTGATGCTCAGGCCGCCGCGAAGTTCTTCTCCAGCTCAACGGACGGCTCCGGCTCCGGGCTGGTGGCCACGACTCTAGACGGCTACAGCGCTGATCAGATCATCGCCGCAGGAATACCGTCAGGAAACATAGCATGGTGGTCGGGATCAGAGGCTTCGATACCGGATGGATGGTATCTCTGCAACGGCCTCAACGGAACCCCCGATCTGAGGGATCGATTCATAGTCGGTGCTGGCAGTCACTACGCGAAAGCGGCACGCGGCGGAGCAATCACTGTCACCACGACAGCAACGATCACGATAGCAGGGCATATACTCACCGCAGCCGAGATCCCGAAACATGGTCACGGGATTACAGGGGATTACAACAACAATCTAAATTACATGCAAGAGAACGCAGCGCGCGACCAGACACCAGGGACGGCGATCGCGGGTTCCACATCCAGAACCACTGGGAATACAGGTGGTGGCAGCTCTCATACTCATCCGGCCACCTGGACGGGTACGACTGGACAGTCGAAAACACCACCATATTACGCCTTATGTATAATCATGAAGTCGTGATAATATGTACGAAAAATATCATGACCCTTGGACCAGCACGCATCGACTCAGCGCGGAGGCACTGAATCACATCGAATCCCAGTGGGACGAAATAAAAGCAGATGCAGATGCTCACAATCACGATACTAGATATCTTCCCCGGACCATGGCAGATGCAACTTTTTACAGCTTGGCATATCGGGGCTGGTTCGATGCCGACCTTCTGGACGGAAAACATTACTCGGATATTTTGGCAGTAGTTCTTCCGACCGGCACCATCATGGCATGGTACGGCACGGATTCGACCATTCCGTCTGGGTGGCATATCTGTGATGGTGGGACCTATGGGGGAAAGGCTTCACCCGATCTGAGAGATCGATTCGTTATTGGGGCAGGAGGATCGTATGCAGTAGGGGCCACGGTCGGCCCGGCCACCTGGAACGGAACAGTTTCACCGACCGGAACAGTGACAGTGACAGTGCATACGCTGACCACGGACGAATTGCCCGCTCATACCCACTCATATGAAGATCATATTCGGTATGGGTCGAGCTGGACCACCAATGACTATTCGTTCCCGGGGCATGTGCACGCATTGTCGAGTTATTCAGACGGATCGACCACTATAGGCGAACAGGCCACGGGCGGGGGATCGCACGGCCATTCAGGCTCAGTGATAACATTTAATGGTGTAGATCCCAGACCATTGTATCACAGTTTATATTATATTATGAAGTATGCATGAGGGACGAGGATGGGTTATACGAAAAATCACGATCCCTGGGCGTCGGGTGATCTTTTAACTACGACAGTTCTAAATAATTTTGAGACTATTTACGAGGACATCACGTCTCCTATAGTGGGCCATCTCTACACACATGATCACGATGCATTGTATCCACGGATCGAGGAGATGGATGATGCATATTGGCATGCAGGGAACGACGGTCCTGGTTCTGGTTCTGATGCGGATCTGCTGTATCGATCGTCTGGAAACCTGCATGCATCAGCTTTTGCAGGAATGGGCGTGCCGACTGGGCTAGTAGTGCTCTGGTATGGCAGCGTTGCATCAATCCCCTCGGGCTGGCATCTGTGCGACGGCACCAGCGGAACTATCGATCTGAGGGGCCGCTTCACAGTCGGCGCAGGCACTGGGGCGGCGTATTTCTCTGTCGGAGGGACTGGGGGGAGCAGTTCCTTCACTGCCACTGGGTCGATGACGATCAGCGGACATGCACTCACGATAACTGAGATGCCTGCGCACAATCACCCTTACACCGATGCTATGTGGAATCTCGACTGGGAGTGGGGATCGACTAGTGTAGGATCTCCATCGACTGATGTCTATTCCACGCGCACATCACCTTCTGCGGGGGGTGGTGCAGCACACACTCACGGAGGATCGGTTAGTGTCGGGTCGATCACTTTATTGCCTTACGCGATCGCGTTATGTTACATTCAGAAAATATAGGAGATGATAAAAATGATAACAGAAGACAACGTAAATGTGGCCTTCGATAATCTGGAGAAAGCCTTTCACACGCTTGAAAAAATTGAAGACAAGCAGGCAGAATGTCTGGAAAACATGAACAATTTTAAGGAAGGAAGCAAAGCCGAGGTCGCCGCAAAAGCCCGCCTGGCGAAACTGCAGCCTGAATTGGTGGCTGCCCAGAGGGCTTTTCGTCTGGCAGGAATACGAGCAGATAGAGTCAGGATGCTACTCGACGTCCAAAAAACAAGTATGGGCCGAGACTAGATCGACCCCGTCTCACGCTATCAGACCCCGCCCAGATACTGCCCGCCGATGCTTGAACCATCCGGGTAGGTTCCGATCATCTTTTCCCTTTTTTCTGCCGAGCCCGCGGGCAGCAGGTTCATGTCATTTGTGGTGTAGGTCTTGTTCCCAGCCCGATTACCATCAATGGCATGGACTATTCCGCTGGTCGTATTGTTGCCAGAGATGACGGGCTTGCTGAGGTCCACCGGGCCGGTGAGCAGGTGCATGATCAGGTTGGCATCTTCTCCGAAGTATGTCCGTACCCAGGCGTTCCACTGGTCGGCCAGGGCGTTGAAGGTCGGGATATCCTGCTGGTCGTAGGCTATGGCCATCTTCCAGGACAGCGTTGAGCCGTCGATCATGGCCTGCTGCTCAGCGGTGTAGGCCGAAGCTAGAGAAAGCCCGGCTATGAGGGCCACACAAATTATAATAATAGACTTCATTCAAATTCAACTCCTAGTCGTTTTCTCAGATGCGCTTCTGCCCTATCATATCGATCGAGCATATCACGGATCGCCGCAGGCATCATTCCCATATCAGCCATGCCCACTATCGCAGCTGCTCTTTCCATCGATACTAGGGAATTTTTCGGGATGAGTTCCCGGATAGTCTCCTCCGTAATTGGGGCAGAATAGGACATCTCAGCCACCAAACGATTGAACTTTTCTGGATCCGCCCTCATCTCAGCCCCTCCGGTAGAACATAGCTGTTCCGGGTGACTGCCAGGTTCTCCCATCTCTGGCCGGTGTAGCCCACGGCATCCATCCAGCCGTTCAGGATCGCTACGCCCTGGTTGTAGACAGCCTCGTAGGCTGGGTCCTGCTGGCCCACGATCGCGGCATAGCCGAGGGCGTAACCGTCCTGGATGCCCTCAAGGTAAGCGACATCAGTCTCGTTCATAGCGATTCCGGGCATGGCTAGAAAGGCCAATGCCAAAAGTGCATACAGTAGCTTCATTTTTTCTGCTCCAATAATTCTCTTCAGACCATATTTTCCCATGATTCTCTCGGCCTCTTTTTGGCCTTCAAGGCCTTGAACTCCCCCTCATCCAGCCAAAGGGCTATCGTTCTAATCGGCACGATGACTCATTGATTGATTGAGTATATATCTTCCTCCGGAGAGCTGCCTCTCGCTCGACATCATACAGCTCATCCAAGAGTGGCAGAAGTTGCTCGACGGGGACTTCGAGCGTGCGAGCGTCCGCGGCCATCTGTACATCCGTTGCACCATCGAGGATGATATGCTCGTCACAGATCGCATACTCGCCGGTCAGGGGGTACCGATCCCAGAAGGTCTGATCTGCGTCTTCTATGGCCTGATCGACGACCGATTCTGGCAGAGCCTCGATGGTCATCCGGCGATCGACTGCTTCCTGAGCCATCCTGGATAGCTGGCCCGGATTGGCTCGATGCCATTCCCATTGGCGCTGCATGAGGCTGATCGTGGCCCGAAAAAGAGAGGGCATCTAAAGGCCCTCTGCTCTGCGATACTTGAATACGTCTCGCGGGTCCATGTTCGCAGCATACTCTTTTACGAATGCCTGCCAGTCTGCGAAGGAATTGATATCGTTCTGAGCGTATGCCCGGCCCGCGTTCCTGTAGGTATCATGATCTTCGAATGGATACCAAGTCTCCACATCCCTGCTTCCCGTTGCTCCCTGCAGAAATTCTACAGTTTGGCCGGCCATGTATATCCAGGCCCGGAAGTTCCAGCCGAGAGCTTGATCTCCATCCTGAATATCGATCTGAGCTTCCTTGATAATTCCTCTTGGATATTTGAGTTCGACAGACATTTCAGCCGTTGCGCCACTTTGATTGCTTTCCATTTTTCTCAGTCCTGCCCACTTGGGCATATAGTACTAGGTACGTACCCATATATATAGTTATCTACACAGACATTTCGAATGATACAATTGTACCATGTACTATTTTTCTCTGATCTTCCTAGAATAACTATTTATAATATATTAATCTGTATCTATCTCTATCTCAGACTAATCGATATCAGAAAACCGCACGATTTTTAGCGCCGCGGACCAGATCCTAAACCCTTCCAGTCTGGTGGCTGAGATAGTACATAGTACAACTGTACTATTTCAGAGCTAAGATGACCTGCCTCCGATCGAGATGATATGGCCTGGAGTGGATCTCATCTTTCATGGTCGCGAGAAGGTTCGAAAAGGCCTGCTTCGACAGGTGCATCTTCTGTCTGGCTTCCTTCGCGAGCATCTTTCCGCCATTGGCCGCGAGCAAGGCTCTCAAGATCTCACCTCGATCAGCCTGCATGGGCTGGATGTGGCCGCGCTCCAGCTCGGCTATTCTGCGGCGGTCTGCGGCCCTCTCCAGGGCTATTTCTTCTCGGAGGGCTAGTATCTCTTCCTGAAAGGGGATGATCGCCTGTTTAACGGCGTCCTGGACAATCGCCCTGAGCTGGTCTGAAGTCAATACGAAAATCTGTTCTTCGGGCTTCGGCCCAAAGCTTTTTATGTCAGCGGGGGCTATCTCTATCATACGTGTGTTCTCCTGGGCATTTTCTCCTACCGGGAGCTGTCAGGGAGTGCTACCTCCCTGACCCAAATTCCTTTTCTGAAGCCTTTCGCTCCAGCTCTATATATCCTTTTTGCGTGCCCTGGTAGTAATCTTATCAATTTGGGCTGCTGATATCGGTATTCCTTCGGCCCGTAGCGCCTTGGCCACGGCGTCCCGGCTCATTCCGCCTTTTCTTCTCCCCCCAGCCCACAGCTCCAGGACTCGCGCGGCTATCTCCGGGTGCTGATCCTCATATGGCCGTGGCCCGCCGTGCCAGGGTCGCGCACCTTTTCGCGCTTTTTCTTCGCGTGGACTTTCGATATCCAGCGGAGCTTTTTCTTTCGGAGCCTTCGTGCCTCCGAGCTTCGCGAAGCTCGCGACCTCGGCAGGCAGAGCAGCCCGTAAGACTTCTGTCGCGAGGGTGTCAGCGTCCCTTCCATCCCTCGCAGCCCACGCCCGGAGGGCTCGGAGGACATCAGCATCTATGGCTATACGTGGCTTTCGAGTCATGGGGGGCAGAGGGCTCGGAGGGCAGATAGATTTTGCGGCTCTCGACCGTAAGCTATATATACTCATACGATATAGTATAGTATAGAATGCGAAGGTGAGAAAGATGAAAACAATAATCAATAGCTCGGAAATCGGAATGTTGCGCCACTGGACCAATCTGATGCAGACAGAAGAGGGCGATAAGGCCCTCAGAACGACCGATGGCAGCGTAGACCGATATAGAAGGTTCCCGACAGGAACATACCTGATCGAGACTCAGGTGAACCAGCAGGGAATGCCACACTGCTACTTTCCGATATCTGCGAAGAAGGCAGAGAAGTTCATGGCCATGTCAATCGAACAGGCAGTGGCCGCGATGGAGAAGGAGGTGGCCTAAGATGGCCGCCCCTCGCAAAACCGCCGCCGAAAAGGCAGTGGTCCGGCAAGTGAGCTGGCGCCCCTGGGTGGATGAGTTTCTTTCCACCATGCAGCCGGGCGGGCGCTCGCCGTGGCTGAACGAGCTGGTTGAGGCCACCCCGGAATTTCAGAGATGGTGGACGGCCACTGTGGGCGAGAAATCGCCCGAATGACTTTTTTAAAAATGTTAAACATATTCGTGGCTGGTTCGTCTTAATTCGAATCGATCTACCTGATTATTCCATAGACTATGGAACAGATGGTTTACAATTCACTGATATCGATTATTCGATATCAGTGGCCGCGAAAAGTCAATTAACTATCCGTCGCGCGACCCCATACCTTTCGACCTGGAAAGATATCTTATAAAAATATGTTATGGGCTTTTATGGAAAAAGAAAAAGCGAGTTACACGCACTCGATATTTTCATGGCGTCCACCCAAGTACTATTGACTGTTCGGAGTCCTCTTTCCAGAACTCGATATTGATATATTCCCACCCCGCCTGGCGAACTCGGGCATCGATGGCGATATTACAATTCTTTACCAGCCGCAATAGGACGTCATTTGGTACGACTGGAATAAGCCGCTCTGGCCGATCCGATACACACAATGGCATCATGCCTTCATCCTCGCCACTTCTGCCTCGATCCCTCGCCGCGCAATCTCTGCGACGCTCTCCTTTCGGGCCTCTGACAGCCTATCTAATTCTGCTTTAAGCTCTTCTGATATCGCTACATTGATCTGAACCGGCCATCTCACAGGTTTCATGCTTTGTATTCTGTTGGCATCCTATTTATATTAGTCGGTTGACCGATGGGTATATATAGGATATGCACCTACTATAGTCTATGCCAGGACGAATAAGAAAAGATGCTCAGGAGATTCCTGATTATGTGAAGCGATCGCTAGATTACCATCTGTCCCATGAGCCAGAAGATTATGAGCGGCATGGGAAAGCTATCTTAGCCCTCAGCGAGAGATGGGGGTTCTGAGGTGAAAGTGAAATCTCGCCGCGAGCTGGAGCAGAAAGCCAGCTTTATTTTTCAGGACTTGGAGAAGGATTTTAAGCCGTGCGAAACGGCTTACATTCTGGCTGAGCTGACGAAGACGCTGAGCTTCGTGATGCTACAAGAAGCAGAGAGGCGAGGGGAATAAGATGGCTGAAGTCGTAGTAAATGAGGCGAAAACGGTAGAGCATGTCCACCGCAATGCCGAAAACCTGAAGATCAAACTCGTGAAGGGGCAAAAGTCCTCCTACGGGTGGGAGATCTCCTGCGCCGGCGCAAGCCTGCCAGAGATCCTGACACAGATCCGGGCGGCTGACGCGGCGCTAAAGGCAGAATGGGGTGGGGCATGATCCCTCCCACTCAGCTTAAGATCTTACATGCCCTATCTATTGGGCCTGCCGTCCTCTCGGAACTCGCGGCCCAAACGGGCGCAAGCACCACCACAGTCAGCCACAGCTTGCGGGCGATGGTCACAGAGGGCACCGTGACCAGATCACCCACGGGCTACCGCCTCACTGGGATAGGCCGGGCGACACTTGCTATCCAGGCTGGATACGATGCCCGCCAGGAGATTCTCCGAAATCCATTCTGGGCCGGGCACGATCTTTCGGGCATCCCTGATCATCTCCTGGCCAGGATCGGAGAGCTGGAGCAATATGAACTGGTGGGAGAAACTGTAGAGGATCATTTCCATTGTCTCCAGTACTTCTTGGGAGAAATGTCGAAAGCCAAGGAGCTATGTGGAGTATCGCCTCATGTGATCCCTGATTACATCTTCCTGATCGATGGCCTGATTGAGTTAGGGTCGAAAGTGTCCTTAGTTCTGACGACGCCTGTTATTGGTGCCATCGGCCATGCCGTCATAAGGCGCTGGCTGGACTCAGGAGTGCAGCTCTATGACATTCCAGCGGCCACGGTCGCGTTCGCTGTGACTGAAAAAATGCTTTCGCTTGGACTGTATGGGCTGAGAGGCCAGTACGATCCACTCACCGATCTGGATTGTATGGGAGAGAGTTCTATCCGATGGGGCAGAGATCTATACAGGCACTATCGAAAAATAGCAAAAAGGCTATAATAACCTATATACTTCAGCGCCAAGTGCTGAAGTATGAAACGAAATGCAAGAAGCCTTTTCTTGTTCCTCAGTGTTTCGTCACTGTGGATATCCTTTGTATCGGCGTTTCAACCAGCTCTCCTGCAGTATGCCAGCCACCAGGCAATTACACCTGAATACATGGTAGTGGCTTTCCTGGTCACTTTCGCAGTTTATGCAGCTGACAAAGTGTCTGGATCTGCAGAAGACCTTATCAACACTCCTGAGCGGGGCTGGCTGGCTCACTATCCCGTAAAGCAATTAGCTACTGTCACGTATGCTCTTGCCATTCTGATAGTTGCAGCTATCGATATCTGGAAGCTTCCCTTTCCGCTGGCTTTCGGCGTTGCTGGCTGGATATATGCCCGCCGAATTGGGAAATTCCGAGTCAAGGATATTCCGGGCGCTAAAACCGTGGTTGTGGCCGGCGCAACCTCGATATGCTTCGCCGGGCTCGTTGGTGGTCCGTGGTGGCTCTATGCGCTGGAATTCCTGCTCATCGGCACAGATACCATCGTTTTCGACATCCGCGACATAAAAGGAGACGCGGCCAACGGCGTCAGAACTCTGCCCGTGATCCTCGGTCGGCCCCGGACTCTCGCGCTGCTGGTCGGGCTGGATGCTCTTCTCGCGTGCCTCTACTGGCCCGCGGCGGCTTATGGGGCCATTCTCATCTACTATTTCAGGAAGGAGCGCGACAGCCTCAGCTATGATCTGCTGGTCGATGGCTGGAGCATGTGGGTTTTAGCGGCCCTCTATCTCAGCCATCTCCTCATCGGATAGGGCTACGAATAGCAGTAGACCTTTTTTTCTAGCATGGTCTACTCCCACATATATACGGCCCTGCTTATCCGGCGCACAAACTTTCGCCGGGATGAGCAGCTCTTTTTCAGATGCGCCTCTGATGATATCGCGTACCTTCATGGTGGTATTTTCCGCCTGCATAGTATATATACATTGGCTGCCAGCCAGCCAGTAACTATATATACAATAGCATGTATCTATTGCTTGTAGTGCGGGGTGCTTGCCAGCTGCAAGCAATATAGTGTGCGTGCGGCATGATTGCGCTTCACCTCTGCAGGAAAGCCTAGCAGTGAGCGGAAAATCTCGCGACTGTGGGACTTTCGAAAGCAAGCTAAGAGGCGCGGCTATGTGATGGCCGTCAAGTCGATCACTTTCGCGGCGCGCACTCTTGAGGAAAGTATATATCATGAATCAGAAAACATAGTCAGTAGACAAAGAGGCCGGGAGACACGCCAATATCTGCCAAGACGAGGGCATGTCTCACGACGCTAAGACGTAATAGCGATTCGGAACTATATTAAGTTTCCTGTAGCTTTGCGCATAGCGTTTTACCGGCCAGGAGGATACATGAGGCCGGTAGAGAATAAGCGAATCAGGCGCTCACGAGAGCGCATTATTTTGGACATTTTGGATTTTTTGGCCGCGGAAGATCGTCACAAGACGGCAATCGTCTACAGCCTAAATCTGAGTTTCGTCGTCACCAATCGGCACCTAGAGCGATTGGTTGAGACTGGAAGCGTTGCATGGAATGAGAGAACTCGAAAGTGGTATCTCACTCCAGCCGGCGAAGACTGCCGAAAGGCTCTGAAGAAGAGCCTGAAAACGATCGAGGCGATTCTATGACTCGCCTAATAAAATTGGGCAGACAGAGGATTACTTTGTGCCAATCCGGAAAAGTCCGGACGGGGATCTACCATCATCTGTCGCGAGATGATGCTGCCCTGATCATCGGCATAGCCCCGAACCAGGCCGGGATTATACTCCGTTTCCCAAAATGGTTCTCACACGCGATACTCATGCTAAAATGGAGCTACCCCGGAAGGGTCCTTTTAGACTTCTGCGATACGCTTCGCTGGAAATATCGGATGTGGCGAATGGGGGAGGATGCCTTATGAGCCGCTTCATGTACGCCGTAGGCATCGTTGCCGGGGCTGCTGGCCTCTGGATGCTCGTTTTGTGCCTCTCGATATTGGCCGAGGCGGTCGAGCTGCATATCACGGGCAGCTCCAGTGGGACCGGTCTGCAGAACCTCAGCTTCGTTGGTGAGGCCTTAAACGTTTCACTCCTGCAGAATGGCACCGGCTGGACCATCACGGCGGTGACACCATGAGCCAGAAATTCGATATGCAGGCGGCCCGATCGGAGCTTGGGGATCTGCATGATGAAAATTTTTGCCAATGTGATATACGAACGCTTCTCGCGGGCGCGTTAGATCACATAGCTGAGCTGGAAAAGGCAATCTCGGAGCCAGTTGAGGCCTTCGGAACTCCTGAGCTAATCGCATGGAGCCAAGAACTTGCAAGACTGCTCGATGTTCCTGAGGAAGAGCGCGGCGAGATTACATTTGTGATATCTGTTGGATGTCATCTTGAGAAATTTGTGAATTCGTGGCGATCACCGCCTGTCTGGCAGATCACAGAAGAGCGGAAAGTGGCCATCGATCTGCTCCTAGATATGATCGATGAGGATCCAAGCGACTGGAACGAGGGCAGCAACGGCCCGCTGTGCATGGAT
>Ga0074198_1000415_pt1 | contig 46696 bp, 82 predicted proteins | sample EPASupsiteSAE323_FD_64527 | JGI IMG/M metagenome (GOLD analysis project Ga0074198, IMG submission 64527) | Bioremediated contaminated groundwater from EPA Superfund site, New Mexico - Sample SAE3-23 | ecosystem: Environmental > Aquatic > Deep subsurface > Groundwater > Contaminated ... | reverse complement strand
TAGACGCGAAAAGACCGGATGTAAAACCTTCCGAATTAGACAAAAAGCCGAAGGAAGAATAGCATAGCGCAGGGAGGCGCATGAATAAATTTTGGATTGACAAGCCGGTTCTTGTTACCGGCGCGACAGGGTTTGTTGGTTCGTATCTGGTCGAGCGTCTTTTGGATGCGGGCGCGAATGTTACCTGCATCATCAGAGACCACCGGCCAGATTCGATGTTAATTAATGGTGATTCGTTCGATTATTGCAATATCGTCAAGGGGGATTTGTATGACCGTAATCTGATTGAGCGCGTGTTGGCAGAGTATGAGATCGATTCAGTCTTTCATTTGGCCGCGCAGACAGTCGTTGGCATAGCCAATGATGCGCCATACCCAACGCTATCTAATAATATCTTGACCACGCTAAATGTATTGGAGGCGTGCAGAAACCACAAGAAACTAAGGCATCTGGCTTTGGCATCATCCGATAAGGCGTATGGGGAGTTGTTTGAGCGCCGCATGTACATTGAGGACGACCCGGTCAATGGCACACACCCGTATGATTGTTCGAAGTCTACCGCTGATCTGATGGCGCAGACCTATCTCAATACCTATCGCGTGCCTATTGGGATTACCCGCTGCGGGAACATTTACGGGGGCGGGGACGTGAACTGGTCGCGCCTGATACCGCGCACTATTCGAAAGATCATACGTGGCGAGATCCCGGAAATATCCGGCAATGGCGATGAAACACGCGATTATTTCTACGTCAAAGATACAGTCAGTGCTTATATGCTCATGTCGCAATGTTGCGCGCAGGGGGCGTATAACTTCAGCACGAGCGAAGAACTGACTGTAAGAGATGTGATTGACGCTATCTGCAACGAGATGGGCGTAAAGACCAAGTACGATGTGTTGGGTAAAGTAGAGAACGAAATAAAATATCAATGGCTGGATTCCACTAAAGCGCGAACTAATCTCAATTGGAAACCGCAGTATTCATTTGCTCGCGGGCTGAAAGAAACTGTTGTCTGGTACAAAGATTATTTGGGTTGCAAAGATAAGTAAAATGTTGTACTATAAGCGCGGGAGGCACAAATGGCAAAAAAAATCATTAGTTTAAAAAACGGGGACACTTTATATATAAAGAGTAAAACGAATAAAATAAAAGAGCGTTGGTGTAGATATTGCGGCGCAAAAATGATCCAAAAAACACATCAGATACATCCAGTATTACCTATGAATTCAAGGGATGGGTCTTTAATCAATGTTTCTTGCACAAGATTGGTTTGTCCAAATTTTATTACCCCATATAGTGGACACGAGGAAAAGTATTATATAAAAACCGACAAAGGGCTTTACGTGGTTGATCGCGAATACGCTGACGATTTAGATTTTGCGGATTATTGAATGAACAAATTCATCCCTGGCGAAACCCACATCCCCATTCGCAACCAGTCTGTAGGGCTTGAAGAATGGGTCAATCTGCACAAGGTAGCCCAGTCCGAATGTTACACCTACGGCGACTTCTCGCGCAAGTTTGAGCGGATGCTATGCGAGTTTGTGGGCGCGAAATACTGCCTGTTGACCAATAGCGGATCATCGGCCAACCTGATCGCCTTATCTGCATTGACGGCGGAGGAACTGGGAGAACGCCGCTTGAAAAAAGGGGATGAAGTCATCACAACTGCGCTGAACTTCCCCACTACAGTCAATCCGATTATCCAATGCGGATTAGTGCCGGTGTTTGTGGATGTGGAGCTGCCATATTATGTTCCAGAAAAACAAACATTTGAACATAAGAGCAATAATGCGATATTTTTCCCAGCGTTTTTGGGGAATGAGATACCCCTCATATATTCTATGTTTCCGGTGCGAACAGAATCTTATTCTTTATTTGATAATTGTGACGCAATCAATAAGGATTGTCATTGCGGCGATATTTCCACCTATTCATTCTATCCCGCTCACCACATCACAACCGGCGAGGGTGGGGCAGTTTGCACGAATGACCCACTACTCTATAAACTCATGCGCTCGTTCAGGGATTGGGGGCGTGATTGCTGGTGTCCGCCAAATACGGATAACTCATGCGGACATCGGTTCGATGGGGAGTACGATCACAAGTACACCTACTCGCATATTGGATACAATCTAAACATGACCGAAATGCAAGCCGCGCTGGGCGTGGCGCAGATGAGTAAGCTGTCAGAGTTCATCGAGAGGCGCAAGCAGCTATTCAAGAAATACTATGACGGGCTGAAAGACCTTGAAGATGTGTTCTGGCTGCCGGAAGCGACACCGGGCAGTGATCCGGCATGGTTCGGCTTCCCGTTGACGTTCAGGGAGAAACATGACACGCAGTCATTCTGCCGGACACTGGAAGAAAAGTACAAGATCGGCAACCGCCGGATGTTTGCCGGAAATATATTGAGACAACCAGCGTACAAGGATATTGAGCATCGCGTCATTGGCGATTTGAAAAACACGAATTGGATCATGGACAATGGATTTTGGCTGTTCCTGTCGCCGACCATCACGGACGAGATGGCGGATTATGTTTTGGAGGTATTGCGTGATCTGGCAAAAAATAATTAAGATGCTATTTATTTTGTTGGTAGGGATACAGATTGTTGGTTGTTATTGTTTATATTGTGCGTATGTTATACGCTTAACGGCCGATAATAATTATGGTTCGAATAAAGAAAGCGCTATTTCTGCGCCCGAAGATAATTCAATAGACGCATATTCTCTTTACGCGAATCCAGGTAGTGGTTTTTATCTTTTTGGAAAATGAAACAATTCATCGGGAGGTGAATAAATGAAACGCGATATTGGAATGGGTAAGGCGATAATGTTTCAAATATCCAAAGAAATCAAAGACAAAATTCTTGGTGGGTGGATATATGGAGTATTGGTAATTGAGGAAGATGTTGATGCCATGATTGTTGCTGCATATATGCTGGGTAAATCCCATATACTTGGAAAACAAAAGACAAATGAACTGTCGCGTATGTAATCAGCCCACGCATCTTTTATTGACCATGCCGGATATGCCGGCTATGGCGCAGCATCTATCAAATACGCCGGAAGAACACAAGGTCAATCTGAAGTTGTGTCAATGTGTTGGGTGCGGACTGGTTCAGCTGGACAACGACCCTGTTTGGTATTGGCAAGAGGATATCCGAACCTATAATGAAGCCATGCAAAGACGCATTGATTCTCTGCCGGAGGCGGATTTCTACAGCTTGCACAGATTGGAGCATGTGCCTGACCCGAATGGTTATTTGCGCGGACTTGATGGAACAGGGATAATTGAAGTGCCGAACTTTGACATGGTTCTGTCAAAAGCCCTATATGCCGAGATCATGTTAGACCATCTGATGTACTTCACAGAAGATACGCTAAGATTTGCATTGCAGTACAATGGATTTGAGGTCGTGCAGATTCAATCAGTTTGGAACGATTACATTCTGTCGGCGCTGGTGCGCAAACGCTCTTTGATTCATGTTTTGCCATTCGACACAAAGCGGATGCGCCTGAAAGCCGCGATTGATAATTACACGCAATGTTTCAAGCGCGTGGCGATCTATGGAGCAAGCCATCAGGCATTTGCTTATATCGCAACGCTGAACCCCAAAGTGGCGTTTATTGTGGACGATTCGCCGATGAAGATAGGCAAGTATTCCCCTGTTGGCTGTCTGCCTATTTATCACCCGGACAGGCTTAGGGAGGCGGACGCAGTTATTATCATGGGCGCTGGGTATTCGGACGAGATACTGGCCAGAATTCAATTTGATGGGAGCATTGCGGTTATGAGAGAGGATGGGTTGGAAATTATCAAATGACCTTGCAAGAAGACAAACCATACGTGTACGATAAGGTCGTACAACACGGCATGAGGATTGTGCGCATTGAACCGTCATACATCTGCAACCTGCGCTGTAAGCATTGTTGTGTCAGGGAACTACAGGGTGAACAAGGGCGCTCAATGACCATTGAGGATATACAAAGTATATCCTGGCAGGTGGACGAATTGGGGTTCGCGCAGTTTGTTATCTCGGGCGGTGAGCCGCTGATCTACCCAAATTTTGATGAAATTGTACAAGCAATCGACCCCAAAAAGTTTTACATCACAACCGATACGAACGGTTGGTATTTGGACGAGCAGAGAGCCAAACACTTAAAGTCAATCGGCGTTGATAAGGTTCAAGTATCTATTGATAGTCTTGACCACAACGAGCATGACGAATTCCGGGGAAAGACGTGCTCCTGGTCGTTGGCCTTTGGGGCTGTGCGAAACTGTAAAAATGTTGGAATAAATGTGATCGTGCAGACGGTGGTTGATAAACAACGGGCGCGCTCTCAAGAACTGGTTGGGTTTTTGGAATACTTCTCTGCGTGGAAAGTGCCGGTTTGCATTTTATATGCTAAGCCAGTGGGGGCATGGAAAAACAATGTAGATGTGTTACTTACGCAAAAAGAAATCGACTACGTGGAGTTGCTGGCTAAAAGCTATGGCGCGTTTTCACACCTGACCCCTGACGGAAGTTGCATAGCAATGAGGCGCATGATAAACATTACCAAATTCGGGGATGTGAACCCGTGTCCTGTCATGCAAGAGTATTCTATTGGAAATGTGTTCAATGAGCCGTTGGCAGACATTGTTAGGCAGGGTGATAAAGAATTCAGCGAGAGAGTGCCGACCTGCATGATGGCGGTTGATCCAGATTATTTGCGGAGGAAGTGTGAAATTTGATTTGAAAAAACCCATCCCATTAGATGACCTCGGATTGATTGCGCGGCACGTTGATGTTAGAAGATTGCAGTCTATGCGCGGAATCATAACTGGCTGTGAGGGCTGGTTTGGAACGTGGCTGTGTGCCGCGCTGGATCACATGGGCTGTGAGTACGATAAACTGGATATGCGCGACCCCCATCCGGTTGAGGGTGATTACTGCATCCATTTAGCAAAGGGCGAATTGAGCGGATTGATTGACGTGCTTAGAGAGGCGCAAGTCAAGCACGTATTGTTTACTTCATCCGGCGCAGTTTATGACATGAAACCATCGCCCATTCAGGTCGAGAAATGCGAAAATGAGGAACTTTTTATTAACTCTGGCTTGCCGGTGAATATTGCGCGCGTCTTTACGGTGATCGGCGGCGGCGTGTGTCAGAGACCGCTTGCGGTTGGGGCATACATTAAATCCTGTTTAAATAATGAGCCGATCAAAGTATATTCCGGCGGACGTAGTATGCGCTCTTATATCTACATGGCGGATTTGGTGATATGGTTGCTGAATATTTTGTTTGCGGAAGTTGGTGTTTATGACGTGGGCGGAGCAAAAGCAGTAACCATGCTTGATTTGGCGCACAGAGTTGCAGACTGCGTTGGTGGAAACCAGTCAATAGAAGTGATTGATAGCGACCCATATAACGACCCGCATCCAATTTACAAGCCAAACACCAGCAAGGCAAAAGCGCTTGGGCTTGAACACTACACTGATCTTGACACTGCGCTTGCCAAGACAATTGAATGGGAGAGGCCATGAACAAATACCTGCGCGGTTATTTTGACCCCCGAACGCTATATCATCCTGAAAGACTGGCAAAGTGGGAAGCCGGGGAATACTTCCCGCCCATACTGGCAGAGATAGCGCCGACCGGACGCTGCAATCAGAAATGCCAATATTGCTATGCTATGACGCGAGTTAAAAAGCTGCACATGGATGATGGCTTGCTCATGCGCCTGCCGAACGAATTAATGAACGCGGGCGTCAAGGCAATTTTGTATCAGGGAGATGGCGACCCGCTCATGCACAAGAAGTTGGCGGACGCGATCAATACAACAAGCCTGCCGCAGACCATCAGCACAAATGGGGTGTTGTTTACCCCAGAATTTCAGGACAAGTGCATGGACAAGCTGAATTACGTAAGATTTAGCGTGATCGATAGCAATCCCATCCGCTACGCACGGCAGCACGGTTGTTCGGAAAAACAACACGGCGTATTAATAGACAACCTGAAATACGCGGTCAAACATCGTACAAAAACCATGCTCATGGCGACCGTTTATCTCGAACCGTATAGTTTTGATTACGCTTATGACATTGTGAGTTATTTTAAAGATTTGGGGTTGGATTACTTGGTCATCATGGAAGCCATTTACTATGACCTATCGCCCATTGGAAAGCGGGCGTTTACGTCCGACTACTACACGGAACAGCAGATATGGGATATGAAACGGGACGTTTTGGCATTGAAAGATGATGACTTTGAGGTGCATATTCGATTCCCCAATAGCGAGACCAAAACTGGCGTAACTTGCTCAACGTTTTATCCGGGCTTTTGCCAGGGCATTCATTTTGAGACCGTCATAGCTCCGAATGGGGACGTTATCCCCTGTTGGCGCGGCTGGGATAAGCCAGAACTATCATTTGGCAATCTACACGAGCATACGTTTGAGGGGATATGGAAATCAGACAGGCGCAAAGAGATAACAAAGTGGATACTGAACATGCCCCCAAATGGCGAAGAGTGCATGGTGTGTAACCAATACAAGAACAATCAGATTTTGGAACAGTATAGGAATAGGACAGAATGGGCAAATTTCCTGTTATAAAACAACATGTTTGCGAATCAGACTGTCCCTGGCACGGTTGCCATGCTGACGGCAAAGAATATTCAGACAATGAGATATTGCCGCGCGGTATTTGTCCGTTCCTGTATCATTCGCTTTACCCATATTTTCTCGGGCTACTTTATCATGCTGACATGCAGGATATTTGGGTGTGCTGCCCGGCAGAGAAAGGCGTAGATGTGCTGATTAGGCGCGAGGAACCCAATCACTCTTTCGGCCACGTTCCGCCTCATTGGTGGGTAATCTATGCTGAAGTGGTAAACGTTGGAGAGTGTCCGAATGGGCACGTTTTGGGGCAGAAATTATTGTTTCCAATGAATGATAAACTTAACCATCTGTGCCCGGCTGGGCTGAACAACGTCTTTCCGTTTCTCGATCTTGAAGTGCCGAAGTGCATCAATCCCAAAAGGCTAAGATGCCCCGACTGGCGCGATACGATTTATTATGAGGTGAAATGATAGAGGCAGAATGCGTGTTATCTCTTGCTTCTGGCGATAAAACGATAGAAAAATCATTTCAAAACGAAAGAGATGCCAATGAGTGGGTTCTTCAAATGGGGTTGAGCAAAAATTTTAGTCACGGCGGAACTAATAATTTTGGATTTGCCAATGCTGGTGAAAAAAGCAGGGTTGTTGTCGTGTTTTCCGGGGCGTGTATTATGATAATTATAATCGGAGAGTATTTGTGGTGAAAGATGACTGAATGGTATGAGGTTCTGTGTCATGCTTGCGGGAAGTCATTTATGGTAAAGTGGGTAGAGAAAGCTGTTATCTGCCCGTATTGTGGGAAAGAATGTGATGAAATTATCTGACTTCATTTGGTCTTACATCGCCGATCAAGGCGTAAAACACGTGTTCATGGTCAGCGGCGGGGGAGCTATGCATCTTGTGGATTCTCTCGGCCAGAACAAGCGGCTGCAATACATCTGCTGCCTGCATGAACAGGCGGCTGGGCTGGCCGCTGAAGCATACGCACAATTCAATGGATTAGGGGTCTGCCTGGTAACATCCGGGCCGGGCGGAACAAATGCCATAACCGCCTGCGCGTCTGCGTGGTGTAATTCCATGCCGGTATTATTCATCAGCGGGCAAGTCAACACATGGCAACTGAAAACGCCAGAACAGCGATTCAATGGGGTACAGGAATTGGATATTATTAGTATGGTAAAGCCAATAACAAAGTTAGCCGAAGTGCTGCCAAAAACAAATTATTACATTCCATTTTCGTATTATATTGAGTATGCCAAACAGCCCCGTCAAGGCCCCGTTTGGATAGATATCCCATTAGATGTGCAGAGCGCAGAGATATGAAAGAAATCGCAAAACTAATCAATAAATCCCGCCGCCCGGTTATTTATGCCGGTCATGGATGTACATTGAAGCGCCCGGTATTTGAGTGGTTCGTCGAGGAAATGAACATCCCGGTCATGCTGTCATGGCGGGCAATCGACCTGCTGCCGGAAGGACATCCGCTGAATGCCGGGAGGCCGGGACTTTATGCACAGCCGGAGGCTAATAAAAAGATGGCAGAATCGGATCTTATTCTTGTGTTGGGCGCAAGGGTTGAAGATAGCCTGACGTGCTTCCACCCCAATGACTTTTGCCCCAATGCCAAAAAGATTGTGGTTGATATTGATAAGGCAGAGCTGGATAGATTGCCGGATGATTACATCAAGGTCAATATGGATGTATTCGACTTCATGCGCAAATTGCGGGAGGAAATGGGATGATCGATCTATATGACTTTGTTGAAGCGCTTAATGAAGCCAGTCTACCAACTGATATAATCAACCTGTCTGCAAGCGGCATGGCCGCGAATATTATTTTACAGACGTGGAAAGTAAAGCCTGGACAGCGATTTTGCACTAACTTTGTATTGGGAGAGATGGGGGCAGGACTTCCGTACTCCATCGGCGCGGCACTGGCTACCGGAAAGCGTGTCATTCATATTGAGGGCGATGGTGGATTTCAGTTAAACATTCAGGAACTGGAAACCATCCGCAGACTGGACTTGCCGATCATCATGTTCATCATCAACAACAACGGCTATGCTTCTATCCGTGATTCGCAGATGAAGAATTTCGGGCGATTGACTGGCGCAGACGATACCAGCGGATTGACGTTGCCACACGCCGGAAGTTTCCCTGGAATTTATCGTTTAGATATGGGATATTTGTCTGACGACAAAAACTATGTTCACGAGGATGATGGAGAGTATGTCTATGAATTTTGTACATGGAGAGATGCAATTAATGCTATATGCAGCATAACAAAAATGTCGCCAATTATTATAGATGTTACCGCCGACCCAAACCAGCAACTCCGCCACCGCGTTAAATCTAGGTTGGTAGATGGCAAGATGGTTACTGCGCCAATGGACGAGGTGGATTAGTGGCAAATAAAATCACGCCGGCAGATTTACTGAATCTTTTTCTGAAGCAGCAAAAGGAAATCAAGGGCATAAACGATAAGTTGTTATTGCGCTTGATAAACAATTACGGGGCGCTGTATCGGAAGTTGCAACCATACATCAACAATGTCATATTGACCATTCAGGCCAACCCGAAAATAACAACCGCGCAGATCAAAAAGTTGTCCGCGTATATTGAGCTATTGGATGTAGCCGAATCCGAAATAGACGACTTCTCCAAATACGTAAAGATTGAATTGAACACGGCCGGTTTGATGGCGGCGGAGTTGGCAATCATACACTTAAAGGATTTCTATTCGTATTCGGGCATTGCGGCCAAAATTGCCGCGCCGACCGGGATAGATGTTCTCTCGGATTTGCTGAAATCCGGCGGGGAACTATCGAAACGTATTGAGCTATGGGCACCCAACGCTTCTGCGCAAATCGGCAAGTCTATAATCGAGGGCGTGTCTCTTGGCAGGAATCCAAAAGCAATAGCGGTTGACATTCGCAAAGCTTTTGGAGCTGGGCTGAACGATGCCATGCGCACGACCAGAACCGCGCAATTGTGGGCTTACAGAGAATCTACCAGGCTGAATTATCTTGCCAATTCAGACATCGTAAAGAGCTGGATTTGGTTTGCCTCTTTGGATGATCCGCGCACCTGCCTGTCGTGTATAGCGATGCATGGGACTGTTCACCCGCTTGATGAACCCATGTCGGATCATCACAATGGACGCTGTACCATGATCCCGCAATTGGAGGGCATTGATTATGGATTACAGAACGCAGAAGAATGGTTTAATGCCCTATCGGAAGCGCAGAAAACAGAGCGGATGGGAATCGGGAGATACAAAGCCTATAAAGACGGCCTGTTCACATTCGACAAATTGAGCAGGATTTATAACGACCCGGTCTATGGAGATATGCGATCTGAAACACCGCTAAAGGATTTAATCAATGGATGAAAAAGAATTTTGGCAGGAAATAACTCGCCACCTAAAGGGTATTTTAGAAGCTATTTGCAAACACAAGTTAAAATGATTTGTGGTATACTATATCTGATATTCAACAACTGAATTTTGATTTTGTGGCTTCGCAATAGCTACGCCATAAAATAACAGAACCGCCTTACTAAAGCCCGTTCTCGCAAGAGACGGGTTTTTTGTTGTTAATCACGAAAGGAAAAGACGAGATGTCTGACGAAACAAAGACCGAGACGGTCGAAACCCCAGAACCTGAAAAGGCCGAGGAAAAGAAAGTCGAAGTACCACAAGAAGATAAGTTTGAAATAAAGGACAAAAAAATCATCATCAATGATGAGGAATATGATCCCGAAAGAGCTCTCGAACTTATCAAAAAACAACGCCAATTTGAAAAAGATTTCAATAAGGCAAACGAAAAGTTACAAAAGTTAGAGAAAGAAGAAAACGAGCGCAAGAAAGCCGAGCTGTCAGAGATTGACCGCCTGAAACTGGAAAAGCAAGAAGCCGACCAGAAATTAGCAAAACTTGGGCGCGAAAAGCAACAGCGCGAAATAGCGGAAAAGGTAAAACTGCCGTTTGTGCTGGCCGACAGAATCAAGGGTGAGACACCCGAAGAAATGGAAGCTGATGCAAGACAGTTGTTTGAATCCCTGCCAAAGGCTGCGCCAAAGACCGGCGTAACCAATCCTGGGGCGCAAGCCACCGAAACCCCTGCAACGCGCTTGAATGCCGATATAGACCCGTTTAGCCCCAAATGGGTACAAGAACACGGAGGCGGGGTTTTCTCGGCACCAAAATAATAATCAAGAGGAAACATGACTGTTCAACTTAATACATTTAGTGACATTAGCACTATCGTAAATCCCATCCTGGAACGTTCTCTGGCTGTGGCACGCGATAATAATGTCATGGCCGGTCTTGTAACGCCCTTCTCTGCGGAAGGGTCGGAAGACCGCAAGTTTTACCAATACTCTGCCGTAACCATCAATACGCTAGGTGAATCTGACGATATGACCTCGCAGGCATTCACCCCGTCAATTCTCGGCACGATCACTCCCGCAGAATACGGCGCGCAATACTTCCTGACCGATCAGCGCGTGGCTTCCGACTGGAATGCCGTTCGCGAGGATGCCGCGCAGGAACTTGGTGCCGGCATGGGCAATCACGTTGATGTCAATTTGTGCGGACTGTTCAACAGCTTTACTGGGGGCTCGGCTGGGGCGTCAGGATCGCTGGCAACCTGGGCGTACTTCTTTGAGTTGATGAGCAAACTGCGCACCAAATACGCGCCGATGCCCTATGTGTTTGTTTGCAAGCCCGCCCACTGGTTCTCGCTTGGCAAGGCTGCATCTGTTGGGGCAACCGTTACCAACGCTCCCGCAAAACAGAACGCGCTGGCCGATAACTTCTATGTTGGTAACGTGGCTGGCGTTGAAATCTACGTAACCGAGAACTGCGAGGAATCTTCAACCGATGCCTACGCGGGCATGTTCTCCCGCGCTGCAATTGGGCTTGATATTCGCAGACCGTTCAGAATTGAGCCTGACCGCGATCCTTCACGGCGTGGCTACGAGCTTAATGCCTCGATGGTTTACGGTTATGGACTATACCGCCCGACCTTTGGTGTGTATGGAATATTCAAGAACGCATACAGCTAAGAGGTGAATAATGGGAAACGCTAATGTAATGAATGTTTGCATCCCGCTGTTGAGTCAGCCGGGAACTATGGCCGTAGGAACCACAACCATTTTTGGCTTCTATGCGCCGACTGATGCGGTGGGCGGTGGCATTACCATCACCCGCGTTGATTTTTGTTCGAATATTGCACTGACCGCTGCTTCCGCCCCTGTTTTTGAGCTGGTTACCAAAACATCAGCCGGGGTGCTGAATGGCACAATCACCAGCGTGTTAGGTTCAGCAAACTGGACGGCGGGTACTTCGCGCGTTGGAACTGTTTCGACTGCTTTCGTGGATGCCGGTTACGGCGTTTTCGCGCAGTGGAAGCAGACTGCCGCGAGCGCCGATATTCCCATACTTAACTGCTCCGTGCAGTACGTAATGGGTAAATAATCGAAATGCGCGGGGATAGGCTCACGTGGCCGACAAAGCGGAATCCTCCCGCCGCTTTTCCCGCGCTTTCTAAGGGAGACATGAAAGGGAGAACATGAAATTACTTTGGATCAGCAACGCGGCCTGGACGAAAACCGGATACGGCGTGCAAACCAATATGTTTGCAAAGCGCTTGATTGATGCCGGACACCAGACCACTGTACTTGGATATTATGGCTTGGAGGGTGGCGGATTTAATTACAATGGCGTACTGCACCTTCCAAAAGCCCAACATCCGTATGGAATGGATATTGCCAATGCCCACGCAGCTAACATCGGGGCGGATGCGATTTTCACCCTGATGGATACGTGGGTGATAACGCCGGAGAGCTTCCAGCCGTTCAAGTGGATTGCGTGGTATCCGGTCGATCACGAACCAATGCCGGGAAAAGTACGCGAAGCAATTGCGCGGGCAAATTACCGGATTGCCATGAGCAAGTTTGGGGTCGAAGAATCCCACAAGGCCGGGCTGGATTGTTATTATGTTCCGCACGGCGTTGACACGAACATTTACAAACCAATAGACAAAAAAGAAGCACGCAAGATCATGGGCTTTCCAGAGGATGCCTGGATTGTTGGAACCGTAGCCATGAACAAGGGGCAGCCATCACGCAAGAACTTCCCCGACATGCTAAAGGCGTTCGCAAACTTCAAGCGGAAACACACCGATGCGATTTATTACCTGCATACACAAGAGGGAACCGGACGGGATGGACTGGGCGGCGTGAACATTCCAGAAATATGCCAGTTGTTAGGATTGAGATACGGAAAAGACGTTCTGCTTCCCAATCCATACAACATGATGTTGGGGTTCTCTGATGAAATCATGGCGGCTATTTATTCGTCAATGGATGTGCATTTGCTGGCTTCAATGGGCGAGGGCTTCGGGATCCCGATCATCGAAGCGCAAGCATGTGGATGCCCCGTAATTGTTGGTGGATGGACTGCCATGCCGGAACTGGTGCATTCTGGACACGTTATCGAAAAGTCGGATGCTGTCCCGATCTGGACGGGAATTGCGAGCAACCAGTTTATCGCAAAGGTTGAGGCGATTGAGAGAAAACTATATCTCGAATACGCCAAACCATCATCCAGGGACGCGGCACGCAAAGGCATGGTCAACAACTACGACGCACAAGTCGTTTTTGATAAACATTTGCTGCCGACTATTGTAGACATTGAAAAGCGGATGCAAGAAGAAGCCAAAAGATACCAGGAAGTCGCGGAGGTGCGCCAATGATAAACAATGCGGTTTTGATCCAGCACACCTATTCGAATAATAACGTCTTTGGTCCAACGTTTGTTGACATGCAGAGACTTACTTACTCACGACATTCGGCTTACTGCGCAGCCCACAATATCGACTACTGGTCATTACAGGGCGGCAAATACCCGAAAATGACCGGGGAATCCGGCGCATGGGCTAAAGTCGGGTTGGTAAAAGAAGCCCTGCAAGATTACGAATACGTTATCTGGCTGGACGTTGACGCAGCCATTGTGGACTTTGAAACTGATCTAAGGGAAGCCTGTACCGGAATCGGCGGGTGCGTGCATGACCCTGCTAAGTCGGTCTGGCTGAAACAGAACAAGATCGATAAACATATCAATGTCGGCGTGCTTTATTTCAGGAATACCGACTTAACAAAGACTTTTGTTGATAAGTGGTTTGATAGCTGGCCGGGGCCGAAACGCTGGGCTGACCAGGGCGCATTCAATAAGTTGATGGAAGAACTACCCGGCGCAGTTACTGTCATTGACGACAAGTGGAATGCGACTGTAAATGTGAACATGGTGGAAAAGCCAGTTGTGGTTGGTTGGCATGGTGTACCAATGCACGAGCGATTTTTGCAAATGAAAGAAAAGTTGATAAACGACCATCTGGATTATAGGGTTTGATATGGCACGAACCGGAATGACAAATTTAATCAGCCTGCTGCGGGATTACACTATCGCAGGAACCGCGGACTACACCGTTGGCACAACCTCATACTGGTCTGATAACCAACTTCAAACCGTGCTTGATCGCAATAAATTAACCGTTCTGCGCGAACAATTGCTATCGTTTGAATCGTATGTCGGTGGGACGCTGGTCTATAAAGAATACCGTTCCCAATATGGGAACTATGAAGAAACCAGCGGTGGCACTGCCATATTCGAAATTGAAGATTCTGTCGGGTCTACCATCGGGACAACCAATTGGTCAATGGACTACGTCAATGGCGTACTCACTTTTGCCGCTGACACAGCCGGAACCCCGTACTATCTGACCGGATATTCCTATGACGTGAACCGCGCCGCTGCCGATGTGTGGAGAATGAAAGCCGGACATCATGCCGTAAGTATAGACTGGTCAACCGATAACATGAGCATCAAAAAAGGGCAGTTGATAAAAAACGATACCATGATGGCGGACTACTATGCCGGAATGGGGCGCATGAAGAAAATCCAGTTTGACAGGGACGACACGACATGAGTTTGTTAAGTGATACCGAACTGACCGCCATTCGAAACGATGTCTCTGATCTTCTGCCAGATACCGGATATATCTTATCTGTTACGGGAACAGCTAATGGCGCGGGCGGGCAATCAGAATCGGTTGGAACGGCCGGAACGACTACTTACAGACTTGATGCAAAAGTAATGACAATGTTAAGTTCCGGTGAAAAAATCACTGCTGGAGCGCTTCAGCCATTCCATACTTTTATGCTGACCCTGCCTTATGGGGCTACCATCACAACTGAAAACAGGTTCAAAGATAAAGATGGCGTGATTTACAACGTAACCAGCGTAGATAGTGGTAAAAGCTGGATCGCCTCGAAGCGCTGCGTTGTGGAGAAAACATAATGCAGATAACCATACAAGTAAGAACTGACACAGCCGGACTTGAAAAAATCAGGCTAAATTGCGACATGAAAACCCCCGAAATCGTGCAGGGGTTTGGGTTCGCGGTTGAGGGATTAGCTAAGGGATTTGCGCCGGTTGATACCGGATGGCTTAGGGATAGCTTGCAGACAACCATGATCGAACAGGCGCTGGCGCGGGTTCAATCAGATGCTGATTATGACATCTATCAGGAACTTGGAACTTACAAGATGGCCGCGCATCCGTTCCTTTCGCCGGCAATTGAATCTGTCGCAAGCCAATTTTTATCGGGCGAAACATGGAAACCGTTGATTGACGTATGAACGAGATTAATACCGCTATTTACTCCAAGTTATCCGCTGGAACGGCGCTCACTGCGTTATTGGCAGGGACGACCTCAATATATCATTTGCAAGCGCCGGATAATGCCACCCTGCCCTACGTGGTATTCAGCCATGCAGCCGGAGGCGATGAAAATCAAACGCCAATCCGCAGGAAGAATAACCTGGTATTTGTGCGCGGATATTCGAATGTAAGCGCGCTGGCCGCCGGTTCAATAGACGCCCAAGTAGACGCTCTTCTACATGCCGGAACGCTGACCGTAACCGGCTGGAATAATTTTTGGCTATGCCGCGAACAGGATTTAGAAAATATCGACAATCTTCCATCCGGCGAAAAGGTATGGATGGCCGGCGGTTATTACAGATTAAGAATCGGAAAAACAAGTTAAGGAGCTACAAAAATGAACGATAACACATTCGCAGGGTCATCTTTGGTGTGTAAATGGGTTCAGGCAGCCGCCACCACCACGCTAACGGGTGATCACAAAAGCTGCACCTATACGCCGTCAATCAATCTGATTGACAAGACGGCCGGGGCAGCCACCAACAAGTCCTATATTCCCGGTGTAAAAGACGGGACGTGGACATTCAACGCCAACATGCAAGGCGGAACCAACGCCGGCGGAACGGCAACATTCAGCACCTTGTCAGAGGGCAACATCGGAACTCTGGAAATCTACCCGGAGGGAACTGCCGCCGGAAAATCGAAGATCGCTTTACCGAGTATTGCACAGGGCGCGGCGTTTTCGTGGCCGTATGACAATGTGGTTGAAGTTACTGCCAACGGGCAGCAAAACGGCGCTCGCAGTGACGGCACGGCTACTTAATCAATTATGGGAGGCATGAATGGCTGAAGAAAAATATAAGGTGGCTAACGACTTTAAGGTTACGGTTGAATTACTATCTGGTCAAACCGTAGTTATTGACTTGATGAAAGTGTCAACCCAGGAATGGAAAACCGTACTGAAGCCCGGAACAACCGATGATGAAGAATACAGAATTGTGTCAAAGTCTACCGGGTTGAAACCGGAAGAACTCTCCGCTATGGAGTGGCCGAATTACAGAATTCTTGTTGATGCCTTTATCAAGGCGGGGGCGCAGCCGCTAACAAACCCTACCTAAGCCAACGCGTATATAACGCGCTGGCGTGGGGGGATTCACAGCCATTTGAGCTATTGACGTGGACAATGGCTGAAAAGTTTGGATGGACTATTGATTACGTTGAGAGCCTGCCATTGAGCAGGATTCATGAATATTTGCAGATTGAAGATGGCAAGGCGAAAGCCATTAAATCACTAAAGGACAGGCATGGGTCTAATCGGTAGAGTATGGGCTGATATTGGCGGGGATGCTTCGGGGCTGAAAGCGGCTACGCAAGATGCTAAAAATTCATTGAACAGCATTGGAAAAGAGGCGGCTAAATCCACCGCCGTTTCAAACGCCTCTTTTCTTGACATGATTCCATCTATAATGGCCGTTGCATCTTCCATTGGCGCTATAGTTTCTGCCGCAAAAATCGCGGCAGAGGTATTTCAGTTTTCAGAAGAGGGCGCGCAATTATTAAGTTTGTCGCAAGCATCAAGCAAGCTCGCGCAAAACTATGACGCGAATATGGCAGATATTGTTGCCGCGACAAAAAAAGCCTCATTCAATACCATCAGCCAATACGACATCATGAAAGGCGCGAATCTCGCGTTGACGATGGGCATTACTACCAACGCCACGGAAATCTCCCAACTAATGCAAATTGCCATTGAGCGCGGGCGCGCATTTGGACTTACCACAGAGGATGCTTTTGATCGCATCACAAGAGGCATAGGTCGCAGAAGCACAAAGATACTGGATGATCTCGGTTTCACCGCCAACGCAATTTCGGCCAACAAGGAATACGCGGATTCTCTTGGGATGTCCGTTGATGCTCTAACCGATGATATGAAAGTCCGCGCTTTGTTTGAGCAGATTCTAAAAGAGGGGAATTCTGAATTGGCAAAACAAGGGGGGCTGGTTGCCGACATTTCAACCCCCTATCAGAGATTAAATACCATCGTTGAGGAATTTTGGAATAATGTAAAAACCGGCGCGGCCTATACATTTGTTCCGTTCATTGCATCCGGGGCAGAACTCAAACAAATTAATGAACAAGCCAAATCATACGCATTTTTATCGAATAGTTATGATTCGTATATAAAGGCAGTAAGTCGCGGGGTTTCTGGATATGATCGCAGAATGGGAATTGAACCGTCTGATTATTTAACTCGCGGAGAATTTGCCGAATCTGAAAGATGGACGGCGCAAGCGGAAGCATATAGAAAGGCGGCAGAAGAAGCCCAAAACATGGTTGGTATTTTTGGTGACATAAAAATTGAATTATCAACAAGCCAACAAACCATTTCAGATTCTATTAAAGACTATGGCGATTTTGATTCCATGTTAGAGCAAGCGTGGAAATCCAGCAAGTCATTGGCAGACGCTATTAATGCGATGCCATCTTACAAAAAGATCATCATCGAAATTGAACAGAGAACCAAATCAATGTCCGCTGAAGCTGCCCGCTGGTACGGGCAATATTATGAATGGCAAAGTCAGCAAAGTGGCAGCATGCACGGCGGTTCATTCATCGGCATGGCTCACGGCGGCGTTGTCCCGCCCGGATTCTCGAATGATGGTATGCCGCTTTGGGTATCCAGCGGGGAGAGGGTGGACGTAACGCCAGCCGGGAACAAGTCGGTTAACAGCGAGGGGGCGGTTAACAAATTCTATGGGCCAGTAACTTTTCAACTGGACAAGAGCTATAAGATGTCCAACCTTTCGGAGCAATTGAGGGCATGAAAACATACACACCATTCACCTATAACGGCGCAACGATAAACAACGCCAATTTTACGCCCACGCTGGAAACAGAGGGGCAGTTAATCCCGTCCACAAATATCATCGAGGTCGAAAGAACAAATAACTTTCCTGAATACGCCGGAAAAGAATTTGAATCCAAATTGCTCCCGTTACAAGTACAGATAGGTACGGCTACCGGATTGATCGACACCCTGAACGGGATACTTGACACAACCGACAAAACCATGCACGCGTTTGTAGTCAAGGATGAAAACAATAAACAATGGTACGTCAATGCGGTCGTGCAAAAACAGATTGATTACGGCCCGAACAATGCCGAGTATGTTTTATATGCCGCTGACCCGATTTGGCGGGCGGTAGATAGTAGCAGCGCAGCCCTATCAGCAACAGCTTCGCCCGGCACTGTTTTGGGAACTGTCGGTGGAAACAGGATTGCCTACCCGGAGATAAACATTATTCCGGGCGGTGCCAAGTCTGGTGGATATGCGGTAAAAAGATTCATAGAAATTTACAACCCGTCCGATGAAATCGCTTACGTTTCATATCCGCTCAACATCGTTGACAACGGTTCGGGTACTGCTTCGTGGGCTTCGTCCGCATTGGTGGCAGGAGGCACGATTTCAAGCGCATCCGGTTATGACGTGCGCCTTGTCCTGGATAACACGGAAGTTGATAGATGGTTTGGAAATTTCAATACCGGAACTACCAAAGTTTGGTCAAACATTTCATTACAACCAAAAGTAGAACTAACTCTCGCGTCTGCGCTGGGAACGACAACGCCGGACGCTATTGAATTTGACAAAAGCACCAGGGAAGCCAAGAAAAATAACTACAATGCTCTGGTAAAGCTCCCATCCTCCGGCATATTGAAAACCGCCGGAACTGAATATATCTATTACTCTGCTGTTGAACCGAAAAGCTGGAAAGTAACCGGAATCACCAGGGGAACCAGAAACTCGCCCATTGGCACAGCAGCGGCCAAAGGAACACTTTTGTACATCGAACACGATGCGTATTTGATGTACGGCAACGCGTCCGCCATTGCGCCAGACCAAGATGATAATTATGAGCCGGCGATCAGCCTTACGGATTCGAATAATATTTCGCACAAATGGGCTGTGTTCGGGGAGATTGACGGATTACGCCCGTTGCAGTGGTTCCCGTCCGTAGTTTCCACGCGCGGCAAAGAATCCTATACCTATGGTGGAAATCAAGGCACAAAAGATACCGACCCATACACCGAAATGGGCATGGCCGCTATCGGATATTCGGTCGGGAGCCGAGCGCAGGCCGAATCGTGTGTATTGGAATGGAATCTATATCATCCCGCTGGTGGAACGCAGATCATTTATGCCGGAGAAACATATCGCGGAACCAACTCATACCCGAAATTGCGCAGGATCCAAAAATCAAACGCCGGGAATAAGTATGTCGAAGTGGTTAACATTGGAACCCCAACCAACGCGGGGTCGTGGACTGCATTTGCCGGAACGTCTGCTTTGGGAGGTACTTACACGCGCTTCAAATGGGATTTGTACGGCGGTCTATCTGCGATTGCTGATAATGCCGCATACGCGGAAATGAACGACTTTACGCTCAATCTTGCGACTGCCAAAGTACCGGTAGTGACCATGCGCGCCGAGGAAGATAACTATCGCCTTGATATGACCATCGAGAATGTAACCACCGGCGAATCCATCGACATTGACCTTACTATGGGGATAGGACAGGAGTTAGATATTCTTTGTGCGAGCAATAACGCGTACATATATGATGACGGCACGCCCGCAAACTCTGCCATAACAACCAACACGGCCAGAGACTATTGGCTAAAGCTGGTTCCGGGCGTCAATCAAATCGTGGTCACAGAAGAAGGCTTGACTGACGTTGGCATAACAATCTTCTGGCGTGAAAGCGCATTATGAGCCGGATTCAGATTTTCTCGCGTGATGGTTACAGACTTACCGAAGCAATAGCAGATGCAGACCGCTCCTGGTTGATAAGTAAATTCGGGCGGTGTGCATTCACCATACCCGTGATAAGCGCTATATGTAAAGCACAGTACCTGCAATTCGGGAACTTCGTGATGATCGAACACCCCAAACTACCGGCATGGGGCGGCATGATCGATACTCCGCGCAAGTGGGGAAATAACGAAGTAACTATCTCGGCTTACACACCTGAATACATCCTGAATTTTCGCACGATGGGCTATGACAACCTGACCCTGACAGAGGGGGGCTTGTACGCCCATGCAATTGACCTGGCAAATAAAGTAGACGCTACCAGGTTGTTTAAAGCCGCCCCGATTGATGCAACCGGCGCGGTAGTCAGCTATGCCTTGTGTTACGAGAAGATTTACGAGTATCTGCGGGACAAGCTGACTTATGAGTGGCGCATCGTTCCGGTGGTGGAAAGCAACAGAATCCATTTTGAAGCCAGCCTTTACGAAAAATTTATCAGACCTTTAGATTTCACGCTATCAGAGGGAATCAACATTGAGCTGGGCGAAGACACGCTCACGGAAGATGGGTTTATCTATAACAACTATACCGGAATTGGGAAAGGGTCTTCGTGGGGTTCGCGCGTCAAATATTTTGACAATGACGCAGAATCCGGGAGCAAATACAGCTACCGCGAGGGGGCGCTACAAGTCGATAGCAAAGATGTGGCTACTGTAGAGGAAGCCACCAAAAAGCAATTAAAGAAAGCCAAACAACCCGAAAAAGCATTCGATATTAGTGTCGTTGATGATTCAGATACCAACGCATTTAAATATCTGGATTGTGGGAATGTGCTGCATGTCAACCTTTCCGTGTGCGGTTTCAACGGGGACGGGCTGGGAACAACCGCCGATGTTCGTATCACCGGCATGACCTTTTTAGAGAATAAAGGCGTAGTGCGCCTGATTTGTGAGGAATATAGTGACAACCCCTAATGATGACTTGGATAGATTAAAGACCCCGAATGACATTTTGTCTAGAATCGAGGCGCTGGAATCAAAAGTTAACAACCTGCAAACATCATCGGTAGAAGCCGATACCGGTGATGAAATATTTACGGATTTGGGACAGATTCGCATGGGCGACTTTTTGGCTACGCAAGGAGACGGCGACCCCGATGGAGCAAATTACACCGGCTGCTTCATGTCCGCCAATGGCTTCACGATCAACGGCGAGACCTATCACATCGGCGGCATGTTAGACGGGGTGCTGATGTGGGCGGGGAATTCGAGTACCGGCAAATTCATGTTCTGCGGGGGTAATGCCTGGATTGACATCGATGGGATAACAGGCACGGATTTGCTGAAATGGCTGGTCAAGCAGACGGCCACCAATGATATTTACACGAGAACCGGAAAACTTGGCTTTGCCCTAAAAGAGGGCGGTGGCGTTATTCCGGCTTGGCAAATGTCATACGAAAATGATGCGGGCGCAGAATTAATAACAAACGGTGATTTTGAGACCGGTGATTTTACGGGCTGGACGAAGACTACAGAAACAAATGGGGCGTGGATCATAGAAGACGACCCGAGTTATGTCATCGCTGGCGCATACTCTCTCGGCATGGACGCGTCCGACGTCAATCAATCGCTTTTGTTAACGGGCGACAGAGTGACTGGAGTGGCCGATAAATCAATCATTTTTACGGGCTCCATAAAAAGAGACAACGTTTTATCAGGAACTTTATTGGCAAAAATAGAGATCAAATGGTATGACGCTGCATCCGGGGGGGCGCTTCTGCAAACCGATATATTGGGGCAAATAAATACTGTTGCCGCCGGCGTCATAACAAATGATTATGAAACAACAATATCTGCGCCAACTGGCGCGCTAAGTTTCGAGACATTAATTACCCTGCAAAAAAGTATATTAACCGGCGCGGTGTTTTTTGATTCAATTTCAGCAAAAGAAGTAACCGTCAATCAAAAACTCTGGCTCGGCGATGACGGGGTCGAGTGTTCAAACGGCCTTTATCCCACCGAGGTAAACCTGTGGGGCTATGACGTGACCACGCTGAACTCGGCAAGTGCTGCCGTCACCACCTACTACTCGGTTGATACCGGACAGTATTTTAATCAGTACACGGGCATTTCCAACGCGAACGCCAATGATGGGGATAAGTACATCTGGTATAACTGGCTTGCCAAAGCCGGCACGTATACCCTGACTTTTTTGGGAACATCCGGGACTTCCAGAGGAAAATTCGACATCTACATTGATGACGTTCTGGTCAGCGCATCATCCATTGATACCTACACATCCGGCTCGGTCAATAATAAGGTGCTAACATCCGCAAGCCTGGATATCGCCTATAACGGGATTCACACGCTTGAACTGCGGGTGAACGGCAAGCACGCCAGCTCATCTGATTACTCGATCTTCATGACAAAAATAAATCTTAAAAGAACCGGAGATTAAATGGCAGCTATTGAACCACGAATCACACTAAAAGATCATCTGCAAAGACACGAACTAAAAATTGACCAAAAATTACACGATGTCTGGTATGCTGTTTTTGGTGATAAGGGCAAGGGCGGATTATGTGATGACGTGCAAAGCCTGCAAGAAAAATTCAACACTATCGATAAACGGTTGACCAGTATCGAGGACACACTAAAGTGGTTAGTGCGCTTGATAGTCGGAGCAGTTATCCTGGCAGTCCTGGGATTGGTATTTGTCAAGGGATAATTGCATTGCATTAAGTTATCAAAAATGATAGTATAAGTGCAAATAAAAGCAGGAGGTGAATTTGGATAGACGAATTGTGCTTGCTTTCCCATCGGATAGCCATTCTGGCTCATCATTGGGTTTAATGCCGCCCAAACAATTTGCACTCAAAGACGGCGGCTTCTATGACCCGACCCCCATACAAAAACTAATCTGGAAACAATGGGAATACGGTTGGAACCTGATTGCGGAAGAACGCAAAAAGTCCGACCTGATAGTCGTGCATTGCGGGGATTTGGTGGAGGGCATACACCACGAATCTACGCAGATTGTTTCCCCGCGAGTAGATGACCACGAAACCATATCATCTATTTGTATGGATAAAGCCTTTCGAATTGTCAAGATGGGGGCGAATGACAAATACTATCAAATCAGCGGAACGGAAGAACACGCCGGAAATGGGTCGTCCTCCGAGGAACGTGTCGCCAAAGACCTTGACCACGTTGTCCCTCAATGGACGCAAAAAGTTTTTGACGAAGAGGGCGAACACATCAACGGGCGTTTCACGTGGAACAGGCTTTACCGCGAGATCAACGGGGTAGTGTTTGACGTTTCCCATCACGGCGGGTCGGTCGGGCAAAGAGCATGGACGACCGAGAATAGTCTATACAACAAAATCAAATCAATCTACTGGTCGTGCCTAGAAAACAATTTGCCATTGCCGCGCTATTGGATAAGAGGACATAATCACCAATATATTCGTGCTGAATATGGGGGAAGGCGCGGAATTATTACTGGAATAATGCTTCCAGGATTTCAGGCGCGAACCGGCTATTGTTACAAAAAAATAAACTACGATCCAAAACAGGCCGACATTGGAGTTGTTTGGATTGTTGTTGAAAAAGACGGCAAATCTAATGATTATGTTGACAAAATAGAAGTGCGCCAGGAGGAATTAGTTGAATTTTGATATTGGAAAAGCTCCCGGAATATACGAGATTAAAAACAAGCTTAATGAACACAGATATATTGGCAGTTCTTGTAATGTCCGCAATAGGATTAAAAAGCATATCGGGCTTCTTAAAAACAATAAACACCACTCAACATATCTTCAAGGGGCGTGGAATAAACACGGTGAATGCAACTTTGAATTTAATATATTGTTTTTAACAGATGTGCCCATGTTGATTTATTTTGAACAAAGAGCGATTGATTCGTTAAGTCCAGAATACAATATCGCAACATGTGCGCGCGCATCTCAAAAAGGACTGCATCCAAGCCCAAAAACGAGGGAGAAATTAAGGTTGGCTTGTGCAGGAAGAAAGCCATTTCTTGGACATAAAAGAACTGAGGAATGGAAGAGAAATAATTCTTTGCGAATGCTGGGAAATAAGCACACTCTCGGCTATGTACCAACTAAAGAAACAAGAGAAAAGGCGAGATTGAGAATGCTTGGAAACAAAATTGCTCTCGGAAAAGGTCGCCCGCACTCGGAGGAACACAAAAGAAAAATAATTGAGGGAAGAAAAAAATATTTCGGGAGAATGGCGGCAATTAAAATACTATTTTTTACAAATATCATTCTAAATATAAATATGGAGGAAGCATGAAAGTAACACAAGAGGAATACAGTTTATTGGAAGAACTGGCAAACGAAACAAAAAGCGAACCCATACGCCCGGACGAATTCACTACCGAGATGTTCATTGAACGGACGGGGTATTCAACAAACGGAGCGCGATGTTTTCTGAACAAGAAAGTCAGGGACGGAAAACTTGCCATGAGAAAAATCAAGTCCGGGCAAAACTGGATAAATGTTTACGGGAAAAAGGAGCAATAAATGACACTAAAGAAAATTCACTTTTTGAAAGACCGCTTTGTTTTTGACGACTACGAAAGCGGTTTGTATTTTGACGTGTGCCCTGTCAAGCGACCAGCAGGAAACGAAAGCGTGTTCAACACAGCAATCGAAACCGCCGCGGATGGCATTGTGGAAACGCAACCATCAAACCAAAACTGGAAACCGACCCTGCTTCTAACAGACGCGCAAGTATACAATCTGCCGGAAACGTGGCAAAAAGCATTTTCGCCCAAAAGCTACCTGCTACTTTATAAATCCGGTTTTACCGGGGATAAGTTGCCGTCTAATTTATGGTTTGATTATGGTTCTGGCGGTATCGTCTGCAATCCGATCGGCGATCACAAGGACTGGTTGTATTACACCAATTACACCGCAGACGGGCTGGGATATCGCTTCCGCAGGGTCAGCAAGGAAGAAGTGGATGCGTATCAATATACCGAACCGTCAAGTGGATCGACCGATGACACTTCCACCGACGCATCAGATGATACTACGGATAGCACTACTCTTGTTTCGCTGACAAGTGGGAAGTACACATTCAACCTGTCCGGGCAACTGATGGGGAGCCCGCTCGAAATTACCGGAACGGTAATATTGGAACCGCTGGACGAGGAATAAACCCGTCACACAGACGGAATTAGAAATGCCCCTGCAATAGGGGCATTTTTGCTATTCTCAATAAATCGCCCTGCTAAAGCGCTTTAGCTTTGATGGAGAGGCGTTTATCTCTCGCTTTTGATAAACTACCAGTCTTGTGTATCATTTGTGGTAAAATATGAGTAACAGTACCCACCACGCCTATGCTTGCAAGCGCACCGAGGTGGGTCTTGACAGGCGAGGCGACCCGCGGCCATGACTAACAGCGGGTCACTAGCTACAGTAGCTCAATGGCAGAGCAATGTCCTCGTAAGGCGTTTGTTAGTGGTTCGATCCCACTCTGTAGCTTTGGCTTCATCGAGGGCGGTTCGTTCTTAAGACGTTTTGGAGAAGGTGACCGTTGGCCGAGAGATTCGGCGTCCGCATTATCAACCGAGCGACCTGGAAAGCCAAAGGGGATGCAAACGCCCTAACGGATAGACTGACGTTGAAATGACGTTTCCGTATCAGTAAGCGGATAAACTCCGCCAATCATTCGGGCCAGCATGGCTCACTAGTCGTAACAGACTGGGGCGGACAGAGACCGACCCATAGACTAAAATCGGCCGCGCGCCGTGAGATGCTTGCGAGCATCCTATATCTATGGGCGGTGTTTTTGTTGCCGTCATTTTCTCAACGTCAACGAAGTATACCGGTTTGTATACCAACCCCACAGATGTATCACGTGAAACAATATAAACTCCCCAAAACCAATTTCCTAAAACGCTTGACATTGGTATTACGTTGTGATAATATTATCATAGATTGGTGGAGGCAATATGAAAATAAGAACATCCATATCGTTGGGAGAAGAAGAGCTTGATATGCTTAGTGAGGATGCGCCGGAAGGAAATTATAGTGCGTACATCCGGGGGCTTATCCGCAACAATCACCTGATGGAACGCATCCCAAAGGTCGGGGTCAAAGAAGTATTTTATGACGCGTTGCAGGAAGCCGAGAATAACAACAAGGAGGAATGATGTGTAAAGGATTTGGCGGTTTTTATCATAAGAGCGGAAAGGTTTATTTTTGCGAACCGGACAATGGTGGCGATTGCAGTCATCATGAGACGGCCGGCAGATTGCCGAAAGGAATAGACGAATCTGATCTGGTTCCTTTTCAAATCCCGGGATGGAAGAAGAGTAAGTTTGAGTGGGACACGGTCTGCAAACCGGCATGGGTAGATGAATCTGCAAAGAAAATCTGCCTTGAGAAACTGGCCGAAGTAAAACCTATCTGGGCAGAGTACGATAAAGTCCGCGCTGCGGCATGGGCAGAGTACGATAAAGTCCGCGCTGCGGCATGGGCAGAGTACGATAAAGTCCGCGCTGCGGCATGGGCAGAGAAAGTCCGCGCTGCGGCATGGGCAGAGTACGATAAAGTCTGCGCTGCGGCACGGGCAGAAATGATCGCCTCTCTTAAGTGCATTGATGGATATTGCGAGTGATGCGATGGAAAAACAAATCCTTTGCGCCGGTGATCAGAACGGCATCAAGCGTGTTCTCTGTCCCCTATGCGACCACGAGATGGTCAAAGAGGATGGCGGATATTCAGAGAACTTCATCAACGGCGAATATGACCAAACCGAACACTCTTATTACTGGCACTGTGAATATTGTGACCATTGCGAGGACGAATGATTTATGCCAAGTGTGTACCCGACTTGTGTACCAAGCCCGTCATTGTGTATGTGGTCGAGCATCAGAGCCGGCATTTAAAGCGGGTTATGTGCGCCCAGGCTATTTTTCCCTTTCAATGGGGATATGCAACCAGCCGGAGCGGGTACGTGGCGAAGTCGAAACTGTTTGATTTGAAGTCTACGAGGATAAAATGAACGGACTGCAAATTTTAGGCATAATATTTTTCTCGGCGGGTATCGCTTGCGGTCTGATGTGGATCGCAATTACAAATCATGAGGATTGAGGAGGAAGAAATGAGTGATGAAAATGCAGTTGTAATTAGCGAGGCAGTCCAACTTGGGGTAATCCAAACCACAAGCCCGCAGGACGTGGTTAATAAAGCAAGCGAGATTGCAACGGCAGTATCCCAGGTGGTAGAAAAGAAAAGGTTATATACGATCATTCGCGGGCGTAAATATGTGCATGTTGAGGGCTGGACAACGATGGGTGCATTGTTAGGGGTAACTCCACGCGAGGTTGAGTGTCATCGCCTTGATGATGGCGGCTATGTTGGAACCGTTGAACTTGTCCGAGGGGATGGCGCAATTATTGGGCGTGCTTCCGCAATGGTTGGCATGGATGAAAAAGACAGCAAGGGAAATATTACGTGGGGCAAGCGCGATGAATATGCCCGCTATTCGTTCGCCCTTACCAGGGCAACCGGAAAGGCATATCGCTTAGCCTATTCTTGGATCATGCAACTGGCCGGATATGCACCAACGCCAGCAGAAGAAATGAATCCAGACGACAAACCATTTGATAATGAGCTAACCGAGGGACAATATAGGGAACCCGGGAAACAAACCGATCCAAAGTCAACCGAAATCCTGGAGCCAATCCCCCACAAAGACCGCGATCTTCTCTCCCCGGAAAAGCTGAAAGAGCTAATGGCAAGCAAGGCCGAGAAATATGATGCGACCAGGACAGCGGTTACGGAGGATCAGCGCAAGAACTTCCTGCTGATGGTGAAAGGATTTGCCGAGAATAGCGATGAACTGCGGCATGCCTTTTGTCAGTACGTCTTTGACGACCCCTCTCACATGAGCATGACAGCCGGTCAGATCATGGCCGGATTGGACTGGATGAAAAACGCGAAGATCGCCAAAGCAGAATTCAAGGCGGTCATTGAACATCTGTCCGGGGAAATCCACGAAAACGGAGACGTGAATAACGGATAGCACTTTTGTAGAAAGGAGGAATGAATGGACGAAAATTTAACTTCTATTTTGCTTACCAAAGAAGAACTCACTCTTGTCAAAGAGGCAATCAAGTGCTGGATGGAAAGCGCAAAAAGCATGGGGCTTTTTGGTGGGCTTATGCTTGCGGCCTTGACACACAGAGATGGAGATGAGCCGGAAAAAGGCGAAGAGATGATGGAAAAAATGAGATCGGCTGGCGAAAGAGAATCAGAAGAGCGGGAGAGAAAAGCCTACGCAATTTTAGCGAAACTTTGATTTCTCCTTGTGTGTTGGGGTTGCTGGTAACCGCCCCAACCAAAAGAACCTTTATAACTGACTTGGACAAGCCTGCGATATGCCCTCTACGGAAAGACGACTTCCAACGAGAGGTCTCCAGCTGGTGCCTAAACCTCGTAAACCTGTGAACAGGCTATCTTCGACCAAGACGGGGCATTGTGGGCAGGAAACTTGAGCAAGCCAATTAGACTGTACTGCATCGTGGTGAAGCTCCACGGCGATCAAGCGCAACAGTAGAGATTGGCAGAACCTTAATAACATGGGGAAGCTACGCCGTAGGTAGCGCGTTAGGCGGCGGCCAAGACGGGCGTTCGATTCGCCCCTTCCCCAAATATGGCTGGGCGGTGTGGTGGGAACACGCGGCTAAAAGGCTATCTGATACCTAACCAGGTCGGGCGACCCTTTGGGTGACACGCTGGAGTAACGAGCCAGCGCAACAAACTCGTAAACGAGCCTGGCGGATGTAACTTCCGCGACAAGAGAAGTGGCGTGATGGTCTAAATTCAGATAATTGGGTTCAAATCCTGACCCAGCCAATAGCAGAACTGCAGGGCAGATAAATTCGCTAGGAGACTGCCCCGCAAGTTTTGCGAAGCCCTGTGTCCGTAACTATCAACCACGGCGAAAGATCAGCACGGGGAGGTTGGATGTTTGGTGTAACGGGATGCATTCTCGAGCGGTTCTCTTGGGGAGCGGTTCGACTCCGCGGCATCCAACCAAATGAGCAGGGTGAATGATTGAGAGAAAGAGAGGATAAGGATGAAAAGAACACAAGATGAAATTGTTGAAAGAATTAATAAGATAAGGGAAATGGACTTCTTTGGATTTCAGGCAACAGATTTAATATCGTTTCTTGATTATCAAAGCGCCTTGCCATTTTTGAAAGATGGCACAAAACAAGAAGAGTGGCAGACAGAAACAAAGAGTCCGGCACGGCTTATTGAGGAGTATATGCCATTTGCTCTAGATAAAGCGGAGGATCATCGAGGATTGTCGGCAGAAAGAAGCATAAATCACATGACGGCGTGGTTATGGTTAGATGGAAATGATGATTTGGTTTCTTTTGCTGAAAATGAAAAGAATTATTTAAATTATGGGGTTCCTATATTAAGAAAGATTTGTGAGTCTTATGGCATCCCATTTCCGATGGATGATTCCGCTCTTGTTGGCATGTCGGAGGGGCGCGGATGCGGAGAGACTGGGTGTGGGTGCTTTGGCTAAGTTATCGAAACCAATAAGGAATTGGAGGAAAAAATGAGTTGGGATATTGATTTAGCAATTGACACTACTGGTGGAAATGAATTGACCCACGTTGTTGATGTCGGAAATATGACGTGGAATGTTTCCCCAATGTATTATGAGGCGTTTGGAGAGAACGGCATTAAGGGACTTAATGGAATGCTTGCAGATGAAGCAATCCTGAAAGTTCATGACGCCATCAAATACATGGAGGCTGAACCGGACAAATTCAAGGCCATGAATCAGCCGAATGGCTGGGGAGATTATGAGGGTGCGCTTGCATTTCTTAAAAAATTGCTTGAATTGATTTGTGAACATCCAAAAACAACGATAAGGATAACATGACAGAAATAACCCCAATCACCTCTTGTAAAGACCTGCCTATGGGCGTTCAGATGGTCGAATACTCCCCGCCTTACTATGGGGACGCACTGCAGGAAGTCATAAGCCAATTCAGACAGAAGTACGGGGAGCCGGGGGCAATCTATCGGTTAGGAAATAGGTTCTGGGTAGTGATGGAGGACAAGAATGGATAAGTTTTATTTTGACAAAAATGGCGATGCAATCAATTTGTGCGAAATTAAACAAATCGTCAGATACGCAGGTTGCACAGATGCAGAGCGTCCAGTAACGATTGAGTTTAAGGGCGGTCAATCAATACAGGCGTCCGATGAATACGCAAGAAAAATTGTAAGCGCATTGCGAAAGTCAATCAAAGAAGATTCGGCGGTGGTGGACAAATAAATATTTATAATTTATTGCTTGATCAAAGTGCATGGATAGCAGGCATTAAAACAAGGTTGCTTTGCAATAGTAATGGGGAATACGAGGTAAGATGCACCAAAGGCTATGCAGGACACGGAGATTGTGCGGTTATTCTGTATTGCGGATATGACGAAAGCATTGCCGTAAAAACATTTATTAAAAATGAGGATAGTTGAGAGATGGCAGAGGAGGACAAATGAATCCAAAAAAAGAAATGGAAAGGGTACTTGAAATTCTAAAAGTAGAGCCCATCAGATTTATAGATGGGCGATATAAAGATGGTTTTGTAGATCAATCAGCATTGCTCTATTTGCTTCATAAGAAAAAAGCGAAAATTTGTTTTCTTGGAGATATTGCATTTGTGAAATTATCAGAGGAGGACAAATGAAAATCAAGATCCCGCAAGAATTGTCGTGGTTGCCGGATGATGTGATCTATCTGCTCCGCACCCGACCTAAAGAGTTTATCAGCCGTGCACAACTGCTGAAAGAGTGTGGTCTGCCGAACACAGATTCGAATGACCGCTATCTGCGAGAAGCAATCCGGTTACTACGCAAAGATGGACAGCCGATAGTTTCTTCTTCCGGTCAGGCGGGATATAGTTTCGACCCTGACCAGGTGGACGTGATTATCGCTGAACTGGAATCAAGAATCATTGACCTGTCCGCTACCATCAAGGCGCTGCGCAGGGGACGTGTCAAGGACGAGCAGATGAAATTGGAGATTGGATGACCGATAAAGTAGTTTTAGGCGACTGTGCTCTATATCTGGGCGATTGTTTAGACGTAATGAAGGACATGCCGGATAAGTCAGTGGATGCAGTGATAACTGATCCGCCATACTCCACTCCTGTAGCCGTTGCGTTTGGTCGCCAAAAAGTTAGAAGGTTGAGCGATTTATGTATTCAAGAAAGCTACACCTCGTTTATTAAGGATTATCTTGAAAAGATATTAACTGATAATGGGCGCATATGTTTTTGTTGTGATGATTCATACTTCCCTGTGCTATTCGCTCAATTTTATGAATGGCACAACACCGGAGTTGTAATTTGGGACAAGGGAAGAATAGGGATGGGAAATCCTTTTCGCAAACAACATGAGTTGATATTATTTGCTACGAGGGGGATATTCTTGCCAGAAAAAGCAAATATATCGTCAGTTATAAAATGTCAACCAGTCTCGATAGGGCAAAGAAATCACGGCGCGGAAAAACCAGTGGGTTTAATTTCTGAATTGATAAAAGCAACAACACTGAAAGGCGAAACAATCCTCGACCCCTTTATGGGTTCCGGCACTACCGGTGTAGCTTGTGTTCAGACTGGAAGAAAATTCATCGGGATTGAAATTGAACCAAAGTATTTTGATATCGCCGTTAAGAGGATTAAGGACGCACAGCAACAGATGAGGCTGCCGATATGACCCCTGACCGCGCCGCAGAACTCCCCTTTGGTACTGACATCCAGTACCAGGGGCGCATAGGCTGGTTCGTGAACTGGAAGAATGACTGTCTCATATGTGTGGGTGGTGAAATGATATTCGTGGAGGCAAGCGAGATTGAAGAAGTCAAAAAACAAGGAAATGCAAAATGAAAGATATCGTTTTTGATAGTCGCGCCGAACTTGTAAGTCATGCTTACAAGTTCAAAGAATTGCACTTGGGCGTATTAATAGCCGGCCCGTTTATTCATCGCGGGCTTAATCGTTTATGTTTTGACGTTGAATATGAAACCATTGCCATTAATACGGCTTATTTTGGCGGGGCTATTTTTATAGAAGGGTCAAAAGAAAGGGCAAAAGAGCAAACGCTTAAAATAATTTCCGATATTGATTTAATTTCTGCGGAGTTATTAAAACATAAAATACGATTGCAGAATTCACTACAAGATATAGACAAGTTAGATTTGTATGATGACGAAATCAGGCAAGAAAAGTTATTTGAGTGCCCATGAAGAACTACACAGAGACCAAACAAAAGCTGCTGAAGGAGCAGAATAACCGCTGCTGGTTCTGCGGGAAGCCGATAACTGACGGACATTGGCATCACGGAGTTGTCCCGCGAGGGCATACGAATTATCGAAAATATAAATATTGGTTAGATATGCCAGAGAACGGCGCGATTGTTTGTGAGAGATGCGACAACCAGCATGGGAGAATGACCGGATTTGAGACCAGAAACCAGCTGTTCAGCGAGAAGATTGATTTGGGCTATGACATGGTTGAGTGGCTGGAATCAATACCGATGAAAACAAAAGATAATTTTCACTACGTACCGAAAGAGGACAGACATGCTTGACAAACGCGCTGGAGGGATGGTATGATTGATGGTATGAGTAGCAAATGTTCGGTCAATTTTGTTAATAAAGAACCATTAAGCGGCTGTGTCTGTATGCTCTTTGACCGGGAGCGCTACTCAGACAGGCACGGCCACCTAATGGTTTTTTCTGTTGTGAGGCTAATATGATACTTTGGATTTTGAAAATGGTTATCGTTCCATCTGGGGCAAGGCAGGATTCTAAAGATTGGAGTGAGTACGAAAAAGCCAAGAAATATATGATCAATCATTATGTTTTAAGTCCACCAGAATACAAAACTTGCCTGAATATTATTGCTGATTACATCGGAGTTTAAGTGTGAAAAAGGAATGGATTAAAGTGAACCGTGGATTTATAACTGACCCAAAACACCGAATTGCTATGGGAGAGACTATCTGGCTTTATTTATATATGCTGGATATTGTCAATTGGGAAACGGGAACAATAGACCAGTGGTCAGATGTTGACGCAGCCGAAATTTTACAAATTCCGATTAGGACTTTGAGGTATCAAAGGGAAAAACTACAAGAAAAAAAATACATAAATTGCAAACAAAAACAACATTCTCAAACAATAACTATTCTAAAATATCATTCCCCATTGAAAAAAACAAAGGTTCAGGGTGGCAATCCAGCGTCATTTCAGGGTGGCAATCCAGCGTCATTAATTGTGCCCCAGGGTGGCAACCAGGGTGGCAACCAGGGTGGCAACCAGGGTGGCAACCTATTGCCACTTCTTCATTGTAGTTCAGATAGTCACATATCACATATCACATATCCGCATTCATCAGAAGAATTAATAAATATTCATCAATCAATAATGATGTTCTTTATTGATGAATTGAAATTTAAAAAACCAAAGATTCCTTCTGGTAATTATGATATTGGGTGGGTTGAGCCTATCGGAGAAATGCTTGAATTGACAAATTACGAAATTGAAATTTGTAAGAGCATAATTAAAGTTGCAGTAGAAAGGGCTGATAAAAGTCATTTGTCAATATCAAACCCAAAGAGCCTATTAAAAATGTTTACTGCAACTGTTTCGGAAAACGAGCGGAAGAAAGCAAATGATAGCGCAAAAGAGTTTAATGCAATGGAGTATTTAGCCAATGGAAATTAAGCCTATTTTTTCGCAAGAAGCAGAGCGAGCGGTTTTGGGATCGGTATTAATCAACCCGGAAATATTTAAAACTATTGATCTGAAAGACAGCGATTTTTATGTCGATAGGCACAAGGAGATTTGGAAAGTCTATCAAGATATATCGTTGTCCGGGGGGATGATTGATACCCTGTCGGTTGGAGAGCGAATAAAGAATATTAATTTGATTGAGTTGGTTGGAAACGTACCGTCCAGCCTACACGCAAAAGAATATGCCGAGATCATCCGCGAGAAGGCTCACCGTAGAAATATTGTTTTATTGGCTGGCGAAATGGCCAATGTTGCCTATAATCAAAGCTCTGATATTGGGGACGAAATTCCCCAATGGATGACGCGATTGCTTTCCAACACGGAAACAACGGGCGCGGCAATAAATATTAACAAGGTTCTTTCCGAACTTTACGATGAGGTAAAGGCAAGGCACGATGATCCAAAAGACATTTGGGGAATTCCCACCGGGCTTTATCAATATGACATAATGACGGGCGGCCAACAACAAGGGGAGGTTACGCTATTGTCTGGAAAACCCGGACTTGGTAAAAGTATCCTTGCAATTCAAATGGCATTTGGAATGTCTAATGATTGTCCTGGCGTAATTTACGAAATGGAAATGGGGCGGATTCAAACTGTGCGCAGACAAGTGTCAACGCAATCAAGGGTTATTGTTAGAAAATTAAAAACCGGAAAAATGACAGCGGACGACTGGACGCAATTTATGGATGCTATCGGCTATCTGGAAAATAAGCCAATATTTGTAAGTGATTATACCGGTTGGACGACAGCGAGCTTAAGGGCAGACTTAGCCAGGTTAAAAGCACAGCACAACATTAAATGGTTTGTACTGGATTATGTACAGCTTCTTAATGATCGATATGGGAAAGATGATTCTGAAAAAGCCGCCTATGTAAGCCGGCAGATAAAAAATATCTGTAAAGACCTTGAATTATCGGGGTTGGTTATTAACTCAATGACAAAAGCGGAAATGGAATCAGACAAACCATCGATGGCTGCACAAAAGGGATCAGCACAGTTAATTTATGATGCGGATGTAGTTTTCTTTTTGGTTGAAGATGGGAAGAACCTAAAATTGCATTTCTCAAAATTCCGCGAGGACACGCCAGAGAAATATATTCGGCTAATCCGGGATGATGGCTTCCCGGCTTTTAAGTGCGCGAATGACACACCCAATTTTGCGCTACCATATAAGGATTAGCAGTTTGCGGAGAACTATCAGAACCAAGTAACTGATGGTATCAAAAAATTAGCTGATGAAATGAGAATGGAGGAAAAATGAACAGGGAATTGGATGGTGTTTATTTCAGAATAAAAAGGGATGGCGAATATGACGCTTTTTGTTTTTCGGATTTAACCGAGGAAGAAATGGACTTGGTGCTTGCTGGAAGATCGGACGAATGGCTAATTTCTTTGTGCAAAACACTTGGAAACACAATAAAAAGAATAGGCAATCAATGTGATTTAGTTGGTTCTATAGTGGAGGACAAATGAACAAGATCAACCAGGAAGATTATCAAAGCTTATTTATGCGGCGCAAGGAACTGCTGGACGCCACCTATGCCGGCCACAAGCCGCCCAAAGAAGAATGGGAGAAACTGGCCGCCGACTTTCGGGCAGCGGATATGCCCACTAATGCGGACTGCTTGATGGATAGATGGGAGAGGATGTGAAATGACCCAAGACGAAATCGACCTTTCCTACCGCAAAATGATGTGCGCCTCCATCGAACAGGCGGTTGACTTTGCCAAAGGGAAAACTCTTTATACGATCTCTCTTGGTCGTTACTGGCGCAAGGAAGCAACCGAAGGCCGGGCGGAAGCAATCAACTATATTTTGGGCGCAGAATTTGAGTACGACATGATGTTGCTAGGGCTGGAAGGGTCAGTAGCCAAGATTCGGCGCGAGGTTGAAAACAGCCTGGTTAGCGTGGATTATCAGGCGACATTAACAGATTGTAATATAAATACAGCGTAAAAAATAGTATGATGTGAATGGAGGAAACATGCATGTATAAATACACGGAATATAAAGATTTGATTGGAAAGACACTGGCCGACATTAAAAATGTTGATAATCAAGAGTTAATATTGACGTGCCAAACGGGAGAGGTCTATAAGTTTTTTCATGAACAAGATTGTTGTGAATCGGTTGAAATCGAGGACATAGCCGGAGATTTAAATGATTTGATTGGAGAACCGATATTGCTATGTGAGGAAGCCAAACACGAAAATGAAAATCCATTATGCGTGGCAGAAAAAGAATATCAAGATAGTTTTACTTGGACATTTTATAAAATTTCAACCATAAATGGAAGTGTTACTATTAGGTGGTACGGAGAATCCAATGGGTATTATAGTGAGAGTGTTAATTTTATAAAAGTCGGAGATGATGATGGAGATTAAATATCAACAACGCCAACGCGGGAAACAACGCGACAACATCGTCAAAGAGTGGTACGGTGAACTGCCGATGAATGAAAAGGCCATGATCGACAAAGCCATGCGCGAATTAAGTAGCGGGCTGAGACATACGGACATCATCGGTATGCTTCAGCTATTAATCGCTTTGGACTGTTCGGGAAAGACAAGTTTTTTGATTGGAGGAAAGAATGGGTAATCATTATGTAGTAAAGATTCCTATCCGAACCGGCGAGCCGGAAAAAGTCGTTAGCAAGGAATCAATGGATAAAAATCATTTTGCAGTAAGGGCGCAAGGCAGGCAGACTGTACACGTGTATTTCTCACAGACAGAGCCGCTGACCTCCTGCGTGGCGAAGATCACTATTCGGGATGGGGAAGAAATCAAGCACAAGATCATTGCGCAAGGAGCGTCATTTTTCAACCCCAAAGACAAGTGGGATGAAATGACAGGCAAGCGCAAGGCGTTTGGGAAGATGAAAGAAAACCTTGGGAGCGAAAAGCCAACGCTTGTTTTCTATGGCGATGGTCTCACATCCTACACAATCTGTGAGTTGGCACAATATCCGCGCGTTTCTGAAAAACTCCTGCCTACCGAGCGCGAATTTGAGAAGGCATTCTTTGAGTGGATGAAGGAGAATTGAAATGAAAAAGTCGTTTTTGATCGTGCTTGTGATTTTGTTTGTTTTTGCGGCGGCTTGTAGCACAGACGCGGATGTTGCGTCATACAATCTATCGCAAGACGCCGATATGTTTAGGGTGAATCGGCGCATCGTGTTTTATAACGGGATAACGGCTGATTATATTCTGACCATCGAGGGGCTATGCTCTCTCGGAAACAACGATATAGACGGCGAATTGTCGGTAACATGTAAAACCGGAGAAGACTCTTACAAAAAACACTTTCTCGGCTTGTCAGATAACGTTACCTATTTTGCAGAACAGATTGAAGCATCAAAGGCCGATGTATACCACTATAAAGTTATCTTCAAGCCCGAAACAATCGTCCCTGACATTGATTTGGAAACCAGTTGGGAGAATAACTAATGAGCATGGCAAAAATTACAGTATGCGGTTTTATCGGCGAACCAAAGCCTAAGTACACGCCGGACGGGAAAAAGATAATTGAGTTTTCCGTTGCACACAATCCGACTAAAGACGGTGAGCCGATGTGGTTCAACTGCGCTATTTGGGAACCGATGGCCAATAATTTCGACTGGTTGGCTAAGGGCATGGCTGTGATGGTGCGTGGGAGATATTCAGATCGTATCTACAATGAGAAAATCTACCGCAATATCACGGTCGAGGAAATCCAGGTATTCAACAAGCAGGGCACTGCCGAAGAACCGGAAGCGTTTTAGGAGGTTGGGATGAACGTTGGAGATTTTGTTTATCACGATTTTGAACTATGCCAGATCAAGAATATGGAGGGCAATAGAATAAGCGCGGTTACAAATGGATTCATTGAAACAAGCGGAAGTAATCTTGTTGTATTTCCACTAAATCTAAAAACAAAGATTGCGTCTGACAATTTTGACGAGTTTTATAAAAAGGTTCGTGACATACAGTCGCTGAATCATCCAGACGTGCGCCGGTATTTAATCTCTTTGTGGCAAAGCCTTTGTGCATTGCTATTAAATGGGGGCGATGATAAAAACGCAAAAGATGCCATAAGCGATATTTATACATCTGCGCGAGCATTTGTTGTTGGGATTTTGGATGCTGATAAAAACAAGCGAACAATTAATGGGGTTCAAATATTCAGATGACAAATAAATACAATGCACGGGCGACCACAACTGACGGGATCCGCTTTGATTCGCTTCGCGAGGCCGAAAGGTACAATGAGCTATGCTTGCTTCAGAAAGCCGAAGAGGTTCATCTACTCAAAGTACACCCGCGTTTTGAGATCATCAAGGGCTTTGAAATTGACGGGAAGAAAATCAGACCGACATACTATGAGGCCGACTTCATGTACTGGGATTGCAAAATCGGGCGGATGGTGGTTGAGGACGTCAAAGGAGTTGAGACCGCCGTCTTTAAAATCAAGCGCAAACTATTCCTGCTGCAACACGGATTACAGTATGAATTCAGGGTGCTGAAATGATGTATCAACCAGGTACGTTTCCGAATGAAGTCGAAGTGCAGGCCGAAGCTGCCCGCCTAATCCAGAAATACAAAGGCAAGCAAGTAACATCGCGGTATGACTTTGAGGGCTTTCATGGTGTTACCTGTCCTCATTGTGGGTTGGTGATCGAACACGAGGACGAATGGGGCAATGGTTTATACATGCGGTCGTTTGAGATGTCGCCGGACATGCCGTATCAGATAATCATTACGTGCGTGTGTGGCAAAAGATATTTGATAGCCGAGCCGGAAAGAGACTTGTGGGTCGGCGGAAAGAGACAAGGAAAGCAGGAGGTGTGAGATGGGAGATTGCAATTACTGTTGTCATCAATACGACATCAAAAAGTTTGGCGAAAACAATGTAAAACTGGTGAAAAGGAAAAACAGCAAAAAAGTAGACTATTATTATAAAGATTTATCTACGGGAGAATTTAAATTTGTTGGCACGTATTATGCATTGTCAGATCATTGCGTGTGTGATGATTGATCGGAGGGTATGAGATGTTAGAAGTGCAAGTAAAACCAATTTATGATAACGGTATCCAAACTCATATTGTTGGCGTTGAACCAGTCAATAAAGAGTTCTTTGAAGCAGTAATTCAAAACCCGCAGGATTGGTGCTGCAAGACGTGTAGATGGTTGCGCGCATCTTTTCCTGATTGGAACAAATGTGTGGAAATACGCACTCCCATTATGGATATGGACGATGAAACAGCAAGAACCTGGGGTTGCAAATTCTGGCAGCGCAAGGAGGAATGATGAAAGAGCCAACAATCAAGATTTGGCAGGGCATGAAGCTGGTCAAGATCAGTGATGTGCCTGGCTTTGATGATTGGCTGTATGGTCAGACTCTGCCAGTTGTTGAGGACGACCCCGAACCGCTGAACTGGGCGTACTACGATGACTATCGGCGGTGCACTAATGGTTTGCCGGTGATTGATTAGGAGGAATGATGGGAGACAAACTTATTCTTACCGGATGCCACTTGGGATCAGAGACACACGAAAATTTTTCAAAAGAAATCGTCCACTTAACCATCGAAGTTGTATTTTACTTTGGTGATAAAAAGATAAAAAAGACGGAAAGAAAACTGGTGAATTTGTTTCAATCTCAAAGGCCATTGAAAGTAACCATTGAGCAGGAGGAAAAATGAAACCCGTATCTGAAATGATTGATAGTGAACTGGATGAAGCTCTGGCGCTATTGAGGGGATGGCACAAGGGGAAAATCACTCCAGGGGCGACCATGATTTGGTGGATGGATGAAAACGATAAGTGCGTGTATAGCATCGATGGCCAAATCTCTATCTTGGCGTGGCATCCCACCCAGTCCCTTGACCAGTGCCACGAGATTGAGGGGTATCTTCTAGAGTTGCCAGATAAGATTGCGCCGAGAAAATACACCATACCGCCTTTTATGAAATACAGGGAGATATTGCAAAAGATAATTCAAAACGATCTTGGAAGTATTATCCACGCCACTGCCCGTCAAAAGGCAGAAGCGTTGTACCTGACGCTGAAGGAGGTGGAGAAATGATAGGAATTGGTGTGGCTATTTGTATGTGTGCAGTAATGATTGGAATATTAATCAGTATATTAACGTCAGATAGTATAGGTTCAGATAATGGGAAAGGATGCGAATAAATGACCCCCGATGAAATCTTGGCATTGACCCCCGAAGAACTCCGTATCAGAGTGGCGGAGAGGAAGGGGTGGAAGGTAAAGCTACTTGAAGAAAGGGATGTTTTTAGCGGGTTTGGGGAAAATTATTTAGATTCAGTGATTAGGGAATATGCTCTCCTTTCTCCCCAAAAACAACCGATTGCAAAACTGCGCACAAATAAGATTGCGGGTTTTTTGAAGTATCTCCCCGACCTCTCCGATCCCAGAGAGTACATGGCGTTGATGACGGAGATTTGGGGGAAGGATAGAGTGGCAGACTTTGATGCCTGTGGAATGTATTGGAATTACAGCGGTGGTTATCCGCTGCATATAATCAACTACGGCCCAAACGAGGAAACCAAAGAACTCTGGCAAGCCATCGCTAAGGCATGGCTGATAGTTGTTGGATCGGTACGACGCTTGCTGTTTCAAAGGAGGAAGAATGAGCAAATTTACTTGTAGCGAATGCGGCGAAGTTATTGATGTTGTTCGCGGGAAATGTCCTGAGTGTACAAAGAAAGATGGCGATTATACCGACCTACTCCGGCGGGTTGGGGAGGTGAGGAAGAAGATTGTAGAAGCGTATGGGGATGTTGCGCGACCGCTAACGGTAGATGTGGAGAGTAAGGGCGATATGCTACTCGGAATGACTGGCGGAATCCGCACTTGTATGCAGATTCTCGACCGTCTCATTCCCGAAGTCCTCCCCGAAGCGAAAGGAGAGGAATGAAGAAAAAGAAATCTCCCATTGACTTGCTTATCGACAAACTAAAAATCGAATTGGAGTTTGTCGAGAGACATGGGGTTTTGAACCGAGGAATAACCTACTATGATGGGAGAGTTGATTCCATGTGGCTTGCGATAGATTACGCAAAAGGAATAAAGACGGAAGCTGAAAAGGAGGTGAATAATGACCCCAAATAGCAAACCCCAAGAGGACATGACCCAGACCGAAACGATTGTCTGGAAGCGCTACCCGGAGAATAAGCCGGAGGAATCAGGCGACTATTGGGTTACTACGAAGGTTGCCGTACATGGAAATATCTATGTAAGTAGTGGCCCAATAAGAGCGTTTTGGGGAAATGACGATAGCTGTTGGCATGTTGAAGATAGATCAATTGTTATCGCCTTTGCCGAACTTCCTAAAGGCTGGGAGGACAAATGATTACAGATGAACGGTTGAGAGATTTAATAAGCAAATTCAACAGAAGCCTTGCGTATGCGCATGAAGATACAGAGGATGTAATGAGCGCTCTAAGTGAGCTTCTCCGCCTCCGCAAGGAATCCATCGAGATAAGAGGCATAGACGATGGAACTGAAAAATGCATGGAATGTGGGTGCATGGTAGAAAGCGTTTGGCATACTTCGGACGATTTGTGGTTAAAGTATTCGGGCTTTGAAAATCTTGGTGGCGTTTTGTGCATGAGATGTTTTGACAGAAAATATGAGGCTGCAAAACAAGAGGAGCGGAGGGACGGAAAATCTCATGGGATTTTATATTGGGATGCGCATGAGGGCGAGGATTTTATCACCTATGACCATGAAAAACTAAAGCAGGAATCCGCCGAGAAGGACGAGCAGATCAGGGAGTGGTGGGAGGACGCGGAGAGGCTGGCCAAGTACGTTAAGATGATTGGCCTGACGCATGACATTGAAAAGTGGGAATGCACTAAAGAGGCAATTATTAATCACAGCGCCCTCCTGGAAAAGTATAACAAACAGCCCCGCTAACCGGCGGGGTTTTTATTTCCCCTGCTATCACGCGCAATCTGGACAGTGTCAAGATCATAATTCAGTCGTTGAATATAGAATTGAAATATGGTATACTGGGAGAAATTAGAAAGGAACTGAAATGCTGTTGAAATTAATTAATTTAGGAATCGAGTTTGTGCAAACCAATGCTGGCATTGCTGTCATGGTCATGGGTATCATGGCCTATGTCAAAAAGGTATCGGAGAGTTTTGCGTGGCGCAAGTCCTGGATGCTGACCGTAGCCGCGTTCGCGCTGTCATTTCTGTTTGTGATCCCCGAAACCGGTATCGTTGTAGACTATCTGGCCTTTGTATTCCAGGGGCTATTGTTAGGGCTGACGGTTACTGGCGTATACGATGCGCTGAAAAAGTAAATCATCTTTCATCTCCCCTGACTGGCCGGATCGATCAAAGGCGCTTTTGTGGTCGCCCTCCTCGACCTGCATAGGATAGCGCGCCGGCCAGTCTCTGCAATTATAAGGATTAGTTATGGCATACATCAATATTATTGACATCTCGCACTGGAGCGGAAAAGTAGATTTCGCTAAACTTGTTGCAAATAATATCCGGGGAGGCATCTTCAAGGCCGGCGAAATCCTGACCAGTAGCAAAAAAGAGTACCTAGACGACATGTACCAGCGCAACATCCGGGAAGCGCGAGAATACGATCTAATCTCGGGGGCATATTATTTCTTCCACCCCTCCATCGGGGCAAGCAATCAGGCGCGGCATTTTATCAAGATTGTTGATGCGTATGGCGAACCCGATCTATGGGTTGTTGACGTGGAGACCACGGACGGGGGCATGAAACCGGCGGACTGTGCGAATGTGCTTAAGTCCATGCTTGATTACCTGGAGCGCGAGACCGGGCGCAAACCCATCATTTACAGTCGTTGGGGCATGTTGTACAACGACTACGGCAACCCGGCCTGGTTGGGGACTGACAAGGATGATGGTTATAAACTGTGGCTGGCGCAGTACAACACAGAACTAACTCGCAAACCAGCAGACATGAGAAATGTAGTTATGTGGCAGTACACCGATAAACTCAAATTACCGGGCATTGGGGTGGCGCTGGATGGTAACTACTGGCTGAAATCTGAATCAGAATTGTTAGAGATGGCCGGGCATGATGTAATGCCTGAACCGGTCGTACCAATTGAGCCCATTGTGTCAGAGGCGTACAAACGCGCGTTGGTTATCTGGAAGAAATCGCGCGAGGAAGGTATGAACAGTTGGTCGTGGTGGGCGCGGCATTAATGACAGATAAAACCGTCTTGTGGACGTGGGAACGCATGCACGAGCGAACCCTACCCTACTGCATACGCGGGGATGATAAGTACCCATCTCTTACCTATGTCTCGCGCTATCAGCACAAGTATGCGGATGCGTTGGTACACATGAGTAACTGGTTCAAGGTAGTGCCGGGAGTGATGTGTCTGAACTAACCGCACTATGTGATTTTCCGGCCACTGTCTGCCGGGTCAAGACGCTGATGGATAATGGCATCAGGATTGAGTTAGACCTGCCGGAGACAGAGGCGGAGATATTGACCACCATGCACAGGATTAAAACAGACGGGCGCGTGTTGCGGGTAGTTATTTATGATGACGATCAGTTTGGTGAGGTTTTGAGTGGCGGAGCGTGACGACAAAGGGAGATTTCTTAAGGGGCAGTCTGGCAACCCGACCGGGCGGCCAATTGACCAATTTAAATATCTTAAGCGCATGGGTGCTGCTGTTACCGCTAAAGACTGGCGCGAGATCATCGACAAAGCGGTCTTTCAGGCAAAGCGTGGCGATCCACGCGCGCGCGAGTGGTTATCTCAATACCTGATGGGCAAGCCACCACAGCAAGTAGACGTTGAACATGATGGATTGATTAGATTCCTGGTTGACTACGCTGATGGATTACAAGATAACCCTACCGAGACCACATGACAAACAACGCGAGTTTATCTACTCGACAGCCAAACGCAAGATCATCGTGGCCGGTCGGCGCGGTGGAAAGACTACCGGAGCGTCTATGCTGGCGGCCATGAGCGCACTGAATGGGCGCAGAGTATTAGAGGCTGCGCCGGTGGCAGATCAGACCAATGCCTTTTGGGAAGCAGTCAAGGGTTATTTTTCAGAACCCATATCAAACAAAGTCATTCGGAAAAACGAGACCGACCGCATGATTGAGTTTCCCAATGGTGGGCGTATACGTTGCAAAACGGCACATGACGCAGATACTTTACGTGGGGATTTTGCCGACCTTTTGATTCTGGACGAGTACAGCTTCATGGAGCCGGATGCGTGGGAGTTGGTGGGTATGCCGATGTTGTTAGACAACAACGGCGATGCGGTTTTTATCTTTACCCCTAACCGCAGGAATCATGCGTACCTTGCTTATCAAAAAGCGGTAGCAGATACAACCGGTCTTTGGAGAGCATGGCACTTTACCAGCCATGATAACCCGCATTTGAGCAAAGAAGCGCTGGCAGAATTATCCGCAGACATGACTGCCGAAGCCTACCGTCAAGAGATCATGGCTGAATTCTTGGAGGGCGAGGGCGCAGTATTCAGAAATATTAATGCTTGCATGCACGCCAAAAATACAACGCCGGACGCGCACAAGGGTCATTACATCGTTGCTGGCGTGGACTGGGCTAAACAAGCCGACTTTACCGCAATATCAATCGGGTGTGCCACCTGTCATGTAGAACTGGCAAGGGATAGATTCAACAAGATCGACTACGTCTTTCAGCGCGAGCGCTTGATGTCAATCTGCAAGCGTTGGAATACTCGACACATCCTGTTAGAGACTAACTCCATCGGCGAACCGAACTTTGAGGAACTGGCGCGGTCGGGCTTCCCGGTGGCGAGTTTTGTAACCACCGCGCAGAGCAAGCCGCCCCTAATTGAAAATCTGGCGTTGGCTTTGGAAATCGAGGAGTGGCAGTTTCAGGCCGACCCTGTATGGACTGGCGAGTTAGAAGCATACGAACGCAAGGTATCGCCCAATACGGGCCGAAGCCAGTATTCAGCGCCAGAGGGGATGCACGATGACACGGTAATGGCAAGGGCTTTGATGTTACGCGCAGCCGGGACGCGCGCGCAAGTACGGGAGAATCCTTTTGATATGTGAGGCAACATGGGCATATTTGATAACCTAAGAAATGGCGCGCTGAACTGGTTGTTTGCCGGGCTGTTTGATGAACCTGCGACACAAAGGATCGCGAGCATGCAGCAACGCCGAGATTACCGCGAGGGCAGACACAAGCAGCAGATCAAGGCGCGACCAGGTAAGACGGATGACAACATCTATATCAACTTCTCTGGGTTGGTGATTGACCGCTCTATCTCTATGCTATTCGGGGAAGAACCGGAATTTGACCTGCCGGGCGAAGCGGACGACACGCCCGAAGATCAGTACATCAATTCTGTGTGGGAGGCCAACAAAAAGCAGATATTCCTGCACCGCATGGCTATGTTGGCCAGTGAAGATGGGACGGGGTATGTCAAGATCGTTCCTGCCGGATTGATAAAAGATGACGTTGAACTACCGCGCTTTGTCTTGGTTGACCCAAAGTGGGTTGAGATGGATACCAACCCGGAGGATTTCGAGCAGGTCATACGCTATACGATCAAGTTTGCCACCGTTGGGCTGGATGGAAAAGAGTTATTGCGCAAACAAGTACACGAAGCACAGGATAACAATTGGCTAATCAGCGACTACCAGCTATCATCTGCGACGGGCGGGAAGTGGGTATTGATGCAGTCGGAGGTATGGGATTATACGTGGGCGCAGATATTACACTTTCAGAACTTGCCGTCTGCTGATGACGTGTATGGAACACCTGATTTGACAGAGGACGTTATCAGATTGCAGGATAAACTAAACTTCCTGGCATCCAACATCAACAAGATCGTCAGGCTATGGGCGCACCCGAAGTCCTATACTTACGGGTTGGGGACAGACAACAAAGAGGTTGTCAGCATGGACGTTGGCGAAATTCTGACCGCCAATAATCCCGAGGCGTTCTGGAAAACGGTTGAATTGAACTCTGACTTGGCTTCATCCACTACGTTCTTCACGACCATGAGACAGGCGTTCTTTGACGTTACCCGCACCGTTGACATAGATTCTGTGGCTGACAAACTGGGCGCATTGACTAACTTTGGTCTGCGCGTGTTGTATCAGGATGCGGTCAATAAGATCAAAACCAAACAGAGATTATATGGCGATGCGCTGCTGGAGATCAACCGGCGTTTGCTGGAAATGAACAACATGACCCCCGACCCAGGCGAGATCATCTGGAAAGATAACCTGCCCGTAAACGGCACAGAAGAATCACAGGAGTTGAAGACTGACGTTGAGACCGGATTGTTGTCAAAGCAGACCGCCAGCGTGATGAAGGGCTATGACTGGGAACAGGAAAGCGAGCGCATGGAAGGGGAGCAAGAGCAAGAAACCAACCTGGGAGATCAGTTATTGAAGAATTTTGACAGAGGCCAATTATGAAATGTAAATGCGGACTTGAAATGGAACTGTGGCAGACTACTAAAATGTCTGGCGTTGTAATTAAACGCTATCGTTGTGTCTGCGGGCGCGAGGATTCGGAGATAGACGCGAAAAGACCGGATGTAAAACCTTCCGAATTAGACAAAAAGCCGAAGGAAGAATAGCATAGCGCAGGGAGGCGCATGAATAAATTTTGGATTGACAAGACGGTTCTTGTTACCGGCGCGACAGGTGTTGTTGGTTCGTCT
>Ga0074198_1000414_pt1 | contig 46721 bp, 62 predicted proteins | sample EPASupsiteSAE323_FD_64527 | JGI IMG/M metagenome (GOLD analysis project Ga0074198, IMG submission 64527) | Bioremediated contaminated groundwater from EPA Superfund site, New Mexico - Sample SAE3-23 | ecosystem: Environmental > Aquatic > Deep subsurface > Groundwater > Contaminated ... | reverse complement strand
TTGTTACGGAGTTGCTGAACGACCACCCGCCGAGAGAAGAGCGGATTTATCGGTTACAAAAACAAATAGATGAGATATAAAATAAAGAAGGCTAAGCCGGCTATTGATGTTTTTACCAATAGGCGTAGTTAACATAAGATATATTATAGGAAGCTATACCGTCGAAAAAATAAGCCGACCATTGATTCTCGGCTTTAGTTCTGCCTTCTATTTTTCCAAAAGAACTGACTGCAATATACCTCTGGTACAATTTCTTGTCAAGTATTTTTTAGAAATCTCTTGGTGACATCCTTCTTTGCCGCTGTATAGCCGGGACATATACCAATACCTTATCTACCGCCTGATATATTTCCTGTAGCGGATCCCGTCTTGTCACTTCAGGCATTTCCATGTGATCAGCAAGAACTTTCCGCCATATTAACCTTGTTGCTACCGAATACGGTAACTTAAGCACCGTTTTACAGTAAAGGTATATATCACGTTTTTCTTCATGCGTTGCCCTGGCCTGTAGCACTTCCCACCTTGCACCACGCGCTTCATTATCAATCCCCACGAAGTCATGTTGATATTCAGACATCACAAAACACTCCTTATCCGCCGGCAGCCCGTGGCAACTGCATGCAAGATTTAATACCCACCACCATTGATGAGATCTTTCTTAAGGCACAGTTCTATCGCCTTCCGTGCGTAGACAGCCTCATTGATCTGTTTATCCTTGCATTTCTCTTTTAAAACGGTATGAATATCTTCGGAGAGCCGTACAAGGATGGCCTTGGTATATTTACGCACTTTTTCCGCCATCGTATCCTCCTTCAGTAATAAAGATACTTTGAAGATACTACAGAGATACTATATTTGTCAAGAATTATTTTTGGGGTATTAAAAAATACGCCGCAGACGGGCAGAGTATTTTCACCAGCTTCCCCAGCTCCCCGGCCGACAGCTTCAGCTTCCCCAATCCGCATTCATTCAGAAACAGCCTCATCCGGATGATCCACTTGGTGTCTTCTACCGTTTTCTTGGCTAATTTAGGCATAAAAAAGCCCTCCTCTCTACTATAATAGACGTAAGGAGGAGGGGGAATCTAACTGTAGTTTCTGCTTCTTATGCCCTGCTCATGGCTATACACGAAGCATTAAGAAGATTTATAATCATATCAAAATGTTCCATTAAGATGTAATCTGGTTGGTTCTTAAGGTCTGGAAGGAACTCACTAAAGTCCTCAATTATGATACCTACGATCTGATTATTTGCGAGGTCAATTCTAAGAGTTAAATCTGAATTAACTAGGATATTCCTTGTTTTCTTTCTCTCATATCCGCTCTTTATGGCAGAAAGTATATCGTTTTCTACGTCGCGATTTATTATGATATCCTTGGCACTCATACTATTCCCTCCATACCAACAGTGGGCAAATTGAACGCCCCGTGGATCGTAGTTACTATTGCTGTCTTATCATCTATTATTTTCAGGGCTATCTTAAGATATTTATTATATGGGAGGAAATCGTCATATTGAAAAAATATTGCTATCTTATTCTGGTCTTTAGTCTTGCGGTATTTCTCTACTGGAATGTCCTTGTTTGATAATAAACTCTGTATTGGGACTAAATGCTGGCTGCCGATTTCATAGTGATCTTGTAATATCTTATATTTCCAAGTGTTTCTATAGAGTTTTACCGTTCTCTTAATATGGGGGGAGAAAACCTCAAACACTATATTGTCTTTGGCTACAATATCTGTCATAGCGCTTCTTTATTTATTAATCGTGTTTAAAGGATATATGATACAGTTATCCTTGTCAAGTTTTATTTGACAATTCACAACCGACATCTCTATCAAGATCCGTGGCATATAAAGAAAGAAACAGTTTTCCTTCAAATTTTCCCCGATATTAGGCGAGAATCATATTTTATATGTCTTTTATTGTTTGTCAAGCGTTTTTCCATTTGATCAATCCCCATACCGCCAATCCCGCGTACACCAGGAATATCACCCCCTGCTGGTAGCTGTGCAGTACCCGGAAGTTATAGACGCACCAAAAGCCGTTTGTTGCGATCCAAACAATAAAGCACCAGCGGTTCTTCCTGATGTTCAGGATTGTGCCGACGATGCTCAATAATGATAGGATCCACAGCATTATAGTCATAATAAAAGGAAAGAGCGGCGGTCACCGGGCGCCCGGTAAACGCCCTCGCGCCGCTCTTTTTGGGGGAGATTTACTTGTTCACCGCTCCGGACACTGCACCGGCGGCCGCGGCCTTGACCACTTCCGTAGCCACGCCCAAAATGGCCTTTTTTTGCTCATCTGTGAGCTTCGGGGCGTTTTTCTTGATCTGCTCCTTGATAATCGCCACCGTGGATTCCGTGGATATGCTACCGATTAAAAACGTGATCAGTTTCTTCAGCATGCTTCCTCCTTTTTTAGTCGCTCCACCAATACCCCAAAAGTTTCATATCGGGCATTGTCTTTAATATCTGGTTTAGCTCCGACGGATTGGGCCGGGCCGGAATCTTATCCTTAAGCCGCGGTATCAACCGCAAATTTGCGGCCACGGACTCCGAGCAAAACTTTCCCCAAGGGCTTTGTATCCAGCGCAGGCCCAGAGCCTGCCCCAGGATCCCGAGAAAATCATACCTGCGGTCCCACCAGGGCTTAGCAAGATCGACTTCCACCTGTTTCCGGATGATCTCAATTTCCCGCCGGTCCACCGGATCGAACTGCCAGAATTTCATAAACACCCGGCCTTTCATCAGTTTTTCAATAGGCCACTCCTTATATCCCCCGGGGTTCTGGCTGGCAACCTTACCCGGGTGGACCATGATCTCTGCATGGTTGTAATTGTCCTTTGAATGCCACCTTATCGCCCAGCCGAACATCCCCTGCCGGTCTTCCTCAAAGATTATTATAGGCAACTGGCTGGCGGTAATGCTCTTCGGATCGATAAAATTATATTCTGGGGGCATTGTCCTTATCCTTATCCTTTCCCTGGGTAACAGTTCCGCATTCCTTACACGCCCATCCGTGGCGCGTAAGCTTCGACACCGTGTGATGCCCGCACGTCGGGCAGATTATGTCGGTACGTTCTTTCTGTTCGGTTTTCATTTTGCTTCTCCTGTCCCCCACGCGTCAAACTCTCCGCACAACCAATTCAGGCAGTGCATACAGTGGGCTTCTGTGCCTATTTTGACCGTCTCGTGCCATTTATGTATCAACCGGCTCCGGCCGTCCAGACGCCGGCAGGCCGGGCTGTTGCATTCCAGATACGTCTTGTCCGCGTGGCGCGGGATGGATAATTCACTCAATGGTCATCCTTATAACCGTTAATGCGGCCCAGGGTTTCGATCATTTGCTTGTGTTCTTCTCGGACGTACCGGCCGCGTTCTTCCGCTTTCTCGTCGTGCCTCTTGATGCTCTCCGTAGCCCGTTCGATGGCTTTCGTGGAACTGTCCGACAAAGACTGATACATTTTTAAAGTTTCTGCCATCTGCTTCAGCAGCTCCTTATGTGCCGCCAAGGTCCACATCATTATTTTATAAAGCAAAAAAACTATTGCTCCGGCCATCAGGCCCAGCAGTCCAAACTGTCCCCAGGGACTAAGCAAATGAGCTTCCACCTCCCATTCTCCTTTCTCTTCTTAAAGTTCCGCAGAAAAAACTAAAGAGCCACCGCTTGAACTTGCCAAAACATAACACGTTCTGTATTGCGTCATCCCGCCAGTGGAAATAGTTACCCTAAAGCATAACGCAGTATTCGAAATTTCCTGCGTTGCTACAGACGTAGACTCTAATGTATAATTAACTCTGTCTGTTATGGTTAAGACAAGCGCGCTCAGATTCTCCACCGTAGGATTAGCTCGCATACGAGTCGGGAACGATACTGTCGTGTCCGCCTGAGTGGTCGAGATAGAATATCCCAATCCGAGCAACCCGTATGTTCCCCGAGTCAACACAATGCAATAATAAGCACACAGTTCCAATTCTGCTTTTGTATTTCTATATTCTATTTCTGTTGCTTTCGACCCTAACTCCAACTGCATCTCGGTAAATTCAAAGTTCTTGGTTGTTACCGCCCCGCATTCAACCTTGATTTCTATTTCAATTCCGGTTGAGCAGTCGCCCATCGCAATATTTTCATACTTTATCGTTGTGGCTGTGGCGGTAGCGACTGCGGTTGCTCCGCTGTTAGAAATATCAGTCACCGCCGCAAAGTTGTCCGCGCTATTGGCTTTGCGGACGTAGATTGTATAATTAACGCTACTCCCGACATCGTGGTAAACTTTGGCCTGGAATGACGCATACTGATTCTTGAGCCATAGCGCGTCTTTAGCCTCTATCCTGGTACGTAAGTATAAGATCCCTGTTCCGGTAAGCGTAACTCCGGAAAACTTAAATCCATAACCAGTATGACCACAATTTGCCGATGTTGTTTGAGTCAAAGTTCCGGCAGATACCGCTGTGCCGGTGGCCATCCCGGCGAATCTGTCAGGGCCGAAACCATAGGTATTTTTAACCAACGTGTAGGCACTCACTCGCTGGTTGATGATCCCCGAACCGTTGATGATGAGATTTTTGCGCCCCATCCCGACTATCTGGGCGTTTGCCCAGCGGATAGCGGACGTCCCAAGATCGTCGGTGTTGTCAGTATCCGAAGCGATGGTCGTATTTATCGCCACTGTCCCGAGGTTGCTAAGGGTGGTGTTAGCCCCTCCGGAAGCCGCCTTAAAAATGGCGTTGCCTGTAGCGGTGTCTTTGGTCAGCACATACTCATTCGTAGCCGCAGAAACGTTTGTCAGCGCATCGATCGCGGCTTGCTGCGTTGTTTGTCCTGTCCCGCCCTGGGCCACAGATAAAGCGGTAGTCAATCCGGATAAAGACGTGATGTCGGAATTTGCGCCCTTGGTTGCTTTTGTGTCCGCATAGGTCTTCACCGCTTTTTGCGAAGGGATTTTAGTGTCCGAGTTATCCGCGAACGTCCCGTCTGTAGAAAATGTAAGCGATGTCCCCCATGCGGATCCGGTTGACTGCGGTATACCGGCGCCCGGGTAAACCATCGCGGCGGGCGCATCCTGAAAAGTGGGCACGGATCCTGTGCCGTTTGAAGTCAGGAGTTGGCCTGCAGTCCCGAAGCCGATCTTTGCCTTTTGCTGTCCGGTGGACAGATCCATAGTCATGATTTTTTCGGCGGCCATGGCCGGCACGGCCAGGTTAATGATCAATATCGCGGTGAGTATCTTCCTAAAAAACCTCATATCACACCTCCACAGAGTTAGGGTTAATGTTTAACAACAGATCGATCTTTCCGCTTGCCTCGTCGGTAAGCGCCCAGCCGAGGAACTGAATAACGTTACCGCTGGCCGCCGGAGGGGTTTTGGTGACTTTCCCGGCCGTTGTGGACAGATATATCCTGTCGCCGGCGGAGATATCGGCGCTGCCCACAGTCAGCACGTCCTTAGCCACCCCGTTTTGCCGGATAGTGGCGGTTTCCTCATCCGTGGTTCTGCAGATCGCAACGGCCGGCTTTGTCCCGTCCGTGGCGTCGGCCGGGGCCAGGGTGTTTTCAGCGCTTATATATACCGGCATGCCGGCTTCAAGCGTGCCCGGCGCCCCATCGGCAAGAGAAGTAAAACCGGCTATTGCCGCGTAAAGATCTACCCAGCTGATCTTTTTGGTCGTTGGGGTGCCCGACATGTCCACTACAGGCACTAAATCACCGTCAGCCGGTTCAGTTAGGCTGCCGAGTTCAGAAATTACCTTTTGCTCACCTGCCATCTTTGTCTCCTTTGGACGGCTTACGGGCGGCCGCTCCCTTGCTACGAGTTGTCTCTTCGTAGGCCTTGATTATCTCGTCCGCGTCATACTGCAGGCACTTAGTGTTATAGGGACAGTTCCATATCGATCCGATGCTTGTTGCATCGAATACATAACTGTCTGGCCTGTGGCAATACGGAGTATTGCACACCTCCTTCGTAAGGTTCCTCTGGCAGTCATACCCCAGCTTTTTCGGGCTGGTCCCTCCCCAGATAACCACTCCCGGGGTATTAAAAATAGCGGCCGCGTGGTGTATGAAGCTGTCTATGCCGATGAACCCCTCCGAATATTTGAGCAGCGCGATCACTCCCCGGACCGGAGCATTATGGAAAAACAGCTTCTCGGTGCCCTGGATATCCGGGAAATTGGGATGCTGGACAGATCCAACCACGTAATCCCGGGTTATCAGCTTGTTGGCCAGCTTCTGGGCCACCGCCTTGGGCAGCGCGCGCCGGTGCATCCTCCCGAGCACGTCTATCATCGCCAAATCCGACTTCTCCTGCGGGATGATGCCCCCTATCCACTGCAGCATGACGAATTTCTTCTTCCCGGCCTGGGAGATTTTTTCGACGTACGCCTCCGCGGCCGCCAGCTCGTTATCCATATAAAACATCTCGGGCATGGCGCCGTTACGGTCTATCCCGATCATCCTGCACCACGTGTCTATGATATGGGTCGAGCGGAACATATAGTCGTACTCCGTGTAGGGCTCGACCTTGATGACAAAGCTCTCCGGGTTCACATAATCGTCGTAAAAATACAGCGGATTGCCGAAGTTGAAGCATTTATAGACGGAAGGGTTGTACAAGAATATGTCGGGATAACCGGTTATGACGATTATCTTCTTGTCGGGGAAGGATTCCGACAGCCTTTTAACCACGGCCGTCGAGCACAGGACTTTCCCGATCCCCCCTTCGGCTACAAAGATTATGTGCTTTATCTTTTTGTCCCTCAGCTGTTCCATGTTGATCATGACTCCTCCGCCGTTAGTTATAACTTATTGCTATATAGTTCAATACGCCGTTTGGATCGAGTATCGTCTGTTCCGCCGAATAGTCTTTTGTAGAGAAAAGGTGCGCGTAGCAGCTGGCGCAATTGCTCGGCACCGAACAGTAACACTGGATCAGGTAGCTGTTACTAAAACAAATAGTTGCCCAAGTGGCCACATCTTGGGAATAGCTACCGTGTATGCAAACGCAGGTCATACCGGAAATGCAATAATATGGGGTAGCGGCCGATAAATTCAGACAGGCGGTGCACGTGATGTCGTAACACAACCAGTAATAAGGACTGATATATACTGCATTAGGAGCCGCGGAAGCCTGGTAATAGCAGACGCCGTTAATGAAAAAGTTTACCGGGCTGGTGCAGGAATAAGGGATATTGTGTACACATACTCCGCAGTTGCTGAGCGCCGCCCCATCCAGGGACAGGTATTCACATACATAATGGTAAGACCCGTTACATGCACACCCCACGTTGAACCGCTTGATACATAAGTTCAGGTGGTAGGAATAGCAAAGGTATGCGCAGTATACATTCGTGGGATTTGCCCCGGAAAAGACGTTGCCGGCGTTACAGGCGGCCGCGCAATTTTGGTCCCAGCACGTGCTGCATGTAAAAGCGGAGCTAACAAAAGAAGCCAGGGTCCTGCAACAGCAGCAATATTCAATGGCCACCAGGGGCGTCAGGGTCCAAGAGGTGGCGACAGAACTCAACTGTACCTCCCAGCATCCGGAAGAAGGGAATTCTATCAGGTGGCATTTATAACAGCAGGTCGTCAATTCCGATGTAGTGGAATGGGCCTGACTGTAAGTATATGAGCAGCAGGTCCACGAGCAGCCGGCCGCGCAGCACTTATATTTTATGATATAGCAATGCGTGCCATATCCTAAGCAGTTGGAGCACGTGGAGCAGAAACACCAGAAATTGAACTGCGTCCTGACCGTAGTGCAGGATGCGTCACCGTGGGTGTATACGCTGACGTCGGGCGCGACATCATGGATCTCCTCCCCGTATTCCCCTGAGGATTTATAGAGAGTGGCGTGCACGTTAAAGCACCATCCATAATCCACGCCGCCGTTATCGTAACAGCACAGGTTATTGTAGTATACGCACCACCGCTGGCAGTTCGCGGAATAAGTCGAGTTATAGGAATCCAGCTCTTTTATGCCCACCTGCACAGATGGCTGCCCCTTCCACCTCTCCAGGACTACTTTGCAGCCGGTGCACGCCTCCCCGGACTCTATGCGCTTGACGTAAGGGGTGACGTCTCCGGCTTCGTTGTGGAAATACCACTGCCCGGCGCTCAGGTAGGAATAACAACAGCAGCAGGCCGGATCCACCAGCTGCATGGTCTTTGCTATTACGCAGCCGTCCTTGACCTCGAACATGACGTTATTATCGGCGTCATAGGTCCGGAATTCCGTACCGCTAAAAACGGTCCTGGCCCCTCCGGAGGCAGTCTGTATGGTTGCCCCTTGGATCACGCCGGCGGTCACGCACCCGAGGTTGGCCGACAAGGCGGACAGGCAGGCGACGTATATCTTCCTTGCGGTTATGACGTTATCGCCGAACATCTCCTCGGTGAGATTCTCGTAGCTTATCTCCAGGGCCGAGCTGAATACGCCCTCTCCGTACTGGTCCACACCCCGGACTTTTATCCAGGTGTTATCCGTGATGTTGTACTGCGACGTGTTGTCCAGGAGCGCCCCGATATCGGCGAAGGTAAGCTCCCCGGTTTCATCGTCAAATCCCGTTATCTTGGCCGACAGCCCAACCCCGGTCCCCTTGGTGATCACAATAGTGTCACCGATGAAATATCCGTTACCGAACCCTATCAGGCTGTTGTCGACAAGGGTGGTATTGGATCCGGATTGAGCCGTTCCGCTGCGCGGAGACCGGCTGTTCAGGGTTATCGACTTACCCGAAACCCTCCCCACCAGCTCTTCTTCTCCGTCCCAAAGGTTTGTCTCGGAGCGCCATACCTCGTAATACAAGAGATTAGTCGGCCTGTTATCGGTCCAATAGACTCTGGCCGTGTTGAACATAACGTCGGCGCCCAGGCCGTCAGGCGTGCTCGGGACCAGAAGCTCCGGGGTAATGCTGACGGCATTCTCCGAATACAGACCGGAGGTATTCAAGGCTTTTATGTAGAATGTTCCGACGTCCCTGCTTATCGGATACAGGACCTTCTTGTTGGCCTGCCCTTTATAGACAAGTCCGTCGTCATAGGGCTCAAAAAGCAGGACCTCCCCGGCCTCTGTCAACAAGGTGTCGCCGTCTTCCGTGGCGAGCTCGTAACTATACACCCCCCATCCACTGTCGCTGGTCCTGATCTCATAGCCGGCAAGGTCGGCCTCGGTATTGGATACCCAATCCAGGGAAAGAACATCTCCCCAGGAGTAAGAGAAACTTTTCACGTCCGCGGGCGGAAAGATCTTCCCCACTATAGTTATGTCTTCCTGGGGGCTTGCGGTGATCACGCGCTCCTCGCCTGTCGCGCTCACGGCGACCACGCAGATCACGTACGTCGCCCCCACCTTTATCCCATCGGATATGGTGAATTCGAGCCCGGAAGTCTCGCCAGCGTAGATCCAGCTTGCCCCGTCGTTATCGGAGTAATATATCTTCACCCGGTTGAAGGCCCCGACCGTGTAGCTCGTAAGGTCGGGCTTGCAGAAGCTCACCAGGATCGATGTCTGCACCGTCCCGTCGGCAAGCGTCACCGTGTTCTCCGTCAGCGTAAGGTCGGTTACGTTCGGAAAATCGGTAGACAGGGATGAGTAGTTGCGGTCCGGGATCTCAACGGCCGTATCGTCAAAGATCTCCTCGACATATTCCTCGAGTTCAAATTCTACTTCCCCATTACGCAGGCGCTTGACCCTGGTTATCCAGTGCGGGGCCGCCACTTTTTCCAATTCTCCGAAGGAATATGCGTCGAACCTGTCGCTGCTGCCTGGGGTCTTGGGGAGAGCCTCGTCCAAAGTGATCTCCGTGTACGTGCCGGCTGCGTCCGTCACGTTGCGCTCGACGTAAGTCCCGTCATAAAAATCCACGCGGACGGCATAGCTCTTTCCGGACTCGATCGTCACGGACCGGTCAAGCTTGATCTTCGTCCTGGATATCTCCTCCCAGTATTCCGTATCGGTGGGCAGAACGCCCAGGGAGGCCTTCAGGGCCTTGTATTCCAGTCCATCATAAGTCACAGCGTCGTTTATCGCGTACGACGTCGTAACGCTATAATCCCCCTGGTAAAGGAAGCCTTTCGCTATAAGCCCGGAGAAACCAAACTGCGGCACGTCATGGGCAACGTCCACCACCTCTCCCACCTGGCGCAGCATGCCGCAGAATCCGGTCCGCAGCTTCGTGGTTCTGGTATGGTATTTCTCGTTGTAAAGATAATCCCTGCCGTGGCGCAGGGCGTAAGACAGCTTTGTGCCGTAATACCTTGTGCTTACTGTTCTCGGGGGATCCCCGGCATCCAAGGCCGCGTCGTCTTCGTGTGTCACGGTCTCAGACTCATAGTTGTTGTCCTGATCGCTATACTGCACGTCTACCCTGTTGTGTACGTCACGCAGAGATTTCCAGGTCTCCGAGAAGCTGTCTTTGACGATATTGCCCATGTTGAACTGCTGGACCGGGTAAGAAGGCTTTTTGATCACGATCTTTATGCCGTCTTTGTCTGAAAGGAACGGGGTGCCGCGGCATACGGAACAAAGGCTCAAGACAAGATCGAGAGCGTCCTGCAGACTGTCTATGGTCACGTCCAGCCGGAAGCGCTTCTCATACCCGCCGTCTCCGTCCGGGACCTTCTCCTCGCAATACTTGGCCATTTCCAGCAGGTAGCTTAAATCCATATCACTGGTATCGATATGATTGCCCAACCCATAGTCTTTGTTCGTGATAAAGTCGTAGATGCACCAGATGGGGTTTGCGCTGTACCGGCGGACGTAAGTCTCTCCGTCCCAGGTAAGCGCCGTGTCTCCGGAAAGCAGCCGGAAACACTCGTCTTCCGGATCCCAGTAGTAATCGTCCCAGCCGACTTCAGTGTCCCCGTTCATCACCTGCGGTACCAGCACCTTTATCCCGCGGATGAGCATCTCGTAATCCGGAGCGGCTCCGCTCAGCTGATCGTATGCAAGCGCGCTGACCGCGGCGAGCGCAAGGCCCGGGTAGATCAGGGAATCGGTGTTGATCTCGTCTATCTCATGCAGGTAAAGGTCAGCCGTATAATATCCGTCATCGTCCGTCTCGCCGGCGGTCTTTGTCACCCGGATATCGTACTGGCCGGCCGTTAAGCCGTCCTTGCGGAACACGGTGTATATCTTCGACCTTGCCTTTGCCGAGAACGTGTACTCCCCGAGGCTCGTATACGTTGGGTCGGTGTGAAGCTTATACTCCACCTTGTAAGTCACGGAATATGACGCAAGATTGCCGTTTGCGTCCTGCTGCCAGAGGCCGGAAGGCAGCTGCAGACGCACGGAAAAGCCCTCCACGTCTGTCTTTACGGTCGTGTGTGTATGAGGGGTGTCTTTTACCAACTCTACGCCGATCGATTCCACGCTGTGGACGTCGTCAAAATTAGGCACCACTTCCTGGTCAAGTGTCCCAAGGCGGGAATAGAAGGTATATCCGGAATAGTTGGCGGCAAGGTTGCGGTTGATCCTCCGCAGCGTAACGCTGTCAACCTCCCCCTGGGAGACCCCCATCAGAGTGTGGAGATAATTCTTGTCCCCGTCCGTGGCGGTGAACTCGTTTATAACGTTCCCGCCGCTTACCTGGGTGCCGTAGACTACAGGTATCGGCCCGCCGGCCCTGGACGTCGTATGCACACCGTCCCAGGCGTTGGCGGCCGAGTCCTCATCGAGGGAATACCCGGAAGTGTTGAAACTCTGTTTCCTGGCCGTGATCGCAGAATAAACCGAATATCCAAGCATAGCGATATTGGATATCGCCATCGCCCAGGTAATGATCTGTGCTATCCCTCCGGATATTTTGGGGTAGACGACGATCTCGTCGCCTATAGTGAGCCTGTCGCTGCGGGTGCAGCGGTTGCCGTTGACGCTTACGGCCATGCCTTTATGCTCTATCCCGGCCTTACGCAGGTACTTCCTAACCGTCCAGTCCCGGTCATAAGGCAAGGACACCACTTTGCGGCCATTTTTATCCAGGACGTTCGGGACGTATTGGATAGTGATGTCGCTTTTAATGCGGCCGTTACGGATCCTGCGCCTTGCCGGCCGCGCCGGCACGCACCTCTGCGAGACTTCCTTTAACAGCGCCTCATTAACTTTTACCATCGGTCTTTGCCTTGAATTCCGCCTCGAACTCCGGTTTGAGCCTGTAAAATCCGGCAATGCGCTTTGCCCACGGATCCGCTCCGATCCTGTCGATGCTTACGCCGACATGCCGGTGGCAATGAATGAACCTACCGTCCCGCAGCATAACCCCGCCGTGGTCCGACACATCCTTCCCATTCTTGAACAGCACCACGTCCATCAGTTGCGGGACCCGGACAATATCGAAAAACTTGAAGTAATTCTCGATAAAGTAGTTTTTGCCTTTATATCCCCAGTGCGCGTCGTAGCCGAGCAGATCCGGGAGAACGATTCCCCGGTACTCCCGGAAAAAGGTAAGGATCAATCCGCCGCAGTCAAGACCGGAATAATCCCTTCCCTCATGCAGATACGGTACCGGCCGGAGCCTGAAGATCAAATCACCCAGTTCTTTATCCATACGACCTGTTCCCCTTTATCCCCGGCTGGGCTCCGAACCGGCTCTGGTTGCACAATACCCTGCAGCGTGCCCTGGTATGGTTGCATTCAGTCTCCGCCCCCGCATACCCGCAGCGCGCGCCTTTAAAAAGATGTTGGCACCTACGGGTGTTGTATGTGGTCAACGGGACCTGCACCCCTATCACGCTGAGCTTGCTCATCAGCGTGAACACCACGTCCTTGACGTTGGAAGTGTAGGAGTCTATATGCCGGCTGAACTCGACGTAGCAGTCCGGGTCGTCCAGAAGGTTGGCGTACACCATCTTTATCGTCACCTTCTTGCCGCGAAGGTCGTACGCCTGCAGGTACGACTCGATCAAACGCGAGATGTTACTGATCTGGGCAGCTGTGGACGGGAGCTCCCCGCTTGAATTCTCCGATATCTCATCGTGCGTGATGGGGAATTTGGTATACGTTACCCCGTTAAAAGTGATGTTGGTATTCCAGCCGGCGAAATTGAGGTCCTCCCCGTCACCGGCCGGGTCCTCGATCGTATAGAGATAGATTGGCACCTTGGCGCGTTTACGGGATTCCTCTAAAAAGGCCTGGTTGGTATTTATCGCCATTATGCCGTCTCCTGGAAGCCGAAGTAATAATGCCAGATGCCGTATGCGACCCGTTTTTCCTTGAAACTGTCCGGGATAAACTTACCTGTCACGGTCTCCCCGTCTATAACGATGTCGAATTCCACTAAATTCTCATAGCAGGAATCGAAGAACGCTATGGCCGCGTCTCGCTCTGTCTTTGTCCGGGTGGTGAATTCCAGGTTGTCCCAGGTGCGCAGCTTTTTAGAGCTTAATAGCCTGGCCTCCTCAACCTGGTTTTCGAACTGGCTGATCCCTACATTATATCGGTGCTTGCCTTCGTACCCGAAATCGGGGGAATAAGGAAAAATGGCCATTAACTGTACCTCCTCACGGATCCGCGCACGAGTTTGGAATTGTCGCGCATTGCCTTGGCGAAGATTGCCTCTATCTGCTCGGAATTACGGGAGATATCTGAAGCGTCCCAGGCCTTTATTACGATCGTGGGGCTGATCGTAACGTTTCCCATACTCTCACCGCGGTTGAGCTTATCAAAATTGGCGCGGCCGAGGGCGGACATTGCGCTGCGGTTCAGTACGCCTTCCCCTGTCTGGGCTACGATCGGCACCTCATCGATGGCAAGACCGGTATGGGCTCTGGGGATACGCATTATGATCCCGCCGGAGTGGTATTGTGACCAGACCGTACCGAACTGTGAAGTCGATGTTGTGGTCCCCCCCACTCCTCCGGTTATTGTGCTTCCCCCGGAAAATAGACTGGTTATACCCATAATCGAACGCATTACCAGGTATTGCGCGAGCATATCCGACATGGTTTTTAAAACGGATTTTCCGAAAGATTGGAATATGGAAGAAAGCGATTTTACTTCCCCGGTCACGGAGTTGTAGAACACGTCGGAAAAGGTACTCGTCATATTCCCAACTACATCGACAAACCCGTCGTGCATTATCTGGTATTCGCTTTTTATCCCCAAGTAACTTAACCGCGCCTGTCTATACATCGCGTTCTGTGACTTGATGAATTCCTGCACCATTTCGCCGTCGCCGCCATAGATCCGTTTGTATTCGATCAAGGCATTCTGCTGCTCAAGCCTCATCGCGCCCAGGGTGTCGCCTTCGGCCTTCAGCCTGGCCGCGGTTTGGCTCTTAAAGGCAATGGTGCGGTCCTCCTCGAGGCGCTTTTCGTAGGCGGATTGATATTCAGCAAGCTGTTGTTTAGTGGCGCCGCTTATTCGGTAGGCCTCTATTTCTGATTCGTAGATTTCTTTTTTATATTGATAATCAGATAGTGCCAACTTCATTGTCTTATCGCGGTACTCTCTATTTATTGCAACCCCCGCTTCGCTGTTCTGTCGTCTTAATCTATCCTCTTCTAACAACTGTTCCTTGGCTAACTTATAAGCATCGCTTTCAGGTATTCCAGAACTCGCCTTGAGTTTACCCGCCTTAGAAGATGCTAAAACAGCGTCGGCCTGAATAGAATTAGCTCTGTACCAAATGGACATCCCCCCCCAGACACTTGCCATTTCTGTTTCAAGACGCTTCACTGCATTTTTACTTTCTTCAATAAAAGCATAAGCCTGGGCAGCTCCTACGCGCGCATACCCGGTTGTCATATCGAAACCGTACATTTTCTTGGATAGCTTTGAAGCGGTGGTCCCGAGTTTAATAGCCTGCAGATCCAGAGAGTTTATCTCGGCTCTAAGCGCGGCTATCTCCTGCGCTCCTTTCACTACAGCCCCAACCGTCAAACCGGCCGCAAGACTGGCCTTGACCCATGCCTGCCTAAGCTGTAGGATGGGAGCAATAGCGTCTTTTGTCGAAGAGCTGAACTCTTTTATCGCGGCCCGGGCGCTTTTTAGCTCTTTAGTAGCTTCATCACGCATCCTTAGAGTAATCTCAATCTCTTTATTAGTAGACATGTTACCGATTTTTTAAAAGTGAAGAGTTAATGATTTAAAAGTGAACAGGGTCAATGAGTTGAGTTTTAACTCTTTGGATGTCTAAAAGGTGGCCTTTATACCAGAATCTGATTTCGGATACATGTTACCGATTTTTTAAAAGTGAAGAGTTAATGATTTAAAAGTGAACAGGGTCAATGAGTTGAGTTTTAACTCTTTGGATGTCTAAAAGGTGGCCTTTATACCAGAATCTGATTTCGGATAATCCGGTTGTTATGTCGGGATGTATGCGTAAATGGACTTTTTCGTAGATTGGAGCGTTGCTGAATCTGATTTTTAGATTGTTTATCGTTACGGAGCGATAGGCATCAACAGTTCTATCCATACGGATAGAGAAGATATCTTTAGTAGATTGGAATGGAGAAGGGATACGAAAAGGTCTAAAAAGGGTTCTATTATCTTTGATGGCTCTTTGATAGCGTAAGTGAGGTATTTCTTGTACGGTAGAATGAACGCGTTTAAAGTTGTAAGCATTGATTTCTTGTCCGAGGATGAGATTGCCTTGAGTTAAAGAGGTGACATTTTCTCTGTAACAGAGGCGGACAAGATGGTCTTGAAGCCAACCGTAAGGCCGTTCGACCTTGCCTTTAGCCTGAGGAGAGAGAGCAAAGACGGGTTTGACTTGACACTCATTGAGGATTTGAGTCCACTGAGGTCTTGTTTCATCGGCAGAAGGAAGCAGGTTGTAATGCCGGTCATCGCGGTTGCGGACAAAACGGAAGATTGAGTCGGAATCAATGTAGAAGCGTAACGGCAGGCCGAATTTCAGGAAGATGTAGCGAATAGCGAGGATATGCGGCCAGGTAGTGTCATGTTCAACCAATTTGGCATAGAATATGAACCGGCTGTGGTCATCGATAGAAGTAATTAACCACCATTTACGTCCGGATTTCGGAGCGAAGAGATGTTGAGACGAGTCATGCTGGATAAGTTCTCCGACATTGTTGGTAAGGACTTCCCGATCGTGGGTTTTGACAGCCTTTTTGCGAGGGATATAAAAGCCGTGTTCTTGGGCGCGTTTGATGATTGTTGATAAAGCGACGTCCTGATGGTCTTTTTCACGCAGTGTTTGACGGATGAAGCTATAGTTATATCTCCAAATAGGAACATTCTTCTCGTCAATAAGCTTTTGTGAGGCAGTAAGCTCTTGGATAATCCTTTTTTCAACCTTTTGGTTAAGGTAGCGGGTGGGATTACTGCGGTTATAGCAAATATTGAAGGAACCGGGGTTATCGCGGTAAGCCTTAATTAGAGCAAAGAATCTGGTTTGCCCGATGCCCAAGATTGTTTCAATGTTGACTCTGGATATTTCACCAGCTTCATAGCGTTTTATAAGATCTTTGACTTGTTCAGTAGTAAACCGTTTGTGAATATGTTTAGACATACTTTACCTTCCTTTTTGGATAAAGTATGCCATATTTTCAACTGTTCACTTTTAAAACGTAAATCGCCTTAAAAGCTGTTCACTTTTAATTCGTAACTGACATCTTTATTAGTAGACATTGACAACCTCCAGTTTTTGTGATAAAGGTAGAAACATGAAGAAATTTTTGGTTATCTGGACACTTATTGCCGCAATAGTCACAACATTATTCTTTATTGGGGCTAAGAAACATTTACTTGCTTCACAAAACGAGTGGGTAAATAAATATAATGGTAGAGTAAGTGCTAATTTAAAAATTAAGGCCCCTACCTCTAACGATGATTTCTGGGAATATAACGAGAAATATAATTTGCTTAATAACGTAATTAACCCAACAGTTTTATTCGGGATGTTGTTTTTTGGTATCCCAGTATCAATTGCCTCGTTATTTTTAATAAAAACACATTTAGAGAGATTCTTAGTTATATGGACAATCTTAGCGGTAATCTTTACAACGTTTTGGTTTATGAGTTCACAAGATTCTCTATTGGAAACTAAAAAAAGATGGGTAGCGATGCATAACATACGTGCCGAAGAGCATAAAACTGTTAAGGATATATACTGGGAAGATGGCGAGCACAACTTCCTTGACAACGTAATCTTCCCAACAGCAAAGTTCGGAACTCTTTTTTTCGGCATTCCCGTTGCCCTCGCTTGTCTCATATCTATCGCATTACGGAAAAACAACACAGCTTCGTAAATAAGGATGTTGATATGGATGATTTAGCATTAACAGGCGTATTTTTAGTAGCAATCCTCGTAGGAATCCCCATATACTTCATCCCCTTTTTTGTGGCCAGAAACCGGGGGCACAAAGACGTTACCGCGATAGGGATACTGAATCTCTTCCTTGGCTGGACCTTCCTCGGCTGGGTGATAGCCCTGGTCTGGGCCGTTAAGAAAGACTGACGGCCTAAGATCACGCCTTTTTCTTCATCTCCTCCATGATGGCGTTTATCTCTGACTGAATGAATAGAAAGGCTTCAATCAGCTTTTTGGGCTGGAAGCTCCACGCCCCGGGATTTGGAAAAGAGCCCGACTCTTTATAAAAATTGAACGCCCTGATGAAATCAAAGCTCTGTTGCTTTACAATTTTCAGCGGACACCTATCGAACTTCCATTCCCCTAGGCTCCAAACATCCGGGATAAAGCTCTTTTCCCGGCACCCGCGCTCCCGCTTCTGTCCCTCGCTGCACTTGCGGCAATCCAGCTTGAATTCCGGAAGCTGAATTGCCAGTCTCAGTTTTTTGCTTCTTCCTCGCTCAAAGTATTCAGCCTGCGGGCCTCCAGGGACAATTCCATGAGGATGGCTGTACCTCCGGGAAGCGCCGCGATCACGTCATCCGGGAGCGCCGTGTATTCCCTGCTGCCGATCTTCACGGCTGTTGCCTCTATCGTCACGGCTTCCTTCTTTTTCGGATCCCAGAAGTTCTCTATCTTCCTGACGCAGAACTTCACGGTAAGCAGGTTGCGCAGGGAAAGGTTCAGCTTTACCTCAAGCTCCTCTTCCCCCGCTCCCTGCTCCTTTTTGACGGCCGTGGTGGCCGTGTCGTTGATATAGGCCTCTAGGAACGGATCAAGCACCCCTACGTGGAACTTGGTGGGGTTTTCTGCGTCTGTGTCCAGCTTGCTGACGTAAACGCTTATTTCGTGTACATATATCCCTTTAAGCATAATGGTCTCCTCTCTAATCCCCGTTAAAGCGCCAAAATGGCGAATTCCGTATCCCCCAGGGCAATGGGAGCGTTAAGGTCGAACTGACACGCCGCGGTCTTGATGCCGTTGCGGTCTCCGTCTTCTACCTTCGTATACTGCACGTGCGGGGCGTAGAAACGGAACTTGTTGCCCGTGCTGGAACCCACGATGAAGTCCAATACCGCTTCCGTGCCGGCGACCCACTTGGCGTGATAGTCGTAAGTGGCCGCAAGCACCATTTCCGGATCAAATGATCCGGAAATCGCCCGGTCCGTAATCAGCGCTGAAAGTATCCCGCGATCAGAACTGACGTCATCCCGATAATTGAGCGATGCCCCGGTATCGAGATCTATCTGGCTCAAAAGAGCGGCTATGGAGTCTATGGCAAGAGACGCGCTGACAAACGCCGGCGGTTTGGTCGATTCGTGCGCTATACCGCTAAGCATAGCAACGTCGGTAATACCAGCCTCCACACCTTTGAAGTCGAAGTCCATAAAGGCGGGCTCCCCGGATTTGAAGGAAAACTTGACGTTCCCGCGGCATCCCCGCAGGACCTTCTTTATCCCGTCTTCATAGCAGCCCATAGTAAGAGAGACGATATTGCCGTTGTTGAATGTGATCGGTTCCCAGACCTTACCAACAGCTGTCGGGACTGATCCGGTTGTGGCTGTTGCTCCGGAAGTTCCCCCTGTGATGGTCTCTCCGCTCTGGAAAGTGTCGGAAAGGGCAACAAAATAAAGCGTGGTCACGCCATTGGCGGTATTTATAATTACCCTCCCGGTTGCGTTAGACGTTCCTCCGCTGATTACTTCCCCGTGCTGGAAAGGCCCTGAAGTTATCGCTCCAACCGTTATGGAATAAAGCGAACTGCAGGCATAACCGCAGGTCTTCAGGATCTTTGACCACTCCGGCTCGGTTGTGGCTGTTCCGGACCCGCGCAATTCGAGTTTAAAGGTCAATCCGGCCGGACGTTTACCGACTATCCTGCCTACCGGAGAAGAAGACGCCCGGGCAGGATTACGCTGAAACATTTCGAAGTCGTAAGATACCTTGGGATCGTAAGCCAGGATTTTGGCGTCTGCGGCGGCAAGTGTTTCCGCCGTCCCTTCGATACTTTCAACTTTTGCCGCTATCAGCCGGCGGCGGGTAAGCAAACTGTTCGACATATATCCTCCTCGTTAAACGTAAGCCGCCGGATCAAGCCGGCTGTGTTTATAAATGACATCCACTTCGATCTGGGCCCCGTAACTGGCGCCCCCGTCTATGACTGTAAAAGGGACAATGCGTCTTAAATGGGTCTCCTGGGCGTATCCTCCCCGGGTGTAATCAAGCATAAGCGCTTTCTCGATATCCAGGAGTACGCTGTTAAGCCGGGTATCGGAATTTACTGTCTCGTCCTCGTCATCGCGCATATAGGCATCGAGGCTTATGGTAAGAGTGCAGGTCTTCTGCGGATCCGGATGGTCTTCCTTATCTTCAGGCGCGGCCGTGATCACAACACAAGGGGTAGATGCGACCTGGTTGCCCGCGGCCTTGAACCGCTGGACGCTGGCAAGGGTATTGTTATATACGCTGCCCGCGGTGATCCCCGCCAGGACCGTGGCGATGTTGGCGAGTATGCTTTCCCGGATCGATACAGTGCTCATATAAGCCCAGTTTTAGATAGCGCTTTCCCCACAGAATCGTTGAAGACGTTTATCCTGTAGCCTTCCAGCCTATCCCAGGTGTCCTGAAGTCTAAGGCGCGGCTGGATGGTCATCTGGTTTTTGAGGATAAATAAGGCATCGATTTCCCCGTTATCCTGTTTCCGGAAGAGGAAGGTATTGCTTCCCCGTTTTGCCATAAACAGTTTCAGGGCTCTGGCTTTGGCAGACTGTGGGTCAAAAACCCTGCGCATCCCCTGGAACTCTGAGACCGACTTCGAAAGCCTGCCGGAAGACCTGGCGGAATCCAAAGGTATCGCCATCATCCCGGATTTAGCGCGCACGGTTCCGCCTTTCTCGTGTAAAGCGGTGATCTTTGAGCGGGTGAATATGCCAAGGACCATATCCAGCGGTCCGCTGCCGGCGCGCGGGTTGCGGTAAACCTTGATGTGGCGGCCGATACCGACGTTTTTGGTGGCGATAAACCGCTTATCCTTCAGTCCGGTATTGGCATATAGCGCTTTGAAGAACCCCTTGCGGATATGATCAAGGGCGTCCATTACCTCTTCTTTTAGCGCCGGTAGGGCGTGTTCCAGCGCAACATCAAGCCGGCGGGAATCGATGCGCACGCCATCAACGTCGAGATACCGGCTAAGGTTTATTTCCTGCTTGGGTGTTGCCATAAGCTTTACCTTTCAAGCAGTAAATGCCAAGATACGGGGCACTGGTTGAGAATATGCACAACCCTGAAAGTGACGATATCCCCGCCTATGCGCTCCGGAAGCGATACTGTGTCGCCGCCTTTGTTTATTTCCTCCACACCATATTCGGAGTCATTAGCGATGATAATCTCTACCTGCTCGACAAGGATGCGCCCCGAAACCTCACCGGCGTTAAGCAGGCCTTTACGCTCCACGATCGCCTTGATCGGTTTAGCGGTGCTTCCTTTTGGCGTATACGTGATGTCCTCGGCACATTCGTCCGTGTTGAGCACGTTATTTATAAAATCTGCTTTTGCCTGGTCCTGGAAGCTCATGGATAAAACCCCGCCCCCGGAGGATTTCTCCCCCGGGGCAGCGGGCCTCTTTATCGGTTGCTGCTTTACGCGACTTTCATCAGGTGTCCGAAGTAAGCGTCCACGAGCACCTCGTCCGTGTGCTGCCTGACACGGAAGATATCGCTCCTTGCTCCGTCATCCCTGTATGATTCCACCGTGGCGTTCTCCGGGCTGTCTTCGGTCCAGAGAAAAGTCCTTCCGACTGCCGGCAAGGAAAGATCCTGGCCGTTGTCCGGGACTATTCCCAGAAGGGCATACGTTGCACTCCATATCTCGGCTCCGGAAAACGACTGTCCTTCCTTTGCGCTATTGTATACAGCTTTGCCGACCAGTATCTTCTGTAAACCGAGCACTCCGGCAAGCGCGTTCAGCAGATTCTGCTCGGTAAGAGCGGAAACGTACTGGATCGCGGCCTTGATGGCGGTATTGCCCAGCAGGTAATCGATGTTAGTCTTGCTGCAGATAAGTGCATTGGCCTCCATACCGCAATTCTGCCTGATCTTGCCCCTGACCGCCCTTATCGAGCCAATAACATCACTGGCAGCCGTGGCCCAGGGAGCGGAAGAACTGTAGTTGGTGTAAAGAGCCGCCCCGGTAAAGGTGGCTGTGTCGAATGCCAGCGTGGCGATGCGCGCTTCCTGCTCGATCAGAACCTTGCGGGTGGTAGCCTGGGTTATCTGCAGCTCGGCGTCGAAGTCGCTGGCGTAAAGCTTGCGCTGGTCGTCTCCCAAGGGCCCTTCAAGACCATGCTCTTCGCACTTAAAGGTCTTATCCTTTGCCCCGATGGTTATCCTGTTATAGGTTCCGCGAGTGCTTCTCTTGGCATCATCGCGCCTGGTCACGGTTTCCCTGGTGATCGCGGGATATGCCGCGGCGGGTACCTTGGTGTTAAAGATAGGGAAAGCTTTGGTCCCGATAAAAGCATCCTGTGAATCAATAAACTCCTGCGCGGCCACTCCCAATTCCAGCCGCGGCGTTGCTCTTGTTCCGCTGTAATCCATGTTTTCCTCCTTGTTGTGCTGCGTTTGTTTTTAAGAACTCAAAAAGAAAGCGGCAGTCGAGTGGTTGGGCACCCAACTGCCGCTTTTCGAGATCTTCGCGGGGATCAGCCGCAAAGATTTAAAACTTTTACGATATGGGAACTGCCATAATGAACAGTTCTATGTCGGCCGACGCAGCCGAAGATTCAACGGTAATTGCCGCTCCTGATGCGACTTCCGCCTGCGCCTCTACGACGCTTGCCGCATGAACTATCGCGTCGACAGTCGCGCCTTTTGCCAGAGCTGCCGTAGAGATCGACGTCCCGGCATTCTTCACCGTGATATTGGCAGCCGTGTTGTCGATCGCACGCAGCCACCAGTCTATGATACGCAGCTTGCGGCTGGCCGTGGCAACCGCAATCGCATCCGGGGTAGCGTTAAAATTACACACTTTCCGGATGATTATCGGGAACGCTCCTTCGTTCGCGGCTTCTACTTTTACGGAATCCGGACCGATGCTGCCGGCGGCTCCGTTATTGAAGTAGACCTCCACAATATCCCCGGCTGCGGTCGCAGCCTCAAGGGCAATGCCCTGGGCGGTCCCGGATACGGTGTCCTGGACCTTGCCGTCGGCCGCGCCGTAAAGCACGGAATCGATGGCGAACGCCTCGGCAGCCACTGCCTTAAACGTCCTCCCGGACGAGCGCATGGCGACGGTTATCTGCTCGCCGTCCAACTTGGCTTCCTGCGTGATGCCGATAAACTCCTCGCCGGCGTCTGCATATACGACCTCGCCGCCGGACAGCTTGACCCTGCGGTATGCCGCAAGATCTTCTCCCGCTGTAAAGGCTTTCAGTCCCCCTTCATTCTGCTGTGACATCTGTTTATCCTCCTGTTATGGTTTTAATAAGATTTCAACCCGCGCGTCTATGCCGGGCTTATTTTTTTACCTGCTTTTTCTGCGCCTCGAAGTCCTTGGCAGTGGCACGCAAGGCGTCGGTCATGTTGCAGTTATGCTTCGCCTGGTACTCTTTGGCCATATCGAGGTGCGTCTTGGCCGCTTTGCCTGTTTCAGGGCCTTTACCTTCTGATCCTTCTCCGTGGGGCACTTCGGCGGCGCCGGAACCCTGCAGGGCCTTAAGGAACGATTTCTGCGCGTCTTCCACGCTCGTGCCGTTCTTTATTGCCTCCAGGGCCAGAGGCTCCATTCCCTTGGGAGTATTGGAAATGATCCCTTCCACGCGCTTGGTCTCCGCGGCCTTGGCTTCGGCGGATCCGGCGGCCTTGCCCTCGGCTATAAGCGCGTCCGCCGCCGTCTTGTTCTCGGCTTTTACCTGGTCGATTGTTGCGTCTTTTAACTCCGACATCTTTCCCTCCTGTTTTGGTTTTAAGGCGCTTCCTGCCGCCTGTTTTTCTATTTCTAAGCCTTCCGCGCCCTGCGCATCGGCTGCTGCCTTGGTTTTAGTTCCGGCCGCAGCCGGAGAATTTTGGTTCTGTCCGGAAAACAGCGAATCGAACGTGCAGATGCCGTCCACGAGGCCAGCGTCCATGGCTTCCTGACCGATAAACACGTCACCTGTCGCGATTTCGAGAACCTTTTCTGCCGGCATGTTCCTGTTGCGCGAAACCGCCTCCACAAAGAGGTCGTATATATGGTCGATACGCTTTTGTATGATCTGGCGGTCCTCTTGGGTAAACGGCTTGTCCGGATGTCCGGCGGCCTTGTTTTTACCGGCCTTGATCACCTCGGTCTTGATGCCTGCCTGGTGATTGGCCACCGTGTAGTCGTAAACGGCAGAGTAAACTCCGATCGATCCGACATCAGATCCGCGGCTGGCGTAGACCTTATCGGCCGCCGACCCGATCCAGTAGGCAGCGGAGCACATATCGCCGTTTGCGTAGGCGGTGATCTTTTTCTTCCCCCTGCAGGCGTAGATCATATCTGACAGCTCGAGCACACCGTCTGAGCCGCCTCCAGGGCTGTCTATGTCCAGAACAATATCGCGCACCTGCGGGTCCTCCAGCGCCGCTTTCAGGTCACGCTCGATCTCAAGCGTGGACGTCCCCGGGGAAGAAATGCGCTGTATCAGGCTTGCCCGCTTTGAAATAATTCCGTAAACCGGGATCCTGGCTGTCCCGTTTATGACCTCGTAATCAGGCGGCGTCTTTTTTCCAGCCGTTACCTGTGCGACTTCCCCTTCCGGAAGTTTCTCGCCGCGCAAGTGCCTGTCAATGACCTCGCGCATGACGTTGACGACTTCTTCCTTCATCACCCAGGGCTTCAGGTATGCGGCCTCGTTAATCTTCCTGGTCATCTGGTATTCCTTCCTGCCCGGGTATTCTTTCCGGCTTTTCCTGTACCGGCTGGGCCGCCGGTGCCTGGTCCTGCTTGGAAGAGTTTTCGTCCGGAAGCCCGAGCCGCTTGCGTTTATCTTCCTCCCTGGCCCTCTGCTCGATCACTTCCTCCCAATCCTTGCCGTGCGCCGCGCATTCATCGGCCAGCGTGGAAATATTGCCTTTGATTGCATCTTTGGCAGCACTTATCTCTTTTGTCGGGTCTATATATCCCCATCCTGGGGCTATCCATCTGGCCCTGGTGTAATCCATACGCCGCGGGAAGTAATCCTTAACGCTTACTTCTCCGCGCAGTACCACCTCATCGATAAGGTTCTCGTATATCAGCTGGCAGAGCTTTTCCGCGATGAATTTCTGTTCCTTACGAAACATCTTTCTTGCTTCAAGCAGGGATGCCCGGGCGCTGGAATAATTTGTCTTGGAAAAGTCCTTAAAGATCAACTCGTAAGGCATTCCAAGCCCTGCACCTATAAAGCGCAGCGTTTTCTCTACGAAGGCGTCAAACTGCGCCCCCGGCCGCTGCGGGGAAAATGAGTCGATCGATTCCCCGGGTTCAAGGTTTTCCACCATCCCAGGTTCTAATTCTGTAAGACGCTTACCGTCAGATTGAACTTCATCGGTACCCGAGATTGCAAATTCCTCTGAATTTTCGCGTTTGATAAATACAGCGAAGCAGGCCGCTACCTTGGCAGCCACCAATTCGGCGTCCATATAGTCACAAAGATGTTTAAATCTGCTTATCACAGGGGCGAAAAACGGTTCCCCGCGCGACTGCCCCGGCCGCTTGGTATGATAAAGATGCAGAACGTTAAGACGTCCGTACTGGTTGCGCGCCGGGATGCGGATGAACTCATCCGACCCACGGGTGCTCCTTCGGTAAGTAGTATCCCCTGGGTGATATTTGCATATCCAGTAAGCCACCGGCTCACCGGCCTCGTCAATTTCTACGCCTTTACGGATCGATTTGTCGCCTGTTTTATCTGAGGGGGTAGCAAGACGGTCTGCTTCAATTACGTTGAGACAGAGCGAATAAGGCCTGTAGGGCCTGTCAAGCATCTGTACGAGGACAATCACGTCCCCGTTCATCAGGATCTGGCGCATCACCAGGTCTTGTATCTCGCAGAAGTTCATCCTCCCGAGCCGGTCGGCAAACGGTTCCCATTTTTCCCAGGCGCGTTCCACTATGCGCTGAAAATCCTCGGCTTCCTCATAAGACATTCCGAGGCTTTTCTTGTCTATCCGCGCCTGCGGCAATATGCCTGTGCCGACCACGTTGTCGGCCATGGTGTTCAAGGCCCCTGCCGCAACCCCATCGTTACGGACAAGATACCGGCTGCGCTCGCGCAGATCCGACAACTCGTCAAGCAGCACTTCGTCGGCCGACGCCCCTGACGGGGTCCAGCTTCCCAGGAGCCTGTCCCTGGCGGCGCCTTCGTATCCTCCGCGGACGGCGAGTATGTCATTTGCCATGCGGTACTGCCGGCGCCTGAATGCTACGCGTGGAAAAAATACTCCTATCGCGTTATCAAGCCTTTGTGAGAAAGGGATCTTCTTTCTGCGCTTTTCCATCACTTTGGAAATTTGACGTAATTACGGTTACCGCCGTTCTCGGCGGAGACCTTCTTCTCAAGCGACCGTTTCATATCCCGCAGCTCGGCAAGGCTGTATTTTTGCAGGTTCACGTTCGACCCCCTGACGTTATAAGACTGAACAGCCCCGCCGGTAAGGATTGCGTATATCGCTGCATCAACCGCGTCGAGCATCTGCTGTGTGGTAACCGACATCGCTCCTCCGACGATAAATAAAAAAGCGGCAGTTAGGTGGTTAGGCACCCAACTGCCGCTTGAAAAATTCCTCCGGTGATCAGCCGTGGAAAATAAATTGTACTTCTATTATCCTTTACCCTAAAAACCTGTCAAGGGGGTCGTTACTACGCTGTAGTAACGACTTTTACTCCCCTTCCGCCTCACTGCTACGGAATCTATACCCGCATTTTAGGCATTTATGGTACCTTATCGGAGGTTTACTCGCATAGGTCTTTATGATTTTACTCTTGCACTTCGGGCACTTTATGGGGTAATATATCACCCCGTAGCTGGAATTCTCGTCATCCTGGCCGCCCTTTTGGGCCTTCGGGTCCGCCTCTTTCGCCTGGGCAGACGGGGCCGGCCTGCTGTGCCTTATACCGAGCCAACCGCTCCGGGAAGATCTGTTTATCCAGCTCATATCCTGCCTATCGCTTGATCCACCCCTGGCGGCGGCCGCCAAGCCAGCTTCCGCCTGACTGGGATGGAGTAAAACTGCTTTTCTTGTGTTCTTCCCTTCTTTCCGGCTGCCTCTGGAAATCAGATTCCCTCATCGCGTATACGCGCAGCATATCGGCTGCCGCGGCATTATAGATCTCGACATCCCAGTAATGGTTACTCCCGGAGGTGTGTATCTTTTTCCAGTGGTAGGTTATAGTCTTGCGCTTGGGGTCCCGAACCTGTATCTTATGTTCCGAACTCATCTGCCTGAAATAATCCTCGGTCGTCCCTTCCGGGATATACCATCCCCCGCGCGTGTTGTCCTCTTCCGTGTTCTGGATCAGCCTGGTCACCTTGTCCTTGAAATAACTCGTATCGATACGCCACAGCTTCAGCCCCCCCTGGATGACCTTGCCGCTTTTAGGCATCCGGTCTATGACCGACACGAGATACGTGGGACCATTAAGGTGATCGACGCCCTTTATCGCCCTGGCCTGATCCCGGTGCTGCCGGCAGAAGTTGTATACCTCATCCGTATGATAGCCGGTATCGCACAAAACAAGGCGGACCTTGAAAGGGTCTATGCCGGCGATTTCCGAGGGATAGCAGGTGCTAAAGATAATATCCTCTACGTCGTCCCAGGTTTCCACCCGCTCGGCCAGTATCCCCCAGGACCGCTGCCCGACGCCCCAGCCGCGTATCGCCAATATGAAATAATCTTTCTGGACGTCCACCGCGGCGGTAAGGACCTTCACCTCCATGGGAACGACGTGTTTTTTGTACGGCCTGATAAGCTTACGCAGCTTGTCCGGGGTATTATGCTCAAGCCCCTCCTCCCAGATCTCGGCGAGCCAGGAGTTCACGAAATTCATAAGTGTTTGGGGGTCGTCTTTTGAACTGAGGAACTCCGCCGCTATCTCGGAGAATGACAACCACGGGGAGTACAGAGCGCTAAGCCAGAAACCGCGCATGGAAGTCTGTGGGATCTCCCCGGATATTGTCCCGTCTTTGCCTATAGTGCACCCTTCCGGGACCCATTTGCCGGCCTCCAGCATGGCCTGCTTGTGGCGGTCTTCGATGCGGCCGCCGCAGTGCATACATTCATACCAGGCCAAGGATTGGTTCTTTATCTTCTCGGGATCAGACTCGCTATCTTTCGGCCACTTAAGGTACTGCCGAAAAATAAAGATCTGGTACTCACCGCAGTGCGGGCATGGGACGTAATACTTGCACCTGTCTGAATGCTCATATTCACGGTTTATGTATCCTTCCCTTAGCGTGGGCGTGGAGCATTTTAATATCTTTCTGCTTACCTTGAACGTTCTCGTCCTTTCCCGGGAAAGCTTTATCGGATCAGCTTCTTTTCCGGAAAAAGGCGGGTATTTGTCCGTTTCATCAAGCAGGAGGAATCGGATAGGCTTCCCGGAAAGGGCCGCCGGGCTGTTTGATCCGGCAAGGTATATGATCATCCTATCCAGCTCGAGCGCCAGCTTGGAGATATCATCTTGAACGCCGGTCATGTGCCCGGAAAGAGCCGGCGAAAGCTCAATCATCCGCTTGAGCCTATCGGTGGAGAAGGTCTTTGCGTCTGCTTCCCTGGGCTGGACCCATAGTACCGGTCCCGGGTCATGGTCCACGGCGAACCCCAGGCAATTAAGAAACGCTTCGGTCTTGCCTACCTGGGTGCTGAACATAAGAGTGACCTCCTCGATGAACGGATCGTTAAAGGCATCCATGGGCCCGCGCAGGTAAGGAGTGCGCGAAGTATGCCATTGCCCGGGCTCCGCGGAAGTTTTAGGGTCAAGCACCCTGTTCTTATCTGCCCATTCCGAAACCGTCTGCCCTTTGGGGATCTTCCATGCCATGCGCACCTGATCCGTCCATATTTCAGGCATTGGGATCAAAACCCCAGCATTAGCCACTTTTTTCCTTCTCCTTTTTCTTATCGAATATTTTTGATTCTGATATCCTGTCGATCACGTTTTCCACTTCTTCCTGGACAATGGCCTTGATCTTACGCGGCTCCTGGCCGAAGCAACGAAGGGATATCGTATTGGGCAGAACAAGCAGCGCCCGCTTCATGGCCAGGCTTATGTTTATAAGCTCTTTTTCGACCTTATCCCGCAGTATCAGCTTACCCTTCCTGACGTCGTTTTCGATCCTGCGCTTTTTCACGTCCTCCTTCAGTCGAGCTATTTCCCAGCGTACCTTGTCGGCGTATACGCCTTTTCTTCCTCCTGAAACCTTGCCCTCATGTTCCGCTCTCCAGGAATTGATCTTTTCAAGATCGTATTTACCGTCTTGTGCCGGCGGCATTCCTTCTTTTAGCCAGCGCGCGACCGTACGGACCGAAACCCCGAAAGCCCGGGCAACGCTTTCCTGGCTTTCCGCGTATCCCCGGGATTCCGATTCGGAACTTAATTCCTCAAGCTCGCGGATCTCCCCTTTCTTTAACGCGGGGGTTGATGACCTGCCGCTTTGTAGCTTTTCTATTAATTGTATTTGCCGGCGTTTTTTCGCCATCTCGATTATTCTGATTTTCTGGTTTTTAAAATTATCCATCATGCGGGCATTGACAAACAGAGCGAGCGTGAATTAAAATATGCTCATCTGTGTGTGAGCGGCTGGAAAAACCCGCATGCCTTGAACATGTGGGTGGCGCGGATTTAACTATTCGGGCCCGGCCGCCCGTTTATTTATCTTTCTCCGTAAGGACAACACGGTTAGAAACATCTTTACTCAATCCAATCCCTATAAGCGCTCCTGCTCCAAACCATGACAAAATAATCATGCCAAGGTATCCTAAAAGATTCGTTCCTTTACAAGGCCTTCCGGAAATTCCCAGAGCGAATAAAACCCCGGATAAGTAAATATAAAGCAATGCTTCCATTAAACCCCTCCTTCTTACTCAACCTTCATTCTGTATCTATTCCACTGGTAGTGCTATAATACATTAATGCATTAATTTAAACTGGATGGAAAGATATCTCCATGAATACACGGTATAAGATACTGCTAACATCGATATTTATCCCGATCTTGTATTACTTGTCAAAAAACCATTACTTTGTGGTTCGCAAGAATATCAGGTCTTGGCTAATCGCAGCAAGAATGCCATTCTACAGATTCTTCAAGAAATCACCTCCGGCTAATAAAAAACGGGGAAGCGATAGGCCTCGGACTCCTTGGATAGATAGAAAAATTACTAAAGATTGGCTGCGCAGGTAAGAACTCCTTTCTTACCCGTAAACTCTTCCCATCTCCGGACAGCTACATCACAGAATACCGGCTCAAGCTCCATTGCGAAACAACGCCGGCCGACACGTTCAGCCGCGATAATCTGACTTCCGGATCCGCTAAAAGGTTCAAGACAGATATCACCAGGTTTCGTATGCACCCGCATGGGGATGGCAAATATTTCTGTCGGCTTTACGGTAGGATGGTTTAAACCGCTATTGCGTTTCTTCCCATCAAAATCCAACTCCCAGATATCACTGTAATATTCGGGGCTTGTAGGATCTCCGTCTTTTACCAGGTTGCAGAACCATACCGAACCAATCCGCTTTTCTGAAGGACGGAAAAACGGCTTATTGCCGCGGCGCCAGCCGAAGAGACAAGGCTCATGCCTCCATGGATAAACTGAGAATGTCATGATAGTGCAAGGCTTTACCCAGACAATATGCTGATGGATCAATAAATCCAGTTCTTCCCATATTTTTCTAATAAGAAGTAATCGGCGGTCGGCATGCCAAAGATAAAGTGCGGCGTTCTGCTCAACATGCTGCAAAGCGATCGTGTAGAAATCCTGATAAAACTTCTCAGCATCCGGAATATCCACTTCGTGATATAAATCTGACCAGTCTTTCCCACCGTTCGGCCGGTCCGCACCGGTATAATCAACCATATACGGAGGATCCGTGGCCAACAGTTGCGCGGTCTTACCATCCATCAATCTGGTGATATCCCCGGCATTTGTGTTGCTGCCGCATAAAAGCCTGTGATCTCCCAGGATCCACAGATCACCGGGCTTAGTGATCGATATCTCCGGAGGCTCCGGGATATCATCGGGCAGGGTATTCCCCACCACTTCAACTTCCAAATCATGACATTCTTCGCGGAGTTCCTGCAAGCGCAAGTTAATATAGTCTTCCGGCATATCGCGGCGTAAGCGTTCCAAAATCGGGATAATAGTTTGGATAAAATAGCCGGCGATAGCTTGGTTGTTTAAAGTAAGGCTCATCGCCTGCTGCATCATGTCGTCAACATCAACCATAACGCAGTTAACCTTCTTAATCCCAGCGTCTTGCAGTATCTTAAACCGCTGATGCCCTCCAACAATCTGCATGTTCCGCTTATTCAAAATTATAAGATCGACATATCCAAACCTTTCCAGGCTGGAACGCAACCCGGACAGTGCCTCATCAGCTATTTCGCGTGGGTTATCCGGGCACTGTTTGATACATGACATTTGCACTTCTTGAATGTCCGGTTTGGCATTGATCTGCATAGGCTCAAACTCCTGTTTTCCGTCGTGTAATTAAGTTTACACTACCATCCGTTAGGTATCATTATGACCATGACATGGCGCAAAATCATTTCGTGCGCGCTTACGCGCTGCGCCTCGGCCGACCCGCTATCCCCTCCCCCCGTCGGAAGGACCCGCTCGCTTATAGACATCATCGAGGATGCTAACCACATTGGATTGGTCTTTTGCCATCTCGCGCCATACCCTTCGGCGAGTATTGCGGTCGCATCCCGAGCGTTTCATGATCACATCCAGGTTCCTCAAGACTTCAATCGCCGTCTTTAGCTGCCTGCGCCTTAGCCACTTCTTTATTCTCTTGATCACTATCCACCTACCTTGTCTTGATTTGTAGAACAGCTGTCGGACGCGTGATGATCAACCTGCCTACCACGCGCGGCGGCATCGGAGATATGATCTGGTTGTTATCCATAAAGGTAATATCGACTGTCGACCCCGGCTGCAATAAATCGTGGATTATGGCAGCGTGGTATTGAATAGAGGCAAGGATCTCTTGGCTCTTTTGCCTGTTTAAATTTTCTTCTGCCATACTTTCTCCTTCCAGCTATAAAAAACGATTTGAATTAACCAAATGGTATTCATCCCTACTAAAAATAATCCTCCGATAAATGATGCCCATTGACTCAAGTGGGGATAATAATAAAGATTCCAACATCCCCAGACTGAGAAAAACAGGATATGAATCCACGATATTCCTCTTACTCTTTTATCCCTGTGCAGCTTGATTATGCTCATAAGAATAAAAGGCGCCCCCAACAGCTCAAAACCTCCGTTCACTAAATCCTGCCATATTCCCACCTAAAGCCCCCTGATCGATATGCTGGCTTTCTCCTGTGTCCCAGCTTTTACAAAGATAACTTTTGCAAACTCGTATTCTCGCACAATAGAGCAACAATCATCCGGCCACGCTTCTCCGTTTAAGGCATCATTGATCCCTTTTATAAGATTATCTAAATCTACCCGGCGGCCTTCTCTTATATGAAATTCATACCCAATAGAAACCGGACCAAAGAAGCACTTCCCTCCGGACTGGCGATAAGATAAGACAACCAGTTCTCGAAAGGCAAACCATCGCTCTACGATATCCCTTCCAGCCCATCTATCTCTCTGAGTCATCCTCGGCTTAGAAGACAGCTTCTTGCAGGTAACTGTAAACACAAATTCTTTGTTACTTAATTGCATGGTGAATAGAATAGGCTGTGCCGCAACCGATAAGTATTGGCATGCTTAAAATGCCCGAGATAAGAACTGATCACGGCTTTAATCTTTTCCGGATTAATGTTTACTGAAGCAAACATTTTTAGCTTAGCCTTAAGGTTGTTTATTACCCGCTTCCTCACCAATACATACCCAGGCCTTACGATATACCCCAGGAAATCGATACCATTGGACACCGGCAACAACTTGCGCCGCTCAGGATGCAGCTGAAGCTTCAGCTGCTGGGCGACAAACTCATCGATCCGCCCTCTCAATTCCGCCAGCTTCTCCGGGTCTGTATCCAGAATCACAAAATCATCCACGTACCGGAGATAATGCCGGCATTTAAGAGTATGCTTGACGAATTGATCAAGCTCATCGAGATATACGTTGGCAAAAAACTGGCTCGTGAGATTTCCTATCGGAAGGCCGCGCTCATTATCCTTACCGAAAAGGCTTTTGTTGACCGGAATGGATTTCAATAGTGCGGAATCACCCCGGATGATGTACGACTTTGTGCAATCCCAGAAGAGAATCACCCGGGTAAGCCATAAGATATCCGGGTCGGTTATTTTTCTTTTGATCAGATCGAAAAGAATTTCTTTATTAATTGACGGGAAAAAATCTTTTATATCGAGTTGCAGGTAATATGCTCTTAACTTGCCGTTCCTGGTAGCCTGCCGGGTGAATTTACGCAACCTGTGTACTGCGGCATGTGTACCTTTACCGCTCCGGCAAGCGTATGAATCATGAATAAAAACCGGCTCGAAGACCTTTTCCATCTGATCCACAAGAAGATGGTGCACTATTCGATCTCTAAAATCAGCCGCGAAGATCTCCCGCTTCTTGGGTTTTGTTACGGTAAACAGAATAGAGCGCGAAGGATGGTAAGTTTTCTTGGTTAGTTCCCATTCGAGCTGGATAATATTCTCGGAGACACCAATTTCAATCCGGAGAGCATTAATTGTGTTGCGTTTCTTCTTCCGGCAATCGATATAAGCCCGATAAATATTTTCGAACGAAAATATACTGCTTTTAGAATCGTTGGCTGGAACGGACGGGACGAACATAATTATGATTGTCCTTATCGTTGTTGTTCACGTTGCCGTTGTTGGAACCCACGCACCACGCGGCCCAAAGGCAACAACAAGCTGCTTGCCTCTTCACTTAATGCCGATAATGGCCATCGGAAACAGATCCTTTCGGTACCATTTCCTGTTTTCTCATACCTGAACTGCTGGTGGAAAAGGCGCCCAGTGACTTCCTATTCGCAGGCTCCCGGGCAGGCTTCTCTTGCCTACCGGGATTCTCACAACTTCTTAGCCATCCTTCGCACTGTTTTGATACCTCACTGACTTTTCGCGCGGCTACCGCATAACTATGAGGGTTACGGTATGCTTTAATCTCAGCGCATATATCCACTTTTATCTTTAGTTCTAATAATTTATCCAAGGCGAGTCTAAGGTTGTTTTCTCTTAGTGAGCGGATATTGGCCTTGGCTATCAAAATGAGCGCAGCATACGAATCCCTACGGATATCTACTCCGATCTGGTATTTGTGATATCTCTCAAAGCCGCGGATGAGCATTTCAAAATAGGCGGTCATATCTTTTGCGGCTTTATACACTCTTAGATTTTCGTACGCTGCGCTCATATCTTCCTCAATGGTCTAAATTGTCAAAATGTCATCACTGGCTGGAACGGACGGGACGAACATAATTACGACTGCCCTTATCGAGGCTGTCCACGCCGCCGTAGCCGGAACCCAAGCACCACGCGGCCGTATAACTGCCGTCTTCCTGCCTTGTCCAGGCGCATTGATCACCTGACCAATACCAGTTGTCGAATTTGCCCTTAAAGATCCCGGTGTCATAGCAGGGATCGTGTTTCGTGCGGTCGAGCATACCGCACAGCTCTTCCACTGTCGGCAGCCGCCAATCCTTAAAGCCGGCATGCCCCTTCTCGTTCAGCGCCGCGATCGCCTTCTCGGCCTCCTCGTAGGTCATTGCCCGCTGAAAATCCTCTCCCAGCTGCGTGGGATCCTGCACGATCAACAGCCCGCTGTTCTTATCCGTCACCGTGTTGTCGCCGTTTGCTGTGAATCTTGCCTCTCTCGCCGCCTTTACCATCTTTCCTCCTTCTCTCTGTGTTGTTTGGTTTAACGCGCCTTAAAGGTCAAAAGGTCACTGGCTGGAACGGACGGGACGAACATAATCACGATTGGCCTTACCGACGTTGAGCACGTCGCCGTCGCCGGAACCCACGCACCACGCGGCCCCTGTATTCCAAGCGCAAAGTGTTGAAGTCCAATACCAGTCATCGAACTTCCCGCCAAAGATATTTTTATCCCAAGCGGGGTTGCAACAGCTATAGTCGATAATAGAACTCAACTCCTTAACTGTCGGCAGCCGCCAATCCTGTTTTCCGGCATAATTAAGCCTGGCGCAAGCCTCTACGGCTGAGGAGAAATCCATAACTTTATCTAACCCGGGGATACTGGAAGGGTCTTTGACAAACGTAACCTTAAGAATGCTATCTGTCACGGTCCCATCACCATTATCAATAAACCTGTTTGGTGTCTCCTTGGTAGTAATCTTGACTAAAGGAGACGAGTTTCCCATGAGTATTCTACGGATATCCTGCAACACACTTAACAAAGTATCTTTATTTTTTCTTACCATGTCGATACCCTCCATCCTCTCACTTTTGCTTCGCTTGCCGGTTGTTTCCATGCCCTCTCTAATTCCTGGACTGCTTAAATTCCCTGGTCGCTTTCCGACTCCAATATATTCTGTACCCGGGACAGAAATCCCTTTTTATGTATATTGAAGGCGGCATGGATATGTTCCACGAACTCCTCACTGGTTTCCGATGTGAGATCCCTTAAAGCCCGCTTTCCGCGGATAATTACCTTTCTAACGCTTGCGGACTTTTTAGGTTTCTTTTCGGCAGGCTCCTTAACGATTGCCGCAATCTCCGAATCAAACAGTTTGATCTTGTAGGTAGTTTCAAAGAATCCCCTGATCTCTGAATATTTCTTACCATCCTTGCGCATTATGCGCACCTGTTCAACCTGCCCTTCGTTAAGCTTGTTCATCTTTCTGCCTTTCTGCATCCAGGGAACAGATGCTTTTCATTTGTCCTCCAATCTCTTGGCGTTTTTTCGTTCTCTCTTTAATCGTGCCCGCTCAAGATAATATTGCTTCTGCTGTTCCGTCTGTGGTGGATTGATTATTGCAGGGTCTATCGAAAATTTGCGCCCAGACGGTAAACCTCTCCTTAAAGAGTAAATCAGAGGCAGGAGAATGCTTGGTTTCATTTGTCCTCCAACAGTTCGGGGTTGTCTGTGGCGTTGCCGATGACTTCAAAATAATTCATATTGATAAGTTCCTCATCATCACTATTATAAAAAGACTGCCATTTTTGGTCATCCGGATGAACCTTTGAATAATGTGTAGGTTCGTAACCAAAACATCCATATTGCATAGATACAATTACGCAATAATCTGGAATTTTTTTGTGTCCTGGATCTGTATTAAGAATATCTTCAAATAAGATATCTCTCCCAAAAATCTTCTTTCCGTTCTTATCCAGCAACCCGATGAACTGCCCTACGCTTTCGGGAAGGACTTCTTGGTATGTGTTTTGTGTAGCCGTTTTAAAAGGTGCATAATATATCCTGCTTTTACCTTTTGGTGTAACTACATAACTCCCATACACCCACTCCCCATTGTCCTTGCGCTTCCCCCGAAATAAGATTTCTCTGGTCATTTTTCCTCCATAACTAACCTTATAAGACGGTTAAACTTCATCTTGTATTGTTCTTCGACGCGCTCTTTGCAGTGGAAGATATTCTTCATTTGGTCGAGCATAAGTTCCACGTCGGCTATTTCTTCGATAATGGCGTGGACGCGATCTTCACGAATATTATCGTTTTTGGCGCGGTTAAATTTATTCAAGGCGATTACCAGTTCTGCCATTTCCTCAAATAGTTGATTAACCTGGGATCTGATTCCCCATTTATCAAGAGCCTTTTGAAATATTTCTTCTTTATTCACTTCAACACCTCCTTACACAATGCCGCGGCAAGACACACCGGCACGGCATTGCCGATCTGTTTCACCTGCTCTGCCCTATTTCCTGCAAACTTATAATCATCCCCGAATGACATCGCCCTGGCCAGTTCGCGCGGTTTGAGCATCCGGAAGCGTATATCAAGTGTCTGACCGTTGATCTTCGGCTGGATCAGGGATATCGCTCCGGCTCCTGCGACTGTAGGCACCGGCTGATTGACCGACCGCGGCGCCGCACAAGACTGCTGGCCAAGAACGAAGGGTTCGCACAATCCTAATTTCTCTCTTGTGGTCTGGGTTGGAACCGGTTTATCTATCGATTTACCGTCTGCGTTGCGGCTAAAATGCAACAAGAATGGCTGACATAACCCCGTATGATTGCCGCTTGTCGTAACCGTAGGCGCCGGGCGGTCAACAGACCGCGCGTCGTTCGTCCCGTAGAACTGGACAAGGAACGGTTCGAGCTCTTTACTGCAAAACTTCCGCAGTCCTGCGTATATGCGGTTCATCGTGTTCTGCGAAAGCGGCTTCTTACGCTCATAGATACTCTGCCCGGGGATCCCCCAATCAATGATCTCCCGCGCCGTCCGCCAGCGTTTTGTCTTGCCGAACAGCCCGGCTTCTCCGTCTGGGGTATGCGTCGGCTCCGGCCAGGTAATCGGCTGGCGGCCGCGCCGCGCTATGATAAACAACCTTTCGCGCGTGGTAGGATCCCCGTAATACGCCGCGTTTAAAACCCGGTAGTCAACCCTGTATCCGAGCGACTCCAAAGCGGTCAGGAAGGCCCGGAACGTTTCTCCCCGGCGGCTTTTCAACGGCTTCCCGTTTGACCCCAGAGGCCCCCAGGAAAGGAATTCCTGGACGTTCTCAACGATTATGTTCTTGATATACAAGGCTTCGGCCCAGCGGACAACGTGCCAAGCCGAGGCCCGGGACTGGTCCGAGCACGGCTTCCCGCCGCGGGCGCGTGAATGGTGAGTGCACTCCGGGGACGCCCAGAGGATATCCAGGCGTCCGCCGGGGACTAATTTGCGCGGATTCACGCTGTCAAGCGTCTCGCATATATGCCGGGCATAGGGATGATTAACCGAATGCGTGGCGATGGCGATGTCCCAATGATTGACCGCAAGCAGCCAAAGCTTACGCCCGAGCTCCTCACAAGCCTTTTTCAACCCGCTTGAAGTGCCCCCGCCTCCGCAGAATAGATCGGTCGCCAGGATCTGCTTCATTCCTTCACCAGTTCCTTCGGTACCTTCCCCTTAGGGGCGTTCTTATAAACATATTCCACCAAGACCTTCTTGGGCGCCGTCCTCTCCTGGGCGAATGATATCCCGAATTCCTTGATCAACCCCACCAGCTCGTCTTTCGTACAAGCCTCGAGGTACTCCTTGGTGATGGCGTAATCCTTGGCCATCGAGAAGCCGAGAGAACCACAGAGGAATTCCAGATCGTCATCAGCCAATGCTTTTGACCTCTCCAGGATGACTTTTGCGATCAGTTCCTGCACCTTTTGATCTCCCAACTCGTAAAGCTGGGTAATTGTCCAACAATCACCCCAGCTTTTCCCGGTACCTTTGACGATCCCCTCAAGAATTTCGCGCGGACGCATATCCCGGGCGTTCCTGTCGAGATCCTCCAGTATCCTGTCCAGGATGATCACATTCCGGACTCTCTGATTATCAATAGTGGATACCTTCGATACATGGAAGCTGTATTTTGCATTGCGGATACGGTTATCTCTCTTCGCCTTGGCCAGATCCTTTGGCCGGGAACCTTCTCCGGAAGAAACCTTGATCCCTGCGCTCTTCAGGATCCCCTGGAGATCAGATCTATCAACCATCTCGATAACCTTGCCGGTGAACGGCTGTATAGCGCAGACGATCTTTGCGTCCTTGTTGTTTTTTAGCATTTTCCGGACCGTAACGCCTGACGGCCAGGAGTAGTCATGCTTATCCAGGGAGATATATTTCTTATCCGGAGATTCGTCGTTGCGATATCGAAAAAGCTGCTTTGCTTCTTCCTGGGAAATAACAGCTTTTCCCTTCTCTTTGAGCCTTGCTATCTCCCGCTGCACATTCGCGTTTTTCTTTACCTCAAAACACCCGGGATCCGTGCAGATGTCTTTCCCCTGGACGTCCGCGAAAAGCAGCTGGTCGTTGCCGGTCCGCCGCGGGCACTCCAGACAGGAGCACTTGCCGGCAAGGCCCTTCTCTTTGGGATCGAACTGCGCCTCTTTGATCTGCACCATAAGCTGTTCTTCGATGTACCTTTTGCTTTCTTGATAGTTTAAAGGCTCACCTCGGACTCCATATTCTCCGCCTTTGGCGATATGCTTACCGGCCTCCAGCTACAGGCCTGGAGGTACTTTGGCCACCAGGAGAGCCACAGAAGGGCTGAATTTTCCGCTGTAAAATATCTTCCGGTTCTCCGGGATCAGGTCGCACAGCTTGAGCCTGCCGTACACATACGCCCGGCTCTTGCCGATCTTGGCCGCGATATCCTCCACTGTCTTATATCCGTGCTTTTTCATAAGCGCTTCATACCCCTCGGCCTCCTCAAGCGGGTGCACGTCCTCCCGCTGCAGGTTCTCGATCACCATGCACTCCAGGGCCTGCTGGTCCGTCAGGATCCGCACCACGGCCGGAATATCTTTGAGGCCTGCGGTTGTGGCGGCCCGGAACCTGCGCTCGCCGCAGACTATCTCGTACTTGTCGCCCTTGGGCCGCAGAAGGATAGGATTCAATATCCCTTTTTCTTCCACGGAAGCCACCAGCTCTTTCATCTTCTCCGCGTCGAACGTCTTGCGCGAATTATAAGGCGACGATTTGATGTCTTTTAGTTCCACTGTTTTCATATCCACGGCTTATCCCCCTTTTTTTTACTACCGGTTAACTTGTTCTTCTCCCCAGCGCTTTTGCTTCCGATTTCCAGTCTAACCCCCTTGCCTTGCACCATTGTTTGAAGTTCTTTGCCGAGTAAAATATTTTATTCAGCCTTCTTTTGCTCACCGACCCCATCAGCAACCTCCCGTCTTACTATCGATAAATTGGATGTTCTCAACCCAAACCCTTGTTTTATGCTGCCGCTTGCCGCTTCCATCCTCCCAAGATTCCGTCTTGATCCTCCCCTCAACAAGAATCGGCTTACCTTTAGAAAAATACCTGACAACAACATCCGCAGTGTTCCCCTGGGCTACACAAGCGACAAAGGCAACCTCCTCCTTGCGCTCTCCGCCCGTTGTTTTATATCTATAATTCACCGCTACGGTAAAATTACACACCGCACTGGAAGGAAGATTATTCAACTCCGGATCTCTGGTCAAATGCCCCGCGAGTATAACTTTATTTATATCCACCTATCCCCCTTTACTCCTAATCCGCCTTCGCCTTGGCGATACTGGAGGTTAACCTGGCCAACTTCTCCTTGCCTGCCTACCCTTCAGCTATCAACTCCCGCTCCGCTTCCACAAAATTCCTGCCGCTGGAATCCGGCCAGCGGTTGCGCAGCCACTGGTTGACTCTACCCCAGGATTCCCTGGGGAGTTCTTTTAAAACCGCCTTAATCGCCCCTTTGGAGGCCAACCTGCCGAGTTTTTCGGTTAAAAACCGGTGAATATCCGTTTCGGGCTGTTTTGGGCCGGATTTGGCACTCCTAAGCGGAAAAATCCCCTGCCAGGAATTAGCTGTCGATTCCTCAAGCATGCTGATCGCTTCTTCCTGGCTTGCGGTATGCAGTTTTTTTAGAACAAGTTCTTTTGCCCGGTCTGTTGCCGGCTTGCGGATTTTTTGACGCATGTCCAGGTAAGCCGCGAACGCCTGGACAAACCTTTCATCCTGCAGGAATTTCCATTCCCCCTTAACAATCCCCTTTAAATACTTATCCTTGTCTTTATCCTTATCCTTGTCTTTGTCTTTAACCCTATCGTTGACCTCAAGTTGAGGTCTATTTGAGGTCAAGTTAAGGTCATCTTGAGGTCTATTTGAGGTCTCGTAGACCTCAACTTGGGGTCTAATTGAGGTCAAGTTGACATCATTTGTTTTAAGGAGGGCTAAGATGCTTGCATGCACGCGGTTCTTGGGATTTAGTACCTGGCCGTATTGAAACGGGATGAATTGGCATAGAAACCACTTACCGTTCGGTAAGGCTATAACCCGTTCTTTTCCTTTTTCCCGATCCCTATTAAAGATTTCCAAGGCCTGGCTTATATCGGCTTCGCAGCCGTATAACTTATTAAACATAGCTACGTTAGGCCGCCAGATCCCGGCGTGGTCGCACTTATCTTTTATATAAATCCATAGGTCTCTATAATCGCGGTCCAGCGCGATAAACCAATCCTCTTCCCATATCTCCGTATCATGGAATCTTTTCATTGCCGGCGCCCCCTCCCGGTACTCTTATTCCCCCAACAGACACTAAGATGATTGATATATTCCCCGGCCCAATTCTGGGAGACCGGTATCCTTCGGCCCTTTTCGGTCGTACACCAAAAGATGGGGTGCTTACAGAATTTACATACACCCGTAACCTTACCGCTCAACGGCATACTGACCGTCATCCCGCCTTTAAGTTCTATGATCCCCGGCATGAACTCACCCCCATTTTGAAACCTAATTAGACAAATATTAACTGTCCTGCGTTTTGTGGGTCGGTTCTAAACAGATCTTTTGTTTGCAATGATTCCAGGTGTACTTTGCGCGCCCGCTTCTGCTTGTTGTAAGTCTGCAGCATATCGAAAAGCTCGTCCTTAAAAGAAGACAGGTATATCCTGGCCTCCTCTTCGTTGGCGGGTATATAGTAACCGGAAGGGCCCACCTTCGAAGATCCCACAAGGACCATCGCCTTGCGCAGCTGCCGGATCTCTTCATTCACGTCCCGGATCGTAGTATTAAACTTTACAGCCAGTTCACGGGCTTTGACCGGCCGAAGCCTGCCGGTATGGAATTGCACCAGGTAACGGTAGATCTGCGAGTCTACTGGTTTAAACATAGCTAAAAAGCGGCAAATAAGACCCAGACGATGCCCGCGATCAATGCGGTGAAAGCGGTGAATTTAAGGACGTCTTTGCACATAGAACCTCCTTATCTTGCTCGACTTTATTATCTGCCGCGCGGGCAATCCCGATTAAAGTCCGCTCCCGGCTTATCGGCCGTTACTTCTTTGGAAGTAATTCCTTTTCCGATGATCTGGATCCTTCCTTCATCGAACCATTGAGTATCGGGGCACTTCCCATCTTTGGACGCCCGGCTGGCTATTCCGTATTGATTGCATCCAAACAAATATTCAATCCGCCCGACGATAATCCCCTTAATACCCGTAATTTTGTCTTTGGCTTCTTTTCCGAGATCATAATTAAACATTTAAATACTCCCCCTTTTTTAAAAAACCGCTCAGCAAAACTTTCACTTCTCATCGCATACCCACTCATCTTCCAGATACCCTGGCTGCCATACCGGACTAAAACCCTTATCCCCGATATAAGTCATATCGAGCCTGGCCGGGTGGTACACCGATTCGTAATGCCCGGCCGCGCACTCGGTAGTCCGGCATCCGGAGATAAGCAATATCCCGAGGAAGAATCCCGCGAATATCAACGCCAGGAAAAGCAAAGCCAATTTTTCCTTGGCCTTCTCGATCAGGACTATCATAAACAACGATATTACAAACCCCAGTGCCAATGCCGGCAGTGCCAAAATCACTCCTATCAACTGAATCTTGGTCATATTCTCCTCCTCTTATTTTGCGTGCCCTAAAAAGAGCGCCGCACCGATAAAAAAAGCGGCTATCAACAATACGGCCGCTACCGATATACCCGGTTTTTTATCCATGATCATCAGGACGCAGGCCATAAAAGACGCTTCTATTATTAGCGCCGCCAATGGGGCCATTAACGCGACACCTATCATTTGCAGTCCTGTCATATTTTTCTCCAGGAGCCGTCTCCGGCCGCCTTCCTCTTTTCGTACATGGTGTACCTGCGCAGATATTCCCGCGTCTCTTCAAGAATATGACCGTCAATTACCGCTTTTATTCCTGCGTTGTAGGCGATAAGACAGTTGGACGGCGTTATCGGCTGGTTAAAATACCGAAGCATTGCCGGGATCCTCTCAAGCATATACCACCTGGCAATTCCGGTATTTATATCCGAATCGAACAAATCCTCAACCGTCCACTTCCCCCAAGGGTGGCGATCATTAAATTCCTGCAGGCAGACTTCCGATATTTGATACAAGCCGCGGCATTTTGAGCGGGGGTTAAACGCTTTCGGATCGCCGCCGCTTTCTATTTCCTGGATGATCTCCATATCAATAAAATCTTTGATCATCGACAATCCCTCCCCCACGTTTCTACAAACCTTGAAGAAAACCACGTCAAAGGATTCCACCATTTCACTGTTGATTGAAAATATCCTACAACCCATGTTAAAGAATCTGGACCAAAGTCTTCTCCGCAAAATTTGCAGATTTTACCAGCATATAAAATTCCCAAGAAATAGGTCGGTACCCCTTCCGGATAAGGAAAGTATTTACCGCAAGTATGTTTCATTGCGCGAACATACTGTTTCATCACTCCTCCCTTCAAGATAACTCCTGTCCCTGCCTGATAATTCTCTCGATGGATGGGTTCATCTTATTCTCCTATCCTGCCGCGCTATACTTTACTGCCTCCGTCCGGAGGTGCTATAATGGGAAGTGCTCTAACAACCCACTAACACCAACCGGAACAGGAGGCTATCTATGGAACCCGAATTGATCGGAATTCCCTGGTATAAAAAAGAGCATTACCCCCGCATCCTGGCAATATTCACCGACGGCCATAATCTACCCGACACCTTCGATGACTGGCTTAAGAAAGCCCAGGATATCGCAGACAGGATCGAATCTCGTGGGAGCACCGTCATAAAAGTTGACATTGATCCGGAAACTTTTCCTGCCTGGTGTATGTCCCGCGGCCTGAATATCGATAGCAACGCACGAAATTACTTCGTCAACTGCTTTCTTGCCGGGGAATATTCCGATTGATATCGTCATTGCCTCACCTTTTTGAAAAGGATATCGGCCGGCATAGAGGCGCTTATTGGTCCCCCATTTGCGGCCTGAGGGCGATTATTCCGCGGTTGTTCAAAACAAAAAACTCCGCTTGCCAGGGCTGGGAAGCATCCTCGGGCCGTAACTCCCAAAGGATTTTTCTGGCAAGCGGAGCATAGGGGCTTATCCAATAAAAAAGTTACGGTTTCTCTCGGCTTCCCGGCCATTTTTGTATTACTCCTTGCTATACATTTCTTGTATGACATTCGATAGCTCAATTGTAGGAAAATAGATAACAAAAAACCGACCACCGAGTAAGATTAGTTACTCAATGGTCGGTATTTTGTATGAAAAGAACTTACTTAAAGCTTATTTATCGTCGGATAACTCGCGATATATTATAGGAAGTTGAGGGGTGGTTTTTAGCCGGTCGCAAAGCGTTTTCGCGGCCGGCTTTTTTATATTATGGTAAGACGCTGTTCCCGCGTTCATTACTTTGCATCAGATCTTCACCAGTCCAGCCTATTCGTTTCCGACGCCCATTCTTCTCCTATAGGTAATGCGGTGAAGTCGCCGTATGTTGATCCTCCGGATGAAAATATCGAACTAAATGTCGTGAATCTGCCTTCTGAAGACGCGTACCCTTTGTCGGCAGCGGACGCCATCAGCCCTGTGTTGAATGTCGAAAAGTTCGCGTATGTTGATGATCCGAGGGATCCCGCTCTCATTTCCGCACCAAATGTAGAGAATGATCCCGAATTGCTTTTGCCGGCTCCGGATGTCAATCCCGCGCTAAATGCGTTAAATTGGCCGTCTGCGCTTCCTGCTCTCGCCGCGGAGAATCCGGAGTTTTTTATTTTCACAGCCGGAAGTTCTACGAATCCAGATCCGCTGTTTCCACCAGAGAGCATCCCCGGGCTAAATGTTGAAAACTCTCCGGAAGAAGCCGTCACAGGGCCGGCTGCTGTGGTGGTATTTGTAGAAGCGTTGACTGAGCCTTCTGCGGTATCGGAATTTGTGCTGGATACATATTTCCAGTACGAAGAAGAAAACCAGCCGGCTTCAGCGGATTTATACTCTTTCACGGATACATCGCCGTCTTCCTTGGTAAACGTTATTTTTTTGCTTCCGTCATTATAGATATCGATGACCATCGTTGCGCCGCCGTCTGACTTATAGGTGGTCTCCGTGCTCACTTGTTTTTCGGAATTTGTGCTTGCTGCCGGGGTGTTCATCGCGGAACTGGACGTAACCTCCATAAGCGATGTGAATGTATTGCCTGCGGCAGCAGCAACTCCGATGCGCATAATCATCATAATAAGGATAACCGTAATGTAAAATATCAAGTTAGTAATTTTCATTCAGCACCTCCCTGTTCTTATTCTATTGAAAAAACCGATTACGTCCGTGGCTTTCTGCCGTTTTTACGGCATCCGTAAAATCAACAGTTTCTCTTTAAATAATACTTTTCTTAAGTGCTTATTAATAACGCTTTTAAGTTTACCATATTTAAGCCGGCTATTCAAGTCGACCAACGGGCAGAAAAACCCAGGCTTTTTAGCCCAGGAAATATGAAGAGGATTGGCTTCGGGGGAGCTTCATTATTTTACGCAGTCCGCGCGCCAGCAGCAGAGTGTTTCAGTGCAGGTTTGCTTGTTGGAGGTGTCAAAACAGTCAAAATTACCTTCTTGTTTCTGGATCCGGTGAATTAATTCTTTCTTGGAATATCTCCAGGTATCTTTGACGCCTAATTGTCTGGCTTTATTCTCGATCTCGGAAAGTCGCATAATTCAGCCTCCTTTTTTTCATCCAAACAGCCAACGCCTGAATGCGGGTTAGACCCCTCTTCCCCGCGGCCGGTTCTCAAATATTGATCTTCTGCGATACTTGATAGATTATGGGGATCTTGCTGTATTTTCCCCGTAGAGACTGTAATGTTCCGAAAAGAAGACAAAGCATATAAATGAACAGGGTGAGTTTATAAAAAAGCCCTCCGATCAAGGGCAGGATGCTGAAAAGGAAGCCGATCGAAAGGAAGATAAACAGCACCAATCCCTGGCGGCCGTGAAAAACCGCGAATTTGTTCTCTTTCTTTAACACAAAAGGAATTATGCAGAGGAAGAACCAATACGACATTACGGCATAGATCTTGCCTTCCATTATCTCTTTTTCCGTGTCCGCCTGCGTAGTCATTCGTCGTTATCCGCTTTCTTATTGAATATGTATCAGGGAATTTGTCTGTCCGAAAGGATTTGTTTCCTTTTCCGGATTTTCCGGATCGTCTATCCAGGAACCGTCCACCACAAAACGATAGTGATAAGAACCGGGCTCCAGCGTCATTTTCTTGACCCACTTCCCGTCGCTATTGGTCATTCTGCTGTTTTCCGAGACCTGCCACCTGTTGAAATCGCCGGCCAGGTGCACTTCTTTAGCCTGCGGGAAAGATCCCGCGAAAACAACTTCCTTCAAACGCGGCATATTCTCTTTTATGGTCTCTTTCATCCTTTTATCAAGGGAAGCCATTTTCTCCCGGCTCTCGGCTGCCGCGTGCGCGTCCCCGGAGATCATTTCTCTGGAAAGCGTGAAATAATCCTTGGCGCCCCGGCTGTATTTGTCGTAACTCAAAATATGGGTGCCGTAACTCTGCGCTTCCTTGAGTTTCACATTCACGTGGATTATGGTGCCGAAAACGCTGCCGGCAAAAGAAGATTTTATCTGGTCCAGCATAGAGAATGAATGGCGCAGCCTTGAATCGAAATTAGTCACGAGGATTTTGTAGGCAACGTTATGGTTCAGCCGGTCTTTGATCAATTCGATGATCTTGAGCAGCTGATTGACCCCTTCCAGCGAGAAACGGCTCGCTTCCACCGGGATGATGATCTCCGATGAGGCACGTATGGCGTTGACGGTGAGGATCCCCAGGTTAGGCGGCAGGTCTATGAGCACATAATCATATCCGCCGAGGCCTTTACATTCCTGCAAGACTTCCCAGAGGCGCGATTCCCGGCCGATTTCCCCGGCCAGTTCCTGTTCCAGAGTGCTAAGCACTATCGCCGAAGGCGCGATGTCGAAACCGGGAGTGACTTTTTTGATTATTCCCTCAAGGGAGGATTTTTTGCTGGCTATCTTTGAAAGGACGTTATAAATACTGGCTTCGCTGCGGATATTCAAGCCGAGAGTAGCGTGGGCCTGGGGATCAAGGTCTATGAGCAATACTTTTTTGCCGTTGGCCGCCAGGCACGCGGAAAGATTGACTGCCGTGGTTGTTTTTCCGCAACCGCCCTTCTGGTTGGTAACCGAAATGATCCTCATTTTTACGCCCTCCCCTTTTGGCAATTTGTCAGCGAAGGAACCTTATATTGTCGATATAAACAACCCCTTTTTTCCTGGGGCT
>Ga0074198_1000413_pt1 | contig 46988 bp, 54 predicted proteins | sample EPASupsiteSAE323_FD_64527 | JGI IMG/M metagenome (GOLD analysis project Ga0074198, IMG submission 64527) | Bioremediated contaminated groundwater from EPA Superfund site, New Mexico - Sample SAE3-23 | ecosystem: Environmental > Aquatic > Deep subsurface > Groundwater > Contaminated ... | reverse complement strand
CGATTACATTCCATCAAATCGCATTAACGATTGTTGTTATTTTAATCCTGCCGACCCAGAATATGCCTATCCTCTCAATGTTTTAGAAGCCAAAAATGAATCTCAAAAAGAATTAATTGCTTCCGGTGTTCTTTCTATTTTTAAAAAACTTTATGGCAATGTTTCTTGGGGACCCCGTCTCGAACACATCTTACGAAATGCTGTTTTAACCCTAGTCAACACCCCAGGTTCCGACATGACTCATATCGTTGAAATATTAACCAATAAAAATTTTCGTGAAAGAGCCGTTACCGGCCTTACCAATCAAACCCTTAAAAATTTTTGGAACAACGAATTTAATCGCATGGACCCTAAATTCCAAAACGAAGCCGTTTCTCCAATTTTAAACAAAGTCGGTCAATTTATTTCTTCCACTAAAATCAGAAATACTGTCGCCCATGCCAAATCTAAAATAAATATCCAAGAAATTATGGACCAAAAGAAAATTTTAATTGCCGATCTATCAACCGGTCGTCTCGGTGAAGACAATTCTGCTCTTCTAGGTGCCATGTTAATCACCCAGATTCAATTATCCGCTATGAACCGTGTTTTTCAAGCTGCCGAAGAACGTTCCGATTTCTATCTTTATGTTGATGAATTTCAAAATTTTGCCACTGAAGCTTTCATTAAAATTCTCTCTGAGGCTCGTAAATTTAAATTAAATTTAATTGTTGCCAATCAATACATGTCTCAGCTTGATCGCACCATCCAAGATGCTATCTTAGGAAATGTAGGTTCTATTATGTCTTTTGTTGTTGGTAATCAAGATGCTTATATTTTAGCCAAAGAATTTGGACCTCAATTCCCACCAGAAGACCTAATTAAAATCGGTAAGTATCAAATCGTTTGCAAACTTTCCATCGATTCTGAAACCACCAGACCTTTTTATGCCAACACCCTCCCTCCTCTTTCCTGTAAAAATCAACAACGAGACAAACTCATCGCCGCCTCCCAACAACACTGGGGCAAGAAGTTAGAGAGATAGATCGTAGACTATTGATCATTGATAAATTAATATATGAAAAAAATTCATGACAGTGAAATCTTAAAAGACGGTCAACAAGTAATTACAGCCTGTGCTTTTATTCATCATTCTTTTAATGGAATAGAAAAAGTATTTTTACCTAAACGAGCACTAACTAAAAAATTTCTACCAGGAATTTATGAATTACCAGGTGGACATATTGATTTTGAAGAAGAAATTGAAACCGGGTTAAAAAGAGAAATAATTGAAGAGTTTGGGATGAATATTGAAATTAACGATCCATTTTACGTTTTTACTTATATAAACGAAATCAAAAAGTCACATTCAATTGAAGTAATTTATTTAGCAAAATTTATTGAACCAATCGATAATATTAAAATTAACCCAGAAGATCATTCAGAATATGGTTGGTTTAGCGAAAATGAAATAGAAAAAGTGATAAATAATAACAAAAGAGAAGACGACCCAGAAATTAAGGCAATAAAAAAAGGTTTTTTACTTTCATCTACGATCTAAATCCTATTTTACGGTTTTTTCCATCCGGCCCACTTACAATTTGGATATTTTGAACATCCGTAAAATTTTCGCCCTGTTTTAGTTCTGCGAACCACACCTTCAGCTCCACATTCCGGACATTTAAATCCTGCATCCTCTTGATACGGTTTTGTATATTTACAATCAGGAAAACGATCACAAGAAATAAATTTGCCAAATCTTCCCAATCTAATCACTAAATTTCCATCTTTACATTCCGGACATTTTTCTCCAGTCTTTTCCGTTTCCACTTTAACTCTCTCACTTTTATTTTCTGCTAATTCTAATTCTTTTTCAAATTTTCTCCAAAAATCCTTCATCATTTTTTTCCAATCTTCTTTACCCAAAGACACTTTATCTAATGTTTCTTCCATTTCTGCTGTAAAAGGCAAAGATAAAATATCTTCAAAATTTTTAACTAAAAATTCATTAGTCGCTTGTCCCAAAACTGTTGGCCTAAATTTACCTTCTTCTCTTTCAATATATTGTCTTAATAAAATAGTTGAAATAATTGGAGCATAAGTCGACGGTCTTCCAATTCCCTGTTTTTCTAAGGACGACACCAGACTAGCGTCACTATATCGTGGCATTGGATTAGTTTCCGACTCCACCGACCATGATTTTTTGCCCTCAATTTTTTCTCCTTCTTTTAATTCTGGCAATACCTGATCCTCATGTTTATCACCAGTAATTTTCAAAAATCCATCGAACAACATTCTTACTCCTTTAGATTCAAAAATCCCATTGCCATTGGTAAATAAAATAGTTGTATTTTTCATTACCGCTGCTGCTACTTGTGTTGCCACCGCCCTTTTCCAAATCATTTCATATAATTTATTTTCTCGCACATCACCATCATCAATAGTCGGTCTTGATACATTTGTTGGCCTAATTGCCTCGTGTGCCTCTTGAGCATTTTTGGCTGTATTTTTATACAATCTTACTTTTGGCACTAAATAATCTTTACCAAATTCTTTTTCAATATACTTCCTAAACTCACCAATTGCTTTCTCGGATAAATAAACTGAATCAGTTCTATGATAAGTTATCAAACCTTTTTCATAAAGTTTTTGAGCCACACTCATTGTTTGTTTACCCGACCAGCCCATTTTTCTGGACGCCGCCTGTTGTAATTTTGAAGTCGTAAAAGCTGGTAATGGTAATCGAGAAACCTCTTTTTCTAAAATTTTAGTTATTAAAAATTCTTTTTCTAATTTTTTAATATATCCATCAGCATCATTTTGGGTTTTAAAACAAGAACTGGTAAAAGAATATTCCCCGTCAAATAATTTTATTTTGTCAGTTTTGTAAACATTTTTTCCATCAACTTTAATTAATTCGGCATTAAATTTTTGACCACTTTTTTTAAATTCACTATAAATTGAAAAATATTTTTCTTTCTTAAAAGCCTCTATTTCCTTTTCTCTTTCGCAAATCAATCTTACCGCCACTGACTGAACTCTTCCCGCCGACAATCCTCTTCTCACTTTTTTCCATAAAATCGGCGATAAACTATAACCCACCACTCGATCCAAAACTCTCCTGCCTTGTTGGGCATCAACTAAATTCATATCGATTTCTCGAGAATTTTTCATTGCTTCTTCCACTGCTTCTTTAGTAATTTCATGAAAAGTTACTCTAGATATCAATTTTTCATTAACTGGTTTTTTTGTGTTTAAAAGTATCCATTTAACATGCCAAGAAATTGCCTCTCCTTCACGATCAGGATCAGACGCCAAAAGAATTTGATCCACAGATTTTGAAGCCTTAACTAACTCATCAACTACTTTTTTCTTCTTGCCATCAATTATATATTCCACCTCAAAATTTTTTAAATCCACTGCCATCTTATTCGTCGGTAAATCTCGAATATGCCCAACCGTTGCCAACACTTTATAATCATTACCTAAATATTTACCTATAGTTCTGGCTTTTGTTGGTGATTCTACTATTAATAATTTTTTCATTTTATCTTTCATTCTCATCTATAGTACCATCCCTGTCAAGCCATCAATGTTTTCTTAATTTTAAAGGCACTATTCTAATTGGCAATATTTTTTCATCAAAATCAAAATTTTTTTTCACCACCGCATTCGGTCTCAAAATTAATTTACAGTCATCTTTTTCACCCTGAATTTCTTCCAATACTCTTCCAGCAACATCAAACTTATAATCACTTTTATAACCCCTAGAACTACCATCATAAATCGACACCATTTCCCCATTCGGTTTTTTCAAATAAACTAAATTATCTCGACAAACACTTCTTATTTGATGCTCTTCATTCAATTTTTGTAAATATCCTAAACATTTTTCAATCATCACTTTATCTATTTAATTACTAACCATATTTTAGGAATCATTGTAACATACATCAAATCTAATTCTATTCTGACACCGCTGGTTTCTCAGATTTTCTTGGTACCACCGTATTTGGCTCGTCAAACCATTCTTTCAAAATATCTCCTACAATTGGCGCCGCCACGTCCGATCCCTCACCACCTCTTTCCACTAAAACGGTAATTGAAATCTGTGGGTCGTCTGCTGGGGCAAAAGCCGTCAGCCATGCTTGAGTATCTTTACTTCCATCACCTACTTCTGCTGTACCTGTTTTACAAGCAATTTCAGTTTTAAAATTAAACAAAGGCCATGCAGTTCCACCCGTTTTACAAGCCGCTTTCATTCCTTCAACCACTGTTTTTACATTTTCCTTTTTTATTTTCAAATCTTCACATTCTATTTTTGAATCTTTCAAAATACTCATTTTACATTTCTTCCCTCCATTAGCAATCACATTTGTCATCTGATTTACTTGCAACGGTGTCACACTTAAATCTCCCTGACCAATCGACAAATGTATTGTATTTCCTAAAAACCAACTTTCTCCCTTAACTTCTTTTTTCCATTTTTCATCTGGCACAATTCCATCCAATTCTCCTCCAAGCTCAACTCCTGTCTTACTTCCATATCCATATTTTCTCGCCCAAGTATCTATTTTTTCTAAACCCAACCTTTCTCCCAAAGTATAAAAAAAGATATCGTTTGATCTTCTCAGCGCCTTCACCACATCCACCATCCCATCAGAAATTCCACTCCAAGTTTTATAAGAATAATCCCCCACTTTAAAAACACCCGTATCTTCAATTTGAGTATCTTTATTTATAATTCCACTTTCCAATCCGGCTGTCGCCATCACTATTTTAAATACCGACCCAGGACTAAATCTCCCTGCAATTGCCCTATTCATCAATGGTAAATTTTCATTATCACCCAAATATTCTCCTATTTTATTTTGATCAATATCATAAGAAAAAACATTTGCATCAAAAGATGGGCTAGAAACCATAGTTATTATTTTTCCTGTTTTTGGTTCGCTCATTATTACCACTGCCTTTCTACCTCCAAGCATTTTATAAATCTTATCCTGCCAATAAGCATCTATCGATAGATTTAAATCAGACGATACTGTTGGTTCCTGTCTCCCTAATTCCCTAACATATTTACCTTTAGCATCAACCTCTATCAATCTTCTTCCATCATTTCCTCTAATTTGACAATCCAAAAAAGATTCCACTCCACTTCTCCCAACAACTTCGTCATTATCCAATTTTATTCCACACTTATTTTCAATTTGATCATTTTCATTAACTTTTCCAACGTAACCAGTAATTAAAGACATCGATTCTCCATAAGGGTAATATCTTTTTAATTCATAAGCTAAATTTTCCTCTTCAAATTTATATCCCTGAAAATCACCTAAACTTTCATAAATTTTATTATTTCCGTCCATTTTAAAATATTGATAAATACTTTTTGCCACCAATCTTCCTTTTCTGTCTAAAATTGTTGTTCTTGCTGCTGGAATTTTTTTCTCCATCAATTTATTCTCCATTGCCAAATCTTTATAATAAACGCCTTGAATCACATCCAATTTAAAAATAGACACTAAAATAATTCCAAAACTAAATATTAATCCAAATCGCAAAATCCAATATTTCCAAGACCCATCATCTATTTGGTTCATTCTTTCAAACCCGACACTAATTTAACTTGTTTTAATATCTCTTTATTTTGAATCAACTCACCACAACCTTTCACCACCATCATTCCCGGTTCTTCTAAAATCTTAGTAAATATTTTTGTTTCACTTTCAATTAATTGCGCCAAACCACCAATCCTTCCGCCATTTCCCACCAACACAATTCCTCTTTTCAAAATATCTTCCATTAATTCTGGGGGTGTTTCATCTAAAACAGTCGACACCAATCTAACAATTTTAGCCAATTCCATAGTCATTGCTTCCTTAATCTCCATTCCTGTTAATTTAATTGTTCTTGGTAAACCAGTTTCCAAATCCCGACCTCTTACCAATGCTGTTTTTTTATCACTATCTTTGTTTAAAAAATTTCCAATTTCCATTTTAATTTTCTCTGCACTTTTTTGACCAATCAAAATTCCATATTTCATCTTCACATAATTAACAATACTATTGTCGAAATCATCTCCCGCTGTTTTTATTCCTCGACCAACTACCACTCCACCCATCGAAATCACACTCACTTCTGTTTTTCCTCCACCCACATCCACAATAACTAATCCAGAACAACTGTCCGCCGGCAAACCAATCCCAATCGCCGCCAAAACCACTTCCTCTAATAAAATGACTTCCTTAGCCCCAGCACTCAAAAAAATCGATTTAACTGCTCTTTTTTGCACTTGATTTATTGAACTTGGCACCCCCACAATCACTCTTGGCTTAAATATTTTGGGGTATTTAGATGGAATTTCGTAAACCAATTTTAAATAATAAGAAATCAAACTTTCCAATGCCTCAAAATCAGAAATCACTCCATTTTTAATCGGACTCACCACTTCAATCTGCTTTGGTTCCCTATTCAACATTTCTTTTGCCTTAAATCCAAAAGCAATTGGACCACTTTGTTTAGTTTTTGGTGCCGACAGCCCAGTCCATCTCTTTTTCTTTTGCCTTGCAATCATCGTTGGTTCGTCCACAATCACCCCCCTGTCTTTTAAATAGATCAAAGTATTACTACTCCCCAAATCAACTCCAATTTCCCAGCTAAAATTAGCCACAATCTCATTAATTTTCTTTTTAATTCCAAATAACATCATCCTTCCAAATTATACTTTATAAATTGATAAACTTACCCATGAAATCTTTTATTAAACCGATTCGTTTTTTGTTCTTAACTCTCTTGTTTTTTACCCCACTTATTTTTACTCAATCAAATTCTGAACTTTTTGAATTACCAAAAATGTATTTCGTTTATCTTTTAACCACTCTTGTTATCACTTTCCATTTAATTAATGTTTTTCAAAAACAAGCTCCTCTGCATAAAAAAACTTTTTTAGACATTCCCATTCTTCTCTTTTTTATTTCTCAAGTAATCTCTACTTATTATTCCATCGATCCCCATACTTCATTTTTTGGTTATTATTCTCGTCTCAATGGCGGTCTTCTATCGCTAATTTGTTATCTAATTCTTTATTTTATTTTATCTGTTTATATTGATTCCGATTTTAAAAATAAAATTATCAATTTTTCCCTATTTTCGGCATTTTTAGTTTCAATTTACGCCATTGCCGAAGCTTTTGGTATTGATAAAAATTTATGGGTTCAAGACGTCCAATCGCGAGTTTTTTCTACTTTTGGTCAACCAAATTGGCTGGCTGCCTATCTTTGTATCCTCGTTCCCTTTTCTATTTTTAAATTTTTCAATTCCAAAACTCTACTTCATAAATCTTATTTTTTAATTCTTACTTCCAGTTTCTACATCTCCATCCTTTTTACCAAATCCAAGTCGGGCATCATTGCTTGTCTCATTTCTTTCGCCCTTTATTTTACAATTTACTTTTTTCAAAATTTAAAAAATAAATCCTCCATAAAAAAATTATCTATTTTTGCTTTGATTTTTATTCTACTAACCTTAGCTATAAACAATCCAATTAAAGATTATCTATTCCCTCAAAAATCAAATATCTCAATTACTCCAAATCCTGAATCATCCAAAATCTTAATTACTTCTAGTGGCGACATCCGCAAAATTGTTTGGATAGGAGCCATTGATCTTTGGAAAAAATTCCCTATTTTTGGCACCGGCGTTGAAACCTTTGCCTATTCTTATTATTGGACCCGTCCAGTCGAACACAATCTCACTTCCGAATGGGATTTTCTCTACAACAAAGCCCACAACGAATACATTAATTACCTCGCCACCACTGGTGCTGTCGGCTTCCTCACCTATTGTTTTTTTATAATCTCCGTTTTATTTTTTTTAATAAAAAAATCTTCATCTACGACCTACGATCTACAACCTACGTTAATATGCTCCTTTGTAAGCATATTAATAACTAATTTCGCCGGCTTTTCAGTTGTCATTACTTCACTTTTTTTCTTTCTCCTCCCTGCTCTTCTAAATCCCAATCAAGAATTTTTAGCCTCAAAACAAGCTAAAACTAAATTTAATCTTTTAATTATCCCTCTTCTTTTAATAAGCTTCTTCTTCATCAGAAAAACAATTTCTTTTTATCTCGCGGACATTGCCTACAATCAATCCGAAAAATATGATTCCCAAAACGACTATCAAACCGCTCTCTCCTTTGCCCAAGCCAGTCATCAATTAAATCCAAATGAACCCCTTTACACCGACAAACTGGCCACTATTTATTCAAAAATTGCCCTAAGTACAAGCAAACAAGAATATATTGATCAAGCCATAAATTATTCTGACATAACCATAAAAATTTCACCCGGTAATATTAATTTCTGGAAACAACGTGCTCAAGATTATCTTTATCTCTCCGGCATTGATACCAAATATTTTTCCATTTCCATTACCGCTCTTACCAACGCCGCCAGTCTTGCTCCCACTGACCCTAAAATTTTTTATTCCCTCGGTCAATTTTTAGAAACAGCCAGCCTCACAGACCAAGCCATTCCTTATTACCAAAAAGCCATTGAACTAAAACCAAATTACGATTATGCCTATTTCGCTCTTGGAAAAATTTATTTATCTCAAAAAAAATATGACCTCGCCCGGGAAAATCTTCAAAAAACTATCGATTATTCTTATCCTACCAATCAAGAAGCTAAAAAATTACTGGAGTCACTTCCATCTTCCCATTAATTTCTTTAAATAATTTCCCTTTATCTTTCTTTACATGATCAATAAAAACAATTCCATCTAAATGATCTGATTCATGTTGCCACAAGATCGCCTCAAAACCAACTAATTTTCTTTTTTTTCTAATCAACTTTTTTTTTGAATCAATTTCATCCCAACTCACATCAATTTCCAAAAATCTTTTAACAGTTCCAAAATATTTTGGAAAAGATAAACACCCTTCTAAAAAATCCTCTTCTTTTTTATTATCGTCCATGATTTTCGGAAAAACTCTTTCTCCATATTTCTTTTCAATTTTTGGATTAATAAAAACAGAAATATCTTTGTTATTAAACATTTTGCCTCCAAAAAATCTTTTACTCACCCCAATTTGCACTGCAGCTAAACCAGCTCCATTTTCTTCATTCTTCAAAATCTTTTTTAAATCACTAATTTCTCTAAGCATTTCTTTATCAACAACTTCAACCTCTTCAGTTTTTTGTCTCAAAATCTTTGCTGGATAAATCACAATCTTTCTCATAGGCTATTTTACCAAATAAAAATAAAGTCGCCCTTTTCAAGGGAGATGTCCGAAGGACAGAGGGTTTTAATCTTGCTAAAATACACCATGGTCAATATCATCTTTTTTGGTTCCTCCGAATATTCCCTAATTATTCTCAAAAAAATTCTTGAAATTAAAGATTTTAATCTATCAGCTATTGTTACCAAAATCGACAAGCCAATTGGTCGTGACCAAATCATTACTCCCAATCCTGTGGCTAAATTTTCAAAAGAACATAATTTAAATTTATATCAAATCGAAGAATTTACAAACGAATTTAAATCTACAATTCACGATCTAAATCCTACGATTTCCATATGCGTCGCCTTCGGTCCTCCTTATTTTGACCAAGAAATGATCGATCTTTTTCCTTTCAAAATCATCAACATCCACCCCTCTCCTCTACCAAAATATCGTGGCGCCACTCCCGGTCCTTGGCAAATTATTAATGGTGAAACTAAAACCGCTATCTCCTTTTTCCAAATTGACACCCTTCCAGATCATGGTCCCATAATTTCTCAAATTCCTTTTGACATTTCCAACACTGAAACCACCACCAGTTTTTATCAAAAAGCTTTTGATCTCGCCTCTAATAATTTAGAATCTGTTTTAAAAAATTACATTTCCAATCCAACTAATCTCACCACTCAAGATCACACTCAAAAAACCTATTTTCCCAAATTTACAAAAGAAAGTGCTCAAATTGATTGGTCTTGGGATATTTCTAAAATTGAACGTTTTATTCGAGCTCTCAATCCTTGGCCCATTGCCTGGACTTTTGTCACTAATCAGCAATCCCAAAAAATCAAAATGAAAATTTTATCGGCTTCCATTATTAACCAACAATTAACTCCAAATCTTGTCCAAATCGAAGGTAAAAAGATAATCAATTGGTCTGAAATCTCCAAATATTACACTATAACTAAAAACTAATTATTAAGAATAAATTAAAAAAAAATTACCTATAGATAGGCCTTTATTTTTTTGACATTTCTTGTAAATCCTCTTTAATTAATCTAAAGGAGGTAAAAAATATGCCAGTCAAAAAGAAAGCTGTTAAAAAACCAGCAAAAAAAGTCGTCAAAAAAGCTGTTAAAAAACCAGCTAAAAAAGTCGCCAAGAAAAAAGTGGCAAAAAAAGCCAAAAAATAAATATTGAAAGTTCGAAATTAAAAACGGTGCTTTATTTAAGTACCGTTTTTTGTTCTTTAGTCTCTTTTTTAAGTCTCTTCAAACACTTAGTACAAAAACTACCGCTAATTTTATTTTCACCCGCCACCAAAGTAACCTTCTGGATATTAGCCATAAAAGTTCTTGGTGTTCTATTTTGGGCATGAGATCGGTTTTGACCAATCTTAGTCCCCTTATTACATAAACTACACGTTCTCATAGTAAGGTATAATATCAAATCGAACTATTTTTTGAAATATGATAAATTTTCTTTCCTTTTTAGTCTTGATCATCAGTATTACTATCCATGAATTTTGTCATGCCCTAGCCGCTGATCGTCTTGGCGATCCCACTCCTCGTTCTCTTGGCCGATTAACATTAAACCCAATTGCTCATGCCGATCCTATTGGTACTATTTTCTTACCTTTATTAAGCGTTTTAACCGGTTTTCCCACCATTGGTTGGGCCAAACCAGTCATCATTGATCCCTATAATTTTAAAAATCCAAAAAAAGACGAAATTATAGTTTCCATCGCTGGCCCTGCTGGAAATATTTTACTCGCACTCTTTGCGTCGCTTTTTCTTAAATTTTTAGGGATTCAAAGTATTTTTCTCTATCTTTTAGTTTTAATAAATATTTCTTTGGCTGTTTTCAATCTTTTGCCAATTCCGCCCCTAGACGGTTCCAAAATTTTTCTAAATTTACTTCCTGAAGAAAAATCAATTCAATGGCAAGACGCCTTTGATCGTTACGGTTTTATTCTTCTAATTATCTTAGTTTTCCTTCCTATTGGGGGCAGTTCAATCTTTCAAATTATCCTAACACCAATTGTTAATTTTGCCCTAAATTTACTTACTTAATCTTTTGTTTAAATCTTTCACCATTTTGTCTATTTGATCATCAGTCATTCCGTGCACCAACGCCCCCTGTTCCAAAGTTTCCATCGAAGCCGCCATACAACCAACACAATGAAATCCATATTCTTCAGTTAATACTGCAGCCAAATCTGGATTTTGCTCCACCAAATCTAAAATTAAAATATCTTTGGTAATTTTCGTTTTATTTTTCATGGTTAAATTATACCAAAAATGTTAGAATCAATTGTCCTACCAAAAGCAGTACTTTAAGAAGGTGTTTTTTCTAACTATCCATCTAAGATGGAAGGCATATTTTTAGGGTTTGCGCCTTAAAAGAGTCTTCCGACATTTTTTTAGTATGGAAAAGCCATTATTGAAGAAAACTTTTGGTGGGGCTTTTTGAAAAAACAATGAATAATAAAAATAATTCTATTTCAGTTATCATCCCCTGTTACAATGAATACAATCGAATTGTTCCTATAATTAATCAAATAAAAAAAGTTAAAACAATAAACGAAATTATAGTTGTTGATGATGGTTCCAATATTTCAACCAAAAAAATACTAAAAAATATTTCCGGAATAAAACTAATAACTCACCCTCAAAATAAAGGCAAAACCGCAGCTCTTAAAACTGGCGTCAGTAATACTGATTCAAACATTATTGCCTTTGTCGACAGTGATCTAACAAATTTTAAGAGTCATCATTTGGAATCACTTTTAAATCCAGTTTTAATTGGAGATTATGAATTAATATTAAGTGAAAAAGAAAACGAGTCATTGCATTCAAAAATGTCCGGCTTTTCAATTGCTTTCACAGGCGAAAGAGTGCTCAAAAAAGAATTATTAGACAAACACCCTGAAATATTTAAAAATAAAGGTTACTTAGTTGAAGCCTCTATTAATAAAATATTTTTTGAAAAACACAAAGTAGGTAAAGTCTTTTTAAAAGGAGTCGGGCAATATCCAAAGATCAAAAAAAATGGAATTAAAGGATTGTATGGCGATATCAAAATGCTAACAACTATTGTTAAATTTTTAAAAATAAAAAATTTTATTAACCAACTAAAATTTGCTCAAAATCTACCTAATTGCTAATCCAATACTATTTTAAATCCCTTTTTATTCTTTCTAAAATTATTTCAAGACTTTTCTTATTATTTAAAGCTTCCTTTTTAATTGTCTCTTTAAATTTATTTTCAAAATATTTTGGGTTATCTAAATATTGATACAAAAAATTAACCAATTCACCAATTTTTTCCCTAACCCATCCCAATTTCTTCTTCTTAATTAAATCAATATTTCCATCCTCCTGACCCCCAATATGGGTAATTGCCACAAATGGTTTTTGACAAGCCACACTATCAAACAAAAAATTAGGACCAGCCTTTCCAAAAACTATATCCGACACTCCCAAAACTTCGGCCATATTATCAATCCACCCCATATTTTTAATAATAACCACATTATCTTTTCTTAATTTAGTCAAAATTTTACAATATCTCTCCACTAAATTATAAGATGACTTATCGATTCCCGTATTAATTATAAAAGTTACTTTACTTTTAAGAAAAATTAAGGTTGGTAATAATTTTGGTAAAGCACTTGTTCCCAAACTTCCCCCGCCAACAAAAATCACCGGCCTATCATTTTTAATACCCAACTTTTTTCTAACTTCTTTCTTATTAATTTTTCCATACATCTCCGGCCTCACCCACCAACCAGTTTTCAAAATCTCATCTTTTTTAATATCGTATTTCAAAGCTAATTTTTCACCAATTTCATCATAAACTATATTTAAATCACAATCTTTAACAAAGGAAATTGGAACAATTGTCCAAGGATCAGGCACTATTGCCCACAACTTAAACTTTTTATTTTCTTTTTTTCTCCAATCAGCCAAACTGTGAGAATGAACCAAATATGCTGAAATTACTAAGTCTGGCTTTATTCTATTAATTTCTTTTTTTAATCTAGGCAAATTAAAAATTGTACTTTTACGCATCAAATCCCTAGCAAATTTCATATCGAAAACCTTAGCGGCCCATCGATTAGACACCGGCAAAAATCGATAAGCAAAAGTATATAAATCATCAACCACTCCAATTTCTGCCTTAATTTCGGCATAAACAACTTCATAATCGTTTTCCTTTTCATGTTCTTTAAGAAAATTAAAAATTGCCTTAGCTATCGATCTGTGTCCCCACGGCATATGATCAGTTAATACCAAAATCTTTTTCTTTTGCATGTTCTTATTATATAATACTCTACTGCCTGAATAGCTCAGTTGGTAGAGCAGCTGTTTTGTAAACAGCAGGTCGTCAGTCCGAGTCTGACTTCAGGCTCATTTTTGCTAAATTATTTTGGTACAATATCAAAGTATTAATTATGCCCGGATAGCTCAGTTGGTAGAGCATCCCCTTGGTAAGGGGAAGGTCATGAATTCGAGTTTCATTCCGGGCTCAAAATTTCAATAAACCTTGGAGGGGTGCTCCGAATGGTAAGGAACTTGTTTTGAAAACAAGCGTCAGCAATGACATGCAGGTTCGACTCCTGTCCCCTCCGCAAACTACCTATCTTTCCATGTAATTTATGTGGTATAGCTACAAATCCCCAACTTTCCCCTGTATTTTTTCTGAAATCAACATTTTTCACTTTTACAGCCTGTAACACTTAAATATTTAGTTTTTAAATAATTGCTATTTTCCCTAAAAAGTGGCTAAATTACTGTAATGGCAAAATCAATTACTAAACAACAAATTCTAGATCTAGTAAAAGATAAAAATTTTGAAACAGAAGACGAGTTTAGAGATTATTTAGCTCCCTTATTAGTCAAATTATTTAGAGTTAAAGAAAATCAAGTTGAAATAGAGTCCATCACTACTAGTTTTGATTACACCCTTTCAAATCGTGCTGACATTATAATTAGAACTGATGGAGATAATTTTAAAAAAGCTTTTATTGTTTTTGAATTAAAATTATCAAAGAGTGTAGAACAATTTAAAAATGGTGATTATACTGATGCTGATAAACAATTAAAAAAATATTGCCAAGATGTTAGATCGCCATATGGAGTTTTGTTAACCGAAAATTTTTGTGCCATTTATCGAAATAAATATTTTTCCTATGATCAAGAGCCAAAACGAGTTGAAAAAGAAGAAATACCTACTATCAATAAAATTAAAGACCTTATGGCAAAAGAAGCTTTTCTAGATGCTTGGTTTTATGATAAATCACTTAAATATTTTCTTTTAATAATTTTTGCTTCTTTTATATTTCTAACGGTTATTGAAATATTGAAAATAATTTTTAAATGGGATTGGATATCCACTTATATAATCTCTTTTTTGAGTGGAATAGTAATAGCTTTAATTTCGGTACTAATTTTTCGGATTCGTAAAACTTTTGATTAAAATATGATAATTTCACTTTTAACTAATCTTAATTTTTGGAGTGCGATTTTTGGACTATCTGGTTCTATTTTGATATTTTTCTTTGGACTACCTCCTAAAATTGATCCCGAAGGTCAATGTTACATAATTACTGGTCAAATTGACGAGAAAGAAGTTAAAAAAGGTAAAATTTATAAAATAATTAGTCGTATAGGAATTACGTTTATATCAGTCAGTTTTCTTCTTCAACTTATTTATATTGTTAGTAGATAAGTTTTAAATATTACTAGAAATTATTTTAAAACAATCGCCCTTAGATACTCCAATTGCGAATTGAAATCCATCACCTTGATTCTCGCTAGTAAAAGGAAGTTCTATTTTAAATTCTTTTTTAGGAGTAAAAGATTCTTCTTTACTTTCAACTAAATAAGAAATTTTGGGGTTTATTATAAGTTTTGACGAATCTTTTCCCATAAATACTGGAGATATATTCACTGTTATGTAGCTATCTAAAAGTATATCTTCTCGAGATCTTTCAAAGATGACATCATTTCCTTTTTGATTATAAAGACGAATGGTGTTTAAATCTCCGTCTAAAATATTTAAAGAATAGTAAACAATTGGTTTTTTATTTGTTTTATCGCCATAACTAAGAACTAAAGTAGGATTTTTATTATTATTTGTTTTATCTAATAAATAAAAAGAGAGCGAAATTTCTTTATCCGCTTTATATTTATTTTTGGTCCAAATCACCCAATTTGGAAACCCAGGTTGACCTGGACAATAATAACCATCTTCATTAGGATTTATTTCTTTATAAAAAATCCAATTTTCTTTAATAAAACTAGATTTTTTCTCTTCTTTTACAGATATCGATGGTTCTGATATTTCGATCTTTCCATTTTCTGGACTATTAATCAAAGTTTGTTTATTATCTACTTTTACAATTTGCTGATTATTAATCATTTTTGCCGAAGTAGTAACAGATCCAATATAAGCTAAAACTGCAGGAATCAGTGCAATAAGTATCTTAGTCAAATTATTAGTTTGATTAGAAAAAAGCCAATTATTCTTATTACTATCTTTACCTTTTTGATTCATAGGATATCCCATATTCTATAACTTATTTATACTAGAAAAATTTCTTAAACACGAGAAGTATGGATAAAAAAATAAAGAACTAGGTATAAATAATAAAAAGGTAGTTAGAAAAATTATTTCTTTATTGTCAGTTCTTTATTGTGTAAAACAAATCTGGTTTTTATTGCCGACATAACTTTAATTCTTTCTTCTGCCGTTCCAAATTTTAGAACATAAATTAAATATTCTTTGACCATATCTTTGTCCACATGATTAAAAGCATTGTAATCTAGTTCTATTAGTTTCCCTGCAATAATTTCCTGATTTAAAACTTCTTTTCTAAGGTGATGGAATTTATCAATATCCTGTTTTAAATATTGAGCTAATTCAACTTCATGGAGCCTTATCTCATCGATATGAATAACCAATTGTTGAATTAAATCTTCTTCAGTAATATAAGGTTCGTCGCAATCATAATTTACATGTCTTCCACAATGGTAATAAACATATTTTCTTACCTCTCCATATTTCGATTTCTTATATTTTTCTTCAGCAGTTACTTTTTCTCCACAACTCCCACAGATACATAGATTTCTAAAAGGGAATACCTTTTTATTCCATTCTTTTTCTGGAACTATTAATTGTCTTTGAACTTTATCAAACAATGCCTTGTCTATTAACGGCTCATGTTTTCCTTTATAAATCTTGTCGCCGAATTTAAATTCACCGTAATAAAATGGATTTTTAAGAGTGGTGTAAATTTTGCTTAAAGCAATTGGTTTTCCGCTTCTGGTGGTAAATCCTATTCTATCCAACCACCTTTTTATTGTCTTACCACTGTGTCCTTCTTCTCCAACTCGATGAAATATTTGTTTAATAATTGGTGCTCTTTCACTATCTATTTCAACATAACTGATTCGGTTATAAGACATTACATTTCTGTATCCAACTGGTGCCATATTGGGCCTCCATCCCGCCTCACACTTAGCTCTCATCCCTCTCCTAACGTTTATTCCTCGGTTATCATTTTCTAGCTTGGCTTGAGAGCAGAGAATCATTAATAAAAATTTCTCATTTGGATTATTAGAAAATGATTGGGAAAATGTTCGAATTGTTTTTAATTTCCCTTGATCCATTAAATCTACCAATGTTCCGAGGTCTCCTGCATTTCTGCTTAATCGATCAGGAGCCCAAGTCAATAAAGCATTAAATTCTCCATTTTTAATATCAATCAGAAGTTTATTAAATACTGGTCTTAATCCTGATGATTTAGCCGAGTGACTTTCTTGTCGAATTTCTTTAATAAAAAGATTTTCCCTTTCAGCCATTGTCTTCATCTCATTTATTTGAGATTCGATTGACATTGCCTGTCTTTCATCAGATTCTGATGATTTTCTGGCATAAAGGCAAAACTTAATTTGTTCTTTTTCCTGTATCTTTCCATCTTTTATGTTTTCCATGATTGGACGATACCGCAGTAAAAACACAAATCAACTAGATGATATTAAGCTATAATTGGTTAGACATGTCTAAGAAAAATAGAAATACGAATAATTTTCAGAAAAATCTTAATTTTGCTTACAAAGTGATGGAAAAGAAAATCGCATATATAAAAACTAGTTTGAATTTAGTTAATACTAAAATAACTTTTTTATCTGCATTGGTTGGTGTTATTCTTGCTTTTTATATTCCACTTTTCATCTCAAATGTTGTAGTCTATCCGTTTTATTGTCGTCAATATTGGGTTCAAATATTTAGTTTTATCTTTCCAGTTTTATCTTTGTTTTGTCTTCTTTTCGCCTCAATTCCTAAAAAATTTAATGATCCAACGAAAAGTGATTGGTTGTGTTCGGACGAAATATTAAATAGTGATCATTTAAAAATCAAACACCAAGTTATTTTAGGAATGAAAAATGTTTATAAAACAAGTGTTGAAAATCATAGTATAAATATTTTTTGGCTTAAAAGTTCCATTATATTGATTTTTATAGGGATATTATTCATAATTGGTAATATATGGCAGATGAAAATCCAAAATCAGACTCAACACCAGCATCGAATCCAATTCCAACTCCAGTAGAACCAGCCCCTTTTGATATTATAGAAAACAGCGAAGATGGAACAGGATTTTTCACTAAACAAGGTTAAGGTTGATCTTGACAAGCACCACCTCTTCTAAAGAATTCTAGTATTTCTTTCTCTATCGCGTTGCGTTCATTGTAAAGTTTTTTCATGTTTCCGATAATTTCAATAGCAGGTATCGGAACTGATCGATATTTTTCTATGTTTTTATTTATTTCAGTTTGCAATTCTATCCTTCTCTTATTTTTATCTTTGAATTCTTTTTTAGTTTTTATCATATATCCACATTATAAACCCTCCGATTTCTCAGAGGGTTTTAAAAATAATTCCTTTACTTATTTCTTAGTAATTGTCACTCCAGTTATTTTTGTCGAGTCAGTTTGTTGTTTAACAAAATTCAATGCGTAAGCGTCGGCATTTTCTTTTAAGTTACCGATCTTCAATAAATCTTCTTTATTTTCTCCGCTGATAAATAAATCTTTGACGACTTTTGTCTTTAGATTATATTCAACTAATAGTGTCTGTCCATCCTTTCCAAATTCAATACTCCATTCGCTGGTTAATTTTGATTGTTCATCAGTTGGTAAGCTGTTTTCTTTTGGCTGACCGATTATTGCGATAATTTCATCTACATTTTTTCCAACTAATACTGGAACATCAAAAACAGTTTTAACTTCTGTTTTAGATTGATTTTCACTAACTTTTGCCGCTTTTCCACTATCGGCTGCACCCTTAAAAATTAAAAACACTACCAACGCCAAGATAACTGTAAGTATCTTGTGTTTCATAAACCAATTTTTCTTCTTTTCCATATTTTTTATTAACTGTTAATTATCACAATGCTAACTGCGACTTAGCATAAAGTCAAGGCTATGTTATGCCTATTTGCTAAGTCTGGCTTAGTTGAGTTCACTTGCCTGTTTAACCATACTTTCGGGTATGAGAAGTAATGCTAAATTAACTAAAACCATTTGTAAAAGAATTAAAAAATATCGACATGACATTGGTATGACCCAAGAAGACTTGGCTGAAAAAGTTGGTGTCAGCCGTGTTTATATTGGTTATGTCGAACAAGGAAGAAATACTCCTTCATTAGAAATACTTGAAAAAATAGCTAAGTCATTAAAGGTAAAACTTCCAGATCTTGTTGAGTAGTTTTAATTAATTCTCGAAATTCTTCATCGCTCTCTCTTAATTTTCTAATAGTTTCCATTACTTCTCTTTTACTGTCGATTTCTGATGATTTAGGATAGACTTTATTTATTACAGATACTAATGATATTGCGGTGTTTTTATCAATTTCACCTCTATAGAATTTTTCTAAAGTAAAATCACAAACAGCCTTGATATTAAAACCTTTAATTAACTCTTTTAATTCTTCTTGCTCAGAGAGAGATAGCATAATTTTATTTTCAATATAGTCTTTATGGTGATGTTTCAACCAATAAATAACAGCTGTCATATTACTTTCATTAACAGCAGTTACTAGTTTTGATTCAGCTATATCATTAATTCTTTCAATACCTTCTTTTAAAGATTTATCTACTTCTTCTTTAAATTTTTTATCTTTTTCTATCCAACGGTAATAAGTAGCTCTACCTATTCCAGATTTTTGACAGGCAACCGAAATTATAGGGATACTTTCTAAACATTTAATAAAATTCGCTTTATTTCTATTTTTCATTGAGAACTCCTTTAAGCCCCGTCAGCTTTTCCCATCTTTTTTTAATAACTTCTGCATAGGCTGGACATTTTTCCATGATGTAACATCGGCGTTTCATCTTGGTTGCAGCTATTAAGGTACTACCACTACCGCCAAAAGGCTCGATTATTAAATCATCTCTTTTGGTTAAGACTTTAATGTAGGGAATTAAAATCTCTAATGGTTTGGTTCCAAAAATCACACCCTGTCCAGAACTTTTTTCATCAGAGGCTTTGTATTCAATAAAATCTGTCGGCTGATATTTTTTACCTTTTTCATATCCTTCCCATTGTGGGTGACCTTGAATAGCAAAAAGTGCAGTCTCATATTCTTCTTGAAGACCATCCTTTTCGGGTTCCATATTAAACTCAATATCAGAATTTGGTGAGGCTCCAACCATAGCGATATCATGTTTTGAGAAGAATTTATACTTGGCAGAAAAACCTTGGCTACGGTTAGGTAAGTGCCAAACGAGCATATTTTTTACTCGCCAATACTTTTCCATTTCACCCCAAATGGTTCTGATGTTTTTCCAGTTCTCATAAACAATTATTGAAAAATTTTCTTTCTGAATTTTAGCAATATTAGACATCCATAATTCAGTAAAATTATCGGGTAGAGAATCAGTACCGATATAAGTGCGATTACGTTTTTGACCAAAGCCTTTTGGTTTGTCTCCATTTTGTTTTTTATCGGTAAGATACGCTAAAATATAAGGTGGATCAGTAAAGCACATATCCGCTTTTTCATTTCCCATTAGTTTTAAAACATCTTCTTCTTTGGTCGAATCTCCAACCATTATTCTTGATTCTCCCAATTGCCATATCTGTCCTGTCTCCATTTCTACTTTATTAACACCGGCTTTTTCCAGTTCCTTTTTTAAATCAAATTCTTCATGGTCAATGTCGATATTAAAAATATCATCTAATTCTTCTGAATCAAAACCTATGTCTTTGAGGATATTTTCATCAAATTCAGCCAATAATTTTAGATCAAATTCACCAGTATTTTTATTAAGTCGGAGATTTAATTCTTTCTCTTTTTCAATGTCAGAGATATTAATGAAAACGACTGGAACTTCTTCGTATCCTAACTGTTTAGCTACTTCAAATCTAAAGTTGCCGCCAATAATTATTCCTTTTCGGTTTTCAGCCGAATTGACTATTATTGGATCGACCAATCCAAATCTGTTAATACTTTCTTTAAGGTCTTTAGTTTGTTTTTCAGACCATCGCCTTGGATTGTAATCAGGCGATACTAACTCATTAACCCTAACTTGGGTTATTCTCAATTCATTTTTTATAGTTGGCATAAAAAATCTCCCAATAATTTATAACAACTAACAAAACTCACATACTAACTAATAACTGACTTATGTCTTGTATGTATTGTCTTGTTTGATGTCTCCTATTTGGGAGCTCTTATGTTTGTTCGTTAGTTAATTTAATTTTACCTATATATTTTGACAATACAATAGGCAAATTAACCTAAGGATAGGGCTTATAAGTGTTATGTTTACGACTTCTAAGTTATAGCTTTGTGCTTAATTTAATGATTTTTGTCTTGTCTTTCACTTAGTTAGATAAATTTCTCAAAACCAGATCTTGACTAATTACGCTTTTTAGTGGTATATTAGTGTATATGGAGCAATCACTTACTCCCAAACAAAAAATTACTTTGCAGAAAATTAGAGAACTAGCTCATAAAGGCAATGTTATTACTTTAGAGGAATTGAAAAAGTCGTTGGGTTATACCTCTAAAAATGTTTCATCAGTTCAAAGGCATACTGATGCCTTGAAAGAGAAAGGATATTTAGAGAATACACGTGGAGTCTTTCTTAAGGGATTCTCAAAAACACAAATTCCATTAGTCGGATCCGTATCTTGTGGACAACCCCTCTTAGCAATAGAAAATATAGATGCATATATTCCCTATGATGTAGCTAAGTTTGGAGGATCACCATCGGATTATTTTTTCTTAAGAGCTAATGGAGATAGTATGAATAAAACGAGTATTAATGGAAAGACCATTAATAATGGAGATTTTGTATTAGTGAAAAAACAACAAGTCGCCAAACCAGGAGAAAGAATTGTGGCCCTTATTGGAGATGAAGCAACTATTAAATTACTTAAAAAAGGAGATGGCTGTATGGTTCTACAACCTGAGTCAAAAAACCCAGCGAATAAGCCTATTTATTTATTTGAAGACTTTTCTGTTCAGGGAATTGTTCAGGATGTCATTAAAAAAGGAGATTAAATTATGGCAAAAACGCCAATAAATCAAAATAAAATTTGGACTTCAAGTCAAGAAACTCAGTTAAGAAAATTAGTCAAAGGAAATACTCCGACAGGTTTGATTGCTCATGAACTTGGAAGATCAACAGATTCAATTAGGTCAAAAGCAAGTGATATGGGTATTTCATTAAAACCGACGAATCAATCACCTTATAACAGAAGAAAATAATATGCCATACGAAATAGACTACATCCCAGTTGGTAAAAAGAAAAAAAGTGGTGATGCAATATTACTTCGTTTCGGAAATCTTAGTGGTCCAAGGTCGGAACAAATTGTTGTGGTAATTGATGGTGGTTTTAAAGATTCAGGAGAAAAAATCGTACAACATCTTACTGATTTTTATAATACAAATAAAGTGGATTTAGTTATATCGACTCATCCAGATAATGATCATATTTCTGGGTTAAGAAATGTCTTAGAAAAGTGCGATGTGACGAATCTACTTATGCATCGTCCTTGGAATCACACTAATGACATCAAAAACTTTTTTAAAAACAAAAATATTACAACTTCTGGACTTGAAAAGAAATTAGAAAAATCCTTACAAACAGCAAGTGATTTAGAGGATTTGGCAACAAAAAACGATGTGAATATAATTGAACCATTTCAAGGGGTGACTGGTTTTAATAATACTATGCAAATTCTGGGGCCATCAGAAGAATATTATAAAGAACTAATTCCGTTATTTAGAAATACACCAGCACCAATTAATGCTTTAAGCTTTTTAGCGCCAGTTCAAAAATTTGTAAAAAGTGTAGTTAATTGGATAGAAGATAGATGGGATATTGATTTATTAAATGACGACGAAGATACTACTTCTCCAGAAAACAATACAAGTGTAATAACTCTTTTTGTAATAGACGGTAAGAAACTTCTATTTACAGGTGATGCTGGTAAAACGGCATTATTAAAAGCATCTGATTATGCTAATGGAATTGGGATTCCATTGAATGATTTGTCCTTTTTTGATGTTCCTCATCATGGAAGTAAAAGAAACTTAAGTAGTAAAGTCCTTTCTAAGGTGAAATCTAAAACATCATTTGTATCTGCCGCTAAAAAAGCCAAAAAACATCCATCTAAAAAAATTACCAACGCTCTAAAAAAAACAGGGTCAAGTGTCTTTGTTAATAAAGGTTCAACATTACGTCACCATTATAATGCACCTGACCGACCTAATTGGGTATCAGCTCAAGAAGAAATTTTTTATGATAAAGTCGAAGAATAATATGTCAGCAGATAAATACGATCTTGAAGCTAGAATTTTTCCAGCGATAATTTGCACTATCCCAATAGTCACATTTTACAACGTGACTATTCATGATAAATTGCCAAAATTATTTGAATATGGATGGGTATCTAGAGTGTTTGGAAACGTATCAATCGAGGTTATTTTAATTTATTTTTTTATCCAAATGTCTAGGTTTATAAGTAAATTTTTGTTTCAAAAAAAATATTTTAATGACGGTTTAAATTTTCCAACAGTTAATTTTTTACTCTATAAAGATAATGAATTTACCTTTGGATACAAAGAAAAAATTAGGAAAAAAATTAGAAACGATTTTAATATTAAATTATCAAATAAAAAACAAGAGTTGGAAAATGAGCTTACAGCAAGGAAAAAATTATTAGAAGCAGTTGGTCTAATAATTAGTAAAGTTAAAGATGGAAAATTAGTATTACCATACAATATTACTTATGGTTTTTTTAGGAATTTATTTGGTGGGTTGATTATTACTACACCTATTTCATTAATCATATTTTTATATTATTTTTTCTTTCAAAGTTTTTTGATGTCTTGGTTATTTCTATCACTAATAACTATTTGTTTATTATTGTTAGTTTTTAGAAAAGAGATTTTATTTTTAACATCAAATAATTATGCAAAAAAATTATTTAGTGAATATTTAGTTTTAAATGACCCAAAAATATGAAAAAATTAGTTATTTTTAATGTTGGTGGTGCCTTGTCATCTTATTTAGAATTTGATGATCAAAAAATAATAATTGATCTTGGTTATAGTATAGATTTTTCTCCTGTAGACGATTTTTTAATTCCATTAGCAGAAAAAAGATCTTTTTCAAAGTTTATAGATAAAGATGGAAAAGGAAGTCTATATAAGGTTGACCAGTTATTTTTGAGTCATCTTGACAACGATCATATCTCCGATTACGAAAAGTTTAGAAAATCTTTTTTTCCAGTTTGGATGACTTGTCCAAATGATAGTAATAATGAGAGCAGTGATGGTAGTAAACTCTCTCAAGAGGAAGTTAATAAAATTAATGTGGATTTACTTGGAGAAAAAAATCCGATAAGAGATTTGGTAATTGAAGATATGAGAAAAAGATCTCCATTATCTTCAACTCAACCACTTGGTTCTAAAAATGAGAATATAAAATTATATTTTATAAAACCAAAAATATGTGAATGGAATGATAATTTAAAGGAAAGTTACGCAAATAATATTAGTTTAGTATTATTCATAATTTTAAATGAAAAAACAGTATTATTGTCGGGTGACATCCTTAAAAATGGAATGGATTATTTAATTGAAAACAATTCAGAATTTAAAGAAAATATTAACAATGTAGGTATCGATTTTTTAATTGCCCCACACCATGGGTTAGTAACTTCATTTTCTGAAAGGTTATTTCAAGAAACCAAAGGTGGAAAAACAAGACTAAACATTATTTCTGAGAAGGTAAGGACAGAAGATTCTGAAGAGAATAGAACAGATGTAGATAGTAGATATTATTCTTCAGATTATTCAACCGCAGATAATGATTTAAATCAATATGGTGTCAAAACATCTGGAGGCCATATTGTTGTAGATTTAGAAACAGCTGAAACTGAAATCAAACAAATAACAGATACAGAAGATCTAATTAATGAATTTTTAATATAGATAAAAATCTATCTATATGGAAATCAAAGAAGCTAGAAAAGTAGTAGGTAAAACAAATATTCAATATAGCGATGCTGAAATATTAGATTTTATGAGTACAGCAGAATTATTTAAAGATATTTTTATTGATCAATTTAATAAATTGACACCAAAAGAATTAAAAAAGTTTAAATAATATCAATTTATTTTGAGGCACTCCTTTTTTACAGTGTCTCATTTGTCTCATTTAGCTACAAAAGGTTGATAAAATAAGACAGTGGCAGTATGGGTGTTATAGAGACAGTTTATTCCCAGACCTGACTGCTCCGCCCAAATTAATTTCACTCTTAAGACCTATACATCGGATCAATAATCAAAAGATATATATTGGCAAATAAAAACACCAATGACCAAATCCAAACTACTATTCCTCCCTCGCTAATCAAATAACCCACCAAAGCTAAAACACAAGCTATTATTCCAAAAACATCAATTACCATCTTCTTTTTTAAAATTTTTACATCTACAACCCCTAACAAAAAAATATATTTCAACGTAGCCACAACAAAAAGCATTATTGAAGATAATAAATACCAAATTTCGTTATTAATATTTAAGATTAAAATTAAATAAAAAAAAACCAAAAATAAATCAATAATTTTTTGATCCAATCTTTTCGATGGTACAATTTTAGAGAAAAACTCTATAGAAAAATAGGAATTAATTATCAAAACAACATAAAACAAAATTAACGGCAATATTGATAAGCTTAAATTTCGATAAACCATAACACCACCAATAACACTAAAAAAAATAGTAAAAACACATGCTTTCAATTTTGGGTTCATATTACTCCTTTATTTAACTCTAATTGTCATAATACACCAATATTAACAACATAAAAACTTTACAATATCTTCGATCTTACAATCCATTAAGATCGAAATATGATATAAACTTTACATAATGAACTCCGAACAGCCATCCTTTATTCCAGATCAAATTAAAAATCCTCAAAATAATGAATACGATGGAAAAAATCTTGAAATTTTAAATGAAAAATTATATAAACTTCAAGGTAAATTTAATGGTGTTGATAGATTATTAAACAAAAACGTAACTCAAAAAGAGGTTATTTTTAGTGACGAAGATATTTCCTTTTTATTAAAAAAAAAAGAAACCGATCATCTTCTTCAATGTCTAAGAATTGGTGCTTTAAATTCAAAACAAGAAACGACGGTTTTAAATCAAATAATTCAGGAAGATTCAACTCCCGAAAAAATTTATTTTTTATGTGAAATTATTGGCAGGGGTAATTATGGTGAAAGATTATCACCATCACTAGTTGATTATGTTTCAAAATCAAAAGATTTATTATCCAACCAAGTAACAACCCCAACAAGTTATCAAGGAATGTCTTTTATTTTTGAAGATAGATCGTCACATCGAATGTATTCCCAAATACCCAAATGGGCATCTCATAGAATTTGGGAATCGTTAACTAAAGAGAAATCTCCTGTGGTTTCTAAATTTATAAGTCAATTTATTTCTGGTCAAAGGCTAGATAAAGAATTTGAAAACCAGGGTTTAGATTATATTCTAAATAATTTAAACTTTGAAGGAATTTTACCTCTACTAAAATTACTTTCTAACAAAAAAAACAAAGAATTAATAAAACAAAAAAGTAAAGAAATATCTAAAAAATTAAACAGTTTAAACCACCAAGAAATAACCGGGTTAACCAATGAGTGGTGGAATAGCCATCCCACCCCAAGTGAAGTTAGAAAAAATATGGAATTTCTCATTTCAGATTTTTCCTCTTTTAAGCAAATAGCAAAACCTTACCATCTCCATTTAGATAAAAAAACAAAAATAGCAGTCATACCTATTAAAATTGGAAACAAGACTTATTATTCTAAATCAACACATCAGCTATCAACATTTCTTTTACCTATTGAAGATTTTTTAAATAAAAAATTGACTGAAAATAATTTTTTAGATGAAGCCAATAATATTAGGCATAAATATCTCCAAGAAAATATCATTCATACAAACGATTTTTTCGAAGATCTTATTGAAGCTTATAGAAATAAAATGCCAGACGAAGCTAAAAAATTCTTTACCCCAATTATTAGTCTCGGGTTAGAAAATAAAATAAAATCAATTAAATGTTAAAAGAAAACTTTTCTTCATCAACTAACGAATTTATTGAAATGAGACAAAAAATTTACTCTTCTTCCATTGGCCAAAAACTAAATGATTCTGTCCGTTGGGAAAGATATAACCTCGACAACCTCCCCAATCCTGAATGGCAACAAATCCTCGGTTTCGATGCTAACAATTTAAGACATATGCATTTCATTGATCGCATCACTATAGCCTTTACTTCTGCTCAAAATAAAACTCAACCTGGTTATTTTAATCAAGGTGAAATTAATAGTCTTAGAACCACCGCTAATGTTCATGATCTTCCCGAAGCATTTACTGGTGACAAAACTTTCGAATTAAAAACTGACGATGATGAAGATATTGAACTTCAAAACATGACCCGTATCCTAAATGAAATTGGGATAGTTCAAGATCTTCAACAAATCACCCAAATTAACAATATTATCAAAGATAAAACATCAAAACTCGGAAAATCTTTTAATGCCATCGAACGTCTTGGCTATCTCCGAACTGGAATTGTCGCTTTTAGAAAAAATCCAAATCACCAAAAGTTAAATTTTGATTGGATTAGTCAAAATATTCTTCTTAATCAAATTCCAAAATTAATCGAATATTCCCAAGAATTTACCATGGTACAAGAAGTATTTAATAAACATCAACAAGAAATCAGTCAAATGTTTCAACAAATATCATTAGAAAGTTTTGAATTTTATTCATCAGAAGAAAAACCAATCAAGTTAAATCAATTTCAATCAGCTTCAGATCAATGGTTTCAATGGGTTAACCAACAGAGTTATAATCATTAATGGACTATTCCCAACTTTCACTCGAAAAACACAAACTTACAAAAGGCAAAATCGCCATCACCAGCAAATTTGGCCAAGTCCAAACAAAAGATGATTTAAGCATTGCCTACACCCCTGGAGTTGCCGCTGTTTCCACCCTTTTAACTAAACAACCAGAATTAGCCTCAGAATATTCCATTAAATCCAACACTGTCGCTGTTGTTTCTGACGGTTCAGCTGTTCTCGGCCTTGGCAACATCGGCCCCTTTGGTGCCCTACCAGTTATGGAGGGTAAAGCTCTACTTTTCAAAGAATTTGCCAATGTTGATGCTTTTCCAATTGTTCTAGAAACTCAAGACCCTGACGAAATTATTAACATCGTTAAAAACATTGCTCCTGGATTTGGTGGAATTAATTTAGAAGATTTTGCTGCTCCTAAATGTTTTTATATTGAAAATAAATTAAAAGAAATTTTAAATATTCCGGTGATGCACGACGATCAACATGGCACCGCCATAGTCGTTTTAGCCGCTCTAATTAATGCTCTAAAGTTAGCCAATAAAACTAAAGAAGACACTAAAATCGTTATTTGTGGAGCTGGCGCCGCCGGCACTGCTATTGCTAAATTATTAAGTCTTTATGGTTTTAAAGATTTAATTATTGTCGATTCTAAGGGAATAATTAGTAAAGATCGTCTCGATTTAAACGATGCTAAAAAAGAATTTTTAACCTTTACTAATCACCAAAATCTAAATGGTGACCTAAACCAAGCCATGATCGATCGACATGTTTTTATTGGTGTCAGTGGACCAAACATTGCCACTGGTGATATGGTTAAAACCATGGCCGAAAAACCAATTATTTTTACCATGGCCAACCCTATTCCAGAAATAGACCCTATTGCTGCCAAAGAAGCCGGTGCTTTTATCATCGGCACTGGTCGCAGCGATCAACCAAATCAAATTAACAATGTTCTCGCTTTTCCTGGTGTTTTTAGAGGCGCTTTAGACAATAAAGTTAGTAAAATAACCGATCAAATGAAATTAGCCGCCGCCCAAGCATTAGCCGATTACGTTAAAGACACTGAATTAACAGTCGATTTTATTCTTCCCAGCCCTCTTGATAAAGGCGTTGTAAATATCATTGCCTCGGCCATTAAATAAAACAAGATTTTTAATCTTCATCTTTAATTTCATATGTTAAAATACTATCCTTAAAGGATCACATCCAATTATGAAAAAAGAAAACTTTATCCAAAAATTCTTCAAAAGAATTAAAAAATGGTACTTCGCTCTTCCTGACAAAAAAAGATACATTGAATTATTCACTGCTATCCTTTCTGTTCCTATGATTTTGACCGCCATTTTGGTTAATATGAATACTATTAACAAAAATAAAGAATCATCGACTCCCACTCCAACCACAGCACCAATTCAAGTTGTAGTTGAAAATCCTGCTTCTGGTTCTGGTAACATGAATCCACCTAAAATAAATATCACCACTCCAACTCCAACTCCTACCCCCACTAAAGTTGAATGTAAAAAAGATATTGGCGAAATTGAAATTTTATCCCCTCAAGAAGGCGAAATCATTACCAGTAGTGACCTTTGTATTAACATTTCCACCGATAATAATTATTGTCCTGTAGTTTGGTCATATAAACTAGACGATGGTAATTGGTCTGATTTTAGTAACAATAATATTTGTCTCTACAATTTGGCCTCTGGCAAAAAAACAATTCAAGTCAAAATTAAAAGCACTGTAATTGATAAAACCATAACTCTCCAACGAAACTTCACCTACCAAAATTCCACTACTTCTACCCCTACCACCACTCCCACCAACAATTAATTTGCTAAACTTGATTAGTGTCTAAAACCAAACGAAAAATTTTAATTGTTTTTACAGTTCTTCTAATAATTTTATTTATCTCCATCTTTTGTTTTATTTTTTTTAAAAAAAATAAAACAAATTCAGTCGAAGCTGAATCCCCTACTACTATAATCACACCTCCGCCTACAATCGAAATTACCTGGCAAGAAGCTGTTAACCTAATTCAAAATTGCCAAATTCAAACAGTTTTTCAAAAAAATAATTTAGAAGTCACTTTGACTGATAAAAATCAACAAGTTTTTAAAACTATTGAACCTAAGAAAGGCGACGTTTTTACTCAAACCAACCACCTTCGCTCCGATTGCAACGATATCATCCAAACCATTACCGAATAAATTTCAGGTCTATTTAAGAAAATGATAAAATAATAATAGATAACGATGACCATGCCTTTTTTAAGTTATAAGTTAAATAGGAGATCTAAATGAATATTCAGATCAAAGGTGTTAACTTAATAATTTCCCTAAAGATCCGCAAAATGATCAAAGACAAGTTTGTCGACAAACTCGATAAACTTCTTCCCCAATTTAATAATGAGCTAAAAACAGCCTATCTTCGAATTGAAAAAGATAAACGATATAAAGATTTTACTGTCCAATTTGACATGACTCTTCCTGGTCAAAAAAATAATTTTCATGCCGAAACTAAACACCACGAATTGGAAGCCGCAATGATTGATCTAAGAGAAGCCATCGAAAAACAAATTAAAAAATATAAACATGCTGATTAATATGTTAAAATACCTGTCATGTCTGCAACAAAATCTAAAAAAACACCACGAATTTTAATCGCCCTCGTCTGTTCAGTCTGTGGCGCTCAAAATTATTTAACTGAAAAAAATAAAACCAACACTCCTGACAAACTTAAATTTGCCAAATATTGTCGTTGGTGTCGAAAGAAAACTGAACACAAAGAGAGTGCCAAACTTAAATAAAAGTCTTCAGTCAGCCCTGAAAAATATCTACATTTCCCCCTTGGAATTATGTAATCTAAATTGTCGCGCCTGCTACACCAATAAAATCAAAAACATTCTCTCTAATCAACAAATTTTAGATTTTGTTGAAAAATATTCCTCTTATCTACATTCTAAAAAATACGATCTAAAATCTATTTTGTTTTGTGGTGGCGAAGTCTTCACTCTTTCCGATTTTCCCGATTTAGTCAACACTTTGATCCAAAAAGACATATTTATCACTATTATTACTAATGGCACCATCAACTGCATCAATAAAATCAAAGATCCAAAAAATTGTCAGCTTTTAGTTTCTCTCGATGGCCCAAAAGAAATTCATGATAAAAATCGTGGCCCTGGTAATTTCGACAAAACCATAAAATTTATTCAACACGCCCAACAACTCGGTTTCCCTGTCGAAGTTATGTTTTTAATTACCAAAGATTCTTATCATTACAAAGATTCATTTGATGTTTTTGGTCTACCAAAAACCTATTTAACTGACCGAAAAATGTCATTGTCAAAAGATCAACTTCTAGACATCAAAAAAAATTATCAAACCTTTCCCCATAAAAATTTTGGCTGTTTTCAACTCTCACTTCAATCCTCTGGTATCATCACTGGCTGTTGCGAATCTTCCCTACGATTAGGCACAATTAATGATAATCCTGCAACTTATGTCGCCAATTTTATAAAATCTTTATCCAAATGTTCCAACTGCCAAAAATGTCATGGATGTTGCGATCCCAATTACCTTTGTGGTTATAAAACCGAATTAAAATTAAAAACTTGTCAGGATGTTGTACAATCATTCAAATGAATTTTCAAACCCAATTTATTAAAGAATGGACCGTTCAAGCTTTACGAAATTATTTTATTGATAATAATTTTCATGAGGTCGAAACCCCAACCTTAATGCCCACCATTCCCATCGAACCAAATCTCTACGCTCTAAAAACTCACTGGTCTCAAAAAGATTTTGATTTTTATTTACCCACTTCTCCAGAGTCTTCACTCAAAAAATTAATTTCTCAGGGCATTGGTAATTGTTTTGCCATTAGTAAAGTTTTTCGTGATTTAGAAGATATCGGTCCCACCCATAATCTCGAATTTGCCATGTTGGAATGGTATGAAATGGATAAAAATTATCGTGACATTGCCAAAACCACCCAAAAATTAGTCTTAGAAATTTACCACAGTATCCTTAAAAAACAAAATAAAAGTATCACTAATTTACTCACCTATCAAAATCAAACCATCGACCTTTCAGCCCCTTGGTATTTTTTCACTCTCCAAGAATTATTTGAAAAATTTGCCAACGTTGATTTGTCTAAAAATCTAACCACCAACGAAATTATTGCCACTGCCAAGTCCAAAGGTTACAACACTGACGGTATCACCATTTGGGAGCCACTCTATACTCAAATTTTCATTAATGAGATCGAATCCAAATTACCTCAAGACAAACCAGTAATTATTTTTGATTACCCCACTCAAATGTCTCCACTCTGTCTCCCCTGTCCTAATAATCCAGGTTTCAGCCAACGATTTGAATTTTACATCGGTGGTATGGAAATCGGCAATGCCTATTCTGAATTAAATGATTCAAAAATTTTAAAAGACAATTTTGAAACCGAAACTAAATTTCGACAAGATAATAATTTACCAATTCATCCTTATGATCAAGAATTTATCAACGCTTGTGGTCAACTTCCTACCTGTGCCGGCATTGGTCTTGGAGTCGATCGACTTGCTATGCTTTTCGCCAACACTACTAAAATTGAAGATGTCATTTATTTCCCCACTTCAAAATTTATTGAAAATTAATATTTATTCAGTACAATATAACTAATATGAGTCGATCAACCACCAGAAAAGTAGCCACCGACAATCGATCTACGATTGTTAAGGGTTTTGTTAAACCAGAAATACCAAATTTTCCTGGCAATAAATCCACTTCCGGTTTCAAACCAGGAGCCAGATTTCAAACAATCAACCGCGGCCGCCGCTAAAGTTTACACTCTTTTACCTTTTTAGCCACCGTTTCCCAATTTTCGCATGGAGTCACATTAATGTCTTTTCTCTCTGCCTCTGTCTGATCATATAAATAAATCACTCCTTTATATTTTTTACCAAAATATTTCGTTAAACCAGGATTATCATCAACAATCCCCACCACCTGTGGATACAAATATTCTAAAACCTTCGCTTTCCATTTATTCCCCATTTTTCGATCAATATTTTTTGGTCTAGCAATAATTTGCGCCTCTGGAAAACCATGCTTCTTCAACCAAAACTTTGTTTCATTAAAAGCCACCGATGATCTAACTGTAATATAAGCTACAATCGGAATTATTTTATTTATTTCTTGAATAATTTTATTTGAATTTTCAATCAAAGGTAGATCTTTAAAAGAATCAGCTGATTTATTAAATTCATCAACAACTTTTTTAGCTTCTTGATTCTGCCAATAAGGAATATTGTCTGTATGTCTATATTTTCTGGCAATTTCTTTAACAGTTAAATTTTCAGGATTACCAACTTTCTCAATTAATTTTTCAATCAAAAAACCAATTGTAAACGATAAAGTTTCATCAATATCCAATGCCAAACCCTTAATCCCCGCCAACTTCAATTTTCTCTTCAAATCTACAATTTCCTTATTTTTAATTCTCATTTTTTAATCCAAAAAATCTATCTTACCACTTGGTCTATCAACTTTAATCAATTCCACTTCAGCCTCTTTCAATAAATCTCTTACTCCACCAACATCAGTATAATCCACATAAGTAACTAGTTTTTTAATACCAGCATTAATCAACATTTTAGTACAAATAATACATGGTGAATGAGTACAATACATCGTTGCTCCTTGTATATCTTGACCATATTTAGCCGCCTGAATAATAGCATTTTGTTCTCCATGAATTGCCCTACAAATCTCCACTCTTTCTCCAGATGGAATTCCTAATTGATTTCTTAAACAACCAAGTTCTAAACAATCTTTAGTTCCAGCCGGCGCCCCATTATAGCCAGTAGTCAAAATTCTTCGATCCTTCACAATTATTGCTCCAACATGATGTCTTAAACAAGTTGATCTCTCAGAAACCAAGGATGCAATTTTAATAAAATATTCATCCCAACTTGGTCTAGTCTTTTTTATTTCCTTTTTTTTCATTTTTTTTAAACTTGAATAACTTTTAAAATTTCTTCCAATTTATAATTTAATTCTTCTATCGTTCCGTTGTTTTCAATTCTAAAATCAGCCATTTCAATACACTTTCTTAGATTTTGTTTATTCGGGTCATCAGAATTCATTTCTCTTTCCTCATCACTTAAAAATTTTTCAAATGAAATATTATCAGTACTGGTCGATCTTATTATTATCCTTTCATATCTAACTCTAGAATCAGCATCAATTGCCAACAAGCTAAAATTTCCTTTTTTTCTTAAAGACTCTATCTCACCCACTGTTCTCAAACTCTCAATCACGCAATTTTCTCCCGATTCTAAGGCTCTTTTTAAAAGTTCATCGGCCACAAAACTGGGACTATTTTTCTCTCGCAATTCATTTGCCACTGCCACCATATTATCTCGATTATTTTCCAAACCTCTTCTTTCAATTTCTTCCATCAAAAAACCTCTTGCTGAAAAATGTTTGAAATTCTTTTTATTAATTAAATATTCCACCACAGTACCCTTACCTGCACCAATTGTTCCAGTAATCCCAATTATCACCATTTACCAATTTATCATTAAATTTTATTTTGATCAATCCATTATTTCCAATTTACCTTTCGTTCTTTTAGAACTCATCAGTATAGATAATATCTATAGAGGTAATTTACATTCAGTTTTCAGATCAAAAAGAAAAGTTTCGCGTTTGAAACTAAACTTTTCGATCCAAACAACTGGATGTATTTTAATTAAGTTAATGCTTCAAATATTACCCAAACACAAAAACAATACAAGCCAAAAAACGAAAAAAATTGATTCCGATTGAAATACCAGCCATCAAAACAAATTATTGCCGATTTTACAGCCAACAATGACCCACCCACTATTGCAAAATAAAACCAAAATCCACCTTGTGACACAAAACAAAAAACAGAAACCAATACTGCAACAGCAGTTATATAGAGACCTCCCTTAATACAATTTTTGGTGGTTAATTTAATAAGATTTCTTGTCACCAAACTAATTATCAAAACCACCCAAATCACGATCATTAAAAAACCAGCTACGCAATAATTCTCCAACACTAAAACCAACTCCTTTACATTATACACATTTATCAATGTACTCTTATCCAAAAAACATTCTGAAAAAGATGGGCAATTCTACTAGAAAACAAAATAAGAGTCAAATCTTTTACTCTTGCTTCTTACTAATATCTCTTAACAAATTTTCCGCTTCAGTTTCTATTGTTCCTCTCAGTCTTCCATTTTCCCCTATCTTTAAAGTTGGCAGGTCCGCCAGGAGTCGAACCTGGAAAAGCAGTTTTGGAGACTGCTGTGATACCATTTCACCACAGACCTAAATTTTAGCGAAGGTGGAACGTAAAATTTATTTTATAAATTAACGTTCCAACAACGTTTGCCGATTTATCGGCATTACGTTGTGGACCCAAGGGGACTCGAACCCCTGACCTTCCCCATGCCATGGGGACGCGCTACCAACTACGCTATGGGCCCTCAAAGGTTCTCTATTTTACCAAAAACTACAAGCCAACGCCACTGGTTTTCTAACTTTTCTTTTGTGTTACCATTAGTCTAATATGACTAATATTTCTAAGGCCGTCATTGCCGCCGCTGGCCGAGGCACTCGTTTTCTCCCTGTTGTTAAATCTTATCCAAAAGAATTGGTTCCAATTCTCGATAAACCAAATATTCAATATCTTGTTGAAGAAGCTATTGGCGCTGGTGTCACCGACATCGCTATTATCCATAGATTAGGTGAAAATTCAATCGAAAAATATTTCTCCCCCGATCAAGATTTAGAAGATTACCTTATCAGTAGAAATAAAACTGAATATTTAGATAGTCTAAAAAATATTTGGCAAAAAGCTAAATTAACTTTCATCCCTCAATCAGCCGATCTCCCTTACGGAAATGGTTCCCCTATTTTAGCCGCCAAAGATTTCATTGGTTCCGATAATTTTGTTTATATGTTTGGCGACGATCTAATTGTTGAAGAAATTTATGGTCAATATTTAACCAAAATGATCAATTCGCTTGAACAATACAACTCTGACGCTGTCGTTTCTACCCAAGAAATGCCAACTGAGGAAATGAAACGTTATGGCGCTGTTGTTCCTCACACTAATCCTTCTGTCCCTCATCAAATCAGTGCTCTACTCGAAAAAACCGATCCACCTCCATCTAATTTCGCTGTTGTTGGTCGCTATGTCATTTCCAATAAAATCTTAGATGTCATTAAAAACCAAGGCACCACAAAAGACAATGAACTTTGGCTAGCCGATTCTTTAAACACCATGGCTCAAAATGGAACTGTAGTTGACGAACCAATCACTAATGGTGTCTGGATGACTACCGGCGATCCTCTTCGCTGGCTCGAAGCCAACATCGCCGTCGCTCTTAAAGATCCCAAGCTTAAAGACGACTTAAAAGAATTTTTAACAAATTTAGATGTCAATAAATAAAGCCGTTATTGCCGCCGCTGGTCGAGGCACTCGTTTTTTGCCAGTAGTTAAAGCTTATCCAAAAGAACTGGTTCCAGTTCTCTCTAAACCAAATATTCAATATTTAATTGAAGAAGCTATTGGTGCTGGTATCACCAATATTGCTATTGTTATTCACTTCGGCGAAAAAAAGATTCAAAATTATTTTTCGCCAGATGCCAATTTAGAAAAATATTTAATCGAAAATAATAAAATTGAATATTTAGACAGCTTAAAAAACATTTGGCAAAAAGCTAAATTAACCTTTATTGAACAACCCCTAGATTTACCCTACGGCACCGGTTCCCCTGTTCTAGCCGCCAAAAAATTCATCGGTAATGATGATTTTGCCTATTTTTACGGCGATGATTTTATTCTCGAAACCAATCCTGGTCAATTATTATCAAAAATGATTTCCAAATATGAGCAGTACCAAGCTTCTGCCATCCTAGCTGTCCAAAAAGTTCCCATGGAAGAAATTTATCGTTTCGGCAGCATTAAATATATCGACGATCTAAATTATCCCGATCGTATGTCTGAAATTATGGAAAAACTCCCCGCCGATCAAGCACCGTCAAATTCTGTCAATATTGGTCGTTTCATCGCCTCAAATAAGGTTTTAGAAAATATCGATATTAATAAACTCTCTCGAGACAACGAACTATGGTTTACTGATGCTCTAACCAAGCTAGCTCAATCCGGAGTTGTGCTCACCCAAGCCACTCAAGATGAAAAATGGCTTACCACTGGTGATCCTCTTCGCTGGCTCAAAGCCAATATTTCCACCGCGCTCCAAGACCCAAATCTAAAAAACGACCTAATTTCCTTCCTTAAAAAACTTTAACAAATCCCTTCAATGCAGCCTCTCTATTGCAAGATAAAAAGATCAATACACACTCGATAAGTATTTTTATATAAACCAAAATCCCCTATAATTAATATATTACTGCTATTTGAATTTAAAAAACCCCTTATTTATGCCTAATTTTAAAATAATTTACCACTTGACATAGGCCTATAATAACACTATAATACCTATAGAATTAATAAAATAATTCGCACTTTTATAAAAAGCTAAATTGTTCAAAGGAGAGATTTGGAGTGTGGCTCCTCTAGAGTTTCGCACCCCGTTTCTCCTTTGAACAATTTAAATTCAAAGGAGAGATTTGGAGTGTGGCTCCTCTAGAGTTTCGCACCCCGTTTCTCCTTTGAATTTAAAAACAAAAAAGCCGCCATTAGCGGCTTTTTTAATAAATACTATCCTATAATTTTGACTTTCCTTTTATTTTGATGTACAATCCCCTAATTAATAATCTTTTAGACTATTAATGATTAAGTGTTTAATGAAAGCAGGCATTCGCGCTTATTTCTAAAAAAACACAGTTCCTTAAAAATCCGTAACTAATAGAAAAAATCAGGGTTCTCCTGTTTAAATATATAAAAAAATAAATTTATAAAACCAAATTTGAAAGGTGGTCATTTTCCATGAAAAAACTAAAATTATTAGTAATGATCGTTGTGTTCTCAATATTGTCCTCAACTTCCTGTCTCGCAACAACCTCTACTCACACCCGACAAGCCACTGGTGTTAATGGAACTTTATCCTTCCAGGCCGGTGATACCGTTTATGGTACAACTATTATCATAAACGGAACAACCTATTGTAATGGCTATATCGTTAACGTCTCGGCAACAGGAACAGTTACTAATGGCGTAATAAACCCTTGGGCAACCGAAATTGCCAACGCAACCGAACTAAAAGAAACTACAACCGAATGGAGACTGTGTTATGAAGCGTATTTTTGGCCAGAATTAGGTCACAAAGAATACTTTGGTGAATACGTAAATGGAGTTTATACCGGCAATTTTTACTACATCGGCTATATCACTCTACCTGGAGAAAGTCTAACTGTAACTCCAAGTCCATGCCCAAATAAAACTCGCGTTACTACTGGCACAGGGAAAACTCTAACTTTCACTCAAGGCGACACAGTTGTTGGCTATAAAATAGTCCTTAATGGCAAAACTTATAAAAATGATGGTATTGGTGTTGTTTTATACAATGCTCCCACTAGTGGAACTGTTACCAATGGAGTAATCAATCCATGGCCATCCGAGATCACTAATCAAAAATTGATCACCCCTAACCAAATTAATATACCTCACTGTCCCCAATATACTCGAATTGTTATTACAAACAACACTACTTCTTTTCAAAAAGGAGTTTCTGTCTATGGGCAGATTATTATCATTGATAATATTGTCTACAAAAATAAATATATTATAAATGCTCCTGCTGGTACCGTTACCAACGGAATAATCTGGCCCAATAAATCAGATATTCCATATAATACCGAAACCATATTTTTTCAATAAATTTTCTATTAGCAACGGAATAACCCCATAAATATTACATTTACGAGCTTTGCTTGTTAAGTGTTTTGTTTTTTGGGGTTATTTTTTCGTTTTTTTTATGTGAAAATTCAATTCCGATTTATTGGGATAAATTTTATCCTATAACTTGACAAATATAACCTATAATGCTATTATGCCAGCACAATAATCTTTTATAGATTATTGACTAGCGTTTAGTGAAAGCAGGCACACGCGCCCATTTTTTCCTTCTCGCTGTACATTAAAATCTCGTAAAGTTTATTTGCTCAAGTAAGTCTGATAATTGGGAAATATTTTTATTTCCCAGCTACCAGACTTACTTGAAAAGTATATTTGGACTATATAGAAGCATGGGGAGTGCTAGACACAGGCCTGCTTCGGAAAGGAGAAAAGGATAAATTATTGTGAATACTAAGCCAGAAATGTTCTAAATGTAAAAAATTGTTAAATCAACATTGAAAGGATGGAAAAATTATGAGGAAAACTTTAGTATGGTCAATTATCGGAGCCCTCGCAGCTATTATTACTATGGTGATCCTGAATTCCGCAATCTTTTTCATTGCCTGCGGCCTTGTCATTCTCGGTTGCGGCTGGTATATCACCGACGCTGCCATGATAGCCTCAGGTCACGACAAAAAATGGCCTAAGATAGTCAAAATCGCTACCCTTTGGGCGGGTATTTTACTTCTCGGCCTCGGAATCGGTCTAATAGCCATTAAAGCTGTCTCTTGGACCCAATGGATCATCATTCCAAGCATAGTTATTGTAACCTTAGGCATTTTAGCAAAAATTGCCAATCTGATATGGAGCAAAAACTGGATGAAAACTACTCATAAGGCAGTTTTCTTTCCGGGAATTAGTATCTTCATGATCGGCATTGTGCTCGCGATCATTTTCAACCCTGCATCGTTCAATACGATATACAAGCAATCAATCCTCAACCATTCCAGCTACACCGAAACAGTGGTGTCCCCGAAACCATCTGTCACACCTTCAACCAGTTCAGTTGTTTCCACCGACATCGGATACATCAATTATTCGGTCGACGGTACAACCTGGCAAAAGGCCAACGAGTTGACTGGCGATTACGGTCACCGCGTCGCGATGACCTGCGCGCAAGCTTTGTTCCCCAACGCTGCCTGGGATTATAAATATTCCGGCGATGATTGGAAAAAAATCGAAAATACCTGGATCAACGTTCAAGTATCAGTTCCCAACGGTGCTATCGCCCGAGTTTGGTGCTATTCCTGGAAACAAGGAACCCAAGTCAAGGACGGCGGATATCTTATGGAACTCGGACAAGGTTCATATGAATTCTCCATTAAAAACGGAGAAATTCAGAACTGGAATCCCGATGATTCGTATTTTTCCATTGATCTCAATCGCATTTTTACCCAAAAACGTGAAGGTAATGTCAACGTCGAGCACGAGCTTGCATTTACCGGTATCACCGCCAATCTCAAGGACAAAGTTCCCAGCGACCTCAAATACAACGAGGTAACTGTCGGACCTACATCCAGCAAATAAACTTTACGAGGAATCGAGGATTAAACTAAATATGAGTATTTTATTTTGAGCTCAAAGCTCAATTTATCTTATTCCTCTATTTAGTTCCTCGTTCCTATACTGATAATAAATCTCAGTACTGATGAGTCCCATAAGGACGAAAGGAATAATATGAAATCTAAAGAACCATTAATTACCGTCTATATGCCAGTATTTAATGCCGCTAAATTTTTAGACCAATCTATAAATAGTATTCTCAATCAAACATTTACCAACTTTGAATTTATCATTATTGACGATGCTTCCACTGACAATTCTTGGAAAGTCATTAAATCTTATGCCAAAAAAGATTCTCGTATTATCGCTATTAAAAATCACATCAATTTGGGCGTTAGTTTAACTTCAAATATTGCTATTTCCAAAGCCAAAGGTAAATTTTTAGCTCGCATGGATGCCGACGATATTTCTTTCACTGATCGTATCGAAAAACAAGTCAATTTTTTAATTAAAAATCCTAAAACTATTGCCGTTGGTGGTCAATGTGTTGTTATCGATGAAAACAATAACATTATTGGTAATAAAAATTTTCCCACTCAACACCAAAAATTAAAAGATATGATTTTTTGGGCTGTTCCCATGCAACAACCATCTATCATGATTAATTTAGATAAACTACCCAAAAATTTTGTTTGGTATTCCCCCAATCAATCCTCCGCCGAAGAAATTAATTTAATGTTCCGTTTCATGATTTATGGCCAAATATCCAACATTGAAGATAATTTACTTTTTTATCGTCATTTAAACAATAGTCTCTCTCATAAAAATCCCAAGGCTACTTTTAAATTAACTATCAAAAGTCGTTTTGATGCTTTATCTCTCGGATTCAAACCTAGTTTTAAAGCCATTATTTTAAATATAATGCAATTAATTATTATTGCCCTAATTCCTAGTAATTTAATTTACGACATTTGGTATTTCATCCGTGGTATTAAAAAACCAACCCGTGCTACTGTTGGGACTTTTGCCGAAACTCAAGTATAATTTTAGTAATGGCTTTCATTGCTAAATTAAAACCTCATTGGGATAAAACATTTCTCAGCCTAGTTTTAGTTATTTTGTTCTATAAAAATTTCACTCCCAACACCTGGTTGATTGGTTGGGATAATTTAGTTCCAGAATTAAATATTTGGTTAAATTTAAAAAGATCCTTTCTAGCCGTTTGGCAGGAATATCAAGGCCTTGGCCTGGTCGGTGGCATGGGCCACGCCACTGAAATTATTCGACAAACAATTCTTCTTCCTTTTATTTTAATCCTTCCCCATAATCTAATCCGTTATCTTTGGCAATTTTTAATGTTGACTTTAGGTGTTTTTAGTCTTAATTTCGGCCTTAAAAAAATTTTTCACTTATCAAAAACATCAAGTCTTTTGGGTTCTCTTTTTTACCTCCTAAATTTCGGCACTATCCAATTTTTTTGGGTACCATTTGAACCATTTTCCACCTTTTGGGGATTTTTTCCAGCCCTCTTTTTTGTTCTTTTTAATTATCTTAAAAATCCCAACCGTAAAAATCTAATTTATTTCACTTTAATAAATTTTCTTGCCATTCCCAGTTTCTATGTTCAAACCATTTTTATTGTTTATATTATTTGTCTTTTTTTAATTCTTCTATCTCATTTTATTATTAATTTTAAAAAATTATCTTTTAAGCTTTACGGCACTGCTTTTTTAATAATCTTCCTTTTAAATTCCTTTTGGTTTTTACCCTCTCTTTTTTTTCTAAAAAATGATTCCTACAACACCACTCAAGCCTATGGAAACATTATGTCCAACCAAGAAACTTTTGATCGCAATCAAAACCATGGAACAATCTTTGATTTTCTTCTACTAAAAAATTATTATTATGATTTTCCCAAAGGTGAAAATAGCACCCTTATGTCTCCTTGGGCCTCACACTTTTCTAATCAATACTATTTAATTTGTGGTTATTTCGTTTCCATTTTCATTATTATCGGTTTAATCAGTCTTTTTACCAAATCTAACCAAAAATCATCACTTAAACTTTCTATTTTATTAATATTTTTTCTTTGTTCCATTGCTCTTCTATCATCCACTCCGATTTTTTCTGAAATTAATTATTGTATTCGCCAAATACCAATTATTAATCAAATTTTTCGCTCACCTTGGACTAAATTTTTAGTCCCATCTGTTTTTATTTTTTCAGTTCTCCTATCTATTGGTCTCGAAAACTCTTTTAAGTTTTTAGCTAGAATAAAATATTCTCCTAAATTTTCCAAAATCATTCTCAGTTTTATTTTTTTATTCTGTCTTTTTAGTTTTAGTTTTCCAGTTTTTCAAGGCCAGTTTTTTTATTCAAAAATGAAAAACGAACTCCCTTCTAAATATTCTGAATTATTCTTATTTTTTAAAGAAATCCCTTCCACTGCTAGAATCATAAATCTTCCTCAAGGATCATTCTGGGGCTGGACTAATTATCGTTGGGGTTCTGTTGGTTCTGGTTTCCTTTGGTATGGATTAAACCAACCTATCCTTGATCGAGCCTTTGACGTTTGGAATCTAAAAAATGAAACTTATTATTGGGAACTAACCTCTGCTATTCAACAAAAAAATCCTCTTGTCATAAAAAGTATTTTTGATAAATATTCCATCGAATATATTATTTTTGATGATGATGTTTTTTTCCCTGATGAGAAAATATACGGCAAATTAGTTTCACCCAGTTTAGATCTTCTTCATCAAATAAATGGTTTAACTTTAATTAAAACCATTGGTTCAATTTACATTTTTCAATATCAATTTCCCACCCAAATTTATTCCACAAATTCCATCAACAACACCCCCCCCATCGCCCATTTTAATCCCAATTTCCAACCCCAAAATATTCCTCTATCAAATACTGTCATTTATCCAAACGAACACAGCTCAGTTCAAAACCCTCAACTTTACCAAAACACCGAAAATAATCAAACTTATTTCCACTTTCAAAATAAACAATCGCATAATTATTTAATCTTTAATTTTTCAAATTTAACTTTTGATCAAGATTACTTATTAAAAATAGAATCCAGAAATTTAAACGGCCAAACTCCAATTGTTTCTAGTTTTGATAATTATCTCCATTTTTATTTTTCCAAAAACCAACTTAAAAAATCATCTGATTGGCAAACCACCTGGATTTTAATTCCCAAAATGGAAAAATCTCCTTTTGACACCGGCCTAACCGTAATGATTGATAATCCCAGCTTTAATCAAAAATTCTCAATAAATGATGTTAAAAATCCCCAAATTTATCCTTATCAAAACAATATCCCCATTATTGAAAATTACCAATCACCTCAAAATAAATATTTCGAATCAAAATCAAATATTTTTTATTATTATCTCAAATTAAACCAAAACCAAGATAATTATTTGGTCTTACCTCAATCTTTTCACAAAGGCTGGATCGCCTTTTATTTTAATGGCTTCAAACCAGTTTTTCTAAAAAATCATACGTTAATAAATGATTGGGCTAATGGTTGGGAAATTCCCAAAAACTACGATCTATCATCTACTATCTATTTTCTATTCTGGCCTCAAATTCTCGAATTTATAGGATTTATTCTCCTTATTCCCACCTTTATTTTTGTTTTCAAAAAACCCAAAAAACTATTTTAAACACTTTTGTTATAATTAAATTATGAATAATTTAAATCCCTTAGCCTTCCCACAATTTTATATTCCCTTTTTACTTTGGAGCATTTTCTGGAAAGGTTTTGCCCTATGGAAATCTGCCGGTAAAAAACAGCTTATCTGGTTTATCATTTTAATGGTTTTAAACACTGGTGGTCTCCTTGAAATTGCCTACATCTTTTTTCTTAATCAATGGGACCTCGACAATGGCAAAACCCTTAAATTCCTAGAGAAAAAATTCAAACAACCTAAAAAATAATTTTTATTTAATGTAGAGATGTTCTGCAGAACATCTCTACATTCCAAAACTAAATATTTTTTATTATCCCTGCAATTCTTTTTCCTAATTCGTCAAACTCTTTCTCTTTCCATCCACGAGTGGTCATTGCCGGTGTTCCAATTCTGATTCCCGATGGTCTAAATGGACTACCTTTTTCATGAGGCACAGTATTAGCATTAACCACAATTCCCTCCTCTTCTAATTTAATCGCCGCCTCTTTTCCTTTTTCAAAACCAACTTCCACCACCATCAAATGATTTTCTGTTCCAAAAACTTTTAGACCATTTTTTCTTAAAGTTTCGGCCAATACTTTGGCATTTTTAATTATTTGATTAGCATAATCTTTAAACTCTTGAGTGTCAGCCTCTCCAAAAGCCACTGCCAAAGCTGCAATCTGATTTTCATGTGGACCTCCTTGCATTCCTGGAAAAACTGCCTTATCAATTTTTTTAGCTAATTCAGGATCTTTTTCCAAACCTTTTTTAGTTACTCCAATTATGGCTCCTCTAGGACCTCTCAAGCTTTTATGAGTCGTTGAGGTCACAATATGAACATATTCGTTTGGACTTGGATGAACGCCACCCACTACCAATCCCACAATATGGGAAATATCAGCCACTAACCAAGCACCCACACTGTCGGCAATTTCACCAAATCTTTTAAAATCCAAAATATATGGATAAGCAGTAGTTCCCGCCATAATCATTTTTGGTTTTTCTTCCAAAACTAATTTTTGCAATTTATCGTAATCAATTCGACCATCTTCTTCAACATCGTATTGAACACTTTCAAAAAATTTTCCCGAAAAAGAAACTTTTGGATGACCATGAGTTAAATGTCCACCAGCCGAAAGTTTTAATCCACAAATTTTATCTCCCTGCTCTAAAAGTGCCATTTGCACCGCGCTATTAGCCGGACTTCCAGAATATGGTTGCACATTTAAATGTTCTACTCCTAAAACTTTTTTTCCTCTTTCAATTGCCAAATTTTCAATTTGGTCAACAAACTCATTCCCCTGATAATATCTTTTTCCTGGATAACCTTCAGCGTATTTATTTGTCAAACAACTTCCCAAAGCCATTCTCACTTCATCAGAAGCAAAGTTTTCGCTGGGAATCAAATGAACCAAATTCTGTTGTCGATCTTCTTCTTTTTTGATTAAATCTCTAATTTGTTTATCTACCATAAAAATAATTTAAAAAATTAATAACTCAAAACCGGGGGCAAAAATTATCTATATCATAATTCCATTTTACAACAATTTACTTTGTTCCTCCCACTTAAACAGCTCTCCTAAAGATCTCTCTGTATGAATTCTATGAATAATTTTACTCAAAAGTGGGGCCAATGAAATTATTTTCATTTTTTTAATCCTTTTATCTTTAGGAATTGGAATTGTATCCAAGAAAATAACCTCCGATGCACTACAATTTTCCAAATTTTCTTTTGCTTTTCCATTTAACAAAGCATGTGTCGCACAGATAATCACTTCTTTAGCCCCATATTTTTTGACCACATCTGCCGCCGCACAAATGGATCCACCAGTATCCACCATATCATCAATTATAATTGCCGTTTTTCCGCTAACATCACCCACCACATGAGCCACCTCACATTTATTATGTTCCCTTCTGATTTTATCAATAATTGCAATTGGTGCATTCAATAAATCCGCCATTTTATTGGCTCTTTTTACTCCACCCACATCTGGTGACACTATCACCATATCTTTATGTTTTTTCTCCACTAAATATTTTGTTATCAATGGATAACCCACAAAATGGTCAACCGGAATATCATAAAAACCCTGAATTTGATCCGCATGCAAATCCACCGTCACTAATCTATCCACTCCTGCCTTGGTAATTAAATCGGCCACTAATTTTGCTGTTATTGGTTCGTGTGATTGCGTTCTTCGGTCTTGCCTTGAATAACACATCTGTGGACAAATTAAATTAATTCTCCCAGCCGACGATCTTTTTAAAGCATCAACCAAAATCAAAAGTTCCATTAAACAATCATTAACTGGGTTTGTCATTGTTTGGATAATAAAAATATCATCCCCTCGCACTTTCTTCCCTAATCTCACATAAATTTCCCCATTTGCAAATTTTTTAATCGTTATCGGTGTCAACGGTATTTCTAATTTTTTTGATATTTTCTGTGCCAAATCTGGATGCGATGTCCCAGCCACTAACTGAATCCCATTCATAAAAATTTCTCCTCTTTTAAAATTTTTATAACATCATCTAATACTTTTTCTCTAGTTTGGTTAGCACTCACCACCTTCCATCCATACCTTTTAGCCAAATCTAAATGAATTTGCCTACCCTTAGGCCATAATTCACTAGCACTTTCATGTATATGCCCAGATTCTATTCCAGTCAAAAACCTCTCTCCATCCAGTAAAACCGACAAATCAGCTTCTAATAATCCCTCATTAATCTTTTCAATTTCTTCAACTGTTGCTCCTCCAATCATTCCCCAAGCAATTCCAGTTCCCAAATAATCCTCTGCCACTATTAATTCACCGTCATCTATCATCTTAATTAATTCAGGTTCAAAATCTCTTCGATTATCGCTATAAATCTTTTGCACAGTTACTGGATTTAAATTTTCTGGGTTACCTTCTCTTAAATAACGATTTATTCTTGGACCATTAGGCTCTAAATCATAAATTGGATATTTTAAATAAACAGCATCCTTTCCTTTTGATTTTAAAAAATCAATTAGACTTTTAACCATTGTTGTCTTCCCTAAATTATTCATTCCATAGACAACAATAAATTTGCCTTTATTCATTTTCTTTTAATTTTGCTCCTTTAATTGTTTTCCATAACCCACAAGAAAGTTTACCTTGATCACAAAGTTTTTCCGAAACACATGGTGCTCCAGCATTTTCAAAAATATTTGGCGCCACTTCTTTAACCAAATC
>Ga0074198_1000411_pt1 | contig 47090 bp, 31 predicted proteins | sample EPASupsiteSAE323_FD_64527 | JGI IMG/M metagenome (GOLD analysis project Ga0074198, IMG submission 64527) | Bioremediated contaminated groundwater from EPA Superfund site, New Mexico - Sample SAE3-23 | ecosystem: Environmental > Aquatic > Deep subsurface > Groundwater > Contaminated ... | reverse complement strand
ATATCCGGGACAAATACTTCCCCGCCGCCAGCGATAGCTCCGGCCTGTATGACCAGTTCCACTGCCTCAGGAATGGTCATGAAAAAGCGCTTCATGTCAGGGTGAGTTATGGTCACCGGGCCGCCTCGTTCTATCTGTTTTTTAAAGGTAGGTATAACGCTGCCCCGGCTGCCCAGGACATTGCCAAAGCGGACGGCGGCAAAACGGGTGGAGCTGCTGCGATTAATGTCTTTAACAATCAGTTCCGCGATGCGCTTGGTGGCTCCCATTACACTGCTGGGGTTGACCGCTTTGTCGGACGATATGAGGATGAAGGTCTCCGCTCTATACTTATCTGACAACTCCGCAACATTCCTGGTCCCCAACACGTTATTATACATAGCTTCCTCCGGGTGACGCTCCATTATAGGCACATGCTTGTAGGCGGCAGCATGGAACACTACCTGCGGCCGGTATTTGATAAAGGCGGCTTCCAGGTTGTCCCGGTGTTTCACATCCAGAAGTTCCATGGCTATTCCGGACTCAACATCTAAATCCTTCAACTCCATTTCTATATCAAAAAGGTTATTCTCACAGAAATCCATGATTACCAACAAACGGGGCTTGAAGCGGACTATCTGGCGGCAGAGCTCAGAACCTATGGACCCTCCTGCTCCGGTAATTAAGACGGTTTTACTATTGATATAGCCGGATACCTGCATTAGATCAATGGCTACCGGGTCCCTGCCTAATAAATCCTCCATCTGTACATTCCGTATGTGGGAGATCATGTTAGCTCCATTGGCGCTGCGATAGATATTGGGAAGGATTTTAAGACTTGCCGAAGTCTGTTTGCAGATGTCAATAATTTCGCGGACAACTTGTCCCCCTATCGAGGGCATGGCAATGATAATCTCATCCAAATCTAACTGCTCCACCAAGTAAGGGATCTCGGACCTGCTCCCCTTGACCGGAAGGCCTAACATCATTTTGTTTATTTTACTGGGGTCGTCATCTACAAAGGCTACCGCTTGCAGCCCCAGATCTGGATTGCTCTGAATTTCTCTAACCAGCATGGCTCCTGCATCACCGGCCCCTACAATTAAAACCCGCTGACCGGTGTGGCTCACATTCAGATGGTGATCCCTGAAAAGACGCCACGACAGGCGAGAGGTTCCAATAAATAAATTAATGCCTACCCAGCTTAGTATGTAAACAGACCTCGGTAGTGTAGGGAGGCTGAAAAACTCTATACAGGCTACGCTGATAATTACACTGCCAGTGGTTGCACCCAGTATGGAAAGCAGCTCGCCTATGCTGGCGTACTGCCAGATCCGATTATAGAGCTTAAAAATTAACATAAATATTAGATTTACCACGGTAACAAGGGGGCTGAGGACGAAGAAGGCGTGTAAATAGTCAATCGGAATACTGCTGTCAAATCTGAGCAACAAGGCGCAATAGATGGCCGCGTTTATAAGGAAAGTATCGATTAGAATCATTATAATAGTTCGAAACGAAAAGGATCGCATATAACTTCTCTCCTTTATCAACTTAGAATTACTCGGGGGTACAATAACTCGGGGTCAGACCCCGAGTTATTGCCTTGATTATTATTTGAGTGCGAGTGCTGCAATCACGATTGAAGCAGCTTCAGCTCGTGTGGCGTATCCCCCGGGTTTAAGGGTATTGTCGGGGTAGCCCGACATTATATGGTTTTGAACTGCAATGTTAACAGCATCTCTAGCCCAGGCCGAAATATCGGCACTATCAGCAAAGGTAATTTCGCTGGATTTAGCTGTTATTTTAGCCGCTTTTACTATCATCAGCGCTATCTGTTCACGGGTAATAGGGTCGTCGGGTCCAAACAACTCATCAGAATAGCCGCTTACAATGCCATTGGACAGTGCGGTAGAAATATATTCTTTAGCCCAGTTATCGGCAGTGTCAGCAAATACCTTGCCGGTTTGCGGGGACAATTTAAAACCCTTGACCAGCACTGTAGCAAATTCGGCCCGGGTAATTGAGTTATCAGGCTTAAAACTACCATCCGAGTAGCCGCCGATACAGCCCAGGCTGTGCAATTCATTTATAAAATCAACTGCCCAGTAGGACGAAGGAACATCCGAGAACACCTGTATAGGAAGCCCCGGAAGCGTCCTTTCGTTGACCATAACCGCAAACTTCGTAAAGTGGTTGACAGTTATGGTGATAGTGTTGCCAGAGATTGTACCTCCCAGATTGACCCATTGTGAGGATGCAGCATCATAGTAGTGGACCGAAGGTATTTCACCCGGCTGCAAACTACTTGGGTCAAAGGTGAAGGTCAGGGTAACTGGCAAATTAAAGTTATAACTGTTCTGCCCGTTCACAGAAAATTCGTAAACCGTACCGAGCACTGAAAAGCCAGCCGGCGGACTGGAGGGAGAAGTTACTTGCGTAATAGTAATATTGGCAGTGCTGCTTCCATTCAAAGCATTGGCAGGAATGGCAACTGATGCATTGCTGCCCAGACTTACGGTTCCCCCCGCTGAAGGATTGACTGCAGCACTTCCATTACTGCTCGTAACCGGCACTGTAGTAACCGTCGAGCCGCCTCCACCACCAGTCCCAACGCTGCTTAAAGCTGTAACGGCAAATATTGCCTGACCGGTTGTCCCTGCTCCAGCAACATACACTGTCCAATTTCCGATGAGAGCTGCGACAGGAACTGTATAGGTGTAACTATAGCTCCCATCAGCAGCGGCAGTAGTCTGATTGGTAAATATGACACTGGCATTGGGATCTTTTACAGTAATACCAACGGCTGAATTACCCTGGGGCAATTTGCCGCTGAAGGTTATTTGACTGCCTTGCGTTACAGTGGAGGGAAGTGCTGTAACCACTCCGCTCGCCCCCGCTATAATAAAGGCTTTGTTGACTGCTGCACCTCCCCCGGCTACGAAAACCTGCCAGGAACCCTGCATGGTGTCACTCGGCAGGGTGAAATCATAAGCAAATAAACCCGCACTGTCACTTGTGACTTGATCAACAATATAAGTAGCATCGTTAGGTTTTTTGATGGTAATTCCCAGGGCTACTCCCGACAAGGGCCCACTATCGTTAATGCTGCCGCTTATATGAACAGCACTTCCGGCAGGGGCTGTATCAGGAACAGTGAGAGTAACCGAAGTGGCTGCCAGGGCCAAACTGGATAATACCATCAGTGAAAACAGGACCAGCAGACAAGTCAGTCCTGTACTACGAATACCTATATGCATATTTAATTTACTCAATAGTTTACGCCCGTATGGCATAATGTTTCCTCCTTCTTCAACGGGGATAAAATAAGCTGGGGAAGAAACGGAATATCCGTTTCTTCCCCACTGTTCTAATTTACGGTAATGGCTGTCTGTACGGGATCTGCTTGAGATTGCCAGGATGCAGTATTTGACCAGTCATTCCAGAAGAATCCTTTGATTTTATAAGTTCCACTGATAGATGGCTGGAAGAGCGCACTGTACTCGGCATCAGGACTGTTAGGCACCTGTAAGCGGGCGGCATTCAAGAAAGTCGCCTGATTGTTCGCATCCAGAACCTCCACAATGGCTAGCCCCGACATGGTTCCATCAGAATTTTTATTGGCCTTCCATTTGAGATAATACTGTTGCCCCTTAGTAAGTGTAGTAGTAATCGGCTGCTGATTGGAATCTGCTACCGAGAGGCTCTTGATAGTAGCACCGACAGTTGCCACCACACTGTTAATGGTTCTCACAGTGCTGTCCATATAACCATTTTTGCTGGCCGAGATGATGTAGTTGCCGGCTTTGGTAACGGTGTAGCTTGCCTTACCGCTAGCATCGGCAGTAATGGTAGATAGGGTCAGGTTGTCTTTGGAAGCATCCTTGACTGATACATTGGCTCCTTCAACTGCTGCGCCCATTGATGTAACTGTAAAGGTAGTCGGCTGACCAACTGTAGTGCCACTATATTGTACTACCAGAGGTTTATCAAGTTCCATCGCAGTTGCCATTTTTCGTGGGATTTCGGTATTGTCCATATCACCGCTAAATGCTGAAGCTCCAGGTCCTTTCGCCATAATCGGCACCATAGCTGCCGTATGGTCGCCACTGCTCCAAGTGACATGAGTCGCATCGGTATAGCTCAAGCCGCCGGTTTCGTGATCAGCGGTGACTACCACTAAGGTATCCGGGTGTTTCACCTGGAATTCGAGGGCCGTTTGAACGCATTTGTCGAAAGCCAGAGTCTCGCCGACGGTATTGTTCAAATCGTTGGCATGAGCTGCCCAGTCGATCTGACCACCTTCCACCATCAGGAAGAATCCATCCGGATCGCTAGACAAGGCATCCAATGCCTTCTTGGTCATATCCACCAGGTGCGGTTCAGTGTTGCCGGTCTGGCGCACAAGTTCCTGGGTCATACCGCTGTCAGGTCCGAAGAGTCCTAGGATGTTGGTTTTGGCAGTGGTATTAATACTGGCCAGACTGGCGGCATCATTTGCATAAGCATAACCCTGGGCAGTAAACTCGCCGACCAAATCGCGGGTATCGTTCTGGTCACCATATTTATTACCCGTACTAGCGTAGAAAGCGGGACGCCCACTACTGGTGAAGTTGTTGGCACCTGCTCCCATGAGCACATTGAGCGGTTTGCCCTTACCGGCAAAATTATCATAATACTGTGCAGCAATAGTATTAAACGTATTGCGGTTGACTACGTGGGATGCAAAACCGGCTGGAGTGGCATGACAAATCTGGGTAGTAGTCACCAGTCCAGTGGCTTTATTGTCCTGGTTGGCAATTTCCAGGATGGTTGGAACTACCGTTTTATCGGGAGTGAGGCCGATCCAGTTATTGTTGGCTTTATACCCGCTGGCCAGAGCCGTAGCGGCCGGTGCGGAGTCAGTGATGGCGGCGTCAGCCGAACGGGTGGTAACTGATCCGCTGGCAGTGTTCACATCGTCCATGGCCAGGTGGTGGTCAGCATCGGCATCCCGAGCGGCCTTGATCTGCTCATAACCCATACCGTCACCAATGAGGAAAATTACATTTTTAGGTTTTGTCGGTACAGCCTCAGCCTGTTTAGTAATGCCAAAGCTGTCGATTAAATAGGGCTGAGCCGCATTTTTGCTTTGGTCAATCTCATAAGAAAGTACCGTCAGCTTGTCGCCGTCGACCGTGATACTCTCGAAGTTCTGAATCTGGCTGCGCACAGGTCTGCTAGCATCGGTTGGATCCGCACCATAGGGAGCGGCATGATGCTCATCTGCCACATCGAAGAGATTGAAGTAACTGGGATCTATGGTCTTGTTCTTGTAATAAACCTTAGCTCCTGCGGTGTTAGGGATTAGATAGATGGTACCATCAGGATTGACTGTGTATTCTACGTTCTGGCCATTGAATGTTTCGGTAATCTTGTAAGCATTATCGGCGGTACTATCAGCTTTAATTGGCTTGCTTCGCGCGTAAATGTGATCATGGCCCTGTAGCACCAGGTCAATTCCCAGGTTATCCATTATTGGAGCAATTTTGGTTCTGATTCCATTGGCACCCATTATATCAGGATCAGTAGCATGATTGGAGGTAGTATACGGTCCTTTGTGCATAATAGCGATTATCCATTTGGACCCGGCTGCTTTAGCGGCTGCTACATCGGCTTTCATCCATTCGATTTGCGCCGTGCTGAAATCAGCGTACTCAGTTGAGTTTTCATTATTATTCAATACCAGGAAATGGGCGTTACTGTAATCATATGAATAATAAGCCCCGGTAGTCGTATCTGAACCAGTAGCAGCCTTGATGTCAAAATGTTCTATATAGGAGTTTTTCTCCTTTTCATGATTACCGGCGGCTGCAACAATGGTGGTGTTCAGCAAACTGGTCTGGGAATGACCCAGCATCCAGTCCCATTGGCCTTCGTTACTTCCGGTATCAACCACGTCACCGTTTAATGCAACGAATTTGGCATCGTCCACCGTATCCAAAGCCTTGGCAATAGTCTCGGAGGAAAGGATCGCTTCATCTTCGCTCTTGGCTTGGGTATCGGCCAGATCTATGAAGGTAAAGGCACCACTGGCAGGAGCAGTCGTGAAGGTTCCAATCTCACTCCAAATCCCCAGGAAAGCATCCCCTACCCGGTATGAATAGGTTGTGCCGGGTTTAAGACCGGTAGCCTTGGCTTTATGAACTCTCTGGGAAGCTTTATTGGTTGAGACTGAATAGAGTCCGGTGAACTGAAGGGCTTGACTAAAGTCAGGATTTTGCCCAACTTTTTCAACTAGCTGCAGGTCGCTGGCAGCGGATACCGTACCTGTGTACCAGGTAAATCCTTCGGAAGTGCTTGGGTCTCCGTTGATGGTAGCGGTTACTTTGCTCACTGAATCTGCGGCGGTGTTGTTAGTTGCAATTAGATTTTTAACGGATTCTAAGACAACTCCGTCACTGGACTTAACTGTACCTTTAGTATAAGCTACCGTAATTACATTACCGCTTACGACCGGATTGGTGAGGGTTAGCGCAATAGTAGTACTGTCAGCGGGGCTAATGTCTACCGATACCACTGCATTGGCTGTAGTGTTTAAAACTATGCTGAATTCAGCTTGCTTGCCGGTAGGATCAGCCATAATTTTATCAAACTTGACCAGTACTTTCGTGCCGCTCTGGTTGCTAGCTGCGGATACAACCTGGGGAGCAGCCAGAACAGGTTGAGTATAGACTCCAGTGATAAGGTTCAGGTTAGTACTATTGTCGCCCGGAGCCAGGTCAGTGTTCAAGGAAAGTAGGGCTCCTCCCAGAGTCTTGGTCAAAGTATCCGCTGAAGCGGCCATTCCTTGATAAGCAGCTAACAGCTGGGGATCGCACTGCTCGTCACCCTGGTAGTGGGCCACCATCGCATTTATCAGACAATCCTTGACCGTTAGGGTAGGAGTGAGAGGCTGAGCTGCAGCATTAGTAGCGGTAGCCATGGCATCTGATGCTGACATCTCGGGATGCTGCTGCATGATAATACCGGCCAGCATTTGAGGTACCAGCCCATTCAGGCCCTGTACCAGGAAGTCTTTGGCATAGTTCGGGAAACTCTTTCCACCAGTATTATAGCTAATACTGTTTATCCTCTGGCTGGTAACATTGAGACTGCCATCGGGATTAAGTTCGGCCAATCTGTATGGAACCGGATAAGTCACCAGAGACCCGGTTTCAATATCAAACAGCCCACTTGCTGATTTGGCAATATCCTGGGCATGGAAATGGCCGGTGAATACCGCTTTCATTCCTTTACTGCTCAGGTCAGCTGCAACGGCATCGGCGTTTTTAATGACATATTCTGGGAATAAAGTGCTTTCTAATGAGAAGTGATTGTTTATCCCATGATGCATCATACCGATTACGGTCATACCCTTGGCAGTTCCGTCAACTAGCCATTTGTCGATAAAGGTCTGACGATCTGCTGAGAAGGTCCCGGCAGTCTGACCATAAACACATGCGTCCATGGCAATAATTCTCAGGCCAGGGACTGGGTCTACGACATAGCTCAAGGAATTGGTATCAACTGCTACGGCATCACCATAGCCAAAACCATCGTAGATAATTTTGAAATCGGCCGCTGTAGTGTTTTTTACCTTCGTAGTATTAGCACCACTATAGCTTAAAGCATTGGGGTTATCTATATCGTGGTTGCCATTAATTACGTAAACTTTCTTGCCGGCGTCTTTTAACTGTTGCAGGTATCCGGCAAACTGAGTCTCGCTCACATATTCTCCGTCCTTGGTCAAATCTCCGGCTACCAGAACTATCTGAGCATCGCTGTTCTTGATTTCCGCTACCGTACTCTCCAGTATAGCTTTACTCTCGGCAATCATCTTGCGGTCTGAAGCCAGATATTGATCGAAGGCTGCTCCGCTAGTGCCCAGTTCTGGTGCGAAATAATGAGGATCGGAAAATACCGCGAATTTAACCGTTGAAGCTAAAGGTGTATTCACTTTCGTACTGTTCTTTATCCGGCCTTCAATTTGGGCATTAATTCCCGTCGCTCCTGCCGCTTTGACAGCATCAGCCAGGGCATCTCGGACCAGAACATAGGTATTGGTCATATTGCTGGACTGGGAAGCAAAGGTGAAACCGTCTTTGGGTGATGCAGTCGTGCCTCCAGCCAGAAAGTCATTGGTAGCGACTGTGTAAGTCTTTATAGTGTCGTTAATATCAATTGGAGTGCCGTCACTCTTGGTTATGCCGATCACTCGGTTGCCCGAGGGTTGGGATGGGTTATAGGTAAATTTCAGGCCCGAGAGCTGTATTCCCATGCCTTTATCCATGACCGCCTCTTCCAGGATGGTCTTTAACTGTGCACCGGTCATGTCACAGGTCATTACCACATTGTCGAAAGGCATGAACTGGTAGATGTTAGACATGGTAAGCTGACCCTGGGTTATGTCGCAGCGCAAGCCGCCGTTGTTCTGGAAACCGATCTCAGCATTACCCCTGATGCGGGTTACATCGGCTGCCCAGTTGCCGGCCAGCGATTCTCCATAAGGTGAGTCGGCCTGAGTGCGGGTCATATTGATCTTCGCAGAACCCAGCACCTCGTCTAATATAGGTCCTTCGGCAGTAATGGTATCGGCAACTATCTGTTGCACGGTCTGATCAGCCACCAATGGATCTGCTTTATATCCATAAGGATATACTTTACTGGCAGTGTCCTGAGCTACATATGCAGAAGTGGCATTGTCAAAAGTGAAAGTGCCATCGGCATGCTGGGCCACCTTCAGGTCAATATAGCCCTTGCCGTTATAGTTGGCTATTTCCAACGGGACTCTTTTACCTGCGTTGGTAGTAACCAGGGTTTTGGCAATAGAATGTGAGTGTCCGCCTAGAACTGCATCGACTCCCACCAGTTGTTTGGTGATATCCACGATTGGTCCGGATAAACCGTTATTATAGTTATCGCCTTCATGGATAAGGGCAATGACGATTTGCGCACCAGCTTTTCTGGCTTCGTCGGCGTACTTATTAATATAGGTAACATTGCTGCCAATTTCATAATTAGCAATATTGGCGGCTAGAACTATACCGGGGGTGGTTTCGGTTATACCACCAACCACCGCAATTTTCACTCCATCTTTAGTAAATATCTTGTAGGGATCAAAAACTGGAGTGGTAGTGCCTTTAAGGAATAGATTGGCACAAACAGTTGGGTAATTGGCAGTGATTTTGGAGCCGTTTACATTAGTAACCTTTTCTAAGCTCCAATCAAATTCGTGGTTCCCCAGGGCGGAGGCATTTAATCCAATTGCGTTTAAAACCTTCATTACGGATTCGCCGTATTGGAGGTTAGATATGGCTGTGCCCTGGTAACTGTCACCAGCGGATAGAATCAAGGTACGATCAGGATTGTTGGCATATACATTGTTCTTAATGTTCTCCGCCAATACAGCGGCTACCTGGTTGGTAGCAGTGGTGTCGCCAATGTTACCGTGCAGGTCGGTAATTTCTACAATGTCAAATATTTTATCCGGATCTGCTTTTGTCAGGGTAAAAGTATTGATTTCTTCAATACTTTTGCTGGTACTATTATAATCCTGCGTATCAACCATCAGGGCATCTTTGGTAACGGTTATGGCACTATAGGTCGGTTTGTTTATGGCTTGCAGAAGATCCTGATAGGCAAGTTTAGTACCGGCGGAATCCTGTTTGGAACCAGCCCCGCCGCTTTCCAGGTGAATAGTTCCTGTGTCACTTACCTGTCCATTTTTCATTTTAAAGCTTTTCATGTAAACATGTTCATTGCCCTGGAGAACCAGGTCAACGCCATATTTATCAAGAATGGAGCCAAAAGCATCCAATAAAGTGGTGCTGATGCCGTTGGCTTCATATATGCCGCGATGCGTAGCTACGATTTTCCATTTCTTACTGGTCTTGCTCAAATCATTATCTAACCAAGCCTTTTCTGTGGTCAAATCGGACTCACTGTTCAGGACTGCGAAATGAGCATCACCATAATCAAAGGAATAGGTGGTACCTGGCGTAACCGGACTAGATGCACCATTAGCAGGTACGGTAAAATGCTGCCGGAATGATACGGCCTCATTGCCATTAATCTGCTCATGGTTACCAACTACTGGCATAAAGGCATAGTTGCCAAATACATCGGGACAAGCCAAGAAGAAAGAACGCCATTCATCTTCCCGGTCGGTAGTGTCGATCAAATCACCGGTTTCAATAATAAAGCTCGTGTCCGGGTATTTGATGATCATTGGTGCTACTGCTTTACCCCAGATACTATAATCTGCTTTGGTAACCGCCTGCGTATCTGAAGCATGCAGGAAAGTGAAGCTGTGATTGTCATTAGCTTCAGTGGTAAAACTAAATACATTACTCCATCCATTGCCGTTGCCGGCACGGTAGAGATAACTGGTACCAGGCTTCAGACCAGTTACAGCTGCCCGGTATACTGCAATAGAACCTTCCTTATTGGTTTCTTCAGTTCTGGTGGCATTTAGTACCTGTGCATTTGCATTGGGGAAAGTTGCACCGCTGGTATTTTCGATTAACTCTACCTGCCCGGTTGTAACGGTAACCGGGTTTTGCCAGGTGAATTCACGGGTAGTTTGGGCATCACCTGCAAAAGTATTGGTAAGTGTATTGGGTTTAAGAGGATCAAGCGTAGTTTCATTAGTAGCAACAGGCTTAACCCCACTGGTAGTCCATGTGCCTTCGCTGACGGTACGTGGCTTGGCCCAGGGTACAATGTAAGCGCTGTTATACCCAATTATTTCGAAATCTGCAGCATTATTATCAGTATCGGCAAATTCAATACGGCGCAGCGCTTTTTGCTTGGATTGTACCTGTGAAGAAGCGGTTTCACATCCTAATAAAGGACCATTTATACTGACATTATCATTTCCAGCTACACCCAACATATCCACATATCCGTCTGCTTTAGTACCATTCCCATCTGTATTAAACGGATTTTTAACTGTTAACAGGTTGGTGTTCTTTAGGATAACCATTTCCAGGCCCTTGTTGTGGAATGATTGGCCAGTCCAATCCTGATCCGGAGTTATGGTACTTAAATTTAGATTAATCGTACCTGGGTTTAAAGCCGCTTTCCCCTTCACTAAAAAGGAACAATGCGATGGAATAGTACCTACCAGGTCCAGTTTTCTCCAAGTGGCATCTGGATTACTTCCTGTACTGGAAGTTTCTAAGGTTGGTAGGTATTGGAGTGACCAACCGGTGAGGTTGATATCGTGATCGGTGGGATTGTATAGCTCGACGAAGCTGTTAGATACAGGTGCACCGGTAACCCCATAATCGCCGCCATCTCCATAGACCTGGTTAACAATAACCTTATCATTGGCACCTGGAGCCGCAACAGTGTTGTTAACGGTCTGGGCAGTAAATGTGGCTAGTACGCTAGTGTCCGCGGCAGTTACAGGTGCTGCACCTGCGGTGTATGCAACCGTTACCGGCTGAGCATTTAATATAGCATTGGTTAGAGTCAACATTATAACCGTAGCATCACCGCTCTTGAGTGCTGCTGCGGTTACCGGGTTAGCTGCTCCGTTGTTAACTGTAAATTGAGCATGTTTTCCGGTGGGATCAGCCATTGCCTTGTCAAATTTAACTCCGATCTGCAATCCGGCGGCATCTGTGGCTGCACTCACAAATGATGGGGAAGTCGGCAGGTTAACGCTTTTAGTAATATCACTGGCACTTCTGACTAATAGTTGAGCACCGTTATAATCGGAAGCAATTGCAATGATATCAACCGTATCACCGGCTTGAATACCTGTAAGAGTTGGCATCTTATATATGTTGATAGTATTCGTTGTTTCTGTAACAGGAGTATAATTACCGCTAGTGGCTCCCAGAGTTACATTTTTAATTATAACCAACTGGGATTCGTAATTGCCAGTATTGGCATTGGCAATGTTTATAATTTTGGGTTCAGGAAGGCTTCCGGATATATTGGCATCAATAGTTGGTGTTGTGATCTCCAGCAAACCGTTAAAATCCTTTAAGGTTCCGGATACGGTAATCTGGTCGCCTTGATTAGCCGTTAGTCCAGCTCCATATACGTTAATACCGGCCGTACTGTCCTGAATGTAATGGTTGGAGCCGCTGACATAGGTTACGACCCCGGTTACAATGACGTTTCCGGTAGCTTGAGTCCGGGCTGCACTTATAGTGATGGAGCTTGTTTGGTTATTCTGTTTAGGAGCTGCAGGTACATTATTGGTTACGGTCTGGGCAGTAAAAGTGGCTAGTGTGCCAGTGTCCGCAGAGGCCACAGTGCCTGATGAGTATGCTACGGTTACCGTCTGGCCGTATTGTATAGCATTGGTTAGAGTCAACACTATAACGGTGGCATCACCGGTCTTGGGTGCGGCCGCGGTTACCGGGTCAGCGGTACCGTTGTTTACTGTGAATTGGGCTTGTTTGCCGGTGGGATCAGCCATCACTTTGCTGAATTTAACTTCGATCTGAGTGCCGTCTGCATTGGTAGACGCGCTAGCTAATATGGGAGCTTCTATGGTTACGCTCTGAGGTACATTATTGATCACATTATGGGCAGTAAAAGCAGCTAATGAACCAGTGTCTGCGGATGTTACGGTCCCGGCAGTGTAAGCTATGGTTACCGTCTGGCCGTATTGTATGGCATTGGTTAGAGTCAGCACTATAACGGTGGCATCACCGGTCTTGAGTGTGGCTGCAGTTACCGGGTCAGCGGTACCGTTGTTTACTGTAAATTGGTCTTTACTACTACTCGGATCCGCCATGGCTTTATCGAATTTGGCTTCGATTACAGCACCAGTTGCATCTGTGCCTGCACTTATTAAAGTGGGAGCAACTGAAGCTTCCGCATAAACAGGCAAATTGACTACCAGCATATTGATCATCATAAAAAAGATCAAAAGCAAAGCTGCAACCCTGTTATGTGGGTTAACCTTCATTAAGACACCTCCTAATGTTTTAACAGAAGAACTACGGGTATAACATTGTTGATGGGGGTTATGGTTTCCTTACTATATACTTCACTCCTTTCTCCTATATCGCACAAATTGCTGCCATGGCAATTTATACCACACATAATTATCTGATCGAATGTTATCAATATTAGGTTTCGATATTGGGTAAATTTGGTTAAAGTTTTGTAAAAAAATGGTATCGTTTCTGAATGCACTTTTTTAGTTAATAGGCGGCGAGAAGGTTCCATTTTAGTTTAACGGCTATAACAGTCCCTAAGACTCACATATAATAAGGCGAAATAATAGCATAATGATCACAATAGTCATTTGACTTTTGTGATCATTATGCTATAAAGTGGATATTATATAAAAAGCGGGGTGTTGCTATGTTTAGAAATGCGATGCATGATTTGATAAAATGGAAAGCAGCCCGGGATCGGAAACCGCTAATTATTCAGGGTGCCAGACAGGTGGGTAAGACTTGGCTGATGAAGGAATTCGGCAGGGCGCAGTATGAAAAATGTGCCTATATTAATTTTGATAACAACGAAAGAATGGAAGGCCTCTTTAGTGGCAATTTCGATATCCATAGAATCATTACTGCCCTTCAAATTGAAGCGGGAGGAACCATTGAGGCTGCGAATACCTTACTTGTTTTTGATGAGGTACAGGAGGTCCCACGAGCACTGACCGCACTGAAATATTTTTATGAAAATGCCCCACAATATCATATTATAGCAGCAGGCAGTCTATTGGGGGTTGCTCTGCACCCCGGCTCATCTTTTCCGGTGGGCCAGGTGGATTTCATGAATCTTTACCCGCTTGATTTTTTAGAGTTTATAGATGCAAACGGCCATGAAGATTTGACACAACTGCTGAGAGCTGGAGATTTTAGTATCATTACAAACTTTAAGGGCCAATATATCGATCTGCTCAAACAATATTACTATATCGGTGGGATGCCGGAAGCCGTTTCTACATTCATCGATACGCAGGACTATGCGAAGGTTCGCGATGTGCAAAAGCGCTTGTTAATGGCTTATGAACAGGATTTTTCCAAGCACGCACCCTACTCAGCGGTACCACGTATCAGAATGTTGTGGAGTTCTGTGCCGGCTCAGCTAGCCCGGGAAAACAGTAAGTTTGTTTATGGTTTGATACGGCAAGGTGCAAGGGCAAGAGAATTTGAGCTGGCTCTCCAGTGGCTGCTGGATTGCGGCCTTGTTTACAAGGTTCACCGAGTTACGAAACCTGATATGCCGCTCATGGCCTATCAGGACTTTAACGCGTTTAAACTGTTCATGTTAGATGTAGGACTGCTCAGTGCGATGAGCGAACTTGATTTGAAAGCCTTGCTGGAGGGTAACCGTATCTTTGAAGAATTCAAGGGGGCGCTCACGGAGCAGTATGTATTGCAACAACTGATTGCTAGCAGGAAGGTTACTCCGTATTATTGGTCAGCTGAAAAAAGTAGCGCAGAGATTGATTTTATTTTCCAAAAGGGCAGTGATATTGTACCCCTTGAGGTCAAGGCGGCAGAAAACCTGCAGGCGAAGAGCCTGAAAAGCTACTGCCAGAAGTATCAACCCAAGATCGCCTTGCGTTCGTCCATGTCGGATTATAGAAAAGAAGAATGGCTGACTAATTTACCCCTCTATGCGATCAATGTGATATCTGAAAATACCTTCGATGCCTGACACCAACATATTATTTTGACGGCGGCTCTAAGTAAGAACAGATAGGTTCTCTTGGATAAACAATATGATTCTGATTCAGTACACCGCTGGTTCCATCTCAAAATATTATTCATTAAGGAAGATCTGGTAGATAATACGATAAACGAGGCACGAGAACCGTCCCCATGCCTTGCCCTAGGGCTACCAGGTTGGATTCAGGAAGCCAGTCTATTGGGTAGTTAAAAACCTCGGCAATTAGGCGGATGGGGATATATACCTGATTATTGTAGAGGGTGGCCGGGACATCAATGGGGCGATCCGTGCCATTGACTTGAGCAGTATGGTTATCTAACTTCAATTGGAGCACCACATCACCCTTGTGAATCCTTATGGATGAATCCTCCGGATTATAATTGACCGCTATTTGCATATCTGGCAGCACCTCTCCCATAGGAACTAGCACCCGCTGATTTCTCATAATGGGGTCGGCTGCAAAAAATATTTCCCGCCCATTCAGCTTGACTCGTACCGGTGCTTCACTTAATTTAGTAATTGCGATCGCATCGGTGATCTCTCTGAAGGGCCCGGTTAAATATTGGTCATGGAAATACAGCCCGGAGGACAGCCCTCCATCCAGGTTAATAGCTTGCACTAGATTAAGTTTTTGAGCGATTTCCGCCAACTCCGCGATTGATACCAACTGAACAGTTCCCATGATCAAAACATTATCTTGGGTTACGCCAATAAAGCTGCGCAATATAGCCGGGGCTTTAATCAAATCATCTTCCCGGAAACCTTCAGCAGCACCGTCAGCCAGAATTTTACCGTCCTTAATCAGGGTCGGGCCAGCACCTATAGTGGTACGAATGTGATCCCATTTAAGTACAGCAGCAGGTTTGCTGCCATCCTTATAATCAGTTGCATGAAATTCCAATCGATAATCTACCCGGTCGCCGATTTGGAATCTTGACAATATAGAGCCCTGATTCATAACAATAGTATAACCTGTTGCCGGAATAGCAGCTTCTCCCCTGGTTATACTCATCACGAGGCCGTTATCCACAATAATAGAGAAGCGATCATGGGGGCCGGTGGTTTTTCCGTAAGCGGGAGTAAATATAGCTATGGCATCTGGGTTATCCTTCCCGTAAACATGATTTAACCCCCAAGCATACCAGCCCTGAGAATCATCCCATTTACCATCAATTGAACCTATTATCAAGACAGATAGATTGTCAATCTGGACTTGGTTATCTGCCGCAAAGCCTATTACTGATCCCACATCACCCAGATGAACATAGTCTCCATGCTGTTCAAGGGTGCTCCACAGGGGTGTTTTTCCCTGGGCATAAGGCTCAAAATAGCCGCCATTAATAGCGGCTATAACTTCTGTGGTGGGATTCCGTAACTGCTCTGCGATATTTTGCAGGGAATCTTTTTGCCCCAGCTCATTTTTAGCCAGGGCTGATTCTATTCTAATAGTTGGGTCGTTAAGGTCAGCACATACCATGTTCACCGTGCGCTTCCCCCCCGAAAAATTAACCTCCAGTATTTGCTGATAGGCGCTGCTGTCACTGGCCTGGATGGGAAGGTTAAAAATAAATATGACTCCCAGCAGGATTAATGTCGCTATATAGAAACTGCCCTTATGCATTCACACGTACCTCTTTCCCCTGAACCTTCCAAGTTCTAGTTTTATCTTAGCGTATATGGCAAGTAAGTAAAAGCATTTGGAATTAATAACTCGGGGTCTGACCCTGAGTTATTCCTGTGAATTCACTTATTGCCATAAATAGGTAATATCAGTTAGAATTGGGTAAATGGAATTTACGGGGGGAAAATACCTATGAGGAAACGCATCATCCTATTCTCGGTGTTTTTACTTATGTTATTTCTTGCATTACCTGCGTATAGTATGGCAGAAGATACACCTTCTTTCACCAAAATTTTTGCCCGTAATGTTAGCGACATATATGTTTCCAGTAATTTCAATTCTGATCACACTCTTTTTTCCCTCTCCAATAATAAAATATATAGAAGCCAGGATGGTGGCAGTACCTGGCAGGAGACGGGTTTGTCTATTGATAATGTTTTCTATAGATACGATAAAATATACTTATATGACATGCTCTGTACCAATGAAAACACCATTTTTCTTTCCGGATATAATGCAGATAGAAAAGAATATTTCTTAGTTAAGAGTACTGATGCAGGAAGCAACTGGACCCCATTGTATAACCATGCTTTTTATAGCCTTTATTCAGCCAATGATTGGTTATTTGGCATTGATATAAAGCTGACATTCCTTAAAGGTTCTGACAATTCCGGTACCCAATGGAATTGGGCTCAGACATCGAAAGTACAGCTACGCAATTATGATTTTACAACCACTAACGGCAAGAGTTTATTTACCGTGTATGATAAAATACTATGGTCTAGCGTTAATAACCAGGACTGGACCTCTGTTAGGTCCCTCAATTCGGATAAAACTAGACTTTTTTCTTTTGTCGATAATGAAAAAAACATTATAGTTGCCTGCAACCCAGAAAAGGCAGCTGATGTGATTATTTCTTATGACAACGGAATTAGCTGGGATGCTGTCAATTTTGGTTCAGATGCGAAAATTCTAACCTACAAAATTAATTGCGCGACAGCCGCTCCAGGAGGCTTCTTATTTTTAGGCACTGCGAATAAATGCATCCTAGTGTCCGAAGACTACGGTAAAACTTGGACGATTATGTCCAACGGGGTTGCGGCTTCGGTATCAAGTATTAAAAGTGTAGTTGATGGTGACTCAATTAAGGTCTTTGCAGCAACCCCTTCCGGACTACTGTCAATGAGTTATCCTATTAATACTGCTGAAGAAATCCCTACAATAAAATCAACCGTAAAGTTTATTATTGGAAAGAAAAGTTGTTCTATAGATGAACAGAGTAAGGCAATGGATGTTGCACCCTTTGTATCTGGTGGTAGGTCATATGTACCCATAAAATATCTGAGTGAAGTGATCGGAGCTAACGTATCCTGGAGCGAGACTTCCCAGTCAGTTACTATCAAGAAGGATAATATAGTAGTTGTTCTTCGTATAGGCAACAAAGTGATAGTAGTCAATGGCAAGGAAATCACTATGGATGTTGTACCAATTATCCGCGATGGAAGAACTTACTTGCCAGCAAAGTATGTTGCCGAAGCATTTGGCTATACCGTTGATTGGAATGCAACTACCCAAACTATAAAAATGTCAAAGATGACCTTAATATAGTGGAAATGGTACGACAAACTGGAGGACTCAGACAACTTCAGATAATCATCGATAAAAGGTATAATGAAGAGAATCAACATTTTAGGAATTCAATTCTAATAACTCTAAACCACTAAATGTCAAAGAAGTTAAGGTAGAATTTTTAGCTCTCAAGTATATTAGAGAAGAAACAGCGATATGGGAGGCAAAATAGTTTGAAAGCATTAGTAACAGGTGGAGCCGGTTTTATTGGTTCAAACGTAGTCAAATTGTTGTTAAACAATAATTGGGAAGTAAGAGTCATTGACAATCTATCTTCGGGTTATAAGTGTAACTTGGATAGTTTAGATGTAGATTTCCAAGAAGGCGATATTCGAGATTCAGACATTATTGCCAAAGCTTGTGAAGGACGGGATGTTGTTTTTCATCTCGCAGCTTGTGTAGGCAGGCAAAAGTCATTAGACGACCCTCAGCTCGATTCAAGTACAAATCTTCTTGGTACGGTAAATGTACTGGAAGGTATGAAGAAAAATAATGTGCATCGAATTGTGTACTCTTCTTCAGCCGCAATGTTTGGTGAATTAATCACTCCACAAATTGATGAGAATCATCCGCAGAATGCGGACTCCCCCTATGGCGTAAGTAAGTTAGCCGGCGAAAAAATGGTTCTTGCTTATTGTAATATTTATAATATTACAGGTGTATGCTTGAGATATTTCAATATTTACGGTGTTAATCAACGTTACGATTATTACGGTAATGTTATTCCGATTTTTGCAAAATGTATATATTCCAATGAGCCTATGACCATATATGGTGATGGCGAACAAACAAGAGATTTTTTAAATGTAAAAGATGTGGCAAGAGCTAACTATCTTGCTGCTATTAGCGGGCAAGATACTGATGTTTATAACCTTGGCAGTGGAAGTAGCATTACAATTAATCATCTTGCAAATATTATGCAAGAAATAAGCGGTCGTGAAGTTGGTATTAAATATGCTCCCGTAAGATCTGCAGATGTGCGTCATTGTAAAGCGAATGCCGACAAGGTATTAGAAAGATTAGGCTTTAAAGCTGATGTTTTATTAGAAGACGGATTAAAAGAATATATGCGTTGGTTTGAAAACCAATGTGCCCAGGTTAACTTATAGAGAATAAGTACGGGGAATATCCAGCTATTTACAAATTAGCCCTATACCACTCAATCGCTGCCTCAATTCCCCGCTCAAAACTCCAACCGGGCTCATATCCCAGCATCTTCCTAGCCTTACTAATATCCGCATTTGAATGCTTAATATCCCCAGCCCGATCAGGCCCAAATATCGGTTCGATGTCTTTTCCTAAGGCTTTGCACAACTCGTGGTAGATGTCGATTAAATATTCACGCCCACCATAAGCAATATTATATGCCTGACCTGCAGCTTCATGGGACGCTTGGCAGGCTTTGAGGTTGGCTTCGATGACATTTTCGATGTAGGTGAAATCGCGGCTTTGGCATCCATCCCCGTTAATGGTAGGGCGCTCTTCGTCCATGAGCTGCTTGATGAATTTGGGAATAACCGCTGCGTATGCACCTTCTGGATCTTGTCTTCTGCCGAAAACATTGAAATATCTTAGCCCATAGGTATCTAAACCATATAATTCAGTATATAATCTGCCGTATTCTTCATCCACTCTTTTGGTCAATGCATACGGAGATAGCAACTTACCCTCTGCGCCTTCTCTTTTGGGCAGAACCGGATGATTACCGTAGACAGAAGAACTTGAAGCGTAAACGAACTTCTTAACTCCATTTTGACGTGCAGCTTCCATCATGTTGAGGGTGCCGCGTATATTAATTTCTTCATATAGTAGAGGCATCTCTATACTGCGAGGGACACTTCCCCAGGCTGCTTGGTTGAGGACATAATTCACCCCTTGGGTAGCAGACAAGCACGTATCCAAATCGCGAATATCACCTTTTATAAATGTATAATTGGGATGGCTGATAAACAGATCAACATTCTCCTGCTTGCCTGTTGAGAGGTCGTCAAGGCAGCGGACAATGTAACCCAGCTTAAGGATCGCCTCACACAGATTTGAGCCGATGAAACCGGCACCACCTGTAACGAGAAAAGTTGTATTGATTGGGAAAACGAGGTTACGATAACCCATGGTTTACAGCCTCCAATATCTATAACCAGCCGTTTCATATTCCTTACGGTTCAGCAAACCTTTGACGTCGATCAGCACTTTACGGTCATTGGAAACATCCCTATAGATTTCATCAAGCTTATCCATAGTAAGTCCTTTAAACTCATCATGAGCGACCGCTAGGATCACGGCGTCCATTTCCTTTATACTGTCCATGGAATCAAACGCCAGACCGTACTCATGTTTCGCTTCATCGACATCTGCGACCGGATCTGCAATCATCGGGGTTATGCCATACTCGGCAAGCTCATGAACGATGTCGATTACCCTAGTGTTCCTGGTATCTGGACAGTTCTCCTTAAATGTAAAGCCCAGGATGGCAACTCTGGCCTGCTTCATGGATACATCGGCTTTGACCAGGTTTTTGATTAAACTCTCGGCTACATATTTACCCATGTCATCATTGATGCGTCTGCCAGAGAGTATAATCTGCGAGTGGTATCCTATCTGCTCCGCTTTATAGGTCAAGTAATAGGGATCAACCCCGATGCAGTGCCCCCCCACCATCCCCGGGTAGAATTTCAGGAAGTTCCACTTCGTCCCTGCAGCTTCCAGTACTGCCTTGGTATCAATACCCATCTTATTGAAAATAATAGATAGTTCATTCATAAAGGCTATGTTAATGTCTCTTTGGGAGTTCTCTATGACCTTGGCAGCTTCAGCGACCTTAATGGATTCTGCTCTATGTACACCTGCTTCAACCACCAACTCGTAAACCTTGGCGACAATATCCACTGTCTCCTCATCCATGCCAGAGACGACTTTCACGATAGTCTCCAGTCTGTGAACCTTATCCCCTGGATTTATTCTTTCAGGGGAGTAACCGACTTTGAAATCTATACCGCATTTCAAACCAGACTCGCGTTCTAATATAGGTACACATAATTCCTCAGTTACTCCAGGATATACCGTGGATTCATATACCACAATGGAGCCCCTGATGAGATTACGTCCGAGGGTAGTACTGGCTCCAATGACCGGTGATAGGTCAGGAGTATGGTCGGTATTCACGGGCGTCGGCACTGCAACGATATGGAATTTCGCTTCTCTGAGTCTTGTCTCATCTGAGGTGAAGTCTACAAAACAGGTAGCTATAGCCTCATTGCCCACCTCTTTCGTAGGGTCTATACCGTTTCTATATAATTCAATCTTAGCTTGGTTAACATCGAAACCGATAACATCTGCCTTGTTTGAAAATGAAACTGCTATAGGCATACCTACATAACCAAGGCCTACTAGACTGATTTTTTCTTTCCTATTAAGAATATCATCGTAAAGGTTACTAAAACTCAATTGACTCTCCCCTCTCCCCTTCAAACAATTGATTGCTTCTATTTCCTCCACACCATCCGATTTACTATACCAGTATAACTCTGAATTATTTTCACGACCTTAGTGCTCACGTTCTCTTCTACATAGTCCGGTACGGCAACACCTAAATCACCGTTCTCCCCCATCGCTACTGCCAAATTTACCGCTTGTAATACTTGCTCAGTTCCTATACTACCAATGATGAAATTCCCCTTATCGATAGCTTCCGGTCTTTCTGTGCTTGTCCTGATACAAACGGCAGGAAATTTAAAATATGACGCTTCTTCCGGTAACGTCCCACTGTCTGATACTACGCAAAATGCATTTAACTGCAAATTATTATAATCTGAAAAACCAAAAGGTTTTAAGCTCCTGACATTGAGATGAAACTTGAAGCCCCTCTGCTCAATAAACTTTGCGCTCCGAGGATGGGTGCTATAGATAACCGGCATACCATACTTCTCAGCCATTGTATTAACCGCATTCATCAGAGCTAAGAAATTATCTTCATTATCTATGTTCTCTTCACGATGAGCAGACAGTAATATGTACTCGCTCTTGTTTAAACTCAAGCTCTCCAAAATCTTGCTATTTTTGATTTTTTCGATATTAGCAGTCAACACTTCTGCTATCGGTGAACCGGTTACATAAGTTCGTTCCTTAGCTATTCCCTCATAGTTCAGATAAAGCCGGGCATGTTCGCTGTAGCAAAGGTTTACATCAGCGATGTGATCAACGATACGCCTGTTGGTTTCCTCCGGCAGATTCTCGTCAAAGCAACGGTTTCCAGCCTCCATGTGGAAAATTGGCACTTTCAATCTTTTCGCAGATATAGCTGACAGAGCCGAGTTGGTGTCCCCTAATATTAATAGTGCATCAGGCTTGACTTCATTTAATACCTTATAGCTCTTTGCAATGATGTTTCCGATGGTCTCGCCTAAGTCCTCTCCAACTGCCTCCAGATAATAGTCAGGCTCCCTCAAGCCCAAATCCTCGAAGAAAATCTGGTTGAGGGTATAATCCCAATTCTGCCCGGTGTGAACCAGTATATGGTCAAAATATTTATCGCATTTTTTGATAACTTCAGATAAACGGATAATCTCCGGTCTGGTACCAAGTATGGTCATAAGTTTTAGTCTTTTTACTGTTTTAGCTGCCATGTTCACACCTCTAGCAAATTTGTATCATGCTTCTCTGGATCAAAGCACTCATTGGCCCACATGATCGTTACCATGTTCGAATCACCTAAGTTTTTAATGTTGTGTGTATAGCCGGTGGGTATATCTACTACCTCAAATTTTTCCCCACTGACATGATACTCGATAACCTCATCAGAGCCTACTTTCCGGAAGCGTATAACTCCTGTTCCGCTGACCACCAGGAATTTTTCATTTTTGGTATGGTGCCAGTGGTTACCCTTGGTGATGCCAGGCTTGGAGATATTGACCGAAACCTGGCCCCGCTCAGGAGTGCGAATGATCTCCGTAAAGCTGCCTCTGTGATCCACATTCATCTTTAGGGAATAGGCAAACTGGTCTTCTGGCAAATAGCTCAGGTATGTAGCATAGAGCTTCTTGGTAAAGGCATCGGCCATATTGGGAATAGACTTATCTTCACGACTCTTTTTAAATGAGTATATCAAATCCATTATCTCTCGCAGCTTGATACTATATACAATCGGCACCACGCAGAAATCACCCTCACGGGTTTCATTGCCTTTGAGAGCTCTTATCAACTCTTCAACCACCTCATCTATATAAATGAGGTTCATCATTACGCTTGGGTCATTAACCTGAACAGGTAAATCGCGAGCGATATTATGACAGAATGTTGCTACTGCACTATTGTATTTGGGCCTACACCATTTCCCGAAAACATTAGGAAAACGATAGACTAAAACCTTGGCTCCGGTTTCTTTACCGTATGAAAACATCAAGTCTTCACCAGCCTTTTTGCTCTGACCATACGGGTTGTCAAGATCTGCCTGGATTGATGACGTTATCAAGACAGGACAGGTATTATGGTTATTCTTCAGAGAACTTAAGAGCTCGGTTGTAAAGCCGAAATTGCCCTCCATGAACTCTTCGACATGTTGAGGACGGTTTACACCAGCCAAGTGGAAGACAAAGTCGCAATCCTTCGTATAAGTATCCAAGAGCGCTGGATTAGTATCCATGTCGTACTGGTATAGCCCCATGCCCTTTATTCTTTCAAGCGTTACTACTAAGTTTTTACCGACGAATCCTTTCGCCCCAGTAACTAGAATCTTCATCCTATGCCCTCCTGTTTTTCTGCTGTTCCTCTATTATCTCCTCGGCTAATCGTCTAGCTTTAATATCGTTCATACTACTCTTTTTCCAGGATGCCAAGTGCTCAGTTCATCTTTTATATAGTTAAGTTGCAGCAGCTTGTCCTTTATCTCGTTTAATTTAAGACGATAGGTGTTGTGAGAATTATACTCATCTGAGCTGGACAAACAAATGTCGCCATCAACAAAGTACTTATCATAATTAAGGTCCCGCTTATCAGCGGGAACTCTGAAAAATCCTCCCATATCTTCGGCTTTTATGTACTCTTCTTTGGTCAGCAATGTTTCGTAAAGCTTTTCTCCGTGGCGGGTTCCTATAGTTCTAAGTTCGTTATCTACATTAAATAATTCAATCAATGCCTGAGCCAAGTCTCCTATGGTACTGGCAGGTGATTTCTGCACCATGATGTCACCTGCCTGCGCATGAGTAAAGGCAAAAACCACTAATTCCACTGCTTCTTCAAGGCTCATTAGAAATCTAGTCATATTAGGATCAGTAATGGTCAATGCTTGTTCACTCTTAATCTGTTCAACAAAGAGAGGTATTACTGATCCCCTTGAAGCCATCACATTCCCATAGCGGGTACCACAAATGGTGGTCCTATCCGGTGAAACTGTCTTAGATTTGGCTACCAGGAGCTTTTCCATCATCGCTTTTGAAATGCCCATGGCATTAATTGGATAAGCCGCTTTATCGGTAGACAGACAGATTACCTTTTTGACCCCCTCGTTAATAGCAGCGGTCAGCACATTATCGGTTCCAAGCACATTAGTCTTCACCGCTTCCAAAGGGAAAAACTCGCATGAAGGTACTTGTTTCAGCGCAGCAGCATGGAAAATATAGTCCACTCCATGCATAGCGTTCTTCACGCTTTGCAGGTCGCGTACATCCCCAATGTAAAATTTGATTTTATCGTTGTGATACTCTTTCCGCATATCATCCTGTTTCTTCTCGTCTCGAGAGAATATACGGATTTCGCCGATATCCGTTTCAAGAAATCGGTCGAGAACCGCATGGCCAAAACTTCCAGTACCGCCTGTTATTATTAGTGTTTTATTTTTGAACATAGTTTTCATCACCCTTATAATATTTTGTTTTGAACTTCTTAATTAAATGGATAGTATTTAAATATTTCTCACTCATGGGAGGGTATATATTAAATAGCGTAACAATAATTTTCGTATTCTTAGTAAACTTAAGTTTATTTTTATTCTGCTTATATATTCTATAGTGTTCCTTAAATCTTTGTTTCTGCAATATCTCACATCTTCCTTTTTCCTCTGTTAAGCACTCCATATTAGCGAAATTACATGTAACAAGATAAATTATAAATTTTTTGCTTACATACGGTGCCAAATCCTTACCATTGTGGACCACAAAACTATTTAGTTCATCGAACATTTTTAATCTTTGCATAAAATTATTTACTGTGATTCTCTCTCTAGAAACGCTATCTCTGCTTTGATAACAAAAATAGTATTTTTCTTTTACATAAACTATTTTTTTACATTTATGGAGTATCTGCGGTGTTGTAAGTTCATCGATTCCTAAATTTTGCTCGAGAAATGTAAAATTATTAAATAACACTCTTTTGAAAATAGTTGAACCTAAACCAGGATGTAAATTATTTTTAAAGTAATTGTATAATATCTCATCTCCATTATGTATTTCGATTTCCTCATCCGTAGTGGTACCAGTAATTGTACCTTCATCATCGACATAATATATACCAGCATGAACTATATCTGCTTTTCTTGATACCAACACTTCTATCATTTTCTTAATAAAATCTTGAGCTATATAATCGTCACTATCCACAAAGCAAACATAATTTCCTGTTAGAATTTTGAATGCTTCATTATAAGCTGAACCTATGCCACCATTATGCTTGTGTATTACTTTTATTCGATTATCAAGCTTTGCATATTCTTCACATATTTCTCCGCTTCTATCTGGGGAACCATCATTAACTAAGATCAGTTCAATATGAATATATGTTTGACGCAAAATGCTTTCTATGCACTTGTGTAAATAAGCTTCAGCTTTGAAAACAGGTACAATAATGGATACTTTAACATTCACTATCTTCACCTTTCAATCTTATTATATTTAAAAAATTTTATTGATGTTTAATTCTGATGAAGACGTATATGCATCATTATAAAACATCACACATTTATCAAACACTATATCACCAATATAAACTTTATTTCGATATCGATAAAAACCGCATTTCTCATAAAAAAGCGTTAAATCCATTTTACATAATAAAATTAAATCCAGAGATAATTGCTTCGAAAAGTGTTTCGAAATATTCATTAGTAATGTACCTATACCACAATCCATATAATTTTTATTAACACATACATTTCCTATTCCCAAAATTGGCATGAAATTAACCTTTCTATTGACCAAATTCATGTATGCCAAAATAACACCTTTACTATCTATTATTAATAAGTGGTAATCTTCACCATTGATATTTGTATTTATCCAGTCAATTTGACTTTTATATGAATATGACCAATGTTGCTGTTTAAGATTTATTATTTTATCTATAAGTAAATCGTTAATCTCAGAATGTTTTACAAGATTGATCATGTAATTACTTATCATTTTCCTCCATCCACCACCCACAAGGCAGTGCTACAAACTTATCATAAAATTCACTAACTCCAGCAAGCTCTGTTTTGTCACCAAAAATACTGTAGTAATTGTTGTTCAAGTGCACACCTGAAGCATAATACCCAAGCTCTCTAAATTTTAATAATGTTTCTCTCTTTCTGTTGCACAATAAAGCATAAACCCAATAGTTAGGTTTTATATCATTTCTTTTTATCGGTTGAAATTCCGGAAAATTGATTCTCAAATATTCATCCCAGTATTGTGCATTCCTGCGCTGTTTTTTTAATATATTCGGCACTTCTTTCATTTGTTGAATGCCGATATAAGCATTTACATCACTCATGGTTGCACTGTGACCAATCATTGTTATATCGCAATTCGGGTTAATTTCTCCTATATCGTCTCTAAAACGATTTCTGTCTATGCCACAATCACGAAGTAAAATACTTTGATCATATAGAGACTTATCCTTGAATACAACTGCTCCGCCGTCAACAGTATTAGGAATTCTAACCGCGTTAAATGAGAAAACTGTCACATCTGTTCCAACATTACCAATCTTATTGCCTTTGTATTCCCCGCCAAATGCCTCAATACAATCATCAATAACAGGTATTCCGTACTCTCTGCCTATTTCGTTAATTTCATCAATATAGCCGAAATAGCCACAATAGTGATTGTGTATAATCGCCTTCGTATTTTTCGTTATTCTATTTCTGACACTGTCGGGAGCTAGAGTACCGGTCTTTGGATCAATATCAGCCCATCTAACTTTTATGCCCACAGAAAGTAGCGGTTGAGTTGATGCAAGACACGCCATAGGCGATAGAAGTACCTCATCGCCGATTTCTAATTCGAGCGTGGATAATGCAACTAATATTGCCATATTATATGAATTAGTTACTACCAAGTTATCTGCACCAATAAAATTAGAAAGGTTCCTTTCAAATTCACGAGCATATTTACCATACGCTAGAGCTCCACTATTTAATATGTCAATAAGCTCCGGAAGTTCTGGCATGTGTGGTTTAAATAATGGTATCATTTGTTTTACCAACCCTTTTTAATTACGTCAACAATTCTTTCTCTATCATCTATGGTCAGCCACCAACCACACGGAATATGAACAAATTTTTCATAAAACACATCTAGATTTGAAAGTGTACGTTCCGATGCAAATACTGTGTGTCTGTCATTTCTTAAATGAAGCGGTGAGGCTAAGATTCCGTTTTCTTCGAGCTTGTCAATAAAATCAACTCTGCGTTCAACTTTTATTGTATAAAGCCAATAACTTGGCTCTGTATTATTATAATATGGGATAAGGGCTAAACCTCTCACATCTTTAAGAGCTTCATCATAATATTTACCATTATCTATATACTTCTGCACGTTCTCTTCTAAACACTCTAACTGAACAAGACCAATTTTTGCATTCACATTGTTCATTTGATACTTGTAACCAGGTTCAATAATATTGTTTTGAAGTCTAGGAATTTTCTTGTCAAGACCAAACCAACGAAGTTTTTTTGCTCTGTTATACTCTTCTTGGTTTTTCAAGCACAACATGCCACCATCAACAGTTGTCAAATGCTTAATAGCTTGAAATGAAAAGCAAGTATATGCGGAATTATTGCCTATAAATTCACCTTTGTATTTGCTCATAAATGCATGTGCGGCATCTTCGATGACCGGAATATTATACTTCTTCGAAATGGTATTAATACTGTCCATATCACACACCATTCCGGCATAATGGACTATCATAATTGCTTTCGTTTTCTCATTAATAAGACTCTCAATTGACTGAGGATCAATCAGTCCCGTATTAATATCCACATCCGCAAATACAACGTTTGCTCCTGTCAATGCAATTGTTGTGTTCGTTGGCTCTGCGGTTAGAGCTGTACTAATAACCTCATCGCCAACCCCTACCCCGATAAGAATTAAGGCAATGTGTAAAGCCGCAGTACCCGAGTTCAGTGTCAAACAATATGGATTGCCGATGAGGTCTGCTAGTTTTTGCTCAAATTCTGCAACGGTTTCACCTTCAGCAATATAACCACTATATAAAATATGTTCAAGACGTGGAATGAGCTTATCCTTCGGCGGCATATAAGGCTTTACAATTGGTATCATAATAATACATCTCCTATTTAATTATTATTTTATCCTCATGGAAACTGCACTTGTTACTTTTCTAGCTATACCTAAAAACAAATTCTTTTCAAAATTGTTTAATGATAATAGCCACATCAACACAATGTATATTAATCCAATTCCGCAAGCTTTAAATAAATAAATAAGTAAGTTCGCGGATGGTGATACTTTTTGAACTAAAAGACCTAGTATTGCAGTTAAAATCAAGGGTAAAAGCATTTTCAAATGACACTCTTTAAAAAATCTATATATGTTTATTCCTAATACCTTTTTATATACAACGTTCATCCAAACAACATATGAAAATATTAAACCCGCCGAAGCTCCAGCAGCGGCACCTATGGCACCGATTTTCTTCACAAGAATTATGGACACCAACAAGCTAATTATTGAGCTAATAATAAGTCCATAAGCTTCTATTTTAATTTTATTTTCTGCTAAAATTATTGTTAGTGGAATTGCTTGTGTAGATATAATGATGCTGGGTGTTATCAATAAAGCTGCTACGTAATAAGAATCGGAAAATTGGTTTCCTACCCATAGTTCAATAAACTGCCTACCCATTGATAGAAAGCCTACAATTATCAGCCCAACAACAAATAATTGTATTCTACCAACTTTTATCATCAAATCTTCTTTTTTCTCTATTGATTCATCTACAGCTACCATTCTGCTTACCTTAGGCAAAAACAAGCCATTTATAGCACTTGCGAACGAGGAAGTATAACCGAATATGGTCATACCAATAGCGAAAATCGCAATTTCAACACTGTTTGCTAAAATTCCTAGAAGTGTTGGCTGAATTGCAACAAACATCTCATAACAAATAATACTTACCATCATCCAAATTGAAAATCCAAAAACACTTTTAGTCAAGCCCATATCCTTATACTTAAAATTTATAGACAAATGCATCTTCTTATTTATATAAATCAGCTTGAAGGTTATTATAATTATTCCAACAAATACATTTACAACCACTAGTGAGTATAACCCCAATCCCATCGACAACGCTATTACTATGAAAGAAATTGTTAATGCTTTATTTAGTAAGGTACTGAGTTTTAATGGCAGGAAAAGTTCATAAGATGTCAAAATGCCGTCAAGTGGTTGAAAAGGAAAAGCAAAAACACAATAAATACCGGCGATACAAAACAGAATCCTAACTTTTTCTATCTCTACTATTGTTAATCCAATAAAGATTTTATCAATAAAAGAAAAAACAATAATAAGAATGATAATAATTGCTATATCAATAATTAAATAAAGCTTAAATATAAGACCTAATAAATTGTTTATACTATCTTTATCATTCTCAGCATTATACTTTGATAGAAATCTTGTAACTGCATTACCCAATCCAAAATCAATTACAAAGTAGGCAAGAAAGCTTGTAGTTAATATATATAGTCCATAATCTGCTTGTCCAATTATTGCAATCATCCAAGGCGTATATATCAGTCCTGCAACAATGTTGAATGCAATTGAAATATACGATAGCAATGCACCAATTTTGATTTGTTTTGAGCTGTTAACTCCATCCACATCTTACCTCCAGAAACAATTTAATTCACTAAACATCCAGACGAAATGAAATACGATAACAAATATATAAAGATATAAACACTAATCTACTTATCCGGCCATCTTTCTCCACATTTACTGCTTTCAGTATCAAGATAATACAACATATATTTGTTAACACTAAAATGTCCAGAGATAGACGGTGTTTGTTGTCCAGAAGTTGACGGGATAGCTGGCCAAGAAGCACCGTCTTTTAGACTTCTAGTCAATTCACCCTGAATAACCAACTTCACAATATGGTCATGATAATCTTTTGCCATTCTGCTCCATATAAAAGACTATAGTGCCCCAGTTGTCAAGACACATTTTCAAAATAATAAGCTAATATGTCCTCCTATTTTTAATATCTTCCAGGACATTGATACAGCTACGTTTTCGGCTCCCGATTACCTCCAAGCGCTCACTACAACATGGACAGTAATTCTGCTCCGAGCTCCTAACAAAAAACACATTTCTCTGGGTTTTTAATCAGCTCATATTCTGATAAAATTACCATAACTTTGGTGGTGACGCTTCTGGTGCTTTTGTTTGGCGCATTAGCACATTAACAGAGGCGTCTTTTCCTTTCACTCAGATATGGTCATTATATCCAGTAATATCCGGTCAGGCAATTCCATCAGCTTTTGGACGCTTTAGGTTAGCTGAAACAACAAACAGCCTGAAATGCAATATATCCAACAAAATTCAATTATCGTTTACTGATATCAACTTTTTATATAAGTTTATATAATCAAATATCCTTCTGTCTTTGCTAAAATTATTTTTTGCATATGCTATACATTGAGCGCTGTAAGATCCCTTTCCTCGTTTATATATGTCAGCAATATGTTCCTTAACTTTATTGTAATCATTTTTACCTACCACATAACCGCAGCCATCACCTATTAATTCAGGATTTGCTGTGGAATTTAGCACAATCGCTGGTGTCCCACATGCAAGTGCCTCTGCGGTTACATTACCAAATGTTTCTTCCAGAGATAAATTTACAAATACATCTGCCATCGAATAATACTCTACAAGCTCAGTAGTGTTATGAGTTTCGTCTATATGAATTATATTATTAGGAATATTTACTTTAGCACTAATATTTCCCACTAGGATAATAATCATGTTATTTGAGATCTTTTCGGAAAGTTCTATAAACTTATCCAACCCTTTGGCATTACTCCAACTGCTTGCGACTCCCAAAATAATAAATTTATTTTCTAGCCCCATTTTTCGTCGAACAGCAATAGAAGAAACAGGCCTGAAAATATCCAAATCAATCCAATTATATATTCGAGTTATAATATTTGCTGATGTTAAAAAGGACTTCATTGCTTCATTGGTTAACCAATCTGAAATTCCCACAATAGCTAGTCGTGGAATATTTTCAAGCAATCTTTTTTTGTCATGATACATCATTTTGCTTCTATCAAAAAACCAACTCTTATTATCTCTTCGTATGCGTGGACAATTGTGGCACTCGCTTTGCCATTTGAAACAATTTTGGACAGTATAATGACAACATTTACCCGTGTAAAACCAACAATCATGAAGTGTTATTACTGTAGCTATATCATTTCTTGCAAGATATGATAATAAAAGTATTAAATTAATGTAGTTTGAATGGAGATTACCTATGTGAACTATATCTGGCTTAAGCTCATCCATGTAATTTAAAAGCTTTCGAGTTCCCTTTTTCGAAAAATATGCCTGTGTACCCAAGATACGCGATAAGAGGCCATGTAACTTTTTTTCAATCAGCGATCCAATCATATATCCTTTTTCATAAGGCGTGCCAATTGAATATGCGATATACCCGTCAATATTACTTTTATTTAGGTAATCGGCAAGCTCATAACAGAAACGCCCTGTACTTCTTATACCATTGATTGAGTTGATTTGTAATACTTTCATTATTTATTCACTTTTTTCTCTATATTTTTTTATTCTTTTATATATATCTGTGATACTGCAAATATTGGAAACATAGCTATTGATAAAGTAATTCCCATTGGATTTAAAACAACTATAATAAAAATAGCAATTAATACTGCAGCATTAGTTCGAAATGCTAAACTCGACTGCTCAAATATCTTTTTTTCAAAAACACAAAACAATACTCTTATAATTGCCACTCCCCCAATAAAACCAAGTTGTGCAAATTTATCAAGAATTTCCGAATGTTCTCCTATTGCGGCATAATTAAAACCCACACCTAATAAAGGATTGTTAATAAAAGCTTTGATACTCGTTAAATATACTTCCGACCTTCCAAATTCACTACCTATAATAGCAAAATTATACATTGAATTTATTTTAACTATATAGTAGGTATCTGCAAATATAATCATAAGCCATTCTAAGATATCCTTATAAAATATGCTAACACCAATTGACAAACAAAACACTATAGTAAAAAAAGCAATAAATCCTGCTCTTGTTTTCATGCGAGCACCAAAAAACACAATCATTGAAATAATCATTGCAAAAAATGCAATTCCATAGTTTGCAATGTATATTAAATATAAGGCAAGCAACAAATCAATTAAAACAATAATCATCTGCCATTTTTTTATAGCTTTACTGTATAATAATCCACATAAAGTAGTTATCAAAGGAACTAAAGCATATATGAAATCATATCCGGCAACCCCTTTTAAAGAATAATACAAATTATCTGCCAGGCCACTTCCCGATAAATGTCTGAATAAGAAAGGATCCATAAGTCCTTCTCTTATTGATATTGTCATCCAAATTGGAATTATCATAAGTAATAACCATAATATTGGTTTATAATAATTTAGATCCTTATAATTTTTCACAGTCGAAAAAACAATTACAAAAAAACAATAAAAATAGATAGGTGTATACTTTGGATTATATAAAGCACCTGTATCAATAAAATATCTGAATATAGAAATAAGAATAAGTATATATACTGCCAATACACCTTTTCTGGGATGAATAAAAACAGATGGACTTCTCAATAAAGCGCTTATAATCCATATTAACATTAGTAATTGACATAATAATTTCACATATGGATTATTCAACAACGGGGGAGAAATTATAATAACTGAAATAATACCTACGATCGACGCCATCAATTTGCTATACACTTTTTTACGTAAATTTGAAGACTGCCGAATACTAGGCATATTATACATTTCCTTCTTTTGCTATAATTTTTGTTAAGTTCATGCGAAACATTTGCTGAATGTGACTAATTTGATGATTTTTTTCTCCGCATTTCCATGCTTGATCAGCATAAGCTTTTCTTTTGTCCTGATTCTCTATCAGCTCAAGCAACTTCGGCTTTATTTCTTCCGTTGAAATCGCAACTTCGGCAGCATCATTTTCGATAAGATATTCTATTGAAGCTGCTTTTTTCCATCCAACCGCAAAAATACATTTATTATTTTTAAAGTAATCAACTAGTTTAGTAGAAAAAGATAGCCTCGTTGAAAATTTATAACTTAAGTTAAAAGATTCAACGTGCAATACTATATCTGCATCTAAAATCTGTTGCTGAGCTTGTTCGGCAGATATAGCTCCACCAAACACAACGCCTTCGAAAAATCCAATTTTTCTTTCAATTCTTTTAGTCATTGGATTTTTTGTAAATATCTTTAATAGTACTTTATTATTATTTGAATTTTGTTCGCGTACTACTTCAGCAATACGAGCAAGAGTTTTCCATCGGCCACTCATAATATTGCCTGCATATACAATGGTAATAGTATCCTGTACAACATTTGCTTTAGGCTTTACAGAAAAGGAAGCACCTTTATATAGTAATTCTATGGGTATATTTAACGCTTGCTGGTATTCATCAATTTGTTTTTTCGTAATAGCGTAAAATCTTTCTGAAATCTCTACTGTATTCCTAATATATCTTCTGATATAAATTCTTCGTATCCAAAAAAATGGAGATAAAGAGAACTGCTTATATGTATAATAGTCATCCATAAAATATATAATGACAGGTTTTCTTGTTAAATGGTGAACATATTTAACTAAATCATGCATATAAACTGCGTCATAGACTATTGTGAAAATAACATCTATATTGCAATTTAAGATATATTTTTCTAGCTTCTTGGTTTTCCAATTCACTAATTTCCATAAAACATCTCTTGCCATATATAAAAAATGCGTGCGATTCAAGCGAAAAAAACGATAAAATTCGTCATCTTCTTTTTTTATCGTATTTTCATCAATTTCAATATGTCTTTTCACGTTATTAGATGTATGAAAGATTTTTCGATACAAATCTTTTTCTGGTATGTTAAAACTGCTTTTACATATGTTATTGTTAGGATTCTCTGAAGTACAATATATCGAATTAACATCACCATTCCAATCAAAGAAAATATCATTTAGCGTATTACCAGTATTATTATCATTACGCCAGACACCCTTTGTTAAAACTAATACATTAATATTTTCACACATATTAAAAATCTACTTTCTTCTACGATCCATAACAAAACGCATCGCTCTTGTAATAAGATAAAATCCAAATACATTTTTTGATTTTGCAAGATAAAAAAATATTTTCCAATGAACAGGCATATATGTAAAGTCTAATAATGAAAATGCTTTTATATATTCAGAATGATTCAAGAAGTCATAAAATTCATTTAGCACAGCACTAAGAGGTTTATTCCTAATAGCATTTCCACCAAGTTGTATAACACTAAAGCAAATGCTGTTATAAAATGCTTCGTTTATTTCCAAATCTATTAGGTCTTCACCCAAAATATATTTACATATCGAAATATGTTTTTCCCATTTTTCCAATAGCCCCATACGGTAAATTTTAGTTAATGAGACTGCGGAATTTTTTCGATAATGATACAAAGGTTTCTTTATATATACAGCAGCATGGCTGTAAAAAAAGTATTCCAAATTAAATATCTGACATTCTGATGGCACAAGTTTTAAATCTATAAAAGAAATATCGTTATCTATGATTATAGAACGTTTATACAATTTGGCCCAAACTGAAACTAATCGGTCACCTTTTGTAGGATCAATCAGCTGATTACCTTGTAACCCAATAATCCCATTTATAAAAACTTTCTTAAACTCATCTCCCTTGAATATCTTTGGTTCATCATCAAACAATCTATTAACCTTTGTACCTATGGAAGATTCGTTACAATAATCACACACTACAAAATCTGCATTGCTTGACTCGATGGCATTTAATAGTGCTTCACATATTATATTGTCAACCCAATCATCGCTATCAACAAACATAATGTATTCGCCGACAGCAATGCTAATCCCAATATTTCTTGCGCCTGATGGACCTTTATTTGATATTGTTTTTATAATAACCCCATTTCCATTAAATTTTTTCACGATTTCAAGCGAATTATCGGTAGAACCGTCGTTTATAATAATGATTTCAATATCATCTTTTATGGTTTGATTTATAAGCGATTCAACGCATTTTTCAACATATGCTTCTGCATTAAACATTGGTATAATTATACTAATTTTTTTCATGAGACAGCTCCATTTATATCTTTTTTATCGATCTTGCAGGAATACCAGCAACAATTGTATTGTTGGGCACATCTTTCGTAACAACAGCACCTGCTGCAATAATAGAACGGGATTCGATTGTAACGCCAGGCATTATTCTACAACCACAGCTAATCCATACATCATTGCAAATAATAATTTCTTTTAATTCCATTGAATTATATTTAATGGGCATATCATTATTAAGCCATGTATGATTTGGGGTTAAAATACTAGTATTATGGGCAATACTAACATTATTCCCAATTTTAAGCCCCCCAGCTGCATCTAAGTAACACATGGGATGTATGCTTACATTGTTTCCCAAAGAAAGACAATGCGGGTCAATTATATATACATTTTCGTAAACAGAAACATTACTACCACAATGCTCGCAAACATTACGCAACAAAATATATCTTATCAATAAGCCTTTTTTACCGCGGATGCCCCTAAAAAAAACTAATAAGCCTTTACAATATGACTTTGGTAATATTTTCACTAGAATGACGCATATATTAATAATACCCTCGAATTTTTTAAATTTTTCCCTACCACTTTTATACACAAAATTCATCCCTTATTAATATGCTTATTAATTATTTCGAACATAGTATAGCTTTTAAAGTCATATTTATTTTCCATCTTTTTATAATACAGCAATATTTCTTTTAAAACATTAAAGTTGTATTCGAGATTTGTCCCCATGTTATGAGGATGCCACCACAAGTGAAAATATTTACCTTTCTTGGCGGCAGAAAGCATCTCCATTTTAATTCGTGCTAACTTTAAACTTTCTAATAACTTTAGTTTATTAAAATAGGTTCTATAAAACATTGAAGCAGGAACATTGTACAAGCTATTATTATATTCGATATCCTTATCCGTATAACATAGATTTTTTCGGATGGGGATATAGGCATCAATAAAATCAACAATTCTATTTATATTTCTATTTTTTGAAAACATAAATAAAGGTTGCCGCCCTCTATATATCATTATACCCGCATAAGATAGAACGGGGAAAAATGCTACATTCAATTGATTTCTCGGCATAATTATTGTTTTCGGTTGAATCCCATATTTTTGCATGACCGTAGTTGCAGCGTGAATATCTTGTCGCAATAATTCCTCAGATACGCCTTCTTCTAACATATAAAAGTGTGAAAATGTATGGGTTCCAATTTCTTGATTCTTATAGTGCATAATTTGCTCAACCAAGGATTGAGCAAAATGTATTTTGTCTTGGTTTTCATTTTCTCCAATACTCGCAACCTTTTCTTTTAATGAAAACTGCCATTTTTCATAAATAATATCATGATTTAAATAGCTTTCAATTTCAGCCTTATCATTGCATAACATTGCACCAACAACTGCCCAAGTAGCATGAATATCAAATTCCTCAAAGAGTTCAAGAATTTGGGGAACAATAACTTCCTCTTGTAACACCATCTTTTCGAAAAACTGCGGATCTTTAGTGCCGATTGCACCCCAGAACTTTTCAAAATCCAATGAGATAATCAATCCACCAGCCATTATACTTGATCTCCGTCATTATTCCTAGTCCATATAGTTATTCGAAGTTTATTGTTACCGGAATGAAGGATTTCTATTGCTTTACCTTCGTATACTGCGTCCAAGATTTCTTTTCTATAGTTGATATCAAAAAATCTAATCATATCATAATTAATTCTTGAAGTAATTGAAACATTATCAGTAGTATATCTTTTCTCAATCTCTATATTAGAGTATGTTTTTTTGGTATCACTATTGTCTTTTATATAATGACCCACAACAAATTTTATCTTTTTTAATATACCTTTTCCGCGTAAAAAGGATTTGAACTTGAACTTTGCTTCGTCTATAAGATTGGCTATACTACTCATAAAATTCGGATTATAAATTGAAACAAATTGATAGTTTATGGTTTCCATATCTGACCAACGTAATTTGTATATAGATTCGCCTTTTGAAAAGTCGAAATATTCATAATTTGTTGTTTTACAAAGATATTCAAATAGCATTTTATAATGAATAGTTCCTAAATTATATTTAGTAAAAGCCGGATCAAACGCAGGTATCCAATCAATAAGAGTCTTTTGATTTGCCAAGCAAAAAATAAACGATATGACAATATCATCAACAAGCAACAGCGATATAAATGCTTTTTTAGCTCTTGTCATCCGTTCAATCAATTTATTATAGTATTCGCGATATTTTATGTCAGAAAAATGAGAGGGTGTATATACCTTTTCAAAACGCTCATTGTGGATATGATATATTTGTTCAAGATAGATTTTGTATTCCTCGTAAGATGCTTCATCATAAATTTGAATCATGTTCACTTTTCCAACTAAACCTAATTTCTTTTCAAATTTACGCATCTCAGATCTTTTTTTTGAATTGGTTATTTTTGATTTAAAAAAAGCCTCAAAATCCCTATTAAGAATGACCAACGGACATTTATATAATTCAATTTTATATTGAACACAATCATCTTCTATAAGTATTTTATACAGAGGATTCGTATTATTTATATCATAATAGTTAATAATATATGCTTTTTTCCCGTTTTCGAAGTAACTTTTTATCTCGGCATGCACATACTTTTCTTGACCCGCTTTACATATATACCCAAGGTAATTCCCTTTACGATAACCAATAAAAGTATAATGAACAAATCCAGGTATGCATCGCATTTCTATAAGAGGTGCCAACCCAATGAGTACTTCATAATTGTTATACACCTTTAGAAATAAATATTTGCCATTTCCATAATTCTCAAAATAAGTAATATAATATTCCCGACTTTGAAATGGATTATCGTTTATCTCGAATGAGTCTAATAATTCTAAAAACTCCATTATATTTGTTGAAACTTCAATCATTTTTCTTCTCCAAATTTATACTTGCTTTTTAACAATGCTTCTCTGGACACTGCCCCATGCAGCCTGTTGCAGCACATAGGATTTCCTCAATTTTTTTTATATTCATATACTTCAACATCTCCATATTCACTTTTCTTACATCAAATTTTTCCCGGCACAGTTTATAACTCGCCCGTCCCATTTTCTCAATCTCATTGTGGTTCTCAATGAACCACTCCATCTTCTTAGCTAAAGCTTCACTGTCTTGAACGGGCACTAAGAACCCATTTACACCGTCAACAACCGTCTCTCTGCATCCAGGCGTGTCCGTCGTAACAACAGGCCTTCCCATAGCCATTGCTTCAAGTACGGTTCTCGGGGTCCCCTCTCTGTACGAGGGTAGTACGTAAACTGAACATTCCCTATAATAACTGGCAACATCATGTGTCTCACCAAAATACTCAATGACGCCTTCGTCAATATAAGATTTTAAATCATCCATGGTTAAAGAGTCATGTATGTATTCAATTGCACCAAGCAACATGAACCTTGTATCGGGGTATTTACTCTTGACCTCTCGTGCTGCATGCAAATATTCCTTGATACCCTTACTATACATAATTCTGGAAAGCATAAAAAACGTTAATTTTTTCGGCAATGAAGCTGGTTCGAACTTATACATATTAACACCGGAACCATTAACTTGTCGGCATTTATCGCGCCTCAACAGTTTCATTTCTGTGAATTCATTCAAATCGTCCGGATTTTGAAATATGACTGTGTCGGCACACTTAAAGGCTATTCTATACAACATACATGCAAGGGCTCTGATTATCTTTGCTTTTGCAGTTTTAGCTATAAACACATATCCCGCACCAGTAACCATAGAGTTTATTGTTTTAACACCCGCTAGCTTGGCTGCTATTGCTCCATAAATGACAGGCTTTATAGTATATCCAAGTGTGATATCTGGTTTCTCAGATTTAAGAAACTTTCTCAAAGCAAATAAATACTTTAGGTCTGCCGTTGCACTAAGCCCGTTCTTGTTCAAAGGAATAAGCTCGAAACGGACACCCAATTCTTTGATTTTATCGATGCTGTCTTCGTTGGGGCCGGTGACTATAACTTCATATCCATTGGAGATTATTTCTTTTAGCAGGTCTCCTCTGAAGTTATATGTTGTTCTGTTTTTGGGGGAGATTAATACAAATTTCAAAGGGATATCTCCTTCACCTTTATCGCGTTGTCTTCTGCTACCTTATGATTTTAAATTCGCTTAGGTTCGAAATAATCACCTCAAACAATCTTTCATTAACCTTGTCCGATACAAACGAGTTATGCGGCGTTATAATCAATCTATCAAAATCCCATAATAAGTTGTTCTCCGGCAACGGTTCTTCCTCAAACACATCAAGTGCTACTCCAAGGAACTTATCACTCTGCAGAGCTTCAATCAAAGCCGTCTCATCAATCACACCACCGCGGGAAACATTAACAAGAACACTTCCGTCCTTCATGGCTGCGAATCTATGCCTATTAATCAAGTGGCGGGTCTGTTCCGTAAGAGGCAACGCCAGAATAACGATGTTGCTCTTGTTTAATACTTTGTCAATCTCATCCGGCACACAAAGCTCATTTATCAACCCAGCCTCTGCCGGTTCAAGCGACCTGCTATCAACACCTATCACATTCACATCAAATGCTTTGAAGCGTTTTGCAATTTCAACTCCTACATTCCCAAAGCCGATAATGGCAGCCGTCTTGCCGGTGAGCTCAAGCAAGTCCCTTTGTTTTAGCCATTTACGACCAATCTGAGCTTCGTAGAACTGGTGGGTCTTCTTATATATCTCCAGTACCTTGAGCACTACCCATTCAGCTATAGGTGGACTGTAAACCCCTATGGCATTGGCAATTTGGATACCATGAGCGTTGATATAATCGAGCGGCGCTCTGTCCATTCCGGCACTGGTGAGTTGTATAAACTTGAGGCTATTAAACTGAGTAATGTCATTGTACAGAAATAAACCATTGCAAACCACTGCGTCTATAGTTGAAACATCAAGCTTTGGCGTTGTCTCGCTTAGAGGTATCCTCTCATCCTGAACGAAGATAATATTATATCCCAGTACTAGCAATCTATTTAGTTGTTCTTTACTATAATTAAAAGTACCGGTTAGCAATAGTTTCATTGAACAATCCCCATTTTCATATTTTTGAAATGCTTCCTTCCAATAATCATTGGAATTCATCATCAAAACTTCAATCAACCATTATGAACGGTCGTACACACAACCCACTACTATCAGGCTACAAACTAATTAATTTTCCTGCAATGTCGCTTGCTATCTTCATAACTTTTTCGCAAACCAATACCCTATTATGTTCGAAGAAACTCGTATCCTCATGCTCCAGCCTGGCTTCATAAGCTCTAATTTCATCAACACCACTCTTGAAGATTGCTATCACCTTGCTGGGGTCTTGTACTTTATCTACATCGCAGAAACTCCTTGACAATATGGCCATGCTCGACCCCAACCTGTAGTGCTCTGCTATGACGTGTTCAGCGGGTAAATCTCCCCATCCGAGCCGAGCAATGCCGCCAAAACCATATGGAATACCCTTCGCTTTGAACTTCTCACAGAGCCGCTCAACGGTTCCATCAGCCAGCAACTCAAACATGAACTTCATCTTATGGGCGATATGGAGGTCATTTAGCCCGATATGAATCTCGCCGATACCGTACAGAGATAGGATTTCATCTGCGTTCTCGACGGCTTCTCTGGTTTCCATCAAAAGCATCGTCTGGGTTCGCCCACCAATGCAATCAATAAAGAACTGCACCTCATCCTTGGTCTTAAACATGGGGAGCATAACGATATCGGCGCCGTTCTCAACTACACGGTTAATTTCGTCCTTTGATTTTGGATTAATGGGGTTTATCCGCACAAGCAGTTCAGAGTGATTCATCAACGGTTTAATAATAGCGATATCTTCGATATGATGGTGTGACTTGACCGAATCCATATGCCCCTGTCGTTCTGCTTTTCCAAGCCTCTCTAAATCGATCCATATCCGATCAATTCCAGAGCCTTGTGCCATCTGTGCGATATCAGGCTTGTTTGTTATGTACATCAATTTTAATGGCATTTAACATTACCACGCTATCGTTATTTATTTCTGTTGTCGCTGCCGCTTCTGCTTCGAATGTTCCTGGAGTGGTTCTCTTCGCCGTCTCGGTTACATTCACGTTGTCCTGCATAGTCAAAACTTTGATTACTGTCTTAAAAAGTATCTTCATATCCAACGTGAAGGAAAGGTTGTTGACATACCACACATCGAATTCAATGCGCTTATCCCACTGCACATCTTTTCGACCGTTGATTTGTGCCCAACCGGAGACACCTGGACGGACGTTGAAACGCTTGCGTTGCTCTATGGTATACTCTTCGAGCGGCCACGGATGATATGTAAGTGTTGGGCGAGGACCAATAATGGCCATGTCGCCTTTCAATATGTTCATGAATTGAGGTAACTCATCAATACTGGCGGCGCGTATGAACTTACCGACTTTTGTCACCCTGGCATCAGTGTCGGTCGAATAAACACCGCCCTTTTCAGCTCCCACCAGCATTGATCTTAATTTATATATCGTAAAGATCTTGCCGTTCAGCCCAAGGCGATCCTGCTTAAATATGACCGGTCCTTTGGATTCAATCTTGATAGCAATGGCTATTATTAGTAAAAAGGGCGAAATAATTATTAGTCCTAACAAAGCAAGGACGAAATCCATCACTCTCTTAATAATCAAATACATTTTAAACCCCTACCTTAATGAGAATCCGTTGGTTTCAAGAAACTCTTGCGATGTCAGCCATGCGATTTTTCGCCCTTTCACTGCTTACTCTCACAACAAAACATACTCAAACCAGCCCAAGCGCTATATAACGGAATTTCAGGAAGTATTCCTTCACTATTTCCACCGTTCATGTCACCCTTTACGATATTGATTACTAGGGTACCTCATCAAGGTTGGTCTTTCTGAAGAACATGCCTGTTTTTGTTATGTATTGATCAGGGTTTGCCTATATATGGGTTGACATTTTTATCCATAAGCCCAACAAGATTTATATTACACCTATATTAACTAATCCAACAATGCTTTCGACAAATATACCCTTTATGTTGTTTATTGCGAAATAATCTGAGGTTTTATTGAAAGGGGACACACCTTCTGCAAAGGAATGTCCCCGATAGAATTTGCCCAATAATTATTTAAAACTAAACCTATTAGTGCTGGGTTCGCTATCATGCGAATAGTAGTAATAGTACTGGTAGTAGTCATTGGCATCCATTTTCACCTGATTTAATACTACTCCTATCAAGCGGGCATTGGCCTTTGCAAACTGATCCTTAGCCTCCCTGGCCAGGTCTTTGCGAGTGATGGCAGAACGCACCACCAGGATTACTCCATCTACCTGGGTAGAGAGAATGCTGGCATCAGTTACGGCCAGAACCGGAGGGGCATCTATAAATACATAATCGTATTTTTCCAGCAGGGTCTTCCACAGGGAGCGGGTCCTCTCCGAACTCAGAATTTCAGCCGGGTTAGGCGGTATGGGGCCACTGGTTAGAACGGTCAGGTTTTCTATCAGCCCTTTATGGGCAACTTGTTCTACATCCAGCTTTTGCATGATGCAGTTAGTAACTCCCCGAATATTATCTACCTTGAATATTTTGTGCTGCACTGGTTTGCGCAGGTCACAGTCAACTAATATTACTTTATTCCCGGCCTGGGCCATTACCACGGCTAGATTGGATATAATCGTGGATTTCCCGTCCAGCGGATTGGAGCTACTTACCAGGATGGAGCGGCAGGGTTGGTCCATGCTGGCAAATCCCAGGTTGGTACGCAGGGTTCTATAGGCTTCAGCCATGGCTGATTTGGGACTGGTATTGGTTATTAGTTCATAATCGCTTACAGTTCTCTTTTTACTCTTACCGATCATAGTTTACCTCCATATGAACTTTCCCGGGAGTTGTTTTCGGTTCTTAGGGGGATAAGACCCAGCACAGGCAGGTCCAACTCTCTAGTTATATCATCAGGGGTCTTCAGGGTATTATCCAAGTATTCTAATATAAACGCCAGTAAGGTAAATACCATTAATCCCAGCAGCAATGCAATAGCTATATTTAACTTCTTATTTGGCTTGACCGGACTGCTAGGTATATTGGCCTGCGAAATAACTACTACGCTGGTGTCTCCCAGGTCAATGGATTTTGCTATCTGGGTTTCGGTACTTTTTTTCGCCAGGGTATCCGAGGTCTGCTTCAGGCGGTCAACATTCCGCTGCAACTGATCCTGTTGGGCTCTTTTATCGGCTAATTCGGCTTGTAAAGTATCCAGTTCCATAGCCATAGAATCCACCAGAACCTGTAAGCCCTGGCTTTGGCCTTGTTTTTCCGCCAGGCTGGCCTTCTTCTCGGCTAATTGCTGAGCCAGAGATACATAGAGGGGATTTATGTCTTGAAAATTGGTAACCGAACCGTTGGCATCATTGTACTTCTGGACTGCTACGGTCTTCGGAACATTAGCTAATTCCTGCTCCAAACTGCTGACTCCATAATTCAACTGCTGTATTTCTACCTGAGCCGTCTTCAACTGTGAATCGAAGTTCACACTATCGGTAGACTTTTTGGTAAACTCGGCCTCCAGAACGGCTACTCCCCGAGGTTGACTTTGAAACTGCTTGAGGGCATCGACGGCCTTTTGCAGGTCGGCATCGGTGATCTTCCCCTGGGTTCCCAAGAAGTCTACGGAACGGCTCATCTGTTCCTGGTTCTTCTCGGTCATCAGCTGCAGGTATTCATCTGATAGGGTGTTGGCGATTTTACTCGATAATTCCGGGTTACCATTGGTAACTTGTACTTCTATGAGATTAGAATCCTTCACGATGGAAGCACTGATCGCTCCCGATAAACCAGCCGGGGTATACCCGGTTAAATCTAGCTGGGTAATTATTCGTTTCATCAGGGCTTCACTTTTTATCTGCCCTAAATATGTATTCATGGTTAAAACCGGCAAACGGGATACACTATTTACGACGGTGTCCAGACCATCTTGACCAGTTTGCGTAGGCGTGGTCTGCAGTTTATCGGTGGCCTGGGTGACCATGAGCAGGGTCTGAGCTTGATAAACCGGCTGCATGACAAAATAGCTAATAAAGGCTGCGCTCAGTCCACTGAGCAGGGTCATAATTATAATCAACTTACGCCATTTTTTTAAGACTATTAGAATCTGTCGCAAATCTATTTCTATTTCTTCTTCTGCTGCGGATGGGCTGCGGTTGGAATCACTCAAGTTTGTATCTCCTTTCGACACTATATCTTAGTACATTTCTGCAAAAATTCTCCAAATCCTGCTTAATAACTATAGATATTATTACATATATGTGCAAAAAATGGACGCAGAATAATAATTTTAAGGTATATTACATTCTAACATATAGATATTCTACCTAGCGGGATTTTTTCAGGAATCTGGTCCAGGATCTTCTGATTGCTGCTGGCATGATAGTTTCAACGGGCAGACCAGCTATTATCAAGCGGGGGTTTTCTGCAGTGAGGGTTCGGGCATAATCGGTTCCCCATCTGTTTTCTAACTCCAGGAAAGCGCCGGATAGGACCGGGGAACGTCCATGGGAAGAGTGGGCATCGGAGGCGATCAGGTGGGCAGAGCCTTCCTGCAAGAGTTTCAAGGCGGTTTTCTTAACTGATTTTCCAAACTGCCCGGTAATACTTGTGGAGGTTATTTGGGTCAGGATGCCTCTAGAAATGAGACCCTGTAATAACTCTGGGTCTTGTTCAAAGCCGACATTTCTTTCCGGGTGAGCTATAATGGGAGTAATCCCCTGCAGCTGCAGGTCATATAGGATCCGCCCAGTGTAATCCGGCACCATGGCGGCGGGGAGTTCCACCAGTAAATATCGACCAGTATCATTAATGGTCAGTAATTCTCCGGCGGCCAAACGCCGGGGAAGATCGGGTTCCAAACGGTATTCTGCTCCGGGCAGGATTTGCAGAGGTATTTTCTCGCTTGCGAGGATTTCATTCAAATCCGCTACGGCCTGCAGGATATGGCTTTTGCTATTATCAAAGACTCCACTTATCACGTGGGGAGTAGCCACTATAATACTTATATCATCCTTCACCGCAACCTCAGCCATAGCCAATGATTGTTCCAAATCTCTAGCCCCATCATCTATGCCTGGAATTATATGCGCGTGAAGATCGATCACTGCCTTTTTCTCCTCCGATAAGTCGTGAATATATTGTTACAATCATAGTATATCACTTATGCCTATGACCGGGGGACACACCTCTCCTGGTAACCATAACAGATTCCCAGGAAAGGAATATCCCCCAGAATATTGCTGAATAAGCAGGAACCGGGGCTTGGATCGAGAACTATTATGATATCGAGGGGAGAGGATGCTTCGTGGCACGTATGCAAAAAAAATATAAGGTCTTTATTGCCGTTGGTATATTGTTAAATGTAATTTTGTGCTTGGGGATTTGGGCTAATTATAAGCTGGATAGTATAGTAGCGAGCCTAAACAAGCCCGGGGTTCTCTATAGAGATAACTATGTACAGCCAGGTGAACCTGCTTCGTCAGCTCTGCCAGGCACCTCTGCCCAGTCAGGTGGTAACGCATCTTCTAATACATCAGGGACTATCGCCCCGTCTAACGCTTCTTCCCCTAGTGGACAGACAATTCAACCCAGCACTCAGGATATTGCCCTAGGAGTTGAGCAGAAGCTGGGCCGACCGGTAGAAAAGAAGGATTTGCTTGAGGCAGGCATGATTATTATGAGCAAACTAAACTGGGACGAAATTACCTTCTTATACAATGTCGGCAGTAAATCTAAACCAAGCTCAGAGGAAATTCAGCAGGCTCGAGCAATTCTTAAGAATAAGCTCAGCTCAGACGAGTTAGCAACGCTAAAGGCCCTGGGGGGCAAATACGGACACGGCCTGAATTTCCTGAATTAGCTGCTGATCTTTCTTTTCTTTATCGCTTCCTGCATATATACTACTGCAGCTGGAGGAGCCTTTGAATCGGCTGCAGACGGATATTCGGGCTTCTGGTATTCGGGTATTACGTTCGAGATCAGATTTAATATGGCGCTCCTCTCGGGGGCGGCACTCATAAACCAGGTATAAATGTTTTTATTTATGTCAGCATAGCTTTCATCCAGTTCCTTTTTGGAGATAAATATTCTCTCGTGGCGGGTGGCAGCCATCTCTTCGCGCCCGGAGAAGAGTTCTTCGTAGAGCTTCTCTCCCGGCCTTATTCCGGTATAGGTGATTTCTATATCGCGTCCCGGTTCGTAGCCGTAAAGCCTTATCAAATCCTTTGCCAAATCTGCTATTTTGACTGCTGCTCCCATATCCAGTACAAATACTTCACCGCCGGCAGCGATAGCTCCGGCCTGTATGACCAGTTCCACTGCCTCAGGAATGGTCATGAAAAAGCGCTTCATGTCAGGGTGAGTTATGGTCACCGGTCCGCCTCGTTCTATCTGTTTCTTAAAGGTAGGTATAACGCTGCCCCGGCTGCCCAGGACATTGCCAAAGCGGACGGCGGCAAAACGGGTGGAGCT
>Ga0074198_1000410_pt1 | contig 47167 bp, 86 predicted proteins | sample EPASupsiteSAE323_FD_64527 | JGI IMG/M metagenome (GOLD analysis project Ga0074198, IMG submission 64527) | Bioremediated contaminated groundwater from EPA Superfund site, New Mexico - Sample SAE3-23 | ecosystem: Environmental > Aquatic > Deep subsurface > Groundwater > Contaminated ... | reverse complement strand
ATAAGGGCCTTGTTATAGTTGGCCATTGGGCCGGTGGTGAGTGTGGAGAGGTTTTCACCAGTCTCTGTCATGGAACCCTTATTTTTGGCTATGGTTTCCATGGCTGCTATCCGTTCCTCCGGAGTCTTAGCAGCTTCTAATATTTTAGCTTCCTCAGGGGTTACATCCCCACGGAATAATGCCGCTGAGTATCCACTGGTTAGGTATTGGCCGTAGTTCCTGAGTAATTCCTGTCTCTGGATAGGGTCGGGTGTGAATGCAGCGGCATCAATAGCAGATAAGGCTTGGTAAGTTTGGCCTGGTGCGGCCCCCTGGATAACATATTTCAGGACCCTCTGGATATCCTGGTCCTGTGTGGAGGATGCAACAGTATATTTTTGGTACTGTTCCATTATGGTGGATGCATCCTGGGGGCTTTTACTATTCTGGAGCATGGTCTGAGTAGTTGCCCGGCCCATACCATACGTGAATATTTGTTGTAAACCAGCCCCACCAGCCACGGTGGCGAATATATCAGTCAATCCAGCTTCCATTCCACTGAATTCATTAGCTATTGATTTAACCCCTGCCGATGCGGTGCTTTGCATCCGTTGGATTGTGGCTGAGAACTTGTTAGAAAGGTTATTGAAATTAACAGCATTAATACCAGAATTTATATCATTCCGGATAGTGGTAACACCGGAACTGACGGTGCTACGCATTTTATTAATAACACCATCCAGGTTACTGACTAGTTTGTCGAAACGTGAATTATTGATTTGTTTAACTTCTTCCTCGGTTTTTTTACTCTGACTACCCATCTCCTTGATTTTTCGGATAGTCTCATCAATATTCGCAGGTTTAACACTAACAGTCACAGGCTTAGCGGCCTTCTGCATTTCCTGGAGCTTGTTAATCGTGGATTGTAGTGATGCGTTAACCTTACTGGTGGAAGTGTTATCTATTTCTTTAACATCAGCTGCGGTCTTTTTGCTTAACTGGCCAACCTCTTCTATATCCTTCTTCACCCCGGATAGGTCTGGGCCTACGATTCTTTTACCCAAATCACTGAAGGCTTTTTTCCATCCTGATGTGAATTCGGATGAGTCTAAAACTAGTTTTGCGACTACTTTTCCACCTCGGGCTGTCATGTTACTATCAACTCTTTATAATTTGGGCGTGTCAGAATATTCTGGGATAAAAATTAAATAAAATAAGAACAAATTTTATAGATAGTAATAAATTGGGGATGTTTAAATGGGCTTTGATAAAGAAGAGTTATCCAAAAGGTTAGAATCTAAAAGGATTGCACGGCACCATAAAAGAAAGAAAATGAGTGAAAATGAAAAATTAACTGGGGCTTTGATGAGAACTGGACCGGTAGGTGCATTGATGTATGTTGCTGGAACAGTTCAAGGCGAAAGATGTCCCAGGTGTAATAAAAAACTTGAAAAGAATGCAAAGTTTTGTTCAGAATGTGGATTAGCATTATGAACATTAAAGTGCCTTTGAGACATGATAAGCATATAACGCTAATTCATCCACCTTAGCAATTCCCTTTTTCATATAATAAATTTCCCCCTTAAGAGGGTGATTGAAATCCACTTCATGCTGAACTTCAGCATAATCAAAATACTTATTAGACAACATTGAATAGAACATGTCCGCCTGGAAGACTGGGGTGGGACTTGTTATCTTAGTGTAAAAACTATCCTGAAGATATCCTTCATCCAAAGGAACATAAGGGAAGGTTTTGTTCTCTATTTCATTAATAATATGGTCCGCGGCTATATCATTCTGTAATCGAACATGATGGTCCACTATTTCCATATTCTTAATAGCATCAGATTCATCGATCAGGAAACTAGTCATCCTCACCCTCCCATACTTCTCATTTGCTGATATAAATCAAGGGTTTCAGGGTCATCTTCAACACTATTCCCCTGATTTCTGCCTTTCCGGTATTTCTCTGGATTGTTACGCATATCCTCTTCAACTTCTATAACTTCATGGATCCATTCCAGTAACTGGTAGAGTGTGTAGGTGTCCAGGTTATTCCAGAATGAATCAATAGTTTCATTGATGGATTTACGCATGGTTAGGAGGAAGTAGTGTTGGAGTAATATCTGTTCCAACACTTCACTCAATAAAAGGAGAGGGCCATCCTCCTCACCGTTAGCTTCATTCTTCTTGGCTGCGAAACTGGCCGATCTGGCTATCATGCTCCGCGTCTATCAGTTGCCTTAACCTTAAGTCAATCTTAGCCTGGCTAGTGCCACTCATGTATAGGTCATAGAACATTCCCAGGTTTTTGGCAATGATCATATCAATATTGTCATGGGCTTCAACAAACTCACCAGGTTCCATGGGTTCGAGTAGGGTGACACATACCTTGTCATAGGCTTCATCCATCCGTTCATCAAAGTCACCCAGTTCAATTTCTATCTTATCACTTAACTCTTCAAGTTCACTTTCTATCTTTTCAGCTTCCTTCACGAGTTTATCAGCCTTCCTCTGATTCTTCTCCAGGAGACTGTCATCCTTATAGGCTAAACCATATAATTGTACAGCTTCTTGACGTTTCTTACCAGCCTCATTCACTTTATCCATTATAAGCTGACGTTTATCACGCGCATATTTCTGTAAAGCTTCAACGTCCTTATTTGAATCTCTTAACACCCGGGTTGGGCATCTTTTGAATCTTCTCTGTTTTCCACAAAATTCTATACTACTTTTACTCAGTTTCACCATAATATGGGGCCCCTTTTCACGTAATTCTTTATCCAAAATATTTGAAAAAATAAAAAAAATTATGGGTTATATTAACCCATTTATGCTTTTTCGTACTTCACAATAACAAGACCACCAGGGAAAGCCTGGCCGTCACCAGTCACAGTCTTAGCCAAACTCAGAGAATGACCCTCAGTGACTTCTGCATTGGTGGTTACCAGGTCCACACCAACAAAACCTTCAATAGTGTTCGTACTGTTCACGGCCCGGGTCCCTACACTAGTAGTCCCAGCACCATCCGCACCCTTATTCTTCACAGTTAAGGTCATGTAATTGGTTGCCTGACCAATATCCCCATCAGGGATAACCTTCACATCCTTCACAATACAGTCAAAGGGTGCTGTGAATATTGTCTTCTCAAAAGTCGCATCCGCAGCATCCGCAGGTATCGCGGCCTGGAAGAATTGGTCCTGGTAGGATACAAACGCGTCTTTAAACGCGGTTATCGCAGCAGTGTTCTCATCAATAGTTGCTTGTAATGCTTTCAAATCCATTATATCATCTCCATTTAAACAGGTATACTTCCATAATTCAGGTCATCCAATGGTGTGATCACAGTAACTTCAATAGGATTGGTTGTTAACAGTGCATTGGAAACTATTTTCCCCTTCAAAGTCATGTTTTTATAATCCTTACCGCTCCTTGGACTGGTCACTTCACTCACTAAGAGTTTGGGGATCACGATCTCCATATCCGCATAGACAGATGCAGCTGGACTGGTCACTGTTTCGATTAACTTCCCAGTGGTTTTGAAGATCACCTTTTTGAACAATGACTCGGTGGTTGGATCTGTGCCACTAGACGAACCAGTAGCCCATTCAGCTTCTAAGCCCATATTGTTTTCATTGTAATCCATTTTGATAGTTGTCTCTCCAGTGAATGGTTTACGATTCTTTTCCGGGCTTCCGAAATCTGTTCCTCCACAGGTGGATAGTTCCAGGTTGTTTTTAAGGTTCAAACTGGCCTCCGTGTAACAGTCCACTTTATAAGTGTCTGTTTTCAGAGTAGCATCCGCAGTCCCCACCGGGCCGATATAGATACTGGTTTGGTATGCTTTGAACCGGGTTTCTGTTCCGGGGAAAACTAGTGTGGGTTCTGTCTGGTTATATAGTGGGAAGTCACCCATGAATTTAGCCTTATATACGGGTGATTGGTTCGCGTTGAGTGTTAATTCAAGTGAATCAACCATCTGGTTAACGTATGCTTCTGGTTTAGCATCTCCCCAATTGAACCCTTCCACGATAGTGGCGACGGGTAATGATTCTGGAGGGTCCGATGCGTCCCGGAAGAATTTATGTTTAAATGAAGTTGTTGCACCGGTAACCGCAGGGGTGACAGCATCCTTAGCTCCTAGTAATTGGAAGAGTATATCCTCTATCCCTTCACCTAATCTGAGTTTATCCTCCACAGATGGGGATGAGCTTGCCTCTTTCCTGTCCTCTCCTAAGAGGATGGTGTCCTGGCCGGTGTGGCCTTCATCTTCCTCCGAGTCCATCTTGTTATCTGGTTCGAAGGTTTTCATTTTCGGGAATATGGCTGGTAACACCCTACCGAGGGTTTGAACCCCATCAGTATAAGGGTTTAAACCATAGCCCATGTAATGTAAACTGTTAGGTGGTGCGCCCATGGTTATTCACCTCCCTTTTTCACTTTTTTAGTTTTCTTAACAGGTTCTTCTTCGATTACTTCTTCCCATAATCCGTTCTCTCTGAGTCTTGGGATGAGCTCATGGCCATCAGGAACTTCAACTATCTGACCCCTTTTCAGGGTTTCTTCAAGTCCTGTTATACCTGCGAAGGCCAGGTTGAAGTCTTTCATCCCATCTCTCCCTTTAAATTTGAATTTCATGTTTCCTCCTTCACAGAATAGGTGGCTGTGAAATCTATGATCATCCGATGTGCCAGTAACTTAGGCCCTCCCTGGTGTTGGATTAACCATGGTCGGGGTTTGGATTCAACATAATCCCAGGAATTCAAGACCTGGAAGTCATCTGTCAAAGTAGCGGTTTTAAGGACGTTCCTGACTCTCTCCCTGTATTCATCCAATTTGGATCTGAGCTGGGTTTTCTCATAATCCGGTTCTAAGTAGATTATAATAAACCCGGTGGCCGTGTATTCATCAATACAACCACCACTATAGCCAGATTCTGATGAATCCTTTTCAACCTCTAAATCCACACTTTTACATGGTTTAGGGGTGTTCGCATCCACCTCCCACTGTGAAGAATATGAGGGTAGAGTGGCCAGGGTGGGATCGGTGTCAAGTAATCTGGTAACATCTGCAATTGCCAGGTCGATAACTCCAACTTCCCGCATTATCTGAACCTCCTATTATGGCGGTGGTTCAGTGAATGACCTCCAACGAGGGAGGTGTTGATGTAAGAAGTTGAGGATTCCGTGGATGCTCCGCTTTCAGCATCGCCTCCAGCTATGTATGAATTAACAATCATCTTAGCCCGTCTTAGGAGTGACACTCCATAGTTCTGTGTGGTTGTCTGATTCCCATAGTCGAACTGGTATTGTTCGTTCTCTTTCTGTTTCATCCATGCGTAACCAGCCGCGGCCAGGTGCACTGCATCTTCAAGTTCCCTGTCATCAGGTAGGGTGGTGTATGATGCACCTAACTTGGACATGACATAATCAACACCTTCACCTATTTTCATCTCCAAATCTTCAACGGTCACGATATACTTTGTTGATGTGGCGTTGCAGAGGGCTATGTAAAAGTTTCCAGTTACCGTGGATAGGGCTTTGACTCCAACAGTCATGATGTTGGATAAAGATTTCCGATCCGCCTCTGGGATTTCGATGTTGATAATATTCACAGTGTCCTTGGGGATTGCTGGAACATCCAGGGTGAGTGTTGGTGTTGTGAGGTTCTTACTGTCAGATAAAATGAGTTCAAGTGTAGCTTCAGCTATGACTACATCTGAGTATATATGGAGTTGCATATTCTCCCGGTCATCTAACCGGAAAGCCTTCCGCTCCACACCCTCATCAGCTTCACGGCACACATAAACATAAGCATCCTTGGCAATGTTAGTGACAAGTAGGCTGTTATCATGGACTGTGGTATGATCTGTTGAAAGTGCAACGGTCACGGTGCCATTGGTTTCCCATTCATCTGAGAAGTCACTGGTGATAATCCGGTCCACTGAGAATGCTTTAAGATGGTCTAAAACTTTCAAATAATCCATAAAACCATCCTCCTTCGGTTAAAAAAAAATAATAATATGTGGAAGGAGGTTTAATTATAGGACATCTGCGTATCTGAATAAACCTTCACCTTTACGTCTTGGGAAGGCCCCCACAGCGTTAGCTACTTTGATAACAGTCTGAGGTTCAGTTTCGGTTTCGGCGGTGTCGAACATGATCATCCGGATAGGTGGTGCTAACTTCTCCATCCCCTGGGGTAATGGGGCTGGTTTAACATTAGGGTTAGTGTAATCCTTGTAGAACACAGTTAATCCAGGGTTCAGTGGGTCTATTCCGAAGATTTCCCCATCATTCATGTACCTTCCACCATAGAAGTGGCGGGCGTTCATGAACTGTAAGACACTATCTATGTCAAAGTCAGTGGTGGGGAGCCTGTAATTCTCCACAGAAGCACCCACCCGTTTAATCATCTCCACATTCGCACGGTTCCCCTGGGCGAATAAGGATAACTGGTAGGGTGTGAGTCTTGAGCAGGCCTCGAACTCTGCAACATCATCAGTGATGTGTTCAAGTGCAGTGGTTGACTCATTCCAGTTCGCATGAATAGTCACACCACTATCCACAGCTAATTGTGCGTTAGCCCTGAATGAGGCTGCAACTGCGGATTCAATGTCCATTGCCAGGACATAGGCCATGGCACTGACTTCGGCGAATATGTCGAAGGTGGGGTTATCCTCTAAGTCCTCATTCTCAATCCTGTACTCTATTTCATTATGAGTCAGGGTTAGGCCGTCAGTGGTTTCAACCTTACCAATGATCTGCCTCACCTTAGCACCTTTAGCCACTTTCCGCTGTTTACCAGTCTGGTCCACGAATTTATCGATAGGTGTGCTATCAATAACTTGGACCTTCTTAGTGGCCACGGGTTTCATTGGGAAGAGGCCGGTTAAGTTAAACCCACGGACCATTTTCTCCTGAGCTAACCTTATCAGCCTTCCATTCTTGTAGTCGTTAATTAATTGTGCGGTTAAATCTGCCATTTTTCATTTCCTCCATGAAAATTTTAATAAAATAAATCTATGCTTCTACAACGATCGGACCATCTAATAGGCATCTGATATATCCACCCTCATTAGCAGCCTTAGACTCCATGGCTATGGCCACTTGAGTGGTGGCTGCGGTTGCCTTATCCAATCCCTGACCCCCGGCCTGGACAGTTAACTTATCCCCTGGTGCGATGATCACATTAGCATCTATCACGGGGAGTAGGAATTCTCCAGGTTTCAGGAGCACGGCACCAACAAACCTTAAACTGGGTAGGTTGGATTGGGTGGTGGTTTCATCCGGGAGCTGACCATCCACCTGTGGATCTAACAGGTTGAAATGGGTGGCAACGTTAGTCGCGGTCTTGGCCAGTGCAAGTGCATTCTCACCAACCCCTAGTTTCAGGAAGTTCTCAGGTAACACCTGGTCCGCGAAGGTACCAGTGGTTATCCGTTCCCCGGTGGGGATGTATAAGGCATTCTCAGACACGGTTAAGGTGCCTTCTTCCACATCGTATGTTAAAATTTCACTCTGATCGAATTGACTCTGCATTTTATCTTACCTCCAAATTAAATCCTAATAAACGCCCCTTTCAGCTTTCCATTCCTCATGGCTCTTAGGTGGGTCTTCACGTCCTTCCCCATCCCCACCATTATTCTGGTCATCGCCTCCAGCATCACCAACACCATTATAACCCGTTTCATGGGCTGCGAATCCTTTCTCTTTGATGATGTTCAGCTGGGCAATGGAAAGTGGGCTTAAAGCTTTCCGCAGGTCTTCATCTTCACCTGCTAATTCATCGATTACTGGTTTTGTTGCTTTCTCACGCAGAGTTCGGAGTTTCTTAACATCCATATCCTTGTAAACCTCTAGTAAGGTTTCATCATCACCGGCTAATTCTTCGGCGATTGTTTTGGCTTTAAGCTTCTCTGCGTTTTTGGTTTCAGTGATTATCGTATCCTTCTCAGTTAAGGTGGTGTCCTTTTCCTGGATCTTGGTTTCCAGGTCTGATTTTTCCCCCTCCAAAGTTGTGATTTTATCCCGTAAATTGTCTCTCTCGGCCTTGATAACGTTCACTTCCTGTTTCAGGGCTCCGATTGTTTGATTTAATTCCAGAATCTTCTGTTCATTTTCAGCTGACAAAATATTACCTCCAGTATCATCCCCTTGATGTTCGTCGTCATCTTCGGGTTCTTTTGAATTATATAAAATTGTAGTAATGTCCTTAGGGTCGCCTGTTCGGGCTATCCTCCCAAGCCTTCCATCTATCGCCTCATATCGTTCACCTACGTCTTTTAAAACATAATCCATGATTGAAGTTGAGAATCCTTTCTCCTTAGTGTCGAACTCGTCAGGGGTTACTATCCACAATCCACCATCCTTGAAAACGGATTCAATCGCGGTTCCTATGACATGGCCGTTATGGCCGTCTTCTATAGCATACTTCCCTTTACGGGCTAGTGAGGCTAGGAATTCCGGGCTGAAGTATACGGGTTTGTCTAAGTGTTTGTACTCGTATTCGCCGGGGGAGTGGATTAGGTACTCTTTTAGTTCCATAAAATTTACCTCCAGAAAAAAATAGGTTAAAAATGGTAGCGATGGATGGATTTGAACCATCGACTTTAGGGTCATGGGCCCCACGGACACTCCAGGCTGTCCTACATCGCTGATTGAATGAAAATATTTATTTAAGCGCCTTTGACAGGACTCGAACCTGCGACTTTTAGATTAACAGTCTAACGTTCCACCTACTGAACTACAAAGGCATGAATTATACAAAAATTTAATAAGTTTCAAAAAACAATATTATCATATTACAATGACGGCTATTCCGGACATGCCAGAGTAGGGGCCAACGCTGAGTCCCTTCAACTACCATGCTTAATGAGCACTGATCAGCAATGAGTTAAGCATGGCGGGTCGGCACTAATTTTAAAAATAAAATATTTACTTAAAAATAAACATCATAGCATCTGAGTTTGAGTTAAGTATGCCCTCTAACGTAGTAGATTCATGATATACCAACACCCTAAAACCTTTCAAATTTTCAGGGCAATTCAGCCCTCCAGGATTTAACTCTAAAAGCTTATCTGTAATAATCGTTTGTCCAGTTTTTAGTTCTTCCTTTTCCATTTTCTATCCATCTCCTTCTTTAATTATAATTCAGAGTCGTAGACTCCCATATCATAATAAGTTAATTTAATCGCATTATCAGTCATTTCCTGCTCTGAAATATCCTTAGCCAAACGTACCTCACACCGCTGCCCACACTTAACATGCAACGGCCACATAGGCATCTTAGACAACGGCATCGGAGAGTCACGTTCAATAGCCAAACACTTAGGACAAGTACGGCCATCATGTAAACAAATCCAATAAGCATCAGGATCCCCATAAAGAAATATCTGAGCCGCCCTCTTAGCCTTCTCCTTAGTAGTCCTGTACCCTGATTGGGCCATGTCCTTGGTTCTCTTAGCCGCCCTGTTAAAATTAGATTTCACATTGAAAATTTCCTCAGAACCACGGTTTTTAAGAAAATGAGCCTTAGCCTTAATCCCAGAGGATAACTCGTTAGAAATGGATTTAAGGGTTTCCTTCTGTTCCAGGATACCATCCTTAACTCCACCCTTCAACTTAGCCTTTTTCAAGTTCTCCTTAAGAATACCCGCATCAACAAGGACCTGGTCCGAGACAGTCCTATACGTTTTGTTTAGTTTATCAGGTTTCTTAATCAGTGCTGATAGGGTGACCCGGGTGTCTTTTTCAATGTTGGCAATAGCATAATCCACACCTTTATCTTTATATGTTTCATAGAGTGCTCCGAATGCTGCTAGGAATAGCATTGCATAGATCCATTCCTCTTTATCATCTGAGGGGTAGGTGAAATCAGGGTCGGGTGTGTCCTCCTTAGGGACCACCTCATAAGTTGTGCCCACTATCAATGCCATAATCTATTCCTCGGTTGGTGTGGTTCCTTCATCTTCTTCAAAGTCTGATTCCTCAGACACGTTTTTGGCTTCTTCATCATCACCTAGGGCTGTGGGTGTTTCTTCTTCGTCGAAAACAATCTTAACCGTGCCGACATATTGTCTTAAACTTGGTTGTAATGCTAATTCTGCGTCTATTAATTCTTTCTCGAAATATTTCTTTAAAAAGAATCTTAGGAATGCTATGAAAACCCCATACCCTGTCTTGTCATCCGCCTGTATCTCCGCGGTGGCCCTGTTAGATGATTCCGTGCTGAATAATGCTTCAGGAGTTTGGAGTAAAATGAACATCTCATTACGTATGTATTTAAGGTATAATGGAATCTCAGGGAGGGTGCTGTTCCCTATCACATCCGCAGACACCCCATCAGGGATGATGGCCACATCCTTCTCAACCGGTGAACGGAATGTGCGTATTAACTTGTTAACGAATGATTTAGGAACATCAGTATTCTTTATTCTCTCATTCCCAACGGTTAAACCGATTAATGTCCCGGCCTTGTGGGCGGCGTTGTCCATGAATCCTTCATGCTTCCATTTCCTGTTGATAGTTCCCAGGAGAGTCATGACCAGTGACCTGGCCTTACCCCCCTCACCTTCAATCAGGACTGGGTAGATGAGTTTATCAGGAGTATAGTTAGCCCAGTCTTCAACCATTTCATTCTTCAATTCACCCGGTTTAGCTGATTCCCAGTTCTCTATCTTCTTTGCTTTCTGGAATGTTTGTTTGAAGCCTATGATCTTGTCACTTTTAGGGTCCCGGATGATTTCGAATTTGTATTTATCATCATCGAATGAGAGGAATCGGGGGTCTATGGTTAGTAATGTGTCACTGCCTTGGACTTTGACTTTGGCTTTTTCTATGAAACAACACCCGTCACGTGAAACCTTTATCAGGGTGTTGGCCATGATACTGCCAAGGTTCCATTCATCAGCCTTTTTCTGGATGTATTCTTCGGCTTTTTTGTTGTCACTGGTTATTCTGAATTTGTTACTGGCTGTGAATGCGTTGTTTAGGATTATTCCTTGGAGGGTGGGGTCGTTGTCGAATGCGTATCGGCAGTTGGCGATGGTTTTCTTTATCTTGGTGGGGTATATTTTGTGGAGGTCTTTAGCGTCTGGATTATTCTCATCCGGTGTTGGGCTTGTTACGGCTTCGTTACTACTGTTTAGGAATAATCCTCTTATTGTGAATGCCATTGTCTTATCCTCCAATACTTCGTTATATCACGCTATTACGAACTAACCAAAACAGTGGTTTTAGAGAGTTAAAATTAAACAGTACACTAACTAATCCGGTGTTGAACTGTAAAGTTAGGTGTGAATTAAATTAAAAAGTGAACATTGATTTTAAAGAATGAAGTAAATAATTAAGTTAAATTAGGTCTAATGGGATTGAACAGTTATGCATATTTTTTATCCAACTCTTCCCAGACTTCAACAACTTTCCCATAACCCAATGAACGTAACAAATCACAGAGTATAGTATCTCCTTGACTATGGGCTAACTCCCAATCTGCGTCTTTAAATAAATTTAAACGATCTATGGTTTCTTTTTCTAAAGATAATGGGTCTAACTCTATTAAATCAATCCACATGCCAGGAGCTAATAATTCCCCATCACTATTTAGGTCGCCACAGATTCCAATCCAGGTGAAATCTTCACGTTTCAATGATATTTTTGGGTTATTTTTTTCAAGTAATTCGAGGAAACAATCGAAACATAAAACTACGTTCTTCCATTCTTTTGGAAGTTTATCCCATATTTCATCTTTAATATTGAAATCTATGAATATCTTTTTACAACATCGTTTACAGGTCTGTTTCATTGCCATGAGCATTACTCCCCAATCTGCCATCCTATAACTTGTTTCAAAGCCTGAACCTGGTAATGTTCCTTAGCCTCAAGGAGTTGTTCATCATTCACATTAACTTCAGGACCATCATGCAACCCAATAAGGTGGTTGATAAGATGTTCTATTTCATACCAGAAGGTGTGGAATATTTCATCCCATGGCAGATCCATCCCGAGTTCTATCCATCTCTCATGTGGATGGCACCGGCCAGTGACCTGAGTTCCATTATTATAACATTTTTCAACCCACCGGATTTCATAAACCCTGGAGGCCAGAGTGATTGAATCCCCAATTTTAAGATGGTTCAAATCTATTTCAGTAACACTCCCATCTTCAGATGTGGGAGCTATGAATTCATAATAATAATTAGTTATTCTGGCCGTGAACCAACCAATAAGCCAGGCTAATCTTTCCTCATTATCATCACAATCTTCAGGATCCAGTTTTAAACATTCCTCTTCAAAGATGCGCATATAAGCTGTTGCGCAGTGAACGGCCTCATGAGCCATTATCCCAGACCTGAATTGTTCTGATGATTTAAATTGAATAAGCCCTATTCTACCAGGGATTAATTTTACTATTCCTTCATCCCCTAGTTTTGTAATCGCATCAACAGATCCAACATCTAATTTATACATTGGTGTGACCATTGCTTCACATTCAAGGTCTGGATTAACCACTATGTCAAAATAAAAGTTATCATCGGGAGATTTAATCTTCCCAGGAACGTATGGTGTTTTAATTTCCAATGCATCCCTATTTATTAATTCATCTGAGAGAGTGGCAGTTAATTGTTCGTTCATTGTGGCCCTATTAAGTGATTTGTGGCCTAAATATGTAATCCCCTCACCCATACTATCAACCATGTCCCCGAATTTTTCTTCCCCTGACAACGTATCATCTCCCATTTACTAATCATAATCATTATAGTCTTCCATGGCCGACCAGTCCACTTCCTGACTCACCACACCAATAGTACCGAATAACACAGCCAAACCACCAGAAATAACATCCACCTGATCATCATGAACACCCTTAGTAGGGAAGGCTGTGATCTCATTCAAGAAAGAAGTGAGCCATGTGACTCCTTCACGAACCCTGAGACCACCATGTTTAATGAATGTTACAAAGGACCGGGCCCGGTCGATTTTAGATCTGCGGCTAACAGGCCAACCATCACAATCCCAGCCAGGAAGTCGTCTGGAAAGGTTGCCTATAACCATTTTACCACTGGCCATACCTTCCTGTTCAATCCGGATCATCACATGTTTACCATCCTCAGTGGCCGTGTCAATGATTCTCTGCTCCACCATATCCTCATCCTCCCGGATGTGGATCATATCGAGGAGGTAGGCTTTACCAGACTCTCCAAGGGCGAATAAACCCCCAGCAGTCCAGTCCGGTCCTCCCTTCTTGGTGGGGTCTTCTTCTTTAGTCGCGGCCAGATCCCAGAAACGGAGCCATTTAATAATTTTCTCATTAATGAATTCGAAGAGACGGTCAGTGAACCATTTCCTTTTGAACAGTTTACCCTGGGGTATGGCGGTCCAATCCCCATACTTCCATTGCCTGTACTTGATTGGGTCGCTGTCTTTCAGTTTATTTAATGATTTCTCTTCATAATCCTTATCGTTCAGGTAGAGGTTGTCAGTGTATTTTGAGTCTATGAAGAATCCAGTGCCTATGATGAATATTTCATAGAAATAATCATGACTAACCCCTCCAGGGTTCCCAGTATAAATACACCGGATTGGTAGGGGGTCTATGATTGTTTTACGTACTGTGGCTGATAGGCTGTCTATTTTATGGACTGTAAATAACACGGCCTCATCAATAATAACTAGGTGAAATTCAGAACCTTGATATTTATCGGCATCTTTATCGTGCTCAATACCTGCAAACTGTATTTTAGCCCCGGAGGGGAATGTAACCTTTTTCTCCTGTTCGTTCCAATGAGGAGGTTCCATCCCAGAGTTTGCATATATGGGGTTACGGTCTTTATGCCACCAATCCTTAGCCCGGTCCATTATCGCCCCAGAACTTGATAAATCTGGGAAGGTTAAACGGAATATTGCAGCTTTCCATTGAGGGAATTCTTGGTATTGAACAGCAGCCATCAGGCTGCCCTCGGACTTACCCCCACCACGGGCACCACCATAAAGAGTGTCCGAACGGGTTACAAGTAATAAAATTTGCTGGAAAAATGGAACAACAGGAATGTAAGGATTTAAAATAATCGTATCATAAAAGTTATCCCGCTCATCACGGGTCAGAGCCTGCCAAAGACATTGTATCCGGTCATCAATCTTAAACTGTTCCTCCCAGACACTTATCTTCCAATCAATAAGTTCATCAACAGTGTTAATCTCTGGCTTTTTCTTTATTATCTCTATTATTTGTTGTTTTAAGGTTGGCCCTGGAGGTAATAGGCTGATCTGACTCATCCTTCTCTATCCTCCGCAACCTTTCTATTTTAGTGGTGTGGTTAACATTAACATTAACTTTAACAGGTTCAGGATCATCCTTAGTAATGTCATGCTTGGTTTTAGCAGCACGGATCACCAGGTTTTTAGCCTGAATTTTCACTTTTTCAATTTCAAGATGAGAAACCCCTTCCTCAGGATTGGGTTGAATTTGATCAATATTTAATTTTAAATCCTTACCTTCTTTTATTATATCATCTAAAGCATCTAAATCACTTACAACTTTATTAACAGCCTTTTCTTTACGTTCTTTGCTCTTCTTTTCATTGTAAGTTCTCACCGCTTCTTCTTTGATGTTAAATTTATTTTTCCGATAATTGTAAATTGTACCATAACTAATCTTCTCCCCAACACTTATGAGCCAGTCAGAAATGGCCCTATCACTTTTACCTTCTAGGATCATCTCTTCTATTTCTCTACGGTTGGGAGACAGTTCAATGGCAGACTTCCTTTTTTTTCTAGCCAAATTTAGGCCCCCTTAAATTCTGTGGATTAATGTGTTAAAGTTAAAAGTTGTTAAACTTAACAAAATGTTCAATGTTAAATTTAACAGAGCTCTGTGGAATAAAATAAAGAATTGTTAATAATTTTAGAATAGTTTTTATGTTATTGTTTTTTGGCCTCTTCTATCAGCCAATCTATGTGACATTTTTGGCATCTGCCTATTTTGTCTGTGATTGTGATCTTTCCTTCACTTCCACATTCACTGCATTTACCCTGGCTGTATGTGTGTTTGTGGATGGTCCAGTTTTTTGTTTCATCCATAGGGATCCACTTTTTTTATAGTTTTTCCATGACTCCTATGCATAGTGGGCAGTTGATTTCGTGGAGGCTGCCTTTGGCTTTATTGATAGTGCCATAGTGTTGTATGAAATGGATGCTTTCTTTACTGGTTGGTTTGATTGTGAAGGTGAAGTTACAGTTACTGCACTTTAATGGTAATGTTTTCAGGTGTTTTGTTTTCCTTTTATCAAGGTATTCTTTCATGTTACTCTGTTCTTCAGAGTTGGTTTGGTGTGGTTGGTGGAAGCATTTCTCTTTGACGTAGGGGTTGTAGATGGTTTTATTAGTTATTGGTTTGGGTTTCATCTGTAATCACTCGCCTCTACTGTTCGTGTTTCCAGGTTCACATCTCCACATTTCGGGCAGTACCATTTCTTTGTGAGTGTGCAGAAGAATAGTGAAAGATGACAGTATGGGCAGCGTTTCCCACGCTTTCTATTACCCTTCATTTGTATCATCTACATCTTTGTTTAGTGTTAAGCGCATGGAACAGGATTCGAACCCGTGTGACTCATTGAGTCATCCGATTAGCAGTCGGACACCTTAACCACTCGGCCATCCATGCCTCAAAAAATTATTATTTATCCTGATTCCAATCATGAGAGTGTGGTATTTTCTCCTCTTCCATTGCCCAGCTGCAATTAGGACAGATATTCAGGATAGGTTTAGGAGTGTAAATCCTAACTCCGCAGCTGCATTTGTAAAGGTATAATTTCATTTTAACATAGGTCCTCATAGGTTTATGATTAAAATGAATATGAAAATCAGGAAACAGAGGGCTCCGAATATTGCAAAGGTTGTTCTGATCACTTCAAATAATGAGAGTTTAAGTTCCATAGTCCATGGGCTATCCGGATCCTCATGGTCTTCCAGGTAGGTTTGTGAATTGAAAGTTCCATGTTCACTTTCTTCTTTCTCCCAGTCCTTGAAGGGTTGATTGTCACTCCAGTGTACTTTGAATTCTTTTATTTCATTCAATGTTTCTTTGAAGTCACCGTTGAATTGGATTGCTCGATCGTCTAAGTATAATATTGCTGGAATTTTAGTATTAGTCACTGAGGAAATATATTGCATAAGGCCGTGTTTGAATAACCATTCCTCCACCTTATCTGTGTCCCTGGCTGTGAAAATAACAATATCTTCATCTATCTTGGAAAGTTCAAATAAAAAATCATGTATCCCATCGGCCGGTTCGAATAATTCATCAGGCCCCTGGTATCCTTTATAAAAATTGAAAATTCCATCAAAATCAATACATAGAGTCAATATCCTGCCTCCTTTTATGAATAAGTGTGGATGAAATTAGTTATTTTTTAATTTAAATGACTGTTAAGTCTTTAACTAATAAAAGTATAAAAAAGTATTACAAAAAGAGAACGGATAAAGCTTAACTCTATAAAAATAGGGAGTTATTGTTTCATAGAAAAAGGTGGAAGTATTACTGAATTGTTAGGTTGCAGCTAAATGATTCATTAGAGTGTATAAAACAATGGCCTGGATTGCTAAGATTATAGTGAATAGTATTGGAACTACCCATACTAGGATAACTATCTTACCCTCTACACTGTTCAATCGTTTAGTGTAACTGTCCACTTCAGCATCCACGCCGTCTGTCTTATCATTCTGATCTTTTAATAGCTGTCTGAGATTATCCTTATCCTTCTCATTGAAATTGTTGATGAGTTTCCGGTTTTCTAAGTCCTGTCTAAGTTTCTCAATAGCTTTGGTGCTTTCATTGTAAGAATCCATTAAGGCTTGGTCTCTCCGTTCCAAGGCTCTTTGGTCTTCCTGTCTTTGTCTTTCAGCTTCTTCTTTGTCTCTTTTAATCTGTTTAATCAGGTCTTTCCAGAGTCCGAAGATGCGTTGAATTGTATCTTTTTGAACACATTCCACATGGAGGCATTCTACCTCTTCACCCTTTTCATCATAGATCCTGTGAGGTAATTTTTCATCCATAGAATCATCCTCATGGAATGCTTCGCTAAGTATTTCACTAGCTTTAACCATAGTATAACTCACCTCTCCGGGTGCTGTACTCACTTGGAGGGGATATTTTCCTGCTCGTTTTTAGGCTGTGGTTGATTTAACTACGTTTCCAACACCCATGGCAGTTGCCAGTATGGTGATCACATTAGTCATGTCTGCGTTTACTGTTGCCCCGTAAACTGCGATTCCTAATATTCCTCCAAGGCAAGACATATTAAATACAAAAGTTGGTGTTATTTCCATATAGATTCCTCCATTGTTTTAGTTTAAAATTAACATGAGTATAATGTAACCTAACGCTAGGGTTAAGCAAATGAGTGTTAAAAAGTGTTGAGGGTTCATCTGTACCATCTGTATTTGGATTAAAAAATAATATTCAAGGCAGGGAATTGGGGTGATTTGAAAACTCCAGGATTGTGTTGATATTTATTTTGCCAGTAACTTTTTTTTAAACAAATATACTTTCCCTGCCATTAAATCCCATAAAAAAGGTTTTTATGAGCTTATAGTAAATAATCTATTGTTCTGGTAACAACTATGGGCCTTCTGCCATGGTGTTGGTTCTGTTTCAGTTGTTGCATTTTCTGCAACTATTGGTTCTGGTTCTGGAATATACCTTACTAATGTTCCACGACACCACTACCAGCCTTATCCTCACCATTGGTACCATCGAAATCGGCCGAACATTCTAAACATGTCCATTCTCCAGGGTTAGCAGCCTTAGGGTTCCAGGATAAACAATCACTGGCATCACATAAAGGGCAGTAATCAATCCAGGTATAAGTTCCCGGTTCACCATAGTAATATCCAGAGGGTACTGCGTAATGTGTTACAGTATCCGTTGCTGCAGCTATTCCAACTCCTTGAGAAATGGTCAGGAGTAAAATAAGATAAAATAAAATGTACTTCTTAATTAAATCACTCTCCTAATGGTTTTTGGTTTTCTAGTTTTTGCATTGCAATAATAAACTAGTAGCCACGGCCACTTTGGAGTATTTAAGGCCCTTTAAAAGGCCATTAGTGTCATTGTCATCACCTAATATATTTCTTATACTTTTCAGGTACTCGTGAAACTGGTGGATGTAATGCTAAACCTTTACGTGAATATCTACCAATTACGGCCTTCTGAGTAGATCCCATTATTTCAGCTGTTTTTGAATGGGAGAAATTGGCATGATGTATATAAAACCATAAATCCCAATCATCTTCATCAGTCCATTTTTTCAAATAGAATCACCATAAATCTCTTTAAAATAAGCTTTTTTAATGTGTGGGGGCCTTAACCCGGCCCAGGGGGTGGTGGTATATGGCTTACAAAGCAAGTAAGTGATGAAATATAAAATTGAGGAGGAGCCTTTTATCGCCATGCTCAGGGCCGGGTACACAAAGATATAGGGGGTTTTGGAAAAGTGGAAAAGTTTAAGGAGTAAAATTTCCGGCTCCATGAATAATTGTGGAATGTGACGGTCTGAAAGGTGGTGATAAAAAGAGACCGCCACATAGGTGTATCTATATAAATATTGGGGGGTTTGGGAAGAGGATTATGATGTCGTTAAATGATAATATGAGCCCTCTTCCCATGAATAGGGGTAAACGTTAAATTATTATAATCTTAGCAGAAGGATGCTTATCAGCCACCAGGGCCGCGTTCTCCTCCTTGCAAGTGATGAATAATGAATGCTTTTCAGTGTAATTAAACCAGTCCACCAGGCTATCATTAGCCAATTCCTGGACTGTTCTTATATATTCCTTGGGTTCTTTTGGTTTGGGGAAATGATGGTTACTTATCCCATTCATAGAGGATATTGAAACTTCATCCTGGACCAACCCACAACTTTTACAGTAAGTTTCACCCCGACCACCATCATATCTGAGTTTAGAAATACGGAGTTCAGGATCCCCAGGTTTGCTGATTACACAGTTTTCTTTTACATTCTCACAGGTGGGTGTGACTTCTTCCAGGGCACATGACCTGCATAGGTACCAGTGTGTTTTCACAACCCGGCCGTTCAGGAGTCTTTTATCATTGAACCTGTAAATGTCATTGTTTATTGTTAATTCTTTCCCACATTCTTTGCATTTCAATACTGGAATGTTTCCCCTGTTTTTTTGTGACGACATCATTTTAAATGAATGTAGTTTTTTCTAAAAAACTTCAATATTAACCGTTGAAAAAATGACATCATATTTAAAGGTAACTATTATTTAAGATTAAATATAAAAAAAGTATTAAATATGTGGTAATAAAAAAGAAGGTTGTATAATTCTTTATTTAAACTGCCAGGACACGGCCACACCCTCATAAGGAGGAAGTATCGGAAGATCACATAATGGATACACTTCACGAATATTAGTAATCTCATCAGCTAATTTTCCATGCCAAGTAACCTGGAAAGAAATGGATCTCAAAGCACCTAAAAAATCTTTCCCACCCACAATTCGCTTTAATGCTCTTTGTTCATGGTCTGGCATTAAATAGGTTTTATATTCAGACTCATTTGGAAATGGAGGTAATCTCATCATAATTGATTTAAGATTCATAATATTCCCAACTCCCTGGCCCTCTTTTTCGCCTCATCACTCAACCCATAATGCCAGGCCATTTTCTCCCTTTCCTCCTCAGTCATGTTAATATATTTCTTCAAATCCCTGAGAGTCCTTTCTTCTAGATTTTGAGCTATCCTATACGCCTCTTCGCTAACGAGTTCTTCAACTGTTTTTCCATTTTTACCCATTTCTCCAACCATCCTGTGATGTAATGGGGGGAATGGGCTACGGCCAGAGAGCACATTAGCCCAACTATTCAAGGCCTCCATTTCATCAGGTTCTAACTTATCCATCTCAACATAAACATTTGGGAATACGAGTCTCCCATCTATTTCTTTCACACGCAGATCTGCCATTAACATATCCCGGATATAACCATATTTGAATACTAGTTCATGCATCCGTTTGATTTCAGCCCTGCGAATATTCCTCTCAATCCTCTTCAATTTCTTCTTCACACCATGAATTGCATTATTTAATCCAGCCCCATCTACTACTAATCTTAACCCTTTTTTACTCATCTCATCACCCCTTACCATTCCGATATGGTTTAATTCCATTCAATCATCCCCATCTGGCAGTCTTTCTAAACGTAGATTAATAAAATATGGGATGAATATTCCATTTGGGAACTCCTTCTCTTCTTTAACAATCCTAAAAGGATGGCCGTGGAAATAGATAATTTCCCCTTCTAAGGGTTCCTTTTCACTTTTATCATATTCTACATTGAAAGTTACATTTTCAATTTCATAGCCAATGACTTTGAGTTCACCATCTTTTTGTTCTACTAATTCTCTAAAACTTATTTCATGAACTTTTGGGTCTAATGAACTGATTAATCTACCTTTCATCATTTGTATTCCCTCCTAACATGTTTGTAATTAATTTGAATATTCTTTTTAGGTATTGGACCTATTGTAATAGGAGGGCCATTAACTGGTTTAGGTAGGTTGTATTTCTCCATACCCTCTTTGATGTCATCTGATAATTTCATATATTCCTTTTTTGTTAGGCCTGATTTAACTTCTATTTCTAATTCAGCATAAGCAAAAGCTTCCCTTGGAAGCATTGTAACACCGAATTTTATAATGTAAGGTATTGGCCTATCCTGATCATCTAAAATAATATTTCCAGAAGGAGTTCCATTGGTTACTATTTTTATTGAATATATCTCATTAAATATATCTTCAAGAGTTTTCATTGCATTTTTCATTTAATCCCTCATTTATCCTTGATTGGCAACATGTTTTTGGTACCATTTACAGTTCTTTCTCCATTCATCCCTGCAGGGCGGGCAGACATTATGCACCTTGGATTCACTTTCAAAAGGTTCTTTGCAAACAACACATTTGACTTTCATTAACTTACTCCCTACATCTTATTTCATGAGCTAATCGCTGATATTTCAATGCATCTCCTGCAAGTTGTAATGATAATTGTTTATATTTCAGTAATTTTGTCTGTATTTTGCTTTCTATACAACGTTCACAGAGGATCTCCCCATTATAGTTGAATAAAATTGCCCCACATGTTGTATATGTTTCTATCAATCCCCAAGCCCCGCATTCATCACAATTCATCACATTCCCCCTATATTCACATTAATCTAGACTGGTATATGTCATAGTCATAGTCTGAGTATTTGTTAATCCAGAGGTGCATGATTAATTCAAACCATGATTTGTTTACTACGAGTGTATTGCTTTTATCTGAATCATATTCACTGGAAACATCCTCTTCATATTCATAATAATAGCCATTCATATTCTTTGCTAAACTTCTTAATCGTTCTGAGTAACCCCATTCTTCAAATTCTAACTCAATTGTATCCCTAGTCCAAGCAATTGTGAATACTGGACCGAAGTTTTTAGCAAATTCTTCTAAACGATTAATATATAAATGGAATCTATTATTCAGAGTTTTATCTTTGTTTAAGAGTTTCTTAATCTCATTCACAGCACCCGTGTACCCTAATTTAGTTAAATGGTTAAGTACATCCTCAGAACATATTGTCACCTATATCATTCCTCCAGTGGCTCATAAAGGAAATAAATACAATTATCTAAGTTATAAACCTGTATGGGGTGTTTGAACTTGCCAAAAGCATTCTCATTATGGAATACATAGGCAACATTCCATTTAAGGTTTAAAAGAATCCTCTCAGTCCATTCATCCTCCAATGTCACCACATCGTCTTAGCACTCCTGAGTAATGATTTCTGGATAGAAGTGGATCCACTGAAAAGGTGAACTATATAGTTATAGCCATTTTCTTCTAAGCTGGATTTAATCCATTCCTCCTTCCAACCTGCTATTTTATAGGCCATTTCATCCATAACTGTTCTACAATTACATAGGATGTTATCCTGTTCCTGGCGTGCGAATTCCAGGAATGAATCATTATCACCATGATAATAAGGATAATCACCTGTAATTGGGAACATTGGGATAACTGAAAATTCCTCCAGCTTCTTGATTAGATCTCCACGGGCCTTTATCCGTGATTGTTCAATGAACTTAACCATGTAAGCCCCGAGATAAGTTACTTCTACAATTAAGGGATATATGGATTGGTAAAACTCTTGGAAACTACTATACTCTAGTTTAAACTTACCATCCATACCATAAAGGATGGATTCGGGTTTATGGAATTTCTCATGGAAATCCATAATATCCTTCATTGGATCTTCACCATCCTTCCAATCACGGCCAGTGGTTGATAAACTAATATTCTCCAGTGCACCGTTAAACTGGCCTACATCAACCACTGGAAGATCACCCCGTAAAATGTCATGAGTGTTTTTATCCATCACAGCCCTCATGATATTGGGGTCGAAGATTATCCCTCCCTCAATTTTCACCCGGGATTGGATGTATTTAATTGGCACCGGGCCATCATTCGGATCTAAATTAAGTACAGGCACCACTTCTTCCATGCATAACTCCCCATCCTCGGCGAGTATGTACCTGGGCGGGTGTGTATTATTCTGCATTAACCTAACTATATACGGCCTTACTAGTTCCTCCACTTCCCTGGCAATCTCAACACACTTTAAATTAGGATTAAGGCAGTCACATACTTTTTTAATATTCGTATAATTTTCATCTACCATGGTTTTATCACCCATAATCTCATCCTCATTCACAGGCCATTATTCTTAACCTTTCTTCCACAGTCTTCAACCCCAACCTTTTACATTCCTTTTCAATCTCTCTCTTCTCATCATCCTCATCATCCTCTGGCTTCCCATGGAGTAGGCCGGTTCCAACCTTATTATCACCCGGCCTTTGGGATATATCATACTTTTTCCTGTACTCCCTCCCCTTTACCTTTTTATATTCCTTCATATCCTCTTCATCTTTGATATTCCTCTTCTTATTCTTTGGTTTTGGAGCTCCGCAGTATTCACACTTCCAGGGAGTTTCATCCTCCTTTGATTCTGGATTGAAAATTTCATGACCTAACTTCCCACATTTATGGCATCGTCTAATATTCCTTTTAGCACCAAATCCCCTGTTACAGCTTATGATAAACGCCTCCTAATACCTTCATCCTAAAGTTTTATATCAAATGTTAAACTGACTTTTAGCTTGCTGATCATAAATCAACCTATTTTGAAGAAGGAATTTCAACCCTGATATTTAGGTTGTACTCATTATCTTCAGGTATCATTGTCATCAGAGTAGAGTTCTGGACTGGTACTGGTAGGGTGGTGTAAGCGTTGATTATTTCCTCTTGTCCACTGAAAATTGCTACTATTTCACTTTCATCCTGTTTAGGGTTTACTATTATCTGAGTGGAGTAGGGGGTTAGGATGGTTACTAGTTGGCCTTCTGGCCGGGGTTCCATTACTAGTTCTTTTATGATCCTCCCAGATACAGTCTCATCTATCTGTATTTCTGGGGTGGCCCTGTTAGGTGATTCGGGGGTTATGTCTGTTACTTTAACACCAATCTCATCCTCCACGTCTGGTTCGGGTTCTTCAATCACCGGGGTTTCAGCACTTGTAAGTTCTTCATCAAATACTGCATAGACGTTTATTCTGCCCGCCTTCTTAACCTGGATTGTTTCATCTTCAACCATGGTGGATAAATTCTGGTAGATTGCATCCTTAGTCACACCAGGGAATTGTTCTGCAATCTCCTTAGTATTCAGCCATGGGTTTTCTTCCAAATGTTTTAATATTTCATTTTCCCTTTCCTTCAAATCCTCAGTTTTCCCAATATTCACTTTATCAGCCTCCTTTTTAATTTCAATGAGTTTTAATCCATGTTTAGTTACCATGCAGTTTGTTGGATATGTATCTGAATCGTAATCAATGAATCCCATGTTATTCAGATATTTAATTACTCTATTCTTCCTATCCCAATCTCCCCTAATCATTAATCTTGCTGAATAAAGACCCATTGGGCCTTTATGTTCATTTATTTTCTGTAACAATTGTTTAGTTTCGCTTTCAGGTATCGTAGTATCCATCTCCTAAGCTGTTTTTATTATATTCACTCCCTTAATCTCTGCCAGTTTGAAGAAAGAAGCAATAATATGTTTACATACAAATGAATCCGGAGCATACTTCGCCCGGTTCTCATAATCCCTACACCCATCATTGAAACAACGGACCGTTCCCTCCTTCAAATCAAATTCTGTTTTGTACTTACCACTCACCTCAAATTCCAGGAACTCCTTATGCTTCTGAGGGAGTAATTTCACCTTACCCTCCTGGTAAATTTTCAACCCTTTACTGAACCTATCAGCCATTTAACGCCTCCTAAACATATTTTATTTCAAGCTTACCATTCTTGAACGTTATAGTCCGTTTTAATTCCTTCTTCCAGCCGGCCGTTGAATTCATAGTTTTCTGATACAATTCACCACAAAGAAAACACTTATCCGGCCCTATTACGGTTAAGGAATCCCCATCGCTAACCGTGATTTCAGGATCATCACAGTTAAAACGTTGATAATAACCACAATTATGGCAGTGCCTATAAACAGTTCCTACCATGTTATCAACCCTAAAAAGCTGGTGGAGAAGTATAAGATGAAAATTAAAGCCATCCAAGTGTTTTTATCTTTATATGCAGCCACGGCGAAAACAGAGTTACTGATTAGCCATATAGGGAAGCATAGGATATTTCCCACAGCGTTCAGATAAGCACCTGCAAGTCCTGAAACAGTGGCCATGGCCATGACAATGTTTTTAGGTGTGATCCTCTCTTTAAGATTCATCCGAAAATCCCCTCCAGGGTTGATTGCTTATCTGGTTTCAGGATAGTCACATCTCCCCTGGCCGTGTCACTCATTAGGATTTCGTCCATCATTTTCTGTGAATTATATTCCTCTTCGGTTAAAACCCTACAATGAGGAGCACCACCAGTCATATTCATGGATTCATTCACCCTCCAAGCCCCATAAAAGTCGCCTGTTAAAGTGTTATGCCAAACCACCAATCCATTAACCCCATGGAGTAGGAAGTTCACCACGGCCATTAATACACATGTATGGTCTAAATCCTCTGCAACCATGTAAGCCCCTGGCCGTTGGACATGTGCAGCTAAAAGGCACCGGCCACTCCCAGATGTTGGGTCGTTAATCCTGATATGGCCCTCTTCAGGTAATGTGGCCATGTTCAGGGAGGCCATTAAATTGCAAACATCCTGTGGAGTAAAAAACTGACCAGCCTTCTCACGCTGATAAGGAGTGCTGATACAGGACTCATAATAAACCCCTGGATAGTCAAACCAGTCCTTATCCGTGACTAGCCTTTCATTCAATGTTAAAATAAGTTCACAATACATATCCCAAAGAACAGTGATTTCATCCTTGGAATAAGGTTTATCCCATTCTGGCGCTTCGCCAATAGTATGGGCATGGATGATGTACTCTAACCAGTCGTCAAAGACCCTGGCCAAGTCATGTTTATCTGTTAATTTCCCGATTAGTTTATGAAATTTTTCAAACCCACTTGGTACGTCTATGGTAATGCCTCCATTATCTCTATCCATTCACTCCCATCCCACCAACGGCTGAAACATACCTCCATGAGGAAACAGAGCCATAGGATGGTCCAATCATGCTGTTTTAAGAACCCCTCCCTTACTCCGTATATGGTCCAATACCAATTGTGGAATGATTTCTCCATAGTTGAAATATGCATCCCATCTGCTTCTGTTAAATAGATTTCCTGGATTTCCTCCTGTCTTAACACCCGGAATGGTGGTTCAAATTCATCGATCACATGGTCGAATGTGATTTCAGGATCCAAGTGTAATGGTCCAGACCTCCAGGGTTGGCAGTACACTCCTAATGGGTTGCACCATAATTCATCATTCCCTGGTTTGATGAATCCTTTAAGGTATGGGTAAGCCTTTTGACTCATCTTCAAATATTCTAATCTGAGTTCATCCATTCATCCACCCCCTTGACTTTTACCATGTGTTGAGGTCTTATATTCTTTTTAACCACCGTCTGACCCTCTAAATGTTCACATAAAACTTCAATGTCTTCCTCATCACCCTGGACCGTGACGAAGATGAGTCCATTGGTTTTATCATTCCTAATCGTGTACTCGATTTCCATTATATCCCCATGTTCTAATAGCCCGACATATAATAAAAATAAACGTTCTAAATTGGATGTTACGCCTCGAACGACCCTCTAACCTATCCTGTAAGTTATGTTTATGGAAACCTAATTCCCCCTGAACAGTATCATGATAAATCATCTGATCCTGCATTTAACACCCACCTCTACATTTAGCTACACATAAATCACAACTATTATCCCTGGAACTCTGGCAGACTATTGATTTCAACTGCTCCACATGATCCTGTTCCACATAATCGCAGTGGCTGCATTTTCTTTCAGTGGTCAGGAGGGCCTTATCAGAATCCTCATAGGGCTCAATTAAAACAACATGCCAATAAGGAGTGATTGGTTTCAAGCATTGAGGGCATAACTCAATAGCTCCCTTCTTATCAATGTGGTCTGATAGATTAGTTTGAGTCATCCAAACAGTCCCTCCAAGGAAGTTTGACCCTCATCCATTAGGAATTCAATTTCAGTCAACTGTTTAGGATTATAATAAACACTATTCTCTATCTTAAAATTTCTACCACCATTGTGTTCATCAGGACCACATTTAGGGCATATCCAGCCGGTATTAGAGCCGATTGCGTTTATTGTTGTGATTTTTCTAGTTCCACACTCTCGACATTCAACTAAATAATATTTGGAAAAAGTGTTAGTTTCAACCTGGGTTAGGATGAAATTTCCTCCACAGTCACAGATCCAGGGAGAATCCCCACACTTCAAATCAGGATAATGTCCTAAATTAATCGCTTTCTTACCGCAGTTGTCACAAAATGCTTCAATGAATTCATACTGCCTCATACCTAATTTATACTCCCTACAATCCCTATCAAGAAGTTTATAGTTTGATTCTAAAGGGGTGGCTTGGCAGCTAGTCATTCAATCTCCTCATTAATTTTTCACTCCCCAGGCTTTTATGGGTCAATAAAATCCCATCCTTAGTTTCCACGGCCACTATAAAAGCCCTGACATTAGTTCCCTTCAGGATCTCATCAATGGCTGGTTTCATTAACTCAGTGTCTGGAGGGCTGAAGGTCTTCTGTCCCTCAAATTCTTTGATTCTCTTCTTAGCAAAATCTTCATGGACTTTATCATCAGATTCATAGTTTTTCATCAATACCCATCCTCCCTGTACTGTTCCAACTCTTCCCTTGCCTTCTTTCTACATATCATGGCCTTATGATGGAGCCTGTTACCCTCATCTATTGAGTCTTTGAAGTCTTCTGACATTCCCAGTCCCCCAATGTTGATTGTTTTTCGATATGTTTTTCTCTGATTCCAACAGCATAACCACAATGTGGGCAGGGGTTAAATTCCATATTGAACCCATACGGATGAAGACTTCTCTTCCCACAATTTTTACATCGAACTTCTGAGAAGTAAACATATCCTTCAGTCATCATCCCTGTGATCCCATTATCATGATCACTCATTCTCCGGGCCCCCAATTATGGCCACATTTTATGCAATGATTTTTAGATAAAGAATTACCCCCTATTACCCCATACATCACCATCTGTTTAGCCCTAGTTCCACACTTCGGACATGTAGTGCCTTCAATGGACACTGATTCTGGGAGTTTACTAGGATCATAAATAATGTCAGGCTGAATCTCCTTGGAAAACTTGAATTCAAAAGGCTTCCCATGGTTAATCTGAGGGATAGCGGCCGGCCCTGTGACGGCCGTATCCACAGGGTTTACTCTTTTCAGGTTAGGTTTTTGATACTTCCTAACTTTCCTGGCCATCAAACGCCTCCAATGGTATTTGTTTAGGGCCTTCCCTCTTGTAATTACAATTATCAGGATGGCCATCTTCCTTACAATAAATACAAGTGTTCCTTTTAACTTCCTTCAAGTACAACCCACAGAACACCATTCAATCACCACTCCCCCCCTGATATCCTGGTAATTCAACATATCTCTGATAAATAGACCCAATCAAACGGTGGAATGATCTATAACACTCACTACAACAGGGTACTCCATCCGATACACGTAAATGTAGATGGGTTGTATTTTCTTCATCTAGTTCCCGTATTAACTTATGAGCTTCTTCTAAATGGAATTGGATTAATTCTACTTTCCTTTTTTTATGCACATTCATTCCTCCAGTTTCAATTGGTCGCTTCAGCAGTTGCATATAATTCTAAAAATTTTGTAGCAAAATAACCAGTAAATCCTTCCAGGAAAACTCCTTCATTATATCCTGTCCGAAAAGGAGTGGAGGTTACTGTCCAAAGTTTATCCCCATAAGTCAGATATTCCGCACATTCCGGAGTCATTCGAACCTTATCTCCAGGTTGGAGATCCAAATCAGGGATGCTTTCAAACTCCACCACATAAACCATAAGTTCCGGATCCCAACCCTTATTTATCCAGGCCCATATCTCCTGAAATTCCTTGACACTGTACCCGCCTTCCTTCATAGCATCTTCAGGAGTGATGTCTCCAAGCTTTTCCTGGTGAACATCTAATATTCTGAGTTTTGCGAAATATTCTTCAGATAACATCCTAGTCTTAGCCAGATGGACAGATCCAACCTTAGCTCTGGCAGACTTCCACAACCTCCTAGTCTGGGTTTTCTTCCCACTCTGGATGGCTTTCATGTGCTGTTCTTTGAAAAGAATCATTAAGATTCCTCCTCATAATTAGACCATAACGCATCATCCCATAATTCATTTAACCAATCCCAATCGTTTTTAACAGATTTGATTAAAGACTTACCTAGGAATTCAATGAAATTCACATATTTAAAAGCAATAATCCAATACTGAAGAGTTTCACCATCAACAGTTCTAGTCTTAGAATCCCATTGGTACTTTTCATCCACAATTTTAGATTTAAGCCATTTCAGGGCCGTTTCATCACTCGTGTAAACGATAATTTTATGCTTATTTCGTTTAGCCTTGCAGAAAGAACATGCTGGGTAATCCGTTGGAAAAGTATAGTTAAGGTGTTGGATTAAAAAATCCAAATCAATAATATCTTTTTCAAGCCCTTTCCAGTGGTATTCATAAACTTTTCTAAGTTCCTTTACATCTTTGGCCTTTTCTAAACTGTTTAAAATAGATTTCAAGGATGGGCCTTCATCATAGGAATACTCATCATTGTAGGCTGAGCAGACGTTATCACTTTGAATGACTTTCATTCCCGTGCCCCCACTAATCTGGCCTGATTTTTAGGAATTGGTATTGATACAGGTAGTTTCTGATTGAATTTTTCATCCCTGATTCTGCGGACTTTCTGAGCTTTACTTTCCAACCATCTGATCAGTTTATCACAGTCATCACCTGTGGCCCTGATTTCCAGGGCATCCTCAACACCATAGAACCCCTGTTCAAATCTTTTAAACCGTTCATTGAAAAAAGGATAATCTTCCATGTCATCTTTATAACTGTCAATAGTGGCCTCTTGGGCATCAATAACCTCATAAATGCCTTTCTTCACCACTCCTTTAACAATATTCCAAGTAACTACTAAGGTGTAATGGAATCCTATGTCTGAAAATTGGATGAAATGAGGCCCCAGTTTTGGCAGACTCCTATGTTCAGATCTGCGTTCATGCCACCATACAAGATGTTTTTCTTCAGCCTCCAACTTCTCTTTTAAATCAAAAATATCCCCACTACGGCTTTTAATTGTTATAACTTCAGCTTTGCGGTCGATATGACAGAAAGGACAGGAATTATCCAATGAGTAAAGGAAATTCAGATAAAACCCGATTAAACTTTCTGATGGTATGAATCCTTTAGTAACACTATGTAAACGGTTCTTTTCACTTTCTAAATCGTTTAACATTTGTTTGTAACTTTCTGGTTCGTAATCATCAAAACCAAACCCACAAATTCCAGAGCTCATCTTTATCCCTCCGATTCTATCCTTGGAGCTATGATGAAATTCAGGACGGCCTCCCTGGGAACATCACTAAGAGTTAAGCTTAAAGGCATATCATCCCCTAATTTAATAAGGACTGACTCTGAGAACTTATCAGCCTTCAAAGTATCACTAACCTTACTTAGAGAAAAGATAGATCTAACATTTTCCAGGATGGTTTCACCATGCAAATACCTGACTTCAGCATCGCCAAATTCACCTTCAGCCCGGGCAGTGAAACGATCCTCATCCACAGTGAACATCACCTTATCCGAAACCAGTTTAATATCCTTCATGGAATTTTTCAATAACTCGAAGGGTAGTTCAAATTCATTAGGATAAGTTAAATCTGGAGGACTTGGAGCCTCATAACTCAAATCAATCAATCGGATTTTGAATATCCTATCAGCTTCACCAATGAATGACAGTATCAGGTTATTCTCATCCACACTAAGCTCCAGAATATCCTCACTTTCAGCCCTCTTCAGGACCTTCATCAACTCTTCAGTATCAACATTGATGTGGATTGGTTCATCACACTTGTATTCATCAAAAAGGCCAGCCTGTAATTCAAAGTGTATGAAGGTTATATGGTCTTGTGCCATGGCATCAAGTTTTAAACCCTCATCATCAGCCCTAATCTGCACTTCATCAACAATAGAAGCTATTGCATTGAAACTTGTTTTTAAAATATTCGAATCACCCAATACTACATTAAACATCTTTTCACCCCTTCTTTGAGTCCAAACATTTCACATTCATCTGTTATCTTCATGTTTTTGACATAATCCTTCATAGTCGTGTTCATCTTCTTGATTTGGACAGTTAATTCTTATTTTTCCATTTTCTAAAGATAATGAAGCGTTTACACAACTTAAACAACTACAATCTAAGTCTATTTCCTCATAATCATGTTTTAATCCCATTGAATCACCCTTTTACATTAATGTTTTCTGCTCCCGTTCATCCCTACATTTAGCTTTCAAATGCCGTTCCCCGGCCAGGTACCGTTGGCAGCATGAAGGGCAGGTTTGAACCCATGAGAAAACAGGTTCAAACGGTTCCCCGCAAACATGGCATTTCTTCTCAGCCATCCTCTTACCTACCACAACCCATATAACCAGGATACTTTGGCTGGAGGGCCGTGTCAATCACCTTCACTATTTCACCCATACACATATTCACGGCCGGACTGGGAGAATCCAACTCAGCCACTAAAATATAGGTTCCATTCTCAGTGTCCAGTAACTCACCGGCCTTCAGTGCAGCCTCCACCTTATCTTTCGCTTCAACGTCAATGTCTGCTTTATGTTCAACCTTGAAAACACCTACTTTGAACTTCATTTACCTTCCTCCTTATTTTTAGAACCAAATATTGCTTTAGATATTGAATTACCTAAATTGGAGAACTTACGAAACACTTGGTATAGTGTCTTTTTTTCATTTTTACTCTCCAGGTACTTGAGCCGTGTATTTATTGCTAGTTCGGTTCTGTTGAACATCACGGCCAGCTCAGTAGGCTCCAATCCTAAATCCTTATGTAAAAGAAGGGAATCATCATCTTCCTGGGACCATGTTTTCTTATGGTTTGAGGGTTTGCCCTCCGTGGGTGGTTGTTCCAGTTCTAGGAACCTGCGCCGGCGGCCCATGGCATCGGGGGTTCGCATGTGGAATCCTTTTGCTTTTTCGAATTTGGTTTTAACATGGAATGCACTGCTAATCTGCGCATCAGTCATACCCTCATCAACACATTCCTGGAAGAACACTTTTTCCTCAGGACTCCACCGTGGCCGTTTACCCATAATATAGCCTCCTTGAAATTGTTTTATAAACATCCTTCAGAGCATAAATCCTGCCAGACTTCATCAGCTGCTCAGCCATTGTTGAAACTTCTTTTTGATCTAATTCTTCAAACTCAGATTTCACATATTTCTTAATCTGATCCCTTTCATGGAGTCGGACATCTTCTAAGAGGTTTAAAACATCCTTCCCAGTCTTACAGGTTTTAAGGCCTAAAACAATTTGAGCATTAACCAATCTAGGTTCCATCTCAGCTTCTTCTTTTGTCAGATAATTGTAACCCATAGTCACACTTCCATTACACATTCATAAGAGGAATCATCAGTGTCAGGTACATCTTTAAGTCGTAAAGTCTTCCTAACGTCCATGGATAAAGCATCACAGTCCGCTTTAATGGAATGTAAATGCATTAGGATTCTCTTTTTCTCTTCATTAATCCTCTCTATGTTCTGGTAAGGGTAGATTGACTCTTTTAACATCTCATATTCTACTGTGGCGTACGGATACTCATTCAACTGTTCACAGACTTTTACCAAAACTTCTCCAAGGAATTTGTTCATCTCTACCTTTACACGTTCCCTAATCATTGTTCCTTCGTCTAAGTTCTCTTTCATCAGTCTTATGACTTCATTTCTGGCAAATGGTAAGTATTCTTCTTTTACTTCTTTATTTTCTTCATCCATCGTTATTCCTCCCTTGATTTTTCAACAATCCGTTTAGTGTTTTCAATCAAAATCTTATCTTTCAACTCTTTTTTAGTTCTAATACCAGGATAAGGTGGGTTTTCCATATTCCTCCTGTGAATGGCCACCTGAGTTTCACCATCCAATCCAACTTTCTGGAGTTTATCCTCATCACTCACTAGTAATCGCCCCCTAAATCTTCATAAGACCTTCTCTGCTCCTCCAAATCATCCACCTCCATTTTATGAGATTTGAACCATTCATCCACAATATTCAGATCACCTCCAGTGACTTTACCAGTGAATTCATCAATCTTAACCAACGTCGGGATCCGAGTCATCAACCCCAAAACAATAGCCTCACCAACATTCAAACTAGGCAGTTGATTAATCAAATCATCACTCAACGACTCACTAGCCCTTTGAACATGGTTCTGGTCAGTGGGCTCCACCAACCGGAGGATAATCATATTATTAGCCTGGCTCAGCGCATCACTATCCAAACTCTTAGGGCTCTGACTAACCATACACAATCCAACACTGAATTTACGGCCCTCCCTGGCAATCCTACTAATCCACAGTTTACTATCTGTTTTCCTATTCTGAGGGGCCAGGATATGGGCCTCTTCCAGTACAATGAAAATAGGGAATCCCAGACCATCCCCAGTCCTCATGAACTCTTTCCGGCCTGCTAAAACTTCCCGGAGAATATGGCTAACCACCACATCGGATGCGAATTCATCAACACTACCAAGGTCCAGGATGTTAGCATGGGCGACCTTTAAGTTTTCAGTCATGTCCTTAGCATTCAGGTCTAAGATATTCCCATACTTATCCTTCATGTGCTCTAATTTGTTCAAAACATCTGTGATTGACTTCTTATCCCCCGGATTGGTTTCATCATCTTTTAATTTGGATTCCAACTCCCTCTGAATGGCGTGTATGAAGTCAGCCCCACGGGCACCAATACCACTTAAATCATCCCTTACGGCCTTGTATGCTTTTAAAAAGAATCTTTCCTGAACATAGGCATTGGCGGGGATGTTCGCTAACCGTTTAATCTCAGTGAATGAAAGATATAATGGGTTGATCACTGGTTTGATAATGTTCACATTTCCAGTTGTGAATTCAGTATTCACATACTCCGAGTGCATGTCAATGATTAAAACACTACCATTAACATTTAGTAAACCGTTTATAATCACAGAAACAGTGTTACTCTTCCCCGCCCCGGTCATGGCCAACACTGCCAGGTGTCTGGATACCATTTTGTTAATATCAACCTCCATGGCCACGTCCTCCTGGGTGATGAGGTTTCCTAGTTTAAGACCATAACTGGGTAAGCTGAAAATTTGTCTCAGAATATGGGGGGCTGCAATTTTCACTTGAGTACCTGGTGGTGCTGGGGTCCTTGGGATCCTTAGATCATCATTCACGTCTCCAAGGATTTTCACCATCCCACGGATATAATTATCATTCCCCTGGATTGCTTTGATTTTATCAATCGTTTCCGGGTCGTAAATTTCATTATTGATTGAAACACTACCTCTTAGTAGGGATTCAATCATTCCCAGTACAATTTTATCATCATATTCTAGGGTTACATACTGCCCTAGCATTGGCATTTTCTTAGAGATGAAACTCACATTGCTTAATGATGTTTCCCCAATACAACGTCCTATTATTTCATTCATTGTAGCATCTCCCGGCCAATTTTCTCCATAACCCCCACAATCCTGGCCAGATTCTCAATGTCATTTTTCTTAATAACAACCTCATTATGTGCCATCCGCAAAAGAAGAGGATAACCCTCAGCTGACACACCCTTAACCGCAGCTAAAGTTCTCCGAATATCCCCTAAATTAGCCTTATAAGGTAATTCGAATTTCAGTAAATTCTTATAATCAGCTAACCGTGCATAGAAAACAGTGAAGGTTAAATTCTTAAAATAAACATTCCTATAAGAAAATTCACGTTTACTATCAGCTAATGAAACATGATGATACCTTGAATGTCCCTCCAACCGACTGTGCTCCTCAAAAACTGCAATGTCAGGAATTTCCTCCCTGAAAAAATCTTTAGCCATAGAAGTTTTAGAAACACCAACAATCTTCTTCCTATGTTCCATCAGGTTAGCTATGGCCTCTAAATTCTCCCTCTGACCTTCAGAATCTTTCGGGAATGGTCTGATAATGTCTCCCAGGATTGATCCATCAAAAAGGTAATAATCAACATCATATTCTTCCAGGATTTCCAGGGCATTCTGAACCTCGAAGATCCCCATCCTATTCCTGAGATTATCCTCAGCATACCTATGATGGGGCATGATACCTACTTCGGATTTGGAAACTTTCTGTACAGGTTCACCTGTAAAGATTAAACCCACCGCACTTACCGCATAGAAAATGAATGGAAGATATTTAATCCTGTTAATACTTCCATCTCCAGCTGCAATTACTAAATGTTGAAGGTTTTCCTTGATTTCTAGGTCAAACCAGTGTTCAGGTACATTGACTGTGGGGAGTTTCATCATGTCAATTGTGGAATTGATTTCCTCCTTCTTTCCAAGGGCCATCTCATAGAGGTTGTCAATCATTTTGGATCCTCTTTTGAACCTTCAGCATAGGCCCGGCCATCTGTGCCATCTGATTTGTGACTTGCATAATGGAATCCGTCGGCATTATCCTCAGCATCTAAGTCATGTAACCAGTTAGCAGCCATGTTCCTGACCGTTTTTGGTTTGAGATGGTTGATTTCTTTTAAAGCAAATTCACTTTTTAATGAATATTCCCCGTTATCTGTGATTACTACCACTTTTACGGTAGTTTTTTCATTTTTCTCAATAGTTGTATCAGATACAAATGCCCCAGTATTCCTTAGGAAATAAATTATTCTCTGCAACATTTCTCCAACAGCCCACTCTTCTCCCCCTTGTTGTTTGAGGGTTTTAACAATCTCCTCTAATCGTTCCCTATCTACTAAGTGTAAAGCAGATACGCATTCTAATAACCCATCTAACAATGCTTCTGGATTACCACTTTCTTTAATTGTTAATTTCATATTGTTTCCTGGCATTACGTACATCAAATCCCTCCTACTTCTACAACTGAAGAATCTCCATTCTCCTTTTCAATCCGCAGAATGTTATCAGCAGCCTCCTCCAAATCACTGTCATGGGTGACAATAATCATCTGAGGGAGAATACTCATTTTCTTAAGTAATTCGATGAGCTCTTGTCTACGGTATTCATCAAGGTGAATGGTCGGTTCATCTAGCATGATAAGCTCTAAACTGTTGCCAGAGATAACCTGAGTTATGGCCATCCGCAGGGCCAGAGCCACTGCAATCCTCTCCCCACCACTGATCATGTCCAGGTTACTCTCCCCGGCCGGGCCGAAAATGGATAGATTATATTCTTCATCAAGTTGGATGTCACTGTATTCAAAATTAAACCGTTCAAACAATTCACGAGTCTTAGCCTCGATGAGTGGTCTTGAAATGTTCCTTAACTCTCTCTGAACACCATCCTTACCGTAAACATCCCTGATTAGGTTTAAGAGTTTCACAAAGTCCTTAACATTTTTAAGCTCTTCTCCGAGTTTTTCGAAGTGTTTCCTTTTAGTTTCCAGGTCCCGGATGGAGTTGGATAATTGCTCCAGCTGGCCTGTGAGGGAATGTTTCTTCCCTGAGAGAATATTCACTGTTTTACTCTTTTCCTCCCATTCACTCTTAACACGGCCGTGACACTGTGCACTGTAACCAAGGCCGTCCAAGGTTTCCTTAACATTTTTAAGCTCTTCCATGGTTTTCTTAATAATATTCTCAGTGGTTTCCAGTTTCCTGAGAACCGCCTCCTTACGTGACACTTCCCCCTCCAGTCGGTGGTGTTTTTCGTTTAAAGATTCAAACCGTGCCAGTTCCTTGTCAATATCTCCAGTGAAACCAACACTTTCGAATAATCTCTTTTCCTCTTTCAATGATTCCCTGTTTTCTGTTAATGATTTCTGATAAACCTCCAAGTCATCCATGGATTCCAGAGCCCCCTTAGCTGCAATGTACTTATCACTATTTTCCTTTGCAACCCCCAGACGCTCTTTTCTTTCAGCCTGTTCCTGGAGTAAATCCTGCACTTCTAATTGTAAAGTTCCAATTAGAGTCTTATTTTCATGGAGTTGGGTTCTGTAACCTTCTAATAATTCATCCCTTTTCTCAGATGTTATATCAGATTTGCAGATGGGACATGAATCTTTAACTTCTTCCAATTCCTTAATCGGTTTATCCAGGGCCTGGTTCTGTACTCGTAGGTTTGAAACTTTGGTTCTTTTCTCATTCAGGTTCTCGTCAATGATTTCAATAGCTTCCTGGATGAAAGACTGGTATTCATATTCCTCCTTATACTCCATTAATGTCTGATTCAGGGCTTCGATTTTAGAAATATCCTTCAATAAGGTTTCTTCTTTTATTTTCAACTGTTTGATATTTTCCTCCTGTTCCTTCAGCTTCCTTAAAGGTTCAATATTCCCTATAATGGCTTTGATATCGTTTATCTCGATTTCTTTATCTTCAATTGAAGTTAAATCTGCCCTTAATCCTTCCAGTTCAGCATTGTTTTGTTGTAGGATCTCCTTGATGCCATGGTGTTTGGTGGAAAGTTCACCATACTTGATGGCAGTTTCATCCATAGCCTCCTTCTTCTCCTTAATAGTTTCCAGTTCAGCAACGTTTTCCGAGAGGGCCTCAGTGGTATATGCAATCTCACCCTCAAGGTTGGTTTTCTCATCCTGTTTGGTGGTTATCTCCGTGTCCAGATCCTCCAGGGATTCAAGTTTCCCCTCCAACTTAACCCCATCCATTTCATACTTTTCAATGATGAACTTCATCTGCTTCCAAGCCTTCTCCAGGGAATCAATCCCCAGGAGCCGGCCGATCATTTGCTTCTTCTCTGCAGGGGTTTTATCAACCAAGTCAGCTATTTCCCCCTGACGAACATAAACCGCATTCAGGAACAGATCACCATCCATCTCTAGGAGGTTCTCAATATAACCAGTAACATCCTGATCCCCAGACACTAAATTCTGGAAATGGCCATCCTCTAAGATGCTGAGGTTAGCTTTACTATTCTTAGACCGCTCCCTTTTAACCCGGTAAGTGTTCCCATCCACTTTGAAGGTAACCTCCACGGACATCTTCTTCGCCCCGGTGGTGATGAGTTGTTCAATCCTTTTAGTTGTGTATTGTTTGAACAATGCGAAACTAATCGCTTCGAAGATACTGGACTTCCCAGCCCCATTAGCACCCATCATCGTGGTTATTCCAGTGTTGAAATCCATCTCCGTGGCCGTATGGGAACGGAAGTTTTCTAGTTTGATTTTTTCAATAATCATTGGGTGGCCTCCTTAAAAGGCACGCATTTCCCAGTCTTCCCATGTAATTCTGCATCAGCACAACTATAATTACAGCCAGCTTTCTCTTCATGAGGTTGTTGATGGCCACAGCTTCTAAATCTAATTTCAAGACAATCCTTAGCAGCATCGCAAATTGCTTTCATCTAATAAGCCCCCTCAAAGAAAGTGTCCACCATAGCCGCAGCCACTTGCACATCACCATCAGCCAACTCCTTAACCAAACCAGTCCCCAACTTCGTTAACTCCTCACTCTTAAACTCACTCAAACGCTCCTCAATCAAACCATCAATCGTTAAAGCATCATCACCCCTCTGAATCTGAACATGACCCTCAATGGTGGGCTTATACTTAGAACGAACACTAAGACAAATATCAGCCAGGGCCATGTTCAGGGTTTCATAAACCTCAGACCTGTTAAGATTACCCCCCTTAACTGTAACCATAGCCACCGGAGGCTTATCCAACCCCTGTATATGGGAAACCAATTCAGCCAAAGCATCCTTAAACTCGTTGAACATGATACTCCGTTTAATCAGTTCCCGGGGGAGTTTTAAATCAATCCGTTCCACCTCTGGAATGTCCCCACCCATATCAACCAGGTAGAAACCCTTACCATTCTTCAGGTAATCATCAACCTCATTAAACCTCCAAATCTCAGTGGAACCAGGATAAGCCAGAACACCATCACCAAGATCATCCACGATCCGGTCATGGATATGGCCCATGGCATAATAATTAAAACCAGTAGGCAGGTCCCCAATTTTCAGTTCAAAATCCACAGGCAGGTACTTGTCAATCCCCTGATGAAGAACCAACACCCGCTTCTTATAATCCATAGCAGACTCTTCAATCAAATTCAACCTCTCAATCAACTGTTTAGAATTATATTTAGAAGCATACGGCGCTCCACCGATGAAAACATCCCCATGAACATAACTAGGATGATTAGGGCTGATCAGTTTCATCCCGAACTGTTTGAAAAGAATATGAGGGGGAACAGCATTCCTCCGCATAACCACATCATGATTCCCAGCCACTGCATAAACAGGAACCCCTGCCTCTTTCAACCTTAAAAAACCATCCTGGGCCGTCATCAAGGCCTTTGTTGGTGGTCTTGAAAACTCGAATAGATCTCCTGAGTGGATGGTGAAATCTGGCCGTTCACCTATAACTTCATCAATGGCTTGGTTGAAAACTTCCAGGAAATCATTCTCCCGGTCAACAAGGCCGTACTGTTTATACCCCAGATGAGTGTCACTTAAATGTGCGAATTGCATATAAAGGCCCTCCAATTAGTTTCCGTACTTCCGTTTCCTGATCTCAGTCTTAACCAATTCCATGAATGATTTATCATCCCCAACCTGGGATCGGGCCGTGCTCCAAACATTCAATTCAGTTAAAGGCTGACCACCCCCCTTGATATCAGCCTCCACACCATCCACAAAGGCCTGGACCTCAATATCATCATAAGTGTTCAGATCACCATTTCCAGGTTCGGCCTTTTCAGGTTCCAGATCATCACCCGCAGCTCCACTAGTAGTGTCACCTAATTCATCAATCTGTTTTTGAATATCCCCTGGGAGGCCATCAGGGTAAAGTTTCTTAAGAATAGGGTCATTAGGATCCAACCAGAGCTCCACATCAAACAACATTTTAGGTTTTCGCTTAGGGTCAGGGCTAGGTTTAGTCCCCCTAAATGTAATGTCCACATCATAACCAGCTGAAATCTTACCTAAAGTATCATTCAAGACAGAGGTTCCGAAAAAAACCACAAACCCTTCATCATCTGCACTAGGATGATTATCGGTTTTGACTGCGTATAAAAAGTTCTTCTTCCCCCTGAAATCAGTGGGAGTCTTTTTACAGTATTTACCAACTAATCGTTCACCACTTTGCTTAGGCTCCCATCTGTTGCTTGTTTCAGGAATCCTAACCTTTATTTTTCCTTCTTTTACCACCATTTAAATCACCATTTTCTCTAAAAATCAATCACACCATTCACATACCACTCCGGAGGCTCACCAGCTGGGGGTCGGTAACACAATGAATCCTTCTGCAACCGGTACATCACCTGATTCTTAGTCATCCCCAACCTCTCCCCAATCTCCCTATTATTCAAAGTCGTGTTATGCCTTAGATAATAAATCTTCCAAGACTTATCCACTTCAACCGCAATATCCAAAGCCCCCTTATAAATTCCAGGCCGCCTAAGACCCAACTTAGAAGCCCGGGCATAAATACTATTCTTATCCCTGGAAAGAGCATTCACAATCTCATCCATAGACGTGTGAGTTGGATATTTAGAACGAAGATAATCATCATCCTCAGGCTTGTAAACCTTATAAGACCGTGGCATGATTTCACCCCCCAATCATAACCGTCTGCGCCACTAACAACACAGCAGCTGATAAAGGTATAATCACACATAAACTAGCGAATAATGCTTTAACCCGCTCAGCATTCCGGCTCAACCAGGACGGCCTTTGTTTGAAAAGGCTCTGTTTAGCCCTCCAAACATCCACCTTCCACTTAGCACCACACTTTTTACAAATATATTCCCCTTCCACCTCATTGACTTTTATTTCACAAATCGGGCAAACACTCTGCATCTTAATCACCTTTTAAAAACATTTCTTCCTTCCAAGTCTTCCCACAACCAACACCAGAACAAACCAGGACCGCATCACCATTATTAGGGTAATAACAGTACGCCCCGCAATCCGGACACGGAGCAGTCTTCTTAACCTTATGTTTGGTGATATCATACTCCAAATCCTTATCCTTCAACCTAAGCCGAGGCATGTTCGCGGTCAAAAACACCAATCCTCCTAAACTCACCAATAACCAGGTTGCAGAAATCTTCACAGGCCCTTTGAAGTTCATCCAGGAAGACACCCTCATTGATAACTTCCTGTTCCCTGATATGACGCTCCCATGAAGTCATTTACTAGCCTCCCTCCAAGGACACTCCGCTAAACATGGTAATCCACGGCAATCACTGCATTCATTCAGGAAAGCATCATCCTCATTAATCCCATGCTTCTTCATCAAATCCCTGCATTCACTTTCAAAAACATTACCAACCCGTGCAAGACTAATCTCATGATTTTTAGGCATCCCTAATTCACCCCATTCAATTCCTTAATCCGTTTAACAGCTTCTTCGAAAAATAGTTTAGACCTGTAAATCCGGAGTTCAACCTTCCAATCCATGTCTCCCTTAATAATAATCACATTCTCATCAGGAGCAACCCAAACAGTGTCAGCCACCCCAGGCTCAGGAGCCCTGGAAACAATCATAGAATACTCATCATGCATCTTAAACTCAACCTTCTCCGGGTTGAATTTCCCCAGGAAAGAAGAATACTCCTCACACTCCACAGGTTCACCGGAACATAAGGCCTTCTGCACAGTATAGGCCTGGGATACAATCATAAATCCACATCCTCTTCATCCAACTTTTTAATGTAAAGCATGCTAGTGAGGATCTCTTCAACCTCCCTGCACTGCTCACCATCCAGGCTTGATTCAGTTTCCAACCGCCTCTTAAGCTCCTCCGGGAGACTGTCACAACCCACATTCAAAGTTGCTTCACAAATCAACCCACCAGTATGCCTTTCTTTTAAAATTCCTTCCACGTCTATCATAGAAATCATCCCCTAAGTACACATATTTCAAAAACAACTCCACCCTGGAAGACCTGGTAAACCCGGGTTCCGTTACTCACAGGTTTATCTGGGAAGTCAGGCAACCCCTGAACCTGCACAGGGGCCACATCCTCCACGGCCGAAATCCGGATTATCTGCCTATTAGGATGCTCCAACCCCAGGACGGCCTGAACCCTGCTAACCGAATCCACTTGAAAACGGTTCATACAGCCACCTCCACCCTTAAAACAGGAGCCACGGCCGGTTTCTGGAACCTTAATTTATGAAGCAAATGAAGGAACACGAAGGCCACATCATCCTCAATTTTAACATAAGCATCCGTACTCCTAACCTGGCCAGATAAAACAAGATCATCAACATTAACCAGCTGCACCACTCCCCACCTCACAGCCTCCAAGGAAATCTTCTTCAGGTCAGATAATAGTAAGTCACCAGCAACCAGTTCCCCCTTACAATACACTTGGAAATTACCTTGATGGTCAGTGATAGTCACGGTCCGACCAGGCTCCAGGTCAACCAAGCAATCCAGAACCAAGGACACCCTACCATTAACCATGTTAACAAGCCCCCGGCCGGGTCCTGAGACTGAAATCAGAATCCTCTTCAAAATCAAGTTCTGCTAAACAGATCCCACTCTCCATCTCAGCCTGAGCCTCTTCTTCAGCCCTGATTTCAGCTTCCAATTCCTCTCTCTGAGACTTACCGAAAGCACCATAATCTATTATTATAGGTTCGATTTCATCCCAGTCCATGTCTGCAACACTTTTTTTTCCTTTCATGTTTTCACAACCATTCAATGATAAGAACCTGCAGGAAGAATGTCAGGCATGGCAAGCCTGATGGGTTTCTTCCCACACTATAACATTGTTTGAAGTTACTTATATATTTTTGGATTTTTGAAAATAAATATTTTTGAATTAAATAAATAAAAGAATTAAATCCCCTCCTGAAGGATAATTTCTGGAGAAACAAATGATTTGAGGTTAGATAATAAAATTAAGTATTTAGTGTATTCGGGAGTGTCTTCAATTTCATTTAAAATATGTTTTGCTAATAAATAATCAACATGTCTTTCATGTGTGGCTTTAGAGGTTAGATCACATTTAGATTTCATAATCCTTTGTAGAGATTTGAAAGTGATCTGAAATTCATCAAAATCAGCATTATTGGTGTACAGGTAATCTATCAATAATTGATCTTTTTTTGGAATTTTTGTGTGTGGATCAAAATTATCCTGATGGTTATAGGTTTTCTCAGAATTAGATCTAATATCTTCATAACCTGGAACACCTTCATCACATAAATGTTTCATGATAGCATTTTGTAACTCCAATGCCATGTTAGAATGATAAACACCGTATTTATCTTTAACCATTTGTTTAAAATCGTCCCAGACAACTTCATCTTTGAGGCGGATCTGGATCTTCTTAGACATTCAGATCACCTGCCTGAAAAGTTGGAATCCAAGTTGGAATCCAAGGTTAAAGTTGGAATCCAAGTTGGAATCCAAGTTTAAGATTTTTGTTTTTTGTAAAAATGCAAAAAAAGAGGTCGTTAATTTATTATTAAAAATTAAATATTTATTAATGAATTTATTATTCTTAATTATGTTTAAGACTTTATTATATATAAATGTTATGTTAAGAATGTTTAACAAAAAAAACCTTGAGGTTCTCATCATCATTGTTCTTTGGGAATTTTCAGAACACACACACAAAAATGATGATGGATTCATTTTTATTCCACCTTCTCAAATTGTTCTTTATATTTTAAAGCAGCGAATCTTTCCAAAACCTTTTCAGATTCATCAAATTCATTATACTCTTTAAAACATTTGGCAGCATCATTAGGACCCATTGCATAGATTTCATTAAAATTTGGAAAAACCATTTGAAAATAAAAAGCTCTTAATAAAAATTTGAAAAGAGAAGTAATGTCAAACCATTCACCAGATTCCCTATAATCCTTAAGTAATGTATGGAAAAAGGTTTCAGGATGTTCACATAAATTTTCCTCTATTGCATCAGTAACTTCAAAACAACCTATTATTTTAAGTTCCCTTGGATTCCCTACTTGTAAATTAGCTAATCTTTTTTTAGGATGTTTAGTTTTACCAATTTTTAAGTATTCTCCATCAGAAATGAAATATAAATAATCAACTAACTCTTTATTCTTATTAAACTCATTTCCCATCAAAATTCACCTCCAAAAACCTTAATCTTATTTTCTTTATTTAAGTATATATATTTTTGGATATTTGAATTTTTGAAAGAATGAAAGGAAATATATATATAACTTAAAAGGTATATGTAAAGGTATGAATAAAAGGAGGTGAAGGTCTTGGAATCTTCAGTAAAAGAAGTAAGTGATAATATGCCAATAGTACAAATGAGTATCCGAATAGACGAAGAATTACGTAACAACTTAAAAATCCATGCTATACATAAGGGCATAAAGATCAATGATCTATTAACCCAGTATCTCTCTGAAGGCCTTGAGAGAGATAAATCAAAAAAACAATAACCCTCTTCCTTTTCAATTTCACAACCATTCTGGCCCTGGTTTTCCAGGGCTTCAACTTCATAACTATTTTCAGTATGTTCCAAAATGGAACATACTCCTAGGACCTGGATCCTACTTGCAGCTGCAATCATAGATCTACACCTGCAAAAGTTAGACCAGTTTCAGTAATTCTTCACTTTCTTCCTTGAGCACCTTACACTCTGCAAACAATTGCCGGGTTCGCAGGCTGCCAGGGTCTATAATTTTCTGGACTCTATACTCATGGAATTTCTTAAAAAAAGTATCCTGTATTTTTAGCGTTCTCTGTAATATTCTTAATCTTTCAGAGCTTTCGCTATTGGTGTTGTTTAAAGTCTTCTTTCCACAAACTTTATATTCCTTGATTCCTAAATCTTTGCTTAGCAGTGTACACACCCCAGTGTTGCTGTTAGGGATAGGATTCAGGATCATTGAGGGTTGCCGCCCTGGGAAATGATCTTCCTATCCTGCCTCATTACTTTATTCTCCTATTAATTTTACCTAGTATTTAAGTATTACTAAACAGTGACCGTGTTTGAGAAGTAATCCGGGATTATACGCCGTTATAGTATTAACTGAGTCACTTATGCCCTTTAATTAATTATATTCATACATTAAATATTGTTCATCATAAGCAACATTTAATAACAAACAATCAGAAATGAAAGTCAACACTTACAAAATTAAGGAATATCAAATTATGAAAAAGATAAATGTGTGTGGAAGAGTAACTATAACTGTTGTAAAAGAGTTCAATGAGAATATTAAACAATTGAAAGGGAGCCCATTTGGTATTAAAGGCCGTGGCCTGGAAACATCCATGAGGATCATGAATAATTATTTCAGGATCTATGAGAACAGAACGCTCATTAGCATTGCAGAGGAATTAAACCTGCAACCCTGGGAGTTGGGAGAGGTGATAATTAAACAGTGGATTGAAGCGTATAAAGAAATATATGAAGATAATTAACGTTTATTAATTTCCTTTTCTTCAGTTTCTAAATGTTCCCTTATCTTATCACGGTTTTCAAGGGCCTTAATTTTCAGTTTATGCTCCTTCAACTCCAGGAGGATCTGCTGATTAATTTCTTTCATTTCCTGCAAGGCTTCACTCTCACGTTCCACCGTGGTGATATTTTCTTTAAATGTAAGCCGGTGTAATCCTTTCTTATATTCTTCTAATAAGTTTTTATCATTCTTCTTAAAGTAATTACGGTCCACCCCGGCCATTTTATGACCCATCATGAGCCTTATCTTCCGATAGTCAAGGCCTTCATCGTCAAGTTCATTGGCAAAGAACACCCGGAAAGATTTTGAAGTTACATAACTATAATTCCCCACCCGTTTACCTTTCCATCCCAGGTTTTTGTTTTGTCTCAGGAGGTAGATCCGTACAGCTTCATACCCTAACCTGGTTTGTTTCCCCCGGGCTCTGAATAATGGCACCTGCAAATTTTCAGGTGGATGACTCGTTAAGTAAAACAGAATGTTGTGTAAGGATTCAGGGCTGCTATAGGTGATATGTTGCTGATCTGTTTTGATTCTCCACATACGCCATACTGGTATAATTTCAGGGTATTTCTCACTAATTTCATATAGACCTTCCAGGCTGTTTACTTCAGTTTCTTCAATCTCGGATAATTTGAAATAGTAATTCACTGCTCGGATGAGTTCTTTCACTGTGATACTACTGGCGTCTGCATAGTTCATCGCAGTGCTGGCCATGAATGTGAACAGTGCCTCGTATTGTACATTGCAGAATTGGAATAATCTTTGCATGTCCTGGTATTGTGGGAGGTCTTCATAGAGTACATAATATGATTTAGGTACTCCTTTAATCTCCTTCTCTGGAGTTTTAACTTCAAAGTAACGGTAGAACATCTTTATTATTGTCATTATGTTCTTTATATTCGCATTCCCGAACTCCCTATCATTCTGGAGGTAGTCCACGAAAGAATCAAAATGGTCACTGATTTCCCGTTCATCCATCCATGGGTGTTTTGTCTGGTCTTCCCTGGCTTCCCGGATTAATTCAGCGGGTGTTTTATTTAGATAAGAAGTGTAATAATTTATTTCTTTAATATACCGCCCAATTGTGCTTTGTTTTCTCTGTTTTGCTTTGAGGAATTTCTGGAGTTGGCGGTCCTGGGTGATGTCCATAGAACTATGTATTGAAAAAAGGAGTATTTATTATATTTCCAGGTGGGTTGTTTCCCGAACAATTAATGAGGGGACTTCTTTAGTTTCTAAGCATATTTTGTTCGGGACACTTGGATTTATGGGATTTTTCATAGTGATTAATTTGTTAGTTGCAGGTTAAAAATAATTATATACTATTAATGATGATGGGCGTGGTTTTTTGGTGTTCCATTAATATGATGGTGGTGGAGAAAACACCACCCATTATCTTTATCTAGTAAAAAAGTATTAGGTTACATGGAACTTAATGATTATAAATTATATATCCATCTATTCCGAGAATATCCACTAAATGGATCTTTATCTTCATAGACATATTTTGAGGGGATGAGTGTGATGCTTACTTCAATAATTCCGTTTTCATTAGCCATCTTTACTGCTCTTGGGGAATCTTCATCATCTATTTTAAATTCCCAACGATTTTTATGTTTTTTTACTAGTTTCATTCAATCCCCTCTTATACTCTCTTGGAATAGATTAATCTTTCATGCCAGTGGTCATGGCATAATAAAGCCATCACCTTTTCAGTTGAATAAAGGTAGAATGGTTTGATTAAGCCTCCCATTGGGATTAGTTTTCCTTTTGGTATTATTCCTGGTTTCATGTTTATCCCCCTATTCCCCATTTATACAATCCTCACAAACAAATCCAAAACCAAAATTAGCCCCTTTATCAACGTCTTTGAGTTCATGACATTTACAACATTCTTTTTCTTCTGGTTTCATTCAATCCCCTCTATTATCAACAGCAATTATTATTGTATATTCATGCCGTGTACTTCCCTGATTGTCCTCTGTG
>Ga0074198_1000409_pt1 | contig 47345 bp, 42 predicted proteins | sample EPASupsiteSAE323_FD_64527 | JGI IMG/M metagenome (GOLD analysis project Ga0074198, IMG submission 64527) | Bioremediated contaminated groundwater from EPA Superfund site, New Mexico - Sample SAE3-23 | ecosystem: Environmental > Aquatic > Deep subsurface > Groundwater > Contaminated ... | reverse complement strand
AATGTTCAAAAAATATAATAAGATAGATCATCAGTACAAAAGCTAAGGTAGCTTATGCCGCCGGAAATAATGTTGCGATTAAATACGCTTTAAAAAATAAATATGACTATTTAATGGTATTAAACAATGATGTTATCGTTGATCCTTTATTTGTTCAAAATTTAATTAAAGAATTAAATAATTATGATATTGTCGGCCCTAAGATATATTTTGCTCCTGGTTTTGAATATCACAAAGATCGTTATCAAAAAAAAGATTTAGGTAAAATAATATGGTCAATGGGTGGTAAAGTTGATTGGGACAATATTTATGGTAGTAATATTGATATTGATGAGGTTGATCATGGTCAATTCAATAAAATAATAACCAATTTAGATTTTATTAGTGGTTGTTGTTTTATAGCAAGACGAGAAGTTTTTGAAAAAATAGGCAATTTTGATGAAAAATATTTCATGTATCTTGAGGATGTTGATTTTTGTCATCGTGCCAAAATTACTGGTTTTACCTTAGCTTGTATTCCAACATCAGTCATTTGGCATGTAAATTCAGGTTCTACAAAAGGCCCAGGACATCTACAAAACTATTTTATTACCCGAAATAGAATGTATTTTGCTAAAAAGTTTGCTAAACCAAGGACAAAATTTGCTATATATCGAGAATCATTTAAATTTTTATTTAAATCACACTGGCAACGTCGTGCCGTTATTGATTTTTATATCCAAAAAATGAACAAGGGGAGCTGGAAATGAAATTGACCAATCTTTCAATAATAATTTTAGCTGGAAACGAAGAAAAAATGATTGTTGATTGTCTTAAGTCATGTTTATTTTCAGGAGAAATTATTTTAGTTGCTGCTAATTCTACTGACAAAACTGTTGAATTAGCTAAAAATACATATCCTTCAATTAAGGTAGTAAAAACTAATGATGGTTACAATCGTAATTTTTCTAAATGGCGTAATTTAGGTTTAAGTAAGGCCACTAAAGATTGGATATTGTATATTGACTCAGACGAAAGAGTTACCGAGTCACTTCAACAAGAAATTAAAAAAATAATTTCCATTAAATCAAAATTTTCTCATTTTGCTATTCCTAGAGCCAATTTTTACCTCGGTAAAAGAGTCAGATATGGCGGATCTTATCCAGATTATGTCATTAGACTTTTTCAAAAACAATTTCTTAAGGGTTATCAGGGAATTTTACATGAACAACCAATTGTCGATGGTCAAATTAATTATTTGAAATCTGATTTGTCTCATTTTACCCATCGAGACCTTTCATCAATGCTGCAAAAGACTCTAGTTTGGACTGATATGGAAGCCAAGGCCTTATTTGAAGACAATCATCCTCCTGTCGTCTGGTGGAGAATAATAAGAATGATGGTGACAAAAATATGGGAAAGGCTAATCAAACAACAAATGTGGCGTGATAAAACTGTTGGTTGGATTTCAGTTATTTTTGAAACTTTTGATACCTTTTTAATTTATGCCAGACTTTGGGAAATTCAACAAAAAAATAAAAAATAATGTATTATTAGATTAATGCATAAGAGAGTTGCAATTTACGATCCATATTTAGATACCCTAGGCGGAGGTGAAAGATATTGTCTAACAGTTGCAGAAATATTACTCAAAAAAGGTTATCAAGTTGATTTATTTTGGTCTGGTGACAAAAGTCTTATTGAAAAAGCTGAAAAAAGATTCTCTTTAAATTTAACTGATTTAAAAATTGTTCCAGATATTTTTGAAATAAAACCCCAAAAACTTGAATTAATAGAAGAAAGTCGTATTTTTTCAAAGTTTATTACCAAAGTTTTAGATCCCCAAAAAATAAAACTTAAATTAAAAAAGACCTACCAAAAAATAAAAACCACCAATAAATACGATGTAATTTTTTATTTAAGTGATGGTAGTATTCCCTTTTTATTTGCTAAAAAAAATTTTTTACATATCCAAGTGCCCTTTACTAAAGGTACTAGTTATTTAAATAGTGTTTTAGAAAAACCAAAACTAAAACTAATTACTAATGTAATTTGTAATTCTCAATTTACATCTCGTTTCCAAACCGGTGCTTTAAAAAACAAGACTTTAGTCTTATATCCTCCAGTCGATGTCGACAAATTTAAAGTTTCACCTCGAAAAGAAAATATCATTTTATCTGTTGGCCGATTTGATAATATTCTAAACGCAAAAAAACAAGATATCTTAATTGATGCTTTTGCTAGTTTAGTAAAAAACTATCATTTAAATGATTGGAAATTAGTATTAGCTGGAGGTAGTTTGCTTGATCCCAATAAAAATGTTTATTTAAAATGTCTTTTTGAAAAATCTAAAGACTTACCTGTTAGTTTTTTAATTAATCCTCCATTCGATGAACTTCAAAAAATTTATTCTGAATCAAAAATTTATTGGCACGCTGCCGGATTCGAAGTTGATGAAAATGTTCATCCTGAAAATACGGAACATTTTGGGATTACTGTAGTTGAAGCTATGGCTTCAGGACTAGTTCCTGTTGTTGTAGCCAAAGGTGGTATACCTGAAATTGTAGAAAACGGAGTCAATGGTTATTTATGGAATTCACTTGATGAGTTAATTAAAAAAACCAAAAAATTAATTGATGATCCAGAAAGTTTAAAACTCATGTCTCAACAATCAATCATTAATTGTCGCTCTTTTTCAAAAGAAAATTTTGAAAAACGTCTTTTAGCTATTATTGACAACTAATATGAAAATTTCGGTTATAGTAACTAATTGGAATGGACTTCCACTTCTTCAAAAGAATTTACCGAGAATAATTGAAATGAGCCCTGAAGCTCAAGAAATTATAGTTGCTGATGATTTTTCTGAAAAAGATAAAAGTATTGAATATTTAAAAATTCTTCAAAAAAAATATTCAAAATTAAAAATAATTACTAACAAAAAAAATTTAGGTTTTGGAAAAACATCAAACAAAGCTGTCTCAAAATCAACCGGGGATTTGATTGTACTTTTAAACAACGATATCTATCCTCACAAGGATTATATAAAAAATTCTCTTCATCATTTTTCCAATCCAAATGTTTTTGGTGTTGGTTTTGCTGAACAAGGTCATGAAAATTGGGCTCGTATTTTTTGGAAAAATGGTTATCTTCAACACGAACCAGGAATAAGTAATAAAAAGACTCATATTTCTGGTTGGGTATCTGGTGGGAGTTCCATTATCAGAAAAAGTATTTTTGAAAAATTAGGAGGTTTTGATGAAGTTTATCAACCTTTTTATTCAGAAGATTTAGATATTGGATATCGGGCTTGGAAATCGGGTTATATTTTACTCTGGGAGCCAAAATGTATTGTCGAACACAAACACGAAAGTACTATGTCAAAATTTTCTCTCAATTTTCTCAATTATGTAAAAGAAAGAAATCGCCTTTTAAATACATGGAGAAATATTTCTGATCCCCAACTACTTTATTTAAATAAAATTGCTCTTATTGGAAGAGTTTTATCTGGGCCAAATTATATTAAAATTATTTTAGCTGCAAAAAGACAACTAAAAAAATCATCTCCACCTATTGTTTTTCCAAAACTTACTGATGAAGAGATATTTGCTAAATTTCAATGAATAGAAAAATATTTTTAACAAAATTTGCCATTATTTATATAATAATTGCTGGGTTTATTTTTTTTGGTCTAAAAATCTATTCTCATAAAAAATTCAACGAAAACACATTAAATCAACTCATTGTTGGTAAATCAAAGTATCGAAATACTACAGATCAATTGTGTAAATTTCAAATTTTAGGTGAACCAAAAGTCGATAAAAATTATATAAAAATTAATTTTTGGTGTAATGATGGTTCAAAAGCACGCAGTACTTTTTCTTTAATTGCCTTTGAAGACAAAACCCCTATCGGGGTTATAAAAGAATATGCCAGAATTATTGGTTTTGATTTCAATATTATTAAAGATAAAAAATGGTTTTGTAGTCTAAATGATCAACCAATCAGCTTTGAAACAAATACTTCTTCAGTTCCTCAGGCTAGTACTATTGACTGTTTTGAAACTAAAGGTTTACCTAAACATGATTAAAAATATTATTAAAATAATTATTGTTTTAAGTATTACTCTTCTAGCCTTGGTCGTTAGAAAAAACAATTATGCTGAAATACCTATTGCTGGTCAATCAACAGACGAATATAGTTATTCTTGGGTTGGGTTATCTCTTTTCAAAACAGGTGTACCAGTTGGTATTTCTGGATTACCAGGCTACGAACATCAATTTTATCGTTATATTAACGTTGATCGCTTTATGCAATTTCTACCAAGTGATCCATTAACCATTAATTATCCATGGATGGATCATCCGCCACTTTTAGGGTTGATTACGGGTGGATATGCCTATTTAAAAGGTGCTGATGTCTTTGAAGATACCGTTACAGTTTTTATTAGAAAACCAATTATTTTAATTAGTACCATTTCTGTCTTATTAATAATGATTTATTGTTGGATTAATTTTAATTTTTTAACTGCTGTTTTTAGTGGATTAATTTATGGCACTGCACCTCTAATTGTATTAAGTGGACGAATGATACAAGCCGAAAACGCAATTATTCCATGTTTCCTTTTAGTGATGATTTGTATGAGTTTATTTATCAAAAAAAAGAACGATCTATGGCTTATTTTAGCCTCAATTTTCACTGGAATTGCCACACTTTTCAAACTTACAGGAGTTGCTTGCTATATTTTCATATTTTTTACTTTACTCAAAAAACACCAACATCTAAACAAGGCTTTTTTAAATGATTTACTTTTCTTTTTGGCCATTAGTTTACCTATTAGTTTTCTTTTTGTTATTTATGGCTCTGTATATGGTCTAGCCAATTTTAAAAATATATTATTTTCCAACGCTAATCGATTTTATGGTATTGGGCCAAATTTAATCCTTGAATTAATTAGAAATCAAAGATTAACACAACATAAATTCCTACCAGAAGTTTGGGTAATTTCGGGTTGGCTAGTTACTTTGGCATACTTTATCAAAAAACCAAAAAAAATAATTAACCAATTACCACTAATTGCCATTCTTTCTTACTTAATAGTTTATATCTTTTTTGGAAGCCAACCATATGGTTGGTATACGTTCATTTTTTGGCCGTTTTTAATTATTATTTTATCCAAGTTTCTAGTTTCCAATTTTTTAAAAGGTAAAAATTTAGTTTCTGTCTTTTTATTTTCAATATTAATTTTAGGTGCCAATATTGCTAGGTTATTAGGTATATTTGAATTTCAACCATACGCATCTTTTTGGCGATTTGGAGTATCAGGAATCCTATTTTTTTTATTCTCTTTATCAATTCTTAAATTAAAACCAAAAATTATATTTAAATTTATAATTATTCTTATATGGATTGCCATGATCTACACTAATTTAAAATATCTCAATATGATTACTATCGATTTCTGGTGGAATAATTTATCTTAATTTATTGTTTTGTATATTAAAAACTGTGGTTCTCCGTTTGGCTTATTAATAGTATCTATCAATTCAAGATTGTCATAGTATTTTCCTACCTTAGGATTAGAAATAGATACCACATATAAACTTTTATTTTCAACATTTTCCTTATTCCAATCAATATATCTAACCCAATATTTTCCAATTCTATTTAAAGAATAATCTTTATTTTGCATATCTTTTGCTCCAAAAGCTCCAAAATAGCCAAAATATAATTCAGGTAAACCAGAAAATTGACCAGTATTCCCAAATCTAGGTTCTATAATTATTTTTTCATAATCTTTTTCTATTGGTTTAATAGATTGCCAAGCTTGTTTATATCCATACTGAAAATTATCACCAGATACTTTTGGAAAGTGATTATAATAAGCAATTGCAAAATATCCAAAATTAATCAAAATACCCAAAGTTAAAAATACAATTAACTTTTTATTTTTATTCAAAATTACCCAACCTCCACCAGCCATTATTAATATGGTCGGAATAATAAAAGGTAAATTTCTAACTGTAGTAGGATCTCCCCATGTTAAAGAGGGAACTATGGGACACAACAACCACCAAGCCAATACCCAACCAAAATATTTTCCAAAAATTAATTTTAAATTAAACAATCCTGCAAAAAATAATGGTAAAGTAAAAACCAAAAACCAACCAAAGTTAAATGGTTCATTTTTGGGAAACAGATCCATTCCATCAGTAAAAGAAAAATTAAAACTAAGATGAGTGAAATATCTATAGACTGGATCAATTGAAACTTTCACTACTTTCTTTAATAAATTATCATCTGTTTGTTTTAAATAATTTTGAATAGATGCATGTTGATACCAAATTTGAGAAGAAGCTCTATTAAAAGGATCTTTCATTTGAACATTTATAAAATCATAAAATATTGGCAAAATTACCAAAAAAGCTGTTAACCACAACAAGAACCATTTTTTTAATTTTATTTCTTTACGGATTAACCAAGGTAAAACTACTAATAATAGCGGCACTAAACCCTTTTGGGTATGATATGCCCAAATCGAAAAACCAAAAAATAATCCAGATAATATTAAATACCACTGTTTTTGTTTCTCTCTAAATAAAAACAAAAGATAAACCCCAAAAGAAGTCAATATCATTCCCAAATTAGATTCATAAGCAATTCTAGAAACAAAAATAGCTTTTGGGTTTAGAGCCAATAAAATAGCAGCAATTAATCCTAATTTTTCTTTTTTAAAAAATTTACCTATCAAAGCCACCAACAAAATTCCTAAAGTTCCAACAAAGGCTGACAAAAACCTAATCCCATATTCATTGTTACCAAAAATATAATTAAAAGGCATGTTTAAATAAGCATAAAGAGGTGGTTTATAATCACGGTGTGATTTAAATGATAAAGGCCATTTTATTCCGTAACCATCTCTACCCGTTGTTCTTAAAGAATAACTATCAAAAGCAATCGAAATTTCATCGTTGCCAATATGAGGTGGGGTTTTATCAAGAGCAATCATTCTTAAACACCCTCCAATCAAAATTACTAGGCTTAACCAAAACCAAAAATATTTTTTTATCATTTTAATAAAAAATCAATCAACAATAATATAAACCAAATCCAAGGCAAGTCTTTAAAAAACTTACTTTTTAAACCAACTAGCATTAAATAAATAAACGACGGTATTGCCATATATACAACCATAGAACTATCACTAAGAACTCTTAATGATCCTGTAAAAATTACCAACATAAACCAAGATATTATCCAATAATTTTGTTTACTTCTAATCGAATCAATTAAGCCTAAAACAAATATGTAGAAACCAGAAAAACCCAGTAGTCTAATAAAAAAAACGGGTGAGATTTGTTTCAAAAAATTATTAAACCAAGGCAATGCTAATAAATATTGACTATAGAAAACTTTTCTCACAGAGTAGGGTACTATCAAACCTTCATTATAATAGCGCTCTATTGACTTTGAAATTCCAGGATATCCCAAAAAAGACTGTTCCCAATCAAAACTAACCAATTGGTTGCTTACATTAAAAGAAATCAGTCTGTTTAAAAATAAAACTAATATTATTACAAAAGGGAAAACTATCCACTTATACTTTTTAAGTCTCAAAAAGATCAACCATAGAAAGACCATGATTAATGTAATCCAAAAAGAAACTTCAAAAATTTTCCAAAACAAAACAGAAGCAATTATTGTAGCCAACAATAATAATATACTTTTTACATTAACCATTTTATTCATTATAATCAATCTAGTTTAAATCTATCCTAAATTTTATGAAAAACAAGCTATCGATTATTATTGTTACCTGGAATACGGCAAAAATTACCCAAAAATGTGTCAAAACTTTAAATCAATTTATCCCTGGTCAAGAAATAATTGTCGTTGATAACGGTTCTCAGGATGATACTGTAAAAATTCTGAAGAATATTAAAAACGTAAAACTAATTGAAAACGGAGCCAATTTAGGTTTTGCCAAAGCCAACAATATCGGTCTCAAATCTGCCACTTCAGAATATATAATTTTTATGAATTCCGATATTGAGTTGCTTGATAATAGTATTTTAAAAATGGTTGATTTTCTCAAAAACAATCCAAATATAGGTATAATTGGTCCAAAATTTTTAAACCCTGACCTTACTCCACAAGCTTCAGTTTTTCCTCCTCAAACTGTTTTAAATGCCTTTAAAGAATTTTGGTTAGGTCAACCAAAAACTTATTCAAAATATATTCCTGACTCTACAAATCCAATCGAAGTTTCATATATATCCGGTGGTTGTATTGGTGTTAATAAAAAGTTTTTTGAAAAAATAGGTAAATGGAATGAATCATATTTCTTCTATTTTGAAGATATGGATCTTTGTCGACAAGTCAAAAAATCTGGTAAAAAAATATATTATTATCCTCAATGTCAAATCATTCATCGCCATGGAGCTAGTGGTAAAAATATTGCCCCAGCTAAAGATCAATGGAAAAGACTTATTCCTGGTAGTAAAAAATTTCACGGATTAATTAAACACTATTTAATCAATTTCACCATCTGGTCTGGACAAAAATGGCAAAAACTTTTTCAAAAATAAAAATAATTTTATTAATCACACTTCTATTAAGAATCATTTTAGTGATAGCTTTTTCTTGGCACCCAGACCTCTTGAATCACATTGACTGGGGAAATCGATTTTTGAATTTAGGCGCTAGAAAAATTTACGAGAATATATTCTGGGGAGTATCGTGGTTAAATCAACCATTAGGTACAGCTTTACTTTTTGCTTTTTGTGCTTTTCTTAAAAATATTATTTTTTCTCTTTTTGAATTTTTAAACCAAAATATAAATATATTTCCATCTTTTATAATGCCTTTCCTCGAAGCCAATCTACACTCTTGGATGGTTAAATTGCCTTTTATTTTAGCTGATATTGGTTTAGGATTTTTAATTTATAAAATCGTTTTTCAATTCAAACCAAAATTTGCTACCTTAGCCGCTATCATTTTCTTATTTAACCCTGTATTAATTTATAATTCCACTATTTGGGGACAAACCGATTCACTTATTAATCTTTTGGCCATTTCTGGTATTTATTTTACGTTTCAAAAAAAATATTTTTGGGGTATTTGGTTATTTTTATTAGGTTTTCTTTTTAAAATGTCATTAATTATATATGTACCTATATTTGGGCTTTTATTATTAAAACAAATCAAAGATTACAAAAAATTCATAATTCCAATAATCTCATTTATCATTTTTATATATATGTTAGCTATCCCATTTCGACTAGACGGTTTTGGTTCTTTTGAATGGATTTGGTATATGTATACCAATCGAGTTTTAGTTAGACAAGGAAGCATGTTAAACGGCAACGCCTTTAATTTATGGGGTTTAATATTTAGTATCGACTTATCAAAATCAGAATTTACTCAAGTTTCTGGCTTATCTTATCAACTAATTGGTCGAATTCTATACATACTATCTCTTATTCCAATATGGTTTAAGTTTATAAAAAACAAATTAACTTTATCTAGCCTTTTTATTAGTCTAGTTTTATCAGCCTTTGGTTGTTTTATTTTTATGACCAATATGCACGAAAGATACCTTTACCCGATTTTTCCATTAATTAGTATTTTGATTTTTATTTCCAATACAAAGTTTACCCTAAAAGGAATTATTATTTTATCAACAATTCATTTTCTTAATTTATACAATCTTTGGTTCTATCCACAAATCAATTTATTGAAAACTATTCTAATTACCAATAACTTTCTCACTTGTCGAATTTTATCGGCTATACTTATAGTAATCTATTTAAAATACTTTATTGATTATTTAAGAAGTGAAAATTGATCGTAAATCGATATTAATTATTGGCCTTTTAGTAGTTTCTTTCTTTATTAGGATATACAAGATCAACACACTTAGTCTCTTTGGAGATGAAATAGATGTTGGCTATCAAGCATATTCTCTTCTTAATACCGGTAAGGATTATAAAGGTAATTTTCTACCTACTTATATTCAATCTCTCTCTGAATCTCGAGCCCCACTTCTAATTTATGCTTCTATACCAGGAATAAAATTATTTGGTCTAACCGAACTTGGAGTTCGTATTACTCCTATAATTTTTGGCATTCTAAGTATATTTATACTTTATAAAATAATTCTACTTTATTCCAATTCATTCTCATTGGCCTTTTTAAGCTCTCTAGTTTTATCATTTTCCCCATGGCATTTTCATTACAGCCGAACTTCTTTTGAAGTTACTTTACTATTATCCCTAATACTCTTAGGGGTTTATTTATTTCAAAAATTCATTCAAAATTCAAAACCATCTCTCCTTTATCTATCCATAATTTCTTTTGGTTTAACATTTTATACCTACAATACCGCCAATATATTTGTACCTTTGTTAGTCATTGGTTTGATAATCGGTAATTGGAAAAAATTTTTTTCCATTCTAAATTCAAAAAAACTAATTATTAGTATTGGTCTAACTCTCCTATTTATTATTCCTATTGGTATTCAAATATTTTCCGGTCAAGCAGCCAACAGGTTTAGTCTGGTTAATATTTTTAATGACCCAAAAACGATAAATCATATTATCGACCGCCGAACCTCTTTTTCAGCCACAAACCCAAAATCAGAAAGATTTTTTTACAATAAAGCTAGTGGTTGGACTACTGCTTTTTTTCAAAATTACTTAGAAGCCATATCTCCTTTAGTCTTATTTAATCAAGGAGATACAATAAATATTCGCCACAATATACCTCAATTTGGATTATTGTTTTTATCTTTTGCTCCACTTTTTTTTATTGGCCTAATTCAAACACCAAAAAGTAAATTTCAAAAGTTTATGCTCTATTGGTTAGTAATTTCACCAATTGCCTCAGCACTAACCACTCAAGGAGGGCATCATCCAACCAGGCTTTTTGTCATGCTTCCACCTTTTGCTTATTTCATAGCTCAAGGAGTTTTAATTCTTTTATCTTCAAAATTATTATCCAAAGTTGTTTTGATAATTATCAGTCTTACACTAATTTTCGAAATGTCTTTTTATTGTCACGAATACTTTTATCGATATTCCAAAGATTCTTTTGAGCACTGGAATTATGGTTACAAAGAAATTATGGAAAGCATACCTAAAAACTACAAACATCTTTATATAAGTAATACTAAATATAATTCATTATTACCTTTTGTTTTTTATCAAAAAATGTTAAAAAACCCTCTACAAGATACATCACAAAAAAATATAATTTTTAATTACAATGGTTTTTCTTTAAACCAATATATATATTTTATTGATAACTGGGGAGAAAGAGATGTATTAAATCAAGTAAGTCAAAATTCCCAACCAACAGATGTTTATTTACTTTTTCAAATCAGTGATATTCCTGGAGATATGGATTTTTCCAAAAAAAACTTAGAAGGGTTTAAAACTATTAAAACTGTTTATTATCCCAACCACACCATTTTTGCTCAAATAATTCAAAAAATATGAAAAATAAAATTATTTTAACTATAATCTTGATTGTTTCTGCATTTTTAAGACTCACAAATTTATCTAATCTTCCAAGTTCATATACTCCAGACGAATTAGCCCAAGGTTATACGGCTTACTCTATTTTAAAAACCGGCAAAGATGAATGGAGAAGTACCAATTGGTTAAACTTACGTTCTTTTGGAGATTATAAACCACCACTTCAAACCTTACTTATGATTCCCAGTGTTAAACTATTTGGTTTAAATACTTTTGCTGTTCGTTTTCCCAATGCTTTTTTATCAATTTTTACTGTTCTTTTAACTTATTTGATCGCCACCATTTTATTCAAAAATTCTACCATCGGTATAGTATCAGCCATATTCATGGCAATTTCTCCTTGGAGTTTACCGATGTCTCGAATTGCCCTAGAGGCCAATCTGGTTATTTTTATAGTTTCCCTAGCTACATATTTACTATTAAAATCTCAGCAAAAGAATAGTCTATTACTAGCTATAATTTCTGGTACTTTTTTTGGTGTTAGTTTATTCACTTATCACTCCGCCAAAATTTTTACTCCATTATTTTTAATTCTCTTTATTTTTTTTCAAAAAACATATCAACATAAAAAAATATTAGTTTCAATACTAATTTCTTTTTTTCTTTTTCTTTTTTTAAATTTATACAACAATCAACAAATTGAAAATAGTCGAACTGGAGATATTGCTATTTTTAATCCAACTGATAAGTGGTCATATGTGTCCGATAGTCAATTTGAAATGACTCAAAATGGACTACCTTATCTTGTCGTTAAAATGTTTTACAATAAAATTATTTATCTCTACGAAACTTTTAGCCATAATTATTTATCATATTTTTCACCTCAATTTTTAATTACTCAAGGTGCCGGCGAAACTACCTATGGCATGATTCCAGGATATGGAGTTCTCGGTTTAATTCCTGGTATTGGATTTTTCTTAACCTTTATATTTTTAATTCAATCCAAGACTATTGATAAAGAAAAAAGAAATCTAATTTTTCTTTTTGGAGTGATATTAATTCCACCTTTAATTGCAGCTATTGCCAAAGGTCAATATTCAGGTAATCGTGTCTCTTTAATGATGCCTTTTATTCAAATCATTTCTGCTTTTGGATTAGTTAATCTAGTCCAAAAAATAAATCTTAAATTTCAATTAATTACTAAATTAGTAATTTTTGTTGGTTTTACTTTTACCAGTTTGGTTTTTCTACAAAGATACTATTTTCAAGGCAATCAAACACTTGCTCAAGGTATGCTTTATGGACACAAACAAGCCAATGAATTTATAAAAAGTCAATCAGTTGACCAAATCATTTATTCACGTAAATTATCAGAGCCACAAGCATATGTTACTTTTTTCAATCAAATTAATCCTTTAGTTGTCCAATCAGAATCAGTCAATTGGTTTAAATACCAAAAAGAGAACTTATTATTTTTAGATCAATTAGGAGAATATAACCTTGATAAATTTATTTTTAGAGAAATCAATATCGTTTCTGATTCTCAAATACCAAATGCATTAATTATCGGTCGACCAGAAGAGTTTAGAGATACCAAACCAGATTATATTATTTATTATCCATCAAAAGCCAACGTAAATGCTGCCATGTATATCTACAAAACTAAAATATGAAATCAAAAGCTTTAATAATTTCCATTCTTTTAATCGGATTTTTGTGTCGTATTCTTTTTATTAATCAATTGCCTCCCAGTTTAAATTGGGACGAAGTTTCACATGGATATAATGCTTATTCTATTTTAAAAACCGGTAAGGACGAATGGGGAATATCGTTCCCTACTATTTTTCGTTGCTTCGGTGACTTTAAACTACCACTTTATATTTATCTAAGTATTCCATCAATTTTCATTTTTGGACTTAATCAATTTTCTATTCGCTTACTTTCTATCTTAGCCGGTACTATTACGCCTTTAATTATCTATTTAATTCTTAAAAAATTAACTAAACCAAAAAGTTATATACCTTATTTTGGTTTATTAATTACCTCACTCTCACCAGGTTTAATATTTCTTTCTAGAATTGCTTTAGAGGCAAATCTTTTTATGTTGTTATTTTGTCTCAGTATCTATTTCTTAATCACTAAAAAATATTTTTGGAGCAGTTTCATATATGGCCTTAGTCTTTTCACTTATAACAGTAGTCGAGTACTTTTACCTTTTTATTTAGTAAGCCTAATTTATTTTATTGTTTCTACAAAATATAATTTTAAAAAATCATTTTACAAATTTTTACCTTTTATTCTCTTCGTTGGTCTTGCTACTTTTCAAACACTTAATCAATCTGGACAAGCTCGGTACCAATGGGTATCTATACTTGATTCTGGGTCAATAAACCGCATTAATGAACTTCGACAAAATTATCCCCGTTTTATAATTAACAAAGCTACATATTTTATATTTACTGCCGGAAAAAATTATTTAAATCATTTCAATCCAAAATTTATATTTTTCAATGGTGGTTCTCATTATCAATTTAGTATCCCTAATTTTTATATTATTTCTCCATTATTTATTCCTTTTTTACTACTTGGATTAATTTATATTTTAAAAAATATTAAACAAAAAGAATTTCAATTAATATTATTTTTTTGGCTAATGTCACCATTACCATCAAGTATCACTAGAGACGCACCACACATCCTAAGAAGTATTATCTTCATTCCTTTTACTATAACCATCATTAGTTTAGGATTTATTTATTTAAACCAAAAACACTCAAAAATTTCTTGTTTATATCTTTTAATTACACTTTTAATCGGTCAATATTTCTTTTGGCCAAAATATATAAATTACAGCAAAGAATATTCTTCTTCATGGCAATATGGATACCAGCAGGCAGTCAATTTTATTAAAGAAAAATACAACGAATATCCTCAAATAGTCTTTACAAAAAGATATGGAGAAGCCCATGAATTTGTCCTCTTTTATTGGCCTTGGAATCCATCTGTATATCAAAATGATAAAAAAATAGATTGGGATTATCATGCAAATTGGTACTGGGTTAATGCTTTTGACAAATTTAAATTCGTAAATGATTGGGAGATCAAAGAAAAAACTCAAAATATAAATTCTAAAACACTTTTAATTACCTCTCCAAATAATTACAATTCCAAAAATAGTCAATTAATTAAAACCATATATTTTCAAAATGGTAAAGTTGCTTTTGAAATAGTAGAAATAAATCCATGAATACAAAATTAAAAATTTTTATATTTCTATTAATTATTTCACCATTGTTTTGGTGGCAATTTGTAAACCACAACAATTCATTAGTTGAATACAAAAAAACAAATTTTTATATAAAAGAAAAAACATCTTCAATATTTAGAAATACTAAATATATTGATGAATCAAGGTGGAACGATATAACTCAAAACAGAAAGTTAGTAGGGCTATTTTTTTATAATAAAAGTCGTTTTATCTTTAATGAAACTTTTTATTTTCTAAATATTTTAAATCCTCGATTTTATTTTCAATCCGGTTCAGGTCAATCAGATTCTCCTCCTCAAGTTGAACCAATATTATTTTTACTATTTCCTGTCTCTTTTTTGGGTATTTTTAGACTAATAAAAAATAAAAAATATAAAACATTACTCTTATTTCCAATTTCATGTTTTTTTAGTTATATAACAGGTCAATCAAGTCTCATTTTTTCTTTTCCAGTAGCATTTTTATATCTATATTCCAGTTCTTATGAACTTTCATATTGGAAGAAAAAGACATTACTCTGGTTTTTATTAACTCTTACTATATATAGCCTATTCATATTTTGCAAAGTTATATATATATCAAACTTATGAAAAGAAATATTATTTTAATAATTATTTTTTCAATAAGTGCTTTATTTAGGTTTTGGAATTTAACAAAATATCCAGTGAGTCTTTCAATGGATGAAGTTGCTATCGGTTATAATGCTTATTCAATTCTTAAAACAGGCACAGATGAATATGGTGAATTCCTTCCTTTGGCTTTCAAATCAACAGGGGACTATAAACCACCAGTAAATGTTTACCTAACTGTTCCATCAATATTTTTATTTGGGTTAAACGAATTTGCTGTCAGATTTCCATCAGCTTTACTCGGATCATTAACACCAATCGTGTTAGTACTTCTACTAATAAAATTAAAAATAAAACCTACCTCTGCATATTTAACTGGTATTTGGCTAGCCGTCTTACCTTGGCACGTTCATTTTTCTCGTGCTAGTTTTGAGGCTATTACTGCCTTATTTTTTTTAATCCTAGGAACATATATGTTTATTAATTGGGTTGAAGATCAAAAATCATGGAAAATGGTTATTTGGATAATATCATTTAGCTTATCTGTCTGGGCCTATCATGCCGAAAGACTTTTTGTTCCTTTATTTGTCATTGGACTAATTATTTTTTATCGTCGGCAGATAAATATCCTAAAAAATAAAAAACAATTGATTCTCGGTCTATTAGTGTTGTCTATTTTTGCTATTCCTTTTATTAAACTCACATTTCTCACACCAGCAATAAAGACACGAGCCCTGTCAACTTCAATTATTAGAGAAAACACTCTTAGTAATTCTCTACACAACGGAAACTATAAAAATAATCTGGACTTTGTTTTTAATAATGACTATTATTTAATTTTTAGACATTGGCTTGGAAAGTATCTTAATTATTTTAATTTCGAATTTTTATTTTGGAATGGATTAGAACTGACCAAAGTTGGTTATCCAAATATTGGATTACTTTATTTTATTGATTTACCAATTATATTTATCGGTCTTTTTTCTTTAATAAAATCAAAAAATAAACTTATCAAAAAAATAGTTTTATTATGGTTTTTATTAGGGCCACTACCTGCATCTTTAACCATGAATGAACACCATCCTCTTCGAGCTCTAGTTTGGATACCAGTTTTTTCAATAATTATTGCTAAAGGATATGAAGCAATTTTTGAACTAAAATCAAAACTATTGTTGATAATCTATTTAATATTACTTTCTATAAATGTATTCTATTTTTCCGATGTTTATTTATATCAATCTCCCAAACATTTTTCTGAATACTGGCAGTATGGTTTTGAAGAAATTGGTAATTATGTTTGTCAAAATAAAAACAAATATAATGAAATTGTAATTTCTGATACCTTTGGTAGTGATGGGCCACTTAATACTGGATTACCTTATCTTTATGTTTTATTCTACTGTCAGATGGATCCTCAAAAATTTATAAATACCAGATTAGCTAGTGATAGATTGTATGTAGAAAATATTTCATTTCATAGGATTACTTGGAGAGTAGATTCAACTAAACCAAATACTCTATTAATTGCTGCACCTTGGGATTTTTTAGATTCTAATATTCCCAAAAATCAAATAATAAAAGAAATAAATTTTTTAAATAATAAACCTGCTTTTTTATTTGTAACTACCAATAAATGAAAAATAAATTAATTTTAATAATTATTACATTAGTCGCTTTTGCAATTAGAATTTACCAAGTAGGGAACTATCCATCCTTACTTTGGGACGAGGCTGCTTTAGGTTATAATTCCTATTCAATTTTAGAAACTGGTAAAGATGAATACAATCAAATTCTTCCAATAATTTTTAAATCATTTGGTGACTATAAACCCGGTTTATATGTTTATCTTTGTCTGCCTTTTATAAAACTTTTCGGACTTAATCAATTATCTACCAGATTACCATCAATAATTCTAGGATCGCTATTACCATTTTTGATTTATTTACTAATTAAAGAAATAAATCCCAAATCTCACAAAGTAGCTTTAATTGCTGCCCTAATAACAGCTTTTAATCCTTACAATATTCACTTTAGCCGTGGTGCTTGGGAAACTAATGTCTTAACCTTTGAATTAGTTTTAGCATGTTTATATTTTTATCGTTATTTAAATCGTCATAAAAATAAATATCTTTTATTATCAGCCATAGTCTTTGGACTTACTCTATTTACTTATCAAGCCGGAAAAATGATCAGCCTATTTCTTATTTTCATTCTTTTTATTTTAAACTTAAAATCCTTAAATATTAAAAAGACTATTATAAATTTTATCCTTCCATTGGGTATTTTTGCTATACCAATAGCATATGGATTACTTTTTGGTAATAATTCCAATCGTCTAAAAGTTGTTAGTCTTTTTTCATATCCTCGGTCTGAAATAGAAACTCAAACAATTATCAACGAAACTAATAAAATTGATTATTTTATATTTTATAATCAATCAATATTTTTTGTTCGAAACTTTTTATCTCGATACTTTAATCATTTTTCACCCAGATTTCTTGCTTTTGAAGGTGATTGGCAAAATCCTCGACATTCAGCTCCATATGTTGGAATGATTCTTTACCCTAGTTTAATATTTTTATATATCGGCATATTTTTTGGACTAAGTCGAAAAAAAATTGATCATTTAAATTTATTCTTTTTCCTTTGGTTAATTGTGGCTCCTATTCCAGCAGCTCTAACCAGAGATTCAATTCAAGCAGTTAGGTCAATGTCGCTTTCTATTCCGTTGATATATTTTATTTCTCTAGGGTTATTTGCTTTTTTTGAAAAATTTAAATCCAAAATTACCTTTCTTTTTATAGTAACTATGTATTTATTGTCTTTTGTTTATTATTTCGATCTTTATCTCAATCATACAGTCAAAAGAAATCCAATTGATTATTTATATGGATATAAACAGGCAATTGATTATGTTCAAAAAAACCAAAATCGGTTCAATCAAATATATATCACCGATTATTATCAACAACCATATATATATTATTTATTTTATTCAAAATATTCTCCATCAACGTATCAACAACAAGCCAATCTTGAAGAGGCTTTTTTGGACACCGGTAAAGTAAAGACAATCAACAATATTCGCTTCGAAACCGCTCAATTTAACTTTATTAAAGATCATCCAGGTACTTTGGGTATTTTTTCTCAAGAAGAAATATACCGTCAAGGGATAGATAAAAAACCAGAGTTTTCTCAATTTATCCCATTAAGTCAGATAGGTAATATTTCTACCTTTTATGCATATGAAAACCCATAAAACAATTCTTGTATTAATTTTAATTACTGCCTTTTTAATTCGATTTATAAACATCAACAACACTCCTGCACTAAATCCTGATGAAGCAGCTCTAGGTTATAATGCTTATTCATTAATTCAAACTGGTAAAGACGAACATGGTATTTCTTGGCCACTTCATTTCAAATCTTTTGGAGATTACAAACCAGGTGGTTATGTTTATCTCAGTTTACCTTTTATAAAACTATTAGGACTTACTCCTTTTGCTGTTAGACTACCAAACTTAATTCTTTCCATATTAACTATTTATTTTTTATACAAGTTAGTTTTTATTATTTCAAAATCAGATAAATTAAGCTTATTATCGGCTGCTGTTTTAACTTTTTCTCCTTGGCATATTCATTTTAGCCGTGGTGCCTGGGAAAGTTCTGCCGCTCTTTCATTTATTGTTATTGGAACTTACTTATTTTTTAAATCGATTCAGTCAAAATTTATCAAGAATTTTACATTATTTCTTTTATTTTATATTGGATCATTATATATTTATCATTCAGCCAGACTAATTGCTCCTTTATTAGGACTTTCTTTATGTATTCTATATTTTAAATTTCTTCTAAAAAAACTTCCTCAGATATTAATTCCATTATTTTTTGCCATTCTTTTAGTTATTCCTGTTCTCGTCTCATTTTTGAACAATGGTGGTACCACCAGACTTGGTGGTGTTGGTTTATCTGCTGATCAAGGACCGATCAATCGATCCAATGAACTTTTAAATCAACACCAAGAATTAAGTATACCTATAAAAATTATTCACAACAAAAGAGTTCTTTACCTTATTTCTTGGGCTCAAAAATATTCTTCCCATTTCGATCTAAATTTTTTGGGTATCAATGGTGACGAAGTACCACGTTCAAAAGTTCCTGAAAATGGACAGTTAATACTAATCGATGTCATATTTTTATTGATTGGTATTATTTTTGTCATTAAAACGAAATTACTATCTGACAAAGTAAAAATATTTTTGTTTTTATTTTTATTAATTTCTCCCATAGCTTCATCTTTAACTTTTCAAGCACCCTCAGCCCTCAGAGCTCTAGCTATGATTATCCCTTTATCAATTTTTATTGCCGGAGGTATTTATAGTTTCATTGAACTTATCCAAAGATATCATTTTTACCGATTACTTCTAGTAATATTAGTATCTCTATATGTTTATTTTATAGCTTACTACTTGGACAGTTATTTCTTACACTATGCCAAAAGATATCCATTTGCTTGGCAATATAAATTCGATGAAGTTGTACCTTTCGTCGAATCTCAAAAAAATAATTACCAAAATATCTATATTACCAATAAATATGATCAACCATATATTCTTTTTCTTTTCTTTTCTAAATACAATCCATCAAAAATTCAGTCACAAATTCAGTTAACCACACCTGATCAATATGGTTTTTCAACTGTTGTTGGATATGACAACTACCATTTTGGTAAAATAGATTGGGATCAAATTCCTAGCGAATCTTTGATAGTCGCCTCTGATGAAATAATTAAAGGCCAAGAACCTATCAAAATAATTAAATTTTCTAACGGACAACTCGCATTTAAAATTTATAAAAAGCAATGAAAATAAAATCAACTTTATCTGTTACTTTAGCCGTTTATAATGAATCTAAAAATATAACTCGTTGCTTGGAAACCATTAAAGATATTGCCGACGAAGTTATCGTCGTTGATGGTCAATCACAAGATGACACCGTTTTACTAGCCAAAAAAATCCCAAAAGTAAAAGTAATTTCTACTACCAATAAACCTATGTTTCATATCAATAAGCAAATGGGAATTGATGCTTGTAAGGGAGATTGGATACTTCAACTTGATGCCGATGAAATCGTTACCCCTTCTCTTAAAAAAGAAATCAATTTAATTCTCCAAAAAGATCCAAAAGATATTAAAGAATCGGGTTTTTGGATTCCCAGGAAAAACTATTTTTTAGGATCATTCCTTAAAAAAGGCGGTCAGTATCCCGATCCTACCATTAGATTGTATAAAAATGGCAAAGCCTATTTACCTTGTAAAGATGTTCATGAACAAGCCAAAGTTGATGGTTTAGTTGGTTGGTTAAAAAATGACCTAGAACACTATGCTGATACTTCTTTTTCTTTATATCTTCTTCGCGCTAATCGTTACACCACTCTTTTAGCCAATGAACTAAAAGAAAAAAATACCAAAATAGATTTTCTAAATTTTTTAAATTTTTATCTTTTCAAACCACTATGGTGGTTTTTAAAAACTTTCTTTAGACACAAAGGTTTTGTAGATGGTTTTCCTGGGTTTGTATTTTCTTTTTATTCTGCACTCCGTTTTCCAATTGCTTATACAAAATATTATGAATTAACAAAAACCAATCGAGATATAAATTTATCACAAGATTGGGATAAAAAATAATTATGCCTAAAATAGCCATAAATATTTCTCCAATTTACGACGGTAATTCTATTAGGGGAGTTGGCTATTACACTACTCATCTCATCGATGCTCTGCAAACAGAAATTAAAAGAAATAAAGAGTTTCGTGGTTGGTCAATAAAATTAATTAAAAAAAATATTACTACAAAATCTGGAAAGTACGATTTAGTTCATTATCCATTTTTTGATCCATTCAGTTTAACTCTAAAAATAGACCGATATATCCCTACAATTGTTACTGTCCACGATCTAATCCCTCGGGAATTTAAAAAACAGTTTCCTGTTGGTATAAAGGGTGAAATAAGATGGTTGATTCAAAAAAATCTTCTTAAAAAAGTTGATAATATAATAACGGTTTCAGATTATTCAAAAAAAATCATAAACCAAATAACCAATTACTCACTTAAAAATATTTACACTACTCATTTAGCTGCAGATTCTTCTTTTAAGCCAATAAATGATCAAATAAAATTAAAAACTATTAAAGAAAAATATCACCTTCCAAACAAATTTGTTCTTTTTATAGGAGATATAAATTGGAATAAAAATGTACCCAATCTTGTTAAAGCTTGTTTAGAGGCTAATTATCCATTAGTAATAGTTGGCTCAAGTGCTACTAAACAAAATATCCCTAATCATCCTTGGACAAAAGATCTTCGTTGGCTTCAATCCCAAAATTCTCCTAATTTAATAAAAACTGGCTTTGTTCCGGATGAGGAATTACCAATTTTATACAATTTAGCCACTGTTTACTGCCAACCATCATTTGCTGAGGGTTTTGGTCTACCATTGACTCAAGCCATGCAATCTGGTTGTCCAGTAGCTTATAGTCAAACAAGTTGCCTTCCAGAAATTATGTCTCAAAATGGTATTTCTTTTGATCCTTATTCAGTTATTAGTATTAAAAAGGCTTTAAAAGAATACTGGGATAATCCAAAAAAAAGACAAAAATATCAACAACAAGCACTTATATACGTCAAGAAATTTAACTGGAGCTCAACTGCCAAAAATACTCTAGCAGTTTATAAATTAGCTCTTTTAAATGGAAAATAAACAACATTTTTTGTCGGTAATTGTCCCTATCTACAAACAAGAAAAAACTATCAAAAAAGATCTTCTTAATATCGATGAAGTTCTAAAACAAATTCGTTACGATTATGAGATTATTGCTGTTATCGATGGCACGTCAAACGATCACTCGTATCAAATAGCTAAAAAAATAAAAATACCAAATCTAAAAGTAATTGGATACAAAAACAATCATGGAAAAGGTTATGCAGTTCGTTTTGGTATGACCAAAACAAGAGGAGACTATATTGCTTTTATCGACGCCGGTATGGAAATCGACCCAAATGGTATTTCGTTAATTATAGAGCATATGGAGTGGTATAACGCCGACATTATTGTCGGCTCAAAACGACATCCAGCATCACAGATAGACTACCCTTTCGATAGAAAAATCATTAGTTTTGGTGGACATTTAATCGCCAAATTTTTATTAGGTATTAATATTCACGATACTCAAGCCGGTTTAAAAATATTCAAACGTTCAGTTCTAATAAAAGTTTTACCTAGATTATTAATTAAAAGATATGCTTTTGATTTAGAGATTCTTTCTGTCGCTAATCATTTAGGTTTTAAAAGAATCTACGAAGCTCCAATAAAACTCAATTATAGTTTTACTAGTTTAACTCATGCCACTGGACTTAAAACAATATATAGTTGTCTTGTTGATAGTTTAGCTGTTTTTTATCGACTTAGAATTATTCATTACTACGACGATAAAAATAAAAGAAAATGGATATATAATCCAGAACTATCGATGCGTATTAATACCGGTGAAAGATGAAACCAATTTTTTCTATAATTATTCCAGTTAGAGAAAGTAATCCATATCTTAAGGAAACTTTAGATAAATTAAATAAACAATCTCAAAAAATTTTTGAAGTTCTTGTTATTTCTGATAAAGTTTCTGGTTCTGCCAATCCAGCCGAAAAAAGAAACCTAGGTGTCAAAAAAGCTAAAGGAGATTACTTAGTTTTTTTTGATGATGATTCTTATCCCGATAAGAACTATTTTAAAAATGCTTTTAAATTAATCAACAAATATTCCGAAATTAGTGGTTTTTGTGGTCCTTGTCTAACTCCACCAAAAGATAATATTTTTCAAAAAGCTTCAGGACTTGTTTGGTCTAGTTGGTTAGGTAGCGGAGGAGCTGGACATTATCGTAATAATATTTCAAAAAAACGTTTTGTGGATGATTATCCTAGTGTTAATTTAATTATTAAAAAAGATGATTTTAATAAAATCGGTGGTTTTATTACTTCATACTGGCCCGGAGAAGATACTCTTTTATGTTTGAAGTTAACCCAAACAATTCATAAAAGAATTCTTTATCACCCAACACTGGTTGTCTACCATCATCGTCGCCAAGTTTTACTTCCTCATCTTCAACAAATAACTCGATATGCTATTCACCGAGGTTTTTTCGCTCGTAAATTTCCCCAAACCAGCTTTAGAATCGGCTATCTATTACCATCTTTTTTTGTTTTATATTTATTACTATTAAGTATTAACTACTTCACTATTGACTATAATATATTGTATATCCCATTATATCTATATTTATCAATATTACTGATTACCTTTATTAAATTTAATTTAAATAAAAATTCACTATTTTTATCCTTATTGGCCGTTATTTCAATCCCAATTACTCATATTTACTACGGTATACTATTCATAAATGGTTTTTTAAAAAAAGATGTCAAGTTTAAACCACATACCTTCGACCCAAAAACCGGCAAATATATTGGCGGTTAAATCTATCAGTATTTCCTACCCTCCATTAAAGTCCCAAAAAGGAACAGCATTTCTTTCCCAAAATCGTCAATTCCAATGGACTAACACTGGTAATGTTATCTATCCCGTAATTCTTGCATCCGCAGCTTCACTTCTTCAAAAAAAAGGTTATCAAGTTTTTTGGGATGATGCTATTGCTCAAAAAATAACCTATAAACAATGGTTTTCAAACATCATAAAAAATAAACCAGATATAGTTGTTATTGAAACCAAAACCCCAGTAATCAAACGACATTGGAAAATTATTAATGAATTAAAAACTAAAAGTTTAGAGTTTAAAAAATGGAAATTGAAAATTGTACTCATTGGCGATCATGTAACTGCATTACCTCAAGAATCAATTAAAAATTGTCTTGTAGATTATATTCTTATTGGTGGTGATTATGATTTTTTACTATTAGAACTTATTGAAAAAATTAATTCCAATAATAAACCAAAAAATAAAATCTTTAAATCAAATTCACAACATCTATTAGATGAATTACCAATCATCGATCGTCAATTGACTCAATGGCATTTGTACTCTCAAAATAATACCAATTTTCGATACAAACCTGGTGCATATATTATGTCTGGTCGTGATTGTTGGTGGGGAAGATGTACTTTTTGTAGTTGGACAACTCTTTTTCCAGGTAAATGTTTTCGATCTTTTTCGGTTAAACATACTATTTCCGAAATTGAAAATTTAGTCAATAATTTTGGTGTTAAAGAAATTTTTGATGATTCAGGTTCACTTCCAACAGGTTTATGGCTAACAGAACTTTGCCACCAATTAATCAAAAAGAAATTAAATCAAAAGGTCAAAATTGGCTGTAACATGCGGTTTGGTGCATTAACTTCAAAAGAATATCAACTTATGTATCAAGCTGGTTTCCGTTTTGTTTTATACGGTCTAGAATCCGCCAACCAAAAAACTTTAGACTTTATAAACAAAAATGAAACCACCAAAGATGCTTTAGCTACTTTAAAAATTGCTAAAAAAAATAAACTTCAACCTCATATTACCATTATGGTAGGTTTTCCCAACGAAACTGAATTAGATATTCAAAACACTTTAAAATTATCAAAAAAGATTTTTCAACTTGGTCTTGCCGACAGTCTTCAAGCTACTTTATTAATCCCATATCCAGGAACACCACTTTTTAAATTCTGTCAAAAAAACAATCTTTTACTAACCAAAGATTGGGATAAATTTGATATGAGACAACCAGTAATAAAAACCGTTTTAAATCCAAAGCAAATCAATTTTTATATTCAGGAATTTTTTAAAAGCATTTTTACCCCTAGATTTATTATCTATAAAATCACTTCTATAAAATCAATTGACGACATAAAGTTTCTTCTATTTTATGGTCTAAAATTTTTAAAAAAATTAAAAGATTTTCAATAATGAAAGACTACGATTGGCAGTATTTATTAAAAACATATCAAAGACTAGTTAAGCCAAACTTTACAGTTCTGGAAATAGGAGCTTCCAATTTATCAAGGACTAATGATTTGAGTATTTATTGCCAAAAAATAATTGGAGTTGAATATCAAAAAGATCGTCTCCCAAAGAATAAAAAAAATATTTATTATGTGCTAGGCGATTGGCAGAAATTAACTAAATTTATTAAACCGAATACTATTGATTTGGCTATAAGTAGTCATACTATTGAACATGTTTCAAATGATTTATTAGCCTTAAATGAACTTTATCAGGTTTTAAAATTAGATAGTTACGCCATAATAACCACTCCAAATCGTAAAAGATTAATACGATTTTTAATTGAATTAATTACTCCAGAAAGAAAATTTCCATATTGGGAACATATTCGAGAGTATACTGAATCAGATCTTATAGAATTGATTAAAAAAACAAAATTCAAAAAGTTTAAAATAATCCCAATTATTTTTGGTTTTCACTTTTGGAAAATTAGGTTATGTTCTACTTTTGTTCCTCATATTTTTAAAAAATATGCAAATTGTTGGGAAATTATTTTAAAAAAATAAAATGATTAATATCTCCTTTATCATTCCTACTTTAAATGCTCAAAAAGTTTTATCAAAATGCCTAAGCTCTATTAGTAAACAAAATTATCCAAAGTCAAATTATGAAATATTAATTATAGATGGGGGATCTAGTGATAAAACTATTTCTATTGCTAAAAAATATAACTCAAAAATATTAAAAAACCCCTTAAAAACCGCTGAAGCAGGTAAATCAGTTGGTATAAAATCTGCAAAAGGAAAATATATTTGTCTTATAGATTCAGATAATATTTTACCTAACCGAAATTGGCTTAAACAAATGGTTTCACCATTAGAAAAAGATTCTAGCTTAATTGGATCTGAACCAATAAAATTTATCTATCGTCCTCAAAGTGGAATTATAGAACGATATTCAGCTCTTATTGGTGCCAATGATCCTTATGCATTTATAACTGGCGTTTATGATCGACAAAATTATATAAATAACAAATGGACTGACCTAAAAATAGATCAAATCGATAAATATAAATATATAAAATTAACTCTTAAACCAAAGTCCATTATTCCCACTATTGGAGCTAATGGAACTATTTTTAGAAGTGATTTTATCAAAAAGAATCTTGATTCAGATTATTTTTTCGACATTGATATTATTTCTCAGGTTTTATCAAAAAAACAAAAACCATTGTATTTTGCCAAAGTAAAAATTGGCATTATTCACACTTTTTGTGAAAATTCTTTATTCAAATTCATTCGTAAAGAAAAAAGAAGATTGACCGATTTTTATTATTATCAAAAATTTCGTCAATATAATTGGCAACCGGTCAATCAAAAATCTCAAATTAAATTCATTTTATATACCATACTAATTTTTCCATCTCTTTTTGATTCTATTAGAGGGTTTATCAAAAAACCTGATCCAGTTTGGTTTTTACACCCAATATTGTGCTTAATCACTCTTTTTTGCTACACTCTTATCACCTTACAATTTAGACTAGGATTATTAAAACCAATTAATCGCAATATATGGCAGCAATAGACATTCTTATACCCACATACAATGGTGCCAAGTGTATACTTTCAACTTTAAAAAGTATTCTTTCTCAAGATTTTTCTAATTTCCGAATTATTATTTCTGACGATGTTTCCAAAGACAATACTATTGCTGCAATCAAAAAAATTAATGATAAAAGAATTTTTGTTCACAAAAATAAAAAAAATTTAGGTTATTCTGGAAATTTAGAAAGGGCTCGAAAACTTGCCACTGCCAAAATCATTTATCTCATGGGTCAAGATGATATTATGGCCGACCATACTCTAAAAAATACATATAACGCTTTCAAAAATCCTAAAATTGGTGCTGTTACTAGACCATATTATTGGTTTGATAAAGATATCAATATTCCAGTTCGTGCCAAAAAACAATTAAATCCTAACAAAGATACTGTTGTAAAAATCACCGATAATCCCCAAAAAGTAATTAGAGTTTTTCAAACACTAGATCAATTATCTGGTCTAGCATATCGCAAAAAATTCATAAAATTGCCATTTCATCCAGATATTTTTCCTTGCCATATATATCCATTTGCTGATATTTTCAAAAATCATCCAGTTATGTTTCTTAAAGATTATAATATCGCTGTTCGTATTGCTAGTAGCCAAACTCGAAGCCTTTCATCTATATACAATAAATCACCATTATTAAGTTGGGTTCAAATGGTTAAATCAATATTTGTTGGTAAAAAATATTTATCCATCAAAAAATATTTAATTAAAGATTTTATAACCAAAAATTATGTTGGTTTAATTCAACTTAGAAATTATGCTAGATATAAATATTTTTTAAGAGAAATATGGTATTTAATTAAATTTAATTATCTAAATTTGTTAAATCCTGCATTCTGGTTTTTTTCATTAGGTTGCATCATCATTCCACCATCTGTCCTTATTCCTATGGTTGATAATTATAAAAATAAAATTTATTCAAAAACATTAACCAATATTAAAATGAGTTATCAATTATGAAAAATAAACAAGGAGTTTGTTTAGTCACTGGTGGAGCTGGTTTTATCGGATCTCATGTAACCGATGAATTAATTAAATTAGGCTATCAAGTAGTTGTTCTCGACAATTTAAGTGGAGGATTTCTTAGAAATATCAATTCTAAGGCCATTTTTATAAAAGGTTCTATTAATAATCAAAAATTAATCGACAATATATTTACCAAATATAAATTTGATTACGTTTTTCATTTAGCCGCTTATGCCGCTGAAGGTTTAAGTCCTTTCATTCGTCATTTTAATTATCAAAATAACTTAATCGGCTCAATAAATTTAATCAATGCTTCCATAAAACATCATATTAAAAAATTCATTTTTACTTCTAGTATTGCTGTTTACGGTACCAATCAAACTCCCATGGTAGAAACATTAACTCCAGAGCCAGAAGATCCATATGGTATTTCCAAATACGCCATTGAATTAGACTTAAAATCTGCCAACAAATTATTTGGTTTAAATTACACTATTTTTAGACCCCACAATGTTTATGGTGAACGACAAAACCATGGTGATCCATATCGTAATGTTTTGGGTATTTTTATTAACAATATTTTACAAAATAAACCTCTAACAATTTTTGGTGATGGTAACCAACAAAGAGCTTTTACATACATCAAAGATGTTACTCCATACATCGCTCAATCAATCAGTAATTTTAAAACAGACAACCAAATCATTAATATTGGTTCCGATACTCCTTATACAGTTAATCAATTAGCCAAAATTATAATTGATAATTTTGATCAAAAAATTAATATTGATTATCTTCCTGCCAGACAAGAAGTTTATCAAGCTTATTCTGATCACTCAAAAGCCAAACAAATCTTTAATATAAAAAGCTTTACTGATATTAATCAAGGTATCAAAAATATGATTAAATCTGCTCAAAAACTTGGTCCGATCCATCCTAAAAAATTTAAAAACATTGAAATTGAAGATAAATTACCACCTAGCTGGGCTAAACTAAAATGAACCGAATATCTATAGTAGTTCCTGTTTACAATGCCGAATCTACAATTCTTTTAACTCTAAAAAGTCTTATTCCCGAATCTCATTTAATTAATGAAATTATTATTGTAGATGATGGTTCTACTGATAAATCAATTAATGTTATTAACAGTTTTTTCAAAAAAAATCTTTGCAAAATCAATAAAAAAATAATTAACCATCCAAAATCTATTGGTTTATCCAATTCTTACAATGATGGTATTTGTCAATCGACAGGGGATTTAATCATCACTCTCCATGCCGATATAATCATCAAAAAAAACGCCATAGCACTTTTAATCGCTCCATTTTCAAAAAAAACTGTAATTGCAAGTTATCATCAAATAATTCATCCCAAAAGAATTTGGCAAAAATATAATTTTTGGCAAAAAGTTTTTTTTGATCGAAAGATAGGTTTAACAATTTCTGGATTAGACGGTAAATTCGATTGTTTTAGAAAAAAAGATTTGCTAGCTATAAATATGTTTGATAGTAAAACATATTTTCGAGCTGGTGAAGATCATGATATTTTTATAAAACTCAAAAAAAGAGGTGAGGTTGTTCCTACTAATGCTACTATCATCCACATCCATAATTTAGAAAAAAACTTTAATTATAAAAAAATTATTTACAAACAAGCTCAATATTCAGAAGCTCAAGGGGCCAATTTAAGAAATCATGGTATTTATTCTTTAGAATTATCCTTTAGAACATTTTTTAGAGAAATTTTAATATTAAGTCTTCTAATTCCTTATATAAGAATAATTAGTTTATTTCTTATTGTTGTATACGCTTTTATCTACAACAAAAATACTATTAAAGAATCTTTTCCTCATTTTCAAATTATACTTTTACCGTTTATTAATATCTATTTACTCTTTGTCAGTTTGTTTTTTAGCTGTCGCGGGTTTATCCTAGGCAAACAAACAATTTAATATGAAATTAATATATAAAATATTTTTATTTTTCATTAAAATTCCTTTTATATTAAAAGGTGGAAAAATAGGTAAAAACAGTTTTATTAGTCCTGGGTATGATTTTTTTGGAGTTCAGTTAAAAGGAGTTTATATAGCAAAAAACGTTTTAATTGGCCGTAATATTATCTTAAACATCGCTCAGAAAAATGCTCAAATTAATATCAAAGATGGTACCAATATTGCTAGATCGTGTAATATTTCTGCAGCAAAAAAAATTACTATTGGGAAAAAATGTCTTATTTCCTACAATACTTCCATTCTTGATCATGATCATATCTTAGATACAAAAAATATCTCTCCTATAGACAGTGGTATCACCAATGGTCAAGAAATTATAATTGGTGATTACTGTTTTATTGGAGCCCATTGTTTTATATTAAAAGGCGTTCGTTTAGGAAAACAATGTGTTGTTGGAGCCAACAGTGTCGTCAATCAATCTTTTCCTGATTATTCAGTGATTGCCGGTAATCCTGCCAAATTAATTAATAAAATAAAATGAAAATAGTTTTTGTTGCCACTGGTGTAGAAAGTTTAGCTATTGAGTTTTTATCGAGTTTTTTAAAGTCCAAAAAACATCAAGTTGATATTGTTTTTGACCCTACAAGTTTTGCCACTGAAACAATAAAATCACCCAAATTAGCCAGCTTTTTAGATATTAAAGAAGAATTGGTAAATCAAATAGCCAATTTGAAACCTGACTTTATTGGTTTTTCAGTTTTTACCCTAAACTATCAACGAACTTTAAAAATTGCCCGACTCATAAAAAAAAGACTGCCCCATATCCCAATTATTTTTGGAGGTATTCATCCTACTTCAGTACCCAATATTGTCATAAAAGAAAAATGTATTGATATGGTTTGTGTCGGAGAAGGAGAATATGCCTTAAATGATCTTTTGAAACATCCAAAATCCACTAATATTAAAAATATTTGGTTTAAAAAAAATGGTCATATAATCAAAAATCCAACCAGACCCCTTATAAAAGACCTCGATAAATTACCTTTTCCTGACAAAAATGCTTTTTATAAAATTTATCCAGGTTTTTTTAATGATTATTACACTATATCTAGTCGTGGTTGTCCATTTTCTTGCACCTACTGTGGAAATAACGTCATCAACGATCTATATCAAGGATTAGGCCCTAGGATTCGTCGTCGTAGTCCAAAAAACATTGTTGACGAACTCGCTTTAGCCAAACAAAAATATCATCCTCAAAAAATCACTTTTGTTGATGATGTTTTTGTTCAAGATATAAAATGGTTAAAAGAATTTGCTCGTCTTTACAAAAAAAAAGTAAACCTACCTTATGCCATGTTGACCCACCCAAGTTTTCTAAGTTTACCCATTGCCAAAACTCTTAAAAAGAGTGGTTGTTATTTCTTACTTTTTGGTATTCAAAGCGCTTCAGAAAAAACTAGAAGAGAAATCTTAAATCGATTTGAAACTAATGATCAAATAAAATTAGCTGCCAATAATTGTCACCAAGCAAAATTAAAATTTTCAGTTGATCATATTTTCAATATACCCTCAGAAGGTATTAAAGAATACGAGGAAGCAACAAAATTTTATTACAGTCTTCATCCTTCAGTAATTAATGCTTATTGGTTACAATATTTCCCTAAAACAAAAATTATTGATATTGCCCTTAAATATAAAATTCTCAAAAAAAATGATGTTGTCAAAATTGAAAGGGGATTAACTAATACCACTTTTGTTATTGGTTTTGGCGGCAAAGATACTTTTAATCCAGACCTAATTTATCGAAACATTCAGTTATATTTCATGTTAATGCCTCTACTTCCAAATTGGCTTAATCAAAAAATAATTAAAAATAAATGGTATTTAGCTCATATCAAACCACCACTTTTTGTAAACTTCTTTGTCAAATTCATTACTATTCTAGTTAATCATCGAGCTGATGTTTATATTGGTATTATCAAAAGTATTACCTATTTTGCCTTTTACAGTCTCAAAATTAAACTAAAATTTCGTCTAAAAAAAATATATGAAACCTCATAAAATAATTTTTTTATTTAATCAATTATTAAGTGATAGTATTTATACTGGAGGTGAAATTAGAGGAAAAATTATTGCCACTAAATTTAAACAAAATGAAAAATTTGCAGTTCAAGTTATGATCCCTGAAGTTTCTAAACCTTCATTTAAAGAATTTAAAAAAATCATCCTTGGTCATCAATTTTTTGAAAAAAATATTAATCATAATAATTTAATCTCCGCTTTCATTCTTTACATAACCAGAACTATTGAATTTTTAGCCAAAATATCAACCATTAAAACAGATATTATTTATGCCACTGGTGATTTTATTTGTAATATCATCCCTTCATATTTTTTAAAAATAAAATATCCCAAAACTAAATTTATAGTATGTGTTCATCATATCAACGAAAATCCTTTCAAAAGAAAATCAAACTATTTTATAGCCAGTCTTATTTCTTATATTTTTCAACAAACTAGTTTTTTTCTAATCAAAAAAAAAGCTGACTTAATTTTTGTTATCAATAACCAAGTTAAAAATTATTTTATTAATAGAAATTTTAAAAACGAAATTATAGTTGTTGGAAATGGATTAAATACAAAAAATATAAAACAAACTATCAACTCATTAAATAATATTAAAACTTCAAATCATATTAGTTATTTTGGACGACTTTCTCCCACCAAAGGTACTATGGATTTTCCCATTATCCTATCGAATATTCTAAAGAAAAATCATAATGTTCACTTAGATTTAGTTGGCATTGCTCTTCCAGAAATCACCAAACCATTAATAGAAAAATTTAACAAATATAACTGTCAGGGTCACTATACCATTCATGGTTTTGTTAAAGATCAAGCCGATGTTTTTAAGATCATTCTTCAGTCAAAAGTTATAATTTTTCCTTCTTATGAAGAGGGTTGGGCCATATCTCTTTTTGAATCAATTATGACCCAAAGACCAGTAATCGCTTATCGTTTACCTGTGTTTATGGAAATTTTTAAAAAAGAATTAATCACTGTTCCTATTGGTAATACCAGTTTAATGTCAAAAAAAGCTTTGTTTTTAATAAAAAATTATTCTAATCAAAATACCAAAAAATATATCAACAAATGTTACCAAATTGCTCAAAATTATGATTGGAAAAACGTCTTTGACCACGAAAGAAAATCAATAATTAAATTAATCAATTAATGAAACAGGTAAACTCAAAATATTACAACCAAAAATATTTTAAATTTCAATCAAATTCTCCAGATTTTTCATCAAGATTATCTCCCAAAGATTTTCATAAAAAGTATCAAGAAATAGCTTCGATAATTAAACTTCAATCAAAAGATCATATTTGCGATTTAGGTTGTGGTACTGGTGATCTGTCTTTCTTACTTTGGTTAAAATCTAAATGTCAGATTACTGCTATTGATTACTCTCCCGATGCCATTAAAATTTGTCGTCAAAAGAAAAAAATTTTTATTAAAAAAAACTCTAATCCAAAAATCTATTTTTTAAATAAAAACAATCAATCCCTTCCAAAATTAAAAAACATCAAAACCGTTTTTCTTTGTGACGTTATAGAACACTTATATCCTTCAGAAATTGATTCAATTATTGATAATATCAAAGAATGGGGAAAACCAAATATTGTAATTCATACAGATAATAATATTTATTTAAAAATATATGAACCAATTTTAAATTTTATTTCCTTACTAACTGGAAAAATTAAATTTAAAGAGTTACAAAAAATAAAAAAATTTCATAAACATAGACACGTCAACTTAACTAATCCAAAAAAATTAACTAAGACAATGAAAAAATATGGTTATTCATTAAAAAAAATTAGATACCCAAAAATAAATAAACAAACCATTATTAGCCAACTTGGTCCACTATCAAAATTTAAAATACTAATTAGATTATCTTCCAATATACTTGAAGTATTTCCATCTCTATCTCCTAGTTTTTATTGCCTTTATTCTCTTCATTAATATTCTTTAAAAGGTTAACGGCATCAAGATAATCAGGAAATTTAGTTACGATTGCTTGAAGAATCTCTTTGGCTTTAGCTATATCTCCTTTTTTAATATCAATAAAAGCTTCAACATACCAAACTTGAACATCGGTTGGATTAATTTTTTTTAAAGCTTTTAAATCTTCACTTGCTAAATCATATTTTTTTTCAACTAAATCAATTTGTATCAAGCTCAAATAAGTTTGATACATCATCGGATTAAACGATAAGGCAATCTTATAACTGTCTCTAGCCAAATCCAGTCTACCAATTTTATAAAAAATATTTGCCCTATTATGGAAAGCATCTGCATAGTTTGGTTTTACTACCGTTGATTGAGTAAAACCTTTAATTGCATTCAAATATTGCCTCATTATTCCTTTTTCTGTTTTTTCTAATTGTGCCAACTTATCATAATCATCTCCAATATTATTCCAAGCATTATGACTATTTGGTGATACTTGGCAAGAATTAACCCATAAATTATGGTTTGTTTGCCAATCAATATTTCTCAAAAATACTCTAGTACTATAAATTAAAACTAATAATACCAAAACAATTAAAGACAATAATTTCACTTTTTTTGCAACCTTTTCAAAAATCAGTGCTAAAAATATTGACCACCCCAACGATCCTAAAAAAACGTATCTTTCGGCTACCAACCAACTAATTTTTACCGGTAACATACTCGGAGCTGCTGCTAAAAAAATAAATGATAAAGCAAAAAATATTTTTCTATCCTTAAAAAAAGAAATTCCTATTAATGATAAAAACGTTAACAAAATTAACCAATTTATCCAGTTTGGAATAATATACATTGTGTGATACAAAGTTAAATCAGCCGGAAACCATATCAATTGCAAATATTTTGCAATAGCTGTTGGATATTGAAAAAAAGGATTGTAAAAAATACTCTCAGATGCATTGATTCCAGAATTAACAACATCAATTCTATTTAACAAAGATGGCCAAATAAAAATAATCACAGCCAAAAATAAACAACCAAATATAATTAAAATTTTTCCTAAATCAATTTTTTTCTTATAAGGATTATTAAAAGAAAACCAATACAAAACCACTAATAGTGGCAAAGCAGCAAATCTGGTTTTTTCTGCAAAAAATGATAATGGTATAAAAATCAATAAAGAATAAAGATATTTCTTTTGAGATGTATTTATAAAATAAATTAAAGAGACCATCGAAAGTAAAATAAACAAAGCATTTATTAAATACGGTCGACCAGCAATCCATGACACGGCTTCCACATGGATTGGCAAAACAGCAAATAAAATAGTAGATATTTTAGCTATTTTTTCACCAAAAATTAAATAAACAAAGACAAATAAAACAACTAATATCATTAGATAAGTCAATAAACTAAAAATATGATAATGAACTGGACTTTTGACCCCAAAAGTAACAGCCAAACCCCAATTAATCAATCCACCCATCCAACCACTCAATCCATGTTTAAAACTCATTATTTGAGGATTTTGCGGAATAGTTGCATAATCATCAGAAACAAAGTTTCCTTGCAAAGAATTTACATATAATCCAAATACACCTAATAATAAAAAAAATAAAAACTTCCAATTTCGCTTAATTATTTGTCTAAAACCAATCACTTTTTCAAATTCATTTTTGACTTTATCTTTTTCTTCTCTTCTTATTTTCTTCAATCTCTTCTGTGACATAAAATAATTCTATTAGCTAATCTCTAATTCACCAAAAAACTTTGCTAATTTCTCTTCACTATGTCTTAATCTCATATTTGATTCCTCAATTTTTGCCAAATCTACTTTTAGTATTTTTACTTCTTTTATCTTATCCATTTTTACTAGGGAAGAATTTTCTAAACTATAGTAATACAAAACCTTTTTTAAAATATTTTTGTCTAACTTAGACAAATCTGCTAGTAATAAAACATCAAAAGGTTTATCGACTTTTAAATATTTTTTAAAAATTTTCCAATATTCCAAAACGGTAGGTCTTTTAATTTCATTAGCCATAGCAAAAATATTTACAAACATAATTTTTTTAGCTTTACTTTGATTAAATGCTTCAATTATTCCCTTCGGTAAAAAATTTGGTAAAACTGATCCATAAGTTGTACCTGGAGCCACAATAATTAAATCAGCACTTTTTAAAATCTCTCTTACTTTATTATTAGCCTCAACTTGAGGTTCCAACCAAATATTTTCAATAACATCTTTTGACATTCTCAAATCATCAACAAAATTTTCACCTTTATATTCTTTACCACTTATAGTAGAAAAACATAAATTTGCTGGTTTTAAAGAAACAGGAATTACTTCCCCAGCCAATTTTGCTCCAGTTAATTTTTCAAATAATTCATCTACTTCACCCAAATTGCCTTCTTTTTCTGATAAAAATTGAAAAAAAGTATTACCAAAATTTCTTCCCCTTCCGTCACGATATCGCAACATATCTTCCCAAATTTGTTTTTGAGATCCATCGGGCCACAAAGACATTAACGACCTCCAATAATCAGAAAATGCTAATACTTTACCACGTTCATCCGTTCTGATTCTACCTGTGTCACCGCCACTATCAAATGTTGTCACTATTGATTTAATATTCAAAAATCCAGCTTTAATTAAACCTTTGTTTATAATTGGCATTGCTGTTCCACCGCCAATAGTACATACTTTAAACTCTTTATTCATGGTTCTATTATAATAGATCTGATAAACTAAAGCTATGTTAACTCTTTTCAAAGAAGTTAAAAATATTTACAAATGGCGTGAATTACTTTGGCAAATGACTGCTCGTGAAGTCAAATCTCGCTATAAACAATCGATTTTAGGTTACTTTTGGGTGATTTTAACTCCTTTAGCTCAAATGTTAGTCATGAGTTTTGCTTTTTCAATTATTTTGCGCATCTCCACCAATTCTACTTCCAATATTCCTTATTCAATTTTTCTTTTTGTCGCTTTATTGCCTTGGACATTATTTTCCAATTCTCTTTCTGCTGCTACTAGCTCTTTGGTTGCTTCCAGTAGTCTAATAACCAAAATTTATTTTCCTAGAACTATATTAGTAATTTCCACTATTACTGCCAAAATTATTGATTTCTTCTTTGCCCTATCCATTTTAGTTATTTATATGGTTGTCTATCAAATTCCTATTACTGCCAATATTCTTTGGGTAATTCCTATTTTTCTGATCCAACAAATATTCACTCTAGGGTTAGCCCTTTTCTTCGCCGCTGCCAACTTACTTTATCGCGATATTCAATATCTATTAAATATGATTATGCTTTTATGGATGTATGTTACTCCAGTCATTTACCCAGCTGATCTTGTTCCTGATAAATACAGAATTGTTTTTCAAATCAATCCCATGGCAGTCATTATCAATGCTTATCGGCAAACTATTTTAGGTGGAGGAGCACCAAAATATTCCAGTTTAATAATTGCTTTAATAGTCTCATTGATTACTTTATTTATCGGCTTTAGTTATTTCAAATCTCGCGAAAAAATCTTCGCTGATAATATCTAATTATGTCCATATTAAAAATCGACCATCAACCTAACTTAGAGGAAATAAAACAATTAACTCAAGAATATCCTGAATACATAAAACTATCTGCCGATATAAATCAACAAATTTTATATGGTGGTAGTCGTTTACATTATGATTGTGAACAGATATTAATTAGTAAACATAATTCAAAAAGTGAAGATATTTGGAGTGGAGGAGTTAATTTAATTACTAAAAAAATTGAATATACTGCTGTCGCCAATATTAAGCCATCACAAGATAATCCTGGGCTAGAAATTTTAAATCCAAATACTAGGGTAAAATTTAAAGAAATAGTTAAAAAGTATTTTCCAGATTATGAATAATAGGTTATATCAAGAATATATGAATTTAATTAGTGATAGCTATCGGGCTATCTATGAATTAGTTGAACCAAAAATAGGCAATAATAGTTTTTTTGTCAAAAATTATCTAAAAAATATTTCTTCCATTGCCAATAAATATCCTCAATACAAAAAGAATTTAAAATTAAAAGAAATATCATCATCAAAGACAGATCCAAAAATTAAAGCCGAAATATTATTAGACAACAATAGAATTATTCAAAATTTTATATCTCAAAATTATGTTTAATCAAACAGTTATAAAATTTGATCACGTTACCAAACAATTTGACAAGCTTAACCATAAAACTTTCAAAGAGTTTCTTCCGGCTCTATTTAAAGGTGAAAAAACTAAAGAAAGTTTTACCGCTTTAAACGATATTAGTTTTGAAATCAAAAAAGGGGAGACAATTGGTATTATTGGTCCAAATGGATCAGGTAAATCGACTATTCTAAAGCTTATTGCTGGCGTTATGTCACCCACATCCGGCAAAGTCACCGTCCGTGGTAATATCTCACCTCTTATTGAGCTTGGTGCTGGTTTCCACCCCGAGCTCACTGGTCGAGAAAATATCTTTTTAAATGGATCCATTTTAGGTCTTTCTCAAAAAGAAATTGCCGCCAATTTAAATAGTATTATTGATTTTGCCGAATTACAGGAATTTATTGATCAACCTGTCAAACATTATTCTTCTGGTATGTACATGCGTCTCGCTTTTGCTGTGGCTGTCCACACTCATCCAGAAATATTATTAGTCGACGAAATTCTTGCCGTCGGCGATACCGTCTTTCAAAAAAAATGTTTCGACCGTATGGAAGAATTCAAAAAATCTAAAGATGTCACTATAATATTCGTCAGTCATTCTCTTAATCAAATCGAAACCTTTTGTAGTCATGTCATTTATTTAAACCATCATCAAATTCAATACCGTGGTAATCCTAAAGAAACTACAAAAAAATATTTAAATGATAAGTAATGTATACTACTTATGAAAAAAAATAATATATTAGATATAGGTTGTGGTATTGGTCAAAATTTAAATTTATTGTCAAAAAAAGGAAATTATTATGGTATTGATATTTCTTCAAAAAATATAAAAATTAATCAAAAAAAATTTTCAAAATATAAATTTTTAGTTGCTGATATAACCAAAAAAACTGAATTTAAAAATGATTTTTTCGATGAAATCTATTGTTACGATGTCTTGGAACATGTTGATAACTTAGACAAAGCATTAAACGAAATTTACAGGATAATAAACAAAAAAAATGGAAAATTAATAGTTGAGGTTCCAACATATTTTTCAGAATCAATTTTCATTAAATTAAATCCAAAATATAATAAGCAAGTTGGTCACAAAAGAAATCTAACCGAAAATGAATGGTTAAAAGAAATAAAAAAACATGGTTTATTTCTTTACAAAAAAAAGAACAAAAAATTTAATGACTTTCTTTATTTAATGTATAAAATTTTTAAAGGTAAAAATATTATAAACCAAATGGGTGAATTTAATGAAAATGTTTTATCTATAGAAGACAATCTTAATAGTAAAATTTGGTTATTGAATAATCGAATAATAAACAAACTATATTCACCATTATACGGTAAAAGTCTTCGATTAGAATTTAAAACTAAACCTTGTAAAATAAAAAAATCAAAAAGTTACATTCACGTTATAGAAAAAATTGATCTTGAAAATCAAGCATTAAAATTAAAACTAAATCGAATTCAAGATTCAAAATTTTATCAACTTTATCAAAAATACGAAAAAGCCAAAAAAAAACTTAAATTCTTTATAACTATTAAAAAACAAATTAATGATTTCCATAAATATGGTTGGCCTGGTATTCAATTAAAAATAAAAAACCGACTTATTTCTCAATCCGTTAAAAAAAAGGCACAAAATATATCTTTTCAAGCAAAATTTAAAAACCAAAAATCAATTTTGATAATCAATGGTGCCGAAAAAACAGTTTCTGAAGTTCATAGGGTCTTTCACCTTCAAGATAAGCTTAAATTATTAAAAATTCCAAATTTCACAATAACTAATAACATAATAAACAGATTACCAATCAAAGATTTGACTAATTTTGACTTACTTTATATACACCGAAGTAATACTGAAGGCAAAATATTGGATTTAATTAATCAATATCACAAATTAAAAAAAACAGTAATCTATGACATTGATGATTTAATTTTTGACAAAGACAAAGTTAATAATATAACTTTTATTCAAAAAGGGGATAAACTTTTTTACAAAAATTTTATTAATCAATCACATCAACATCTAAAAATAATGAAAATGGCTGATTTAGTTACAACTCCAACTAATTTTTTATCAAACTATATAAGTGAAAAATTTAATATTTCTAGTGCTGCTTTAAGAAATCACCTTGACCAAAATAGTTTAGATAAAGGTGCAATCATTTTCGATAAAAAAAATACAAAAAATATTAATAATAAAATCACTGTTGGGTATTTTCCAGGCACAAAAACTCATCAAAAAGACTTTGAAACTATTGAAAACATACTTTTTGATTTACTATCTAAATATCCAAACTTAAGATTAAAAATTGTTGGTGAACTATCACTAAATGATTTACCAGAAAAAATCAAAAAACAAATTTTTAAGCAAAAAAAAGTCCCATATAAAAAAATAATGGAAATTTATAAAGATGTCGATATCAATTTAGCTCCATTAGAAATGGGTAACGATTTTTGCGAAGGGAAAAGTGAATTAAAATATTTTTTTGCTGGAGCATGTGGTATTCCTACAATAGCTTCAGCCACAGACGCTTTTAAATATGCTATACATAATCAAAAAAATGGTTACCTTTGTTATAGTTCAAAAGACTGGAAAAATTATTTAACAGAAATGATTGAAAACAAAAACAAACGTTCTGAAATTGGTAAAAATGCTTTTATCCATACAAACCAAGAATATAACCCTAAATATCAAGCAAAACAATTAAACAAATTATTAAAGAAAGTCAATTTTAAATGAACAAAAGTATTGAAACTGATTTGAATGGGGTTTCTTTTATTATTCCCACCTGGAATAAAAAAGATATGGTTATAACTTGTATTAAATTACTCGACAAATATTTATCTATTGAGTGTCCAAAAATTCCAAAAGAAATAATTGTTATCGAAAACAACTCTAATGATGGTAGTTATGAAGCTTTATTAAAACTAAAAACCAAAATTTCGTTAAATATTCTCAAACAAAAAACTAATCTTGGTTTTGCCAAAGCTGTAAATTTAGCTAATAAAAAAGCCAAATATAATTATCTCTATTTAATCAACAATGATATGGAAGTCCAATCAGGATTTTTTAAAAATATTATTGACTTAGTCAACGACCTTCTTGGCAAAAAAATTAATTTCTTTGGTATTTCATCGCAAATATTTTTTTTTGATTCAACAATTAAACGTGTAGAGTCAGGAAAAACCTATACCGACTTTAAAAATGGCAAATTATTAGTTGGACACGAGCTAAACTCTCAAAAACTCAAAAATACTTCACTAACTGCTTATTGTGGTGGGGGGTCATCGCTAATCAATAAAAGTATATTTAATTTACTTAGTGGATTTGACGATTCAGTTTATATCCCTATGTATTGCGAAGATCTTGATCTAGGTTTTATAGCCTGGGAAAAAGGTTATCCCTCATTTTTCTGTCCTAATTCACACATAATTCATCACCATCGTAGCAGTAGTAAATTTTTATCAGTCAGTCCTGATTATTACATTCATAAAAATTTTCTTTCTTTTTGTTTAAAAAATTTAAACATTTTTTTACTTCTTCAATTATTTATTTTTTACCCTTTATATATAATTTTCAAAAAAGATTATTGGAAATACTTAGTAGATAATTTCAAAAACATTTCCAATATAATTGGATCACGAAATAAATTACATAAAATCATTGATATTTATAAAGATACAGAAATAATCAAATTTAACGATTTTGAAACTAAAAGTAGTTCTAAATATTTATAGTATAAATTTTCAAAATTTTATTACACTTTATTTAAGTGGATAAATCAACTGAAAAACCACATCCTCATTCTTTACCTTCTTTTTATTTAAAATTAACTCACCAGAAGCATAAGAATCATATTTTGAGTAATGAAGGGTTATTGGTGTATCTACCTGTTTTAAACTTGGTTCAACAGTAAAACAATATTCTTTATCTTTTGAATCATTTATTTCGTCGAATAAAACTTCTCTATAAGCATTATCATCGATTTTTTCCACATTAATATCAGATTCCAATATTTTCTTCGTACAGGAGACATCATACAGTATTAATTTATAAGGAGTAGTAATTCTTTTCATATAAGTAGATAAAAATAAATTTATTCCGATTAAGTTATCATTTGGTGACTTAAATGTTTGATAAAATTGTCCTGAATTATCGATTGAACCAACAATTTCCCTTCTTGAAGATAATCCTAAATCATACCAATCTCTATTTCTAAAAAAGATTATTCCAGAAACAAATACGAAAGAGATCGTTAAAAATATAAATAAAGGAGATAGTGAAAATAAATTAATTTCACTATTTTTTAATTCATTTTTAGGTGATATTTTTTCTTTGTCAAAAAATAATAAATATAAATAAATCCCAAAAGTCGCATAAAATAATGTAAATATAATTTCAAAAATTTTAAAATCTGGTAAAAACTTTAATACAAATTCACCCAAAGACATAACTTTATTTATCACTGGAAATGTCATTGAAAACAAATTCATGTCTATATTCCTCGACCAACTATATATTCCTATAAAAAAAGTAATATTAATCAACACATATAAATAAAATAATTTTTTATTTTTATAAGCAGTCAAAACAAAAAATGGCATTATCCACAAAAACCAATGAGGAATAAAAAAAGATGCTAAATAAAATAAAGACATAACCAAAAGTCCATACTTAACCAAAACTTCATTTTTATTCAAATCATTTATTTTCTGTTTAGTAAACAAAAATAATAACGTAATAAAATAAACTAATGGAAAAAATAATGGCCCATCAAAAATTTTTCTTTGTAAAATAAACAATCCCTCACCACCACTTATAATACCTGTTCCAGCTACTTCTCTATATAAAAACCATGGAATTATATAAACCAAAAATCCGACAAGTCCATAAAAAATAGTCTTACCTATTTTTTTATCTGCCATAATTAAAGCCATAATAGGAATTAAAAACAAAGAAAAATTTTTTGTTGCTGCTGATAAACCCAAAAACGTCATAGCCCAAAAATATTTCTTTTTAAAAGCAAAAAATAAAAACAATAAGAGTAAAAAAACAGGATAAATATCGTTATTGCCCCAAGAAAAGGGTATAAAAATCAATACCGGACACATCAACCATAAAAGAAAAATTTTTCCTTTTTGTTTTATATCCGATTCATATGATTTCGAAATTCCTATAATTAAAAATAAACTTAAAATAAATAAGATTAGATATCTAAGTTTTAAAAGAAAACCAACTTGCAATAACTGATTTAAAGGAACATTGTTTACATCAAAATTATAAATTCCCAATTTAACAAAAGGATAATAAATCAAAGCATCAATGAAATGAAAAGCCGGTGGAAAAAAAGAAGAATAAATCAATTCACCATCAGCTGATTTTTGAACCAAACTGAAATTACCTTTAGAAACAATTTCAGTAGGCTTAGCAGCATTAATAATATCCGAATGATAAGTAAATTTAGATATTCCTAATATTAGGAATATTACTAAAAATATATGAATTTTATACTTCCAAAAAATTTGTTTTATTTCTTTCATGACTTATTTTTTATAAATTTAATTATTATATCTTTTATATAATCAATTCTTTCTTTATCAATTCCTGGCCATACTCCCAACCAAAAAGCATTACTCATAATAATATCAGATCCTTTCATTTCTCCATCAATTTTAAAATTATCTCTAATTTTTATATACCCTGGATGACGAAGTAAATTTCCAGCAAACACATTTCTAGTTCCAATTTTATTTTTTTCTAAATATTGGGTCATTTCATTTCTGGTAAATGGCGCTTCTTTTCTTACTACTAACGGGAAACCAAAAGGGGATAGTTCTACTTTTTTATCCTCTTTCATCAAAATAAAATATTTTTCGTATTTATTAAAAAAATTATATAAAATTTTATAATTTTTTTGTCTTTTTTTAATAAACTTTGGCAATTTTTTTAGTTGAGCCAAACCAATTGCCGCCTGAAAATCGGTCAATTTTAAATTGTAACCAACTTCAGAATAAATATATTTATGATCATAACCTTTTGGCAATTCACCCAATTGCCAATCAAATCTTCGTTTACAAGTATCATCTTTTCCCGTTCCACACCAACAATCTCGACCCCAATCCCTAAAACGCCTGATAGATTTATGAATCAAGGGATTATCAGTAACAATTGCTCCACCTTCACCCATAGTCATATGATGAGCTGGGTAAAAACTAAAAGTAGCTATATGTCCAAAAGTTCCCAAATTTTTACCATCATATTTCGACCCCAATGCATCACAACAATCTTCTATCAACCACAAATCATATTTTTTTACCAATCTCATAATTTCAGTCAAATCAAAAGGAGTTCCCAAAGTATGAGCAATCATTATTAATTTAGTCTTTTTTGTAATTGCTGCTTCAATTTTTTTGGGATCAATATTTAAAGTATTTACTTGAGCATCGACAAAAACTGGTTTTAAACCATATTGAATTCCAGGATTTACTGTCGTCGGAAATGACACAGGAGTAGTTATAAATTCATCTCCGGCCCTAAGTCGTTTTTCACCAAAAAGATCTGATGTTAAAGCCGCTAATGCTACCAAATTAGCCGAAGAACCAGAGTTAACCAAAGACACGTGTTTTACTCCTAAATATTTTTTAAATTCTTCTTCGAATTTTAAAGAAAATTCTCCTTCTGTCCACCAACCATCTTTAGCAACTTTAATAGCATTATTAATTTCTTCCTTATCAAATACCTTTCCAGATACAGGAATATAAGTTTTTCCAACAATAAATTTATTTTTCATAAACTAATCTTTAAAATTTATTTTTTTATCAACAATATAAACTGGTCTATTCTTTGTTTCTTCAACTATTACTTGCACATATTTACCAATAATACTTAAGGCTAATAAGTTTATTCCTCCAAAAAAAACAACTGCCAACATTAATGTAATTGACGCTTTTATCGGATTACCAAAAAATAAAACCGTCAATAAATAAAAAACAATAAATAAAAAGGTTAGTAAAGTTATAATAAAACCAGAATAAATCATTATATCTAACGGAAGATAAGAAAAACCAAACACCCCTCTTTCAGCATGTCTAAGATAATCAAAAAAAGAATAAGAACTCTTACCTCTTTGTCTCTCCATTCGCTCATAATTTATATATGTTCTTTTAAAACCAACCCATATACTCAATCCTCTTCCAAACCTAAATTTTTCCGGAAGCGATGTAATTGCTTTAACAACCTTTTTGTCCATCAAACCAAAGCCAGAAACATTAATTGGAACATCAATATTAGACATCTTCTTAAAGAACAGATAAAAAGTTTTTCTTGTAAAAGTCATGAATGGAGAATCATTTATTTTATTATATTGAGCTAATACAACCTCATACCCTTTTTCCCACTGCTTTATTAGTTTAGGTATCAAATCCGGAGGATCTTGTAGATCACAAGGTAGCATTATAAATGCGTCAGTATCTTTATCTACAAAATCCATCAAGGCTAATCCAGAAGCTTCGTTTCCAAAATTTCTAGACAGAAATATACCTCTAATACTTTTATCATTATTAATAAGATAATTTATTTTTTTTCTGGTTTTGTCAAAACTACCATTATCTACAAATATAAAATTAAAACTATATTTATTAATTTTATTAATTATTTTTTTTGTTTCTTTATACATCTCTAAAACATTTTCCTCTTCATTAAAACATGGAACACCTATAGTAATTATTTTTTTTAAATTATTCATATTAAACCTCTTTAACAACAGGAATAATCATATTAGAACAAAAAACATCTCTATCTAAAAATGGAAACATATCTTCTAGCGGTTTTGAAACCATTGAACCATCTGGTCTTTTTTCTGAGGTAACTTTTGGAATAAATGATTGCATTGGATCTAAAATAACTTCAATTAACATTGGACCATCAACCGATAAAATATTTTTTATTTTATTTTTAAATTCCTTATTTGTTTTTATTTTTGCCGTTTTGATTCCATAAGCATTAGCTATCTTAATCATATCTGGACACGATAAGCCACTTTTTGCATCACAACCAACAAAATTGCCATTAAAATATGCCGTTTGAGTATGCTTAATACTCAGATATCCTTGGTTATTAAACACAAAAAGTTTTATTGGTAATTTATAATGAATCATTGTTTGTAATTCCTGAATATTTAATTCCAAACCACCCTCACCATGAACACAAATTACTCTTTTTTCATTATTTCCAAAACAAGCTCCAATTGCTGCCGGTAAACCATAACCCATAGGTGAAAAACCACCATTAGTAAATACTCTTTGGTTTTTTTTAACTTTAAAAGATTGAGTTAAACTATAGAAACTAGCCCCTTGATCTGTCACCAAAACATCTTTATTTGATAACGCATCAGCTAAAACATCAAAAAAATAATATGAATTTACATATTTTTTATCATTTTTTTGATTATTATCTACTGTTGGAAATATTTTTCTCCATTTTTGACAAACTTTAACCCAATAATTAGTGTCCGGTAAATTATTTCCCATTTTTTTATCTAAAATTGGTAAAAAATCTCTCAAATCCAAATTACAAGAAACATCAACTTTTATTAAGGCATGATCCAATTGATTTTTATCTACATCCACCACAATTTTTTTTGCCTCTCTAGCAAACCATTCAGTTTGATAACCAACAGTTGGAAATGCCAACCTAGTACCCAAAGTCAAAACTAAATCAGCATTTTGAATTGCAAAATTAGCCGATCTTTGACCATTTATTCCCACACTACCAACTTTCATCGGATGATCATCATAAATAAGATCAAAAGCATTTTTAGTTGTTACTACTGGTATTTTATACTTTTCCACAAATTTTAAAAACTCAATCTGCATATGAGAAAGTCTAACTCCGTGACCAGCTAAAATTATTGGTCTTTTTGATTTTTTTAACAAATCAACCACTTTATTTATTTTTAATATATCCTTAGAATTCTTTTTATCAGGAAATTCTTTTTTTGAATCAAACTTAACCAAATTTTTAATATTTATCATTTTTGATTGTATATCCAAAGGAATGTCAATCCACACAGGACCAGGACGACCATGTTTAGTTAAATACAAAGCTTTCTCTAGATGATATCTAATCATTTTTTCGTCCATCACCGTAACTGCATATTTAGTTACACTTTCCACAATTTTTGTAATATTTACCTCATGAACTCCTCTTTGTCTTAATCCGGTATCTTTAACCAAAAATTTAGAATTGGCTTGCCCAGAAAGCACTAAAAGGGGAATAGAATCATTCCAAGAACACAACAAACCAGTAATAGCATTTGTGGCTGCCGG